>WNFW01000149.1_pt1 | contig 53629 bp, 51 predicted proteins | sample 5400131 | NCBI WGS metagenome assembly WNFW01 (sample SAMN13153362, study PRJNA577476) | soil metagenome | isolation source: 20 cm soil or saprolite under grassland replicate 1 | place: USA:California | collected 2016-06-15
CGGCGATGCCGACATCGAACGTACGCTCGGGAAACTCCTTGCCGAACAGATCGAGCCCGGTGCCCGACGGCATCGCCGCGGTGATGGCGACGATGCGGGAGTCCTTGCGCGCCTCCTTGATCAGGCTCTGAGCGTACACTTTGGTGTATTGCGGCGCATTGGTCTTGGTCTTGGCCTGCGCGCCGGTGGCGATGTCGAACTTGACGACGCCATGGTACTTATCGGCGGAAGTCTCGGCCGGCGGATAGCCTTTGCCTTTCTGAGTCACGACGTGCAGCAGAATCGGCCCGGTCTCGGCATCGCGCACGTTCTTCAAGACCGGCAGAAGGTGATCGAGATTGTGCCCGTCGATCGGGCCGACGTAATAGAAGCCGAGCTCTTCGAACAGCGTGCCGCCGGTCACGAACCCGCGTGCGAGCTCCTCGATCTGCATGGCCTTCTCGTTGAGAATTTTGGGCAGGCCCTTGGCGAGCTGCTTGCCGATCTCACGCAGCGACAGATAGGTGCGTCCCGAGATCAGCCTCGCCAGATACGCCGACATCGCGCCGACCGGCGGCGCAATGGACATGTCATTGTCATTGAGCACGACGATGAGCCGCGAGTTCATGGCGCCGGCGTTGTTCATCGCCTCGTACGCCATGCCTGCCGACATCGCGCCGTCCCCGATGACGCAAACGACATTGTGGGTCTTGCCTTCGAGATCCCGCGCCACCGCCATGCCCAGACCTGCCGAGATCGAGGTGGAGGAATGCGCGGCGCCGAAGGCGTCGTACTCGCTTTCCACGCGCTTGGTGAACCCGGAAAGGCCGCCGCCCTGGCGCAGCGTGCGGATGCGGTCACGTCGCCCGGTCAGGATCTTATGGGGATAGGCTTGATGACCGACGTCCCAGATCAATTTGTCGCGGGGTGTGTCGAACACGTAATGCAAGGCCACGGTGAGTTCGACAACTCCCAGGCCCGCTCCCAAATGCCCGCCGGTGACCGAGACGGCGCTGATCGTCTCCGCTCGCAGCTCATCGGCAAGCTCCCGCAGCTCGTTCTCCTTGAGCCGCCGCAGATCGGCGGGATCATGGATCGCGTCGAGCAACTTGGTTTCCGCTGTCATGGCGTTGGGCTGATCCTGACGAACAAAGAGGGCGTCATGGTGCAATTTCCGAACTCAAGGAAGGGTTCCGGAGATGTTCCCAAAAACGGCTCCGCGAAGGCATAAGGCATGTGGGCGCTGGCGGATGAAGAACCTCAAGCAAATCCCCGGAACTGCCATGAATTGCCGGAGCCTCGTGCCCGGATTTTACCTCTTCGGCGGCATCCCACACCAGGGACATTGCCCCGTTCATCTTGACGATATTGCCCACCCCCCAGTTCTAGCTATACCTACATGTATACACAATGGCCGGCAATTCAAAGGTCCGCCCGGCGGATGCTGCCGCCCGGGCCGATGCGGTCTGCGGCTCGAACCGAATGTTCACCATCTTTCCCGTCGGGCTTTGAACCCGCCCGAGTGTTCCGGGCTGCAACAAGGGACGCCCAGGAAAACAACCACGGGGCAATGCGAGAGCAAGATCGATGCCAATGAGCGATGCCGCGGTGATCATCGGCGCGGGACAAGGCGCGGCGCAGGTCGCCATCAGCCTGCGCCAGGGCGGGTTCCGAGCTTCGGTGGTGATCATCGGCGCAGAGCCGTATCTGCCCTATCAGCGACCGCCGTTGTCGAAAAAATTCTTGAGCGCACCGCAAGCGGCCGAAAGTCTGTTTCTGCGTCCGCACGCGTTCTGGCGCGACCAAGAGGTGACGCTGCAATTGGGAACGGCAGTCGGAGCGGTGGACCGGGGACGCCGCTGCGTCACGCTGACGGACGGGCGGGAGCTTGCTTATGCAAGCTTGGTGTTCGCAACAGGTACGTTCGCCCGCGCGCTGCCCATCCCGGGCGTGGATCGCCACGGCGTGCATTCATTGCGCAGCATCGAAGATGTGCGCCGGCTGCGGACCGAACTCGATTCGGCGCGCCGCGTGGTGATCATAGGCGGCGGCTACATCGGGCTGGAGGTCGCCGCGGTCATGCGAAGCGAAGGCCGCGACGTCACGGTCGTGGAAGCCGAGGAGCGCGTCTTGAAGCGGGTCACCGGCAAGACGATGTCGGGGTTCTTCGACGCCTTCCACCGTGACAAGGGCGTCGATATCCGGCTGAACATTCGCGCCGCGGGCATCGCCGGCGACGAGCGCGTTCGATCGGTGCGAACCTCGCAGGCGGAAGAACTGCCGGCCGACGTCGTCCTCATCGCCGCGGGGGCGTGTGCCAACGACGAACTCGCCGCCGCCGCCGGGATCCGCTGCCGAGACGGCATTCTCGTGGACGAAACGGCGCGGACCGACAGTCCCGGAATCTACGCGGTCGGCGACTGCACGCGATTCCCGAGCCGGCGTTATGCGCGACGGCTTCGCCTGGAAAGCGTGCAGAACGCCATCGATCAGGCGAAGGTCGCGGCGGCTTCGATCCTCGGACGGGCGGAGAACTATGATCCGGTGCCGTGGTTCTGGTCGGATCAATACGATCTGAAGCTGCAGATCGCCGGCCTCGCCGACGATCATGATTCCGAACAGCTGATCGGCGATGTCGCGGCGCCGCGTTTCTCGGTCGAATACCGCAAATCAGGCCGCCTGATTGCGGTGGACGCAGTCAACGATGGACGCGCCCACATGATGGCGCGCCGCCGCATCGCGCAAGAAACGGCAGCCGAGATGGCAATCGGAACATGAGCTTCGGGCGGCGAAGTGTCGCCCGAACGCGCAGCGAGCGCGGGAAGCCCGGCGGACGAGCCGGGCCTCTCCCGAACTGGTCACTTGCTGGTCACTTGCGCCGGGAAGCTCGCCGCCGCGCGCGCAGCGAAAGCCCCATCGCAAACGCCTTCTGCCGCACCGCGCCTTCCGTGCGCTTGAGCCTGCGGCCGATGATTCTCGCCGGAGTTTTTTGCCGCGCCAAGTTCTTGAGCTCGCGCTTGTCGCGCGACGACCACTCCCGTCGGGCTACCCGTCTCTTTGCTGGCATTCTCTCGATCTCCAATCGTTTGCTCATCGCGTTGTACTGCGCTTTGTGGCCGAAGTCTGACCATCAAGCGCGTCGCAACAACAATCGCAAAGCCGTGAAGGTTTGGTAATCGCCTGCCCCGATCCAACCAACAACAGGCGCCTACCTGCGCGCACACGTCGCTCTCGGTGAACCGGCGCGTATGCTATCGGCGCTGTTGAACCGCCAATCGCGCGATCATCGCCGAATATTCCCCGGTTAATCATAGCTCGTGACCATCCGCCCCTCGATCGGATACGCGGGATCGTTATAGCCGGGCGTCGAGGGGTGTCCGGACGCAACCAGACGGTCCACGAGCGCTTCGTCCTCGCCGCTGAAGCGATATTCGAGCGCCGCGACGTACTCGTCCCACTGCCGTTCGGTGCGCGGACCGGCAATGGTCCCGGTAACCAACCGTTGTTCAGCACCCAGGCCACCGCGAATTGCGCCGCGGTGATGCCGCGGGACTGCGCGTGCTGCTTGATCTCCTGGGCGAGGCGCAGCGATTCGGGCCGCCATTCGGTCTGCATCATCCGGGGGTCGCGGCGGCCGGCGCGGGTGTCGGCAGGCGGCGGCGCATCCGGCCCGTATTTGCCGGTGAGCACGCCGCGCGCCAACGGGCTATAGGCGATCACGCCCAAGCCGTAATGGGCGCACGCCGGCAGATGCTCGGTTTCCGGCATGCGGTTCATGGCGTTGTAATACGGCTGGCTGACGATCGGGCGATCGATCCCGAGACGATCGCACAGGCCGCAGATCTCGGCCACGCGCCAAGCCCGGTAGTTCGAAACGCCGAAATAGCGGATCTTACCGAGGCGAACGAGGTCGCCCATGGCGCGCGCCGTCTCCTCGAGCGGTGTGTCGTGATCCTCCTTGTGCAGATAGTAGATGTCCAGGTAATCGGTGCCGAGCCGTTTCAGGCTCGCATCGGCCGCCTGCATCACCCATTTGCGCGAGAGGCCGCGCTCGTTCACCCCCTCGCCCATCGGGTTGGCGAGCTTGGTCGCCAAGACCCACTTGTCCCGCTCCGCGGCGATGCCTCGACCGGTGATCTCCTCGGAACGGCCTTGGTTATAGGCATCGGCGGTGTCGATGAAATTCACGCCGGCATCGCGGGCGCGAGCGATGATCCGCACCGATGTCGGCTCGTCGGTCGGCCCGCCGAACATCATGGTGCCGAGGCAGAGCGGCGATACCTTCAGTCCGCTCCGGCCGAGCTTGCGATATTCCAAGTTAGCCTCCGCCCGATCTATTCCAGCATCACGGTCTCGAACTCGGCCGGCAGAATGATCTCCAGCACTTCGCAATCGTCGGAATATTCCAGCACGGTGTGCTTGATGCGGGGCGGCTGAATCCAGCAAGCGCCGGTCCGCAACAGGACCTCGCCTTGCCCTTCGAACTCCGATCGCAGCCAGCCTTTCAGCACGTAGACCATCTGGAAGTCCACGTCGTGATAATGCCGTTTGGCGACCTCCTCGGGCCGAGACGGCGGCACGAACCGGATCACGTGCGCCTGCACCATGCCATCGGTCGCCTTGCTGATGCCGAGATCGCGGTACTTGGCGTAATTGCGCAGGCCGGTCCGGAAATCCCGCTCGTCGTGGTGGCTGACGGTGAATTTCTGCCGCGGCGCTCGTCTCGACTTGGTTCGCGCGGCGGGTTTCCGCCTGGGCGCGCTCTTGGCTACCGGTTTCCGCGGCTTGGATGCAGCCGATTTTCGCGGCTTGGACTTGGTGTTCTTCGCCATGATTGCCTCCATTCCAACCGGGGGGCCTGCTCCGGGATCGTCGGGCAGTTCCGCGAATTTCTCGCACTGGTGTGAAACTGCCACACCCATGGGCGCCCTTCCATGCGAAAATGACGTCGTGGGCAGGTCTCGCCGCTGGCCAGCCTTGGACCCACGGGCCCGCATCGCTCCGCACGAGCCGTCGCCATGAACAAGCAGATCTTCAGTGCTGTCTTGCTTGCAGCCGTCCCGATTGCCGCATCGGACCCCGGGACAGCTTTGGCCGCGGACGAAATCCAGGTCTACAACGCCGAGATCGCCGAGGTCGGCCAATGGACCTTCGAGCAGCATCTCAATTACATTCTGCAAGGCCGCACCCGACCGGAGTTTCCGGGCGGATTGATCCCGAATCACAGCCTCAACGGCACTCCGGAACTGGCTTACGGCGTCACCGAGGGGTGGGAACTTGGGTTTTATGCGCCGTTTGCCGTCGATAGCCGCGGCCAATTCCTGTCCGACGGCGTCAAGGTGCGGACTCTCTTCGTGACCCCGCATGCGAGCCAACGCAATTTCTTCTACGGCGTGAACCTGGAGCTCAGCTATTCGACGCCGGAATTCTCGCAAACCAGATTCGGCATCGAGGTGCGGCCGATCGTCGGGGTTCGCAATTCGGATTGGCAATTCATCGTAAATCCCATCGTCGACATAGGATTGGGCGACAAGGGCCAAGCCGAGTTTGCGCCGGCGGCCCGGCTCGCCCGCAAGCTGGGCGAGGATTTCTTCGTCGGCATCGAACACTACAGCGAGCTCGGAGAGATCGGGCATTTCCTGCCGCTGCGGGAGCAGCAGCACACGCTGTTCGCGGTCACGGACTTCAAGCTCGGCAAGTTCGATATCAATCTCGGCATCGGCTGCGGTCTCACGCCGGGATCGGACCGGCTCGTCGCCAAGACCATCATCGGCTACGCCTTCCCGGTTCCGGGCAAAAATGACGGTGCCGGCGATCGAATGCCGAACCGCCCGCCAACGCCGAGGCTTGCGACGCATACGTCTACGGGGAGTGCCTTCGCCCCGGACCTGTTTGCGACGCGATGAGCAGGGTAGGAAGCGGAGCAGCCAGCCAAGAGGTCGCTATAACAAAGGGATCCTCAGCACCATCGCACGCGCACTCCGGGCGACCGATTTCGGCCGAGCCGGAAACATTCCCATGCTGATGCCGGCCAAAGACGCGGGCGGTCGCAGCGGCGGGTGTCATTGCATCCGGGGTTCCGCAGCCATGATCATCGTGGCAATCGCAGGAAGTCGGCAAATGCTTTGAGCGTCGTCTCGGAGACGTAGTGCTCGATGCCCTCCGCGTCGGCCTCGGCGGCGTCAACGGGCACGCCCAATGCCAGCAGCACATCTGAACATCGGCCGCGGTCTCACGCCGGGATCGGACCGGCTGGTCGCCGAGACCATCATCGGCTCGCGTTCCCCGGGCAAAGATGACGGCGCTTACGATCGAATGCCGAACGACCCGCCACCGGGGAGGCCCGCCATGCACATGTTTGTCGAGAGTGTTTTCGCCCCGGACCTGTTTGCGATGCGATGAGCAGGGTAGAATCCGGATTGGCCAATCAAGAGACCGCCGTGAAGAAGCTCAGCATCGGGATCATCGTGCTAGCCCTGCTTGGGGCCAGCCCCGCAGACGCCGGGGACGCGGCGATGCCGACCACGGCGCCCGCCGTGCCGGCCTATGACTGGACCGGCGCCTATGTCGGCTTTCATTTCGGCTACGGCGGTGGAAGCCTGGGTTCCGGCACCCACCCCATCCTCGATAAGGGCGTGATTTTTCCCCCTACGATTACCGGGCTGGTGGGTGGCTATCAGGCCGGTTGGAATGTCCAGCTCTCCAATCGCCTCGTGCTCGGCGTCGAAGCGGATGTCACATTCACCAGTCCGATCGATCGGGGCGCGACCGACTTGGCCGCCCCGTTCAATACGAAGCTCGATTATATCGGAACGGCGCGAGCGCGCGTTGGCTATGCGTTCGGCACCCTGTTTCCGTACCTGACGGGAGGTCTTGCCTGGGGCGAGACCACGATCGATATCAACAACAACGGCAGCGTGATAGGCTCGAAATCTTCCGCGCATGCCGGCTGGACCATCGGGCTTGGCGTGGCGTTTCCGGTCGCCGGTAGATGGACCGGAAAGATCGAATACAATTACGTCGACCTCGCCCCGGCGGGGTTCGCTTTTCCCGGCCAGACGGTCGATCCCAAGGTACACCTCGTCAAGATCGGCTTGAACTATAGAATTTGGGACGCACCGCCGTGGCCTTCGCCGGGCTTCACTCCCCTGGGGCGGACATCGGTCCCGGAATCGAACGACTTCAACGTCCACGGACAAACCACGTTCATCGAGCAGGCCTACCCCCGCTTCCATTCGCCCTATCAGGGGCAGAACAGCCTTCCCGGCGGCGGCGAGGGTCGCGAGACCTGGACCAGCACGGCATTCCTCGGATGGCGGCTCTGGGACGGCGGGGAATTCTATTTCAATCCGGAGCTCGATCAGGGTTTTGGCATCGGCGGAACCCTGGGTTTGGCCGGCTTCCCCAACGGCGAAGGCCAGAAAGCCGGGAATGCGTTCCCGAAATTTCACGCGCAACGTTATTTTTTCCGGCAAACAATTGGTCTGGGCGGCGAGCAGGAGACGGTCGAGGACGGTCCCAATCAACTGCCGGGCAAGCGCGACATCGACCGCGTCACGCTAACGGTCGGCCGGATTGCGGTTGGCGACATTTTCGATGCCAATGCCTATGCGCACGATCCGCGCGCGGATTTCCTGAATGCGGCGCTGTGGGAATCCGCCGCCTACGATTTTCCCGCGGACCTGCCGGGCTTCACCCGCGGCGCGGTGGTCGAGCTCAACCGCAAGGACTGGGCGCTGCGAGCCGGTATCTTCCAGGTCCCGGAGGAACCCGGCAGCGACGTTCTCGTGTTCAAGACCGGCGGCGCGATCGTCGAGCTCGAGGAGCGCTACAAAATCTTCGATCAAGCCGGCAAGCTCCGGCTCGGTGCGTTCGCCAACCGCGGCCGCACGGGCAATTATAACGAGGCGCTGGCGATCGTCGCAGCCGATCCGACCCTCGATATAAACAGCGCCATGTTGGGTACGCGGGCACAGCGTTGGAAATACGGCTTCTATGCAAATTTGGAGCAGGCGATCAACAAAGAGGTCGGCGTGTTCGCCCGGGCGAGCTGGAACGACGGTCGAAACGAAATCCTGTCGTTCACCGATGTCGATTGGAGTCTTTCGGGTGGGGTTGCGATCAAGGGAAACCGCTGGGGACGATCGGACGATACGCTCGGGTTCGGGACCGCCATCAATGGGCTATCAAACGCGCACCGCGCGTTCCTCGCGGCCGGCGGCCTCGGCCTGCTCATTGGCGACGGCAAGCTCAATTACCGCGAAGAAAAAATTTTGGAGACCTATTATGCCTACAAGATCGACAAATCGACGACGCTCACCTTCGATTATCAGTTCTTCGTCGACCCCGCGCACAACGCCGACCGCGGCCCGGTTTCGGTTTTCGCCACCCGGTTGCATGCGGAATTCTGAGCCGCCACAAACAATTGAATCGTCGTCCCCGCGAAAGCGGGGACCCATGGCCAGAGATCGCGCAACATTGCAAACTCGGCGGTCATGGATCCCGGCTCGCGGCCGCTGCGCGGCCCCGGCCGGGACGACAAGCGATAGGCTCTCGGCCTCCTTATTTACAGACCTGCTGCCCGTTGATGATCTGGCACTTCTGCTGGTGCGGTTGCGGCGGCGGAGTTGCCGATCGCTGCGGCGGCGGCGCTGCTGGAGATGCCGATCGCTGCTGCGGCGGTGGCGGCGGGGACACCGATCGCTGCGGGGGCGGGGGCGGCGGGGATGCCGAGCGCTGGGGCGGCGGCGGTGGTTGATGGACGACCGTACTTTGCGGCGGCGGCGATGGCGGGCGCGGTCCCGCGGGTTTGGGCGGCGGCCCCTGATTGACCACGGCGTTCGACTGCGGATGCGGTGTTGGCGGCGGCTGCCGGGTAGTCGCGTTCGACTGCGGATGGGGCGGCGGCTGATTTCGCTGCAGATTGGGCGGCGGCTGGTTCGGGGGAGCGCGCGTCGCCAGCGGTTTGGACGAAGGGCCCTGTGGACCGACATTGGCCGGCCCGGTCTGTGGCCGCACCCTGGGCGGCGGCTGATTGGCGCCGGGCGGCTGGTTGCCGCTCGGCGTCTGGGTCGCCGTCTTCGGCTTGGGCGTTGATCCCGGCCCACCGAGGTTCGCCGGACCGGTCGGCTGACCGGGCTTGGGTCCGGTTTGCAGGTTCCGGCTCGGCGGCTTGAGGTTGCCCGGTCCCGTGCCCGGCGTCCGCGAGGAGATCGCCGGCGAGGGCTTGCCCGGCCCTAGCTGGCCGCCCTGGACGCCGGGGCCGCCGGGGCCGCCGGGCCCCGCAGGGCCGCTCGGCGTCAGATTGGCGCGCTTGAGCGCATTGGGGGCGTCGGGTCCGAGATTCGGCCGCTCGCCGGGCCGGAAGGGCGTGGGCGGCGGGATGTTGGCCGCCGGCTGGATGAGCTTGGGCTGCGGCTTGATGACCTCGTGCACGGGCCCTCCCCTGCCAGGCCCGCCGACGACAGCCCCCGTGACCCCGACGGTGCCGTTCACGACACGCGGCTCAACCGAGACGGTCTGAATGGGCCGTCCGACCTTGGCGGCCACGAACGAGGGCGGCACGCCGGGGTTGGCGCAGATCACCCGGTTGTTCTCTCGAATGATCACCGTCTGATTGATGATCACGGTCTGACGCACATAAAGGATCGCCTGCGGGGCCGGCAGGATGACCACCACCAGCGCGGGCGCGATGATGTCCGGAGCCCGGACGAACAGCCAAAAATCCGGCTCGTCCTGCACCGAAACATAGATCTCCTCGGGCGGCATCGGCGCCCAGCCGATGGTTTCCTCGCCTCGGCGCCAGGTGACCCAGGCCGGACTCCATTCCGTGCCGGGCACCCAGACCCAGCCGAGCCCGAGATCGCGATCGAACATCCAGCGCCCGTAGTGATAGGCAATCCAGCCCCATTCCTCGTCGGCGACCCAGTACCAGCCCCACTCATCGGTGTAGACCCAGTGACCGGAGCGGTAGGGCCGCCAATCGACCGGCATGTCCGCCGGGACCCACACCGCGCCCCAGCGCGGATGCTCGATCCAGCGGCCGTAAGCGCCGAGCGTTTCGCGGAATTCGCCCATCATCTCCTGGGCCTGGACCGGCCGCAGCGATGCGTCGGCGAAAAGCCCGCTCAATCCGAACAGCGCGATGGCCGCGGCAGCCAGCAGGCGCGCGACGCCGCCGCGGATTTGGAATCCGAACATGTTCCCCTCCGAGGGTCGGGCGGACACCAGCAGATGATTCCGCCGGAGTCCAGTTCAGCCGGCGTGACGACTGCCGGCCGATGATGACGCGATCATGGCCGGCGGTATCTGAATGCGATCTGATGGCGCAATTCATCGAGCGTTTAGCTCCGTGACTTGATTTCGCCATCCTTGCGCGAAGCCGAATGGCTCGTGCGGTCACGGCCCCGGGCAGACAGCCGGACCGATCGCTGGAACTGCAGCCTGGAAACCGGTGCTATATCCCGACGGACGCGAGTGCCGGAAGCCGCTTCATCGCCATCGCCACCGGCTGCCGCCGCGCCGATTGATCAGCCAAAGGATCAGCAGAAGCACCACCGCGCCGATCGTGGCGGAGATGATCGCGGCGACGATGCCCCGTCCGAGATGAATACCCAATTTCGGCAGCAGCCAAGCGCCGATGAAGGCGCCAATGATTCCAATGCAGATGTCGGCCACGAGACCGAAGCCCGTACCCCGCACGATCTGCCCGGCCAGCCAGCCTGCGATAAGGCCGACAATCAGAATGACCAGAAGACTTTCCCCCGACATGGCCTTCTCCCATCGTTTGCCGCTAAAGCCAGTCCAGCCTAGCGCTCCGCAGTGTTGCTGTCACTCAGGCGAGATTCCCGCATCCATCGCTTCAGTCGCCGACTTCCCCCGCGACGGGCCGTTCCGGAGGCTCGCCCGATCCGACGACGCGGAACGGGGCTAGCGCGAGCCGGGGAGGCGAGCCAAGGGTTCGTGAGAATGACCGATGTTCGGAGCGGCGGATTGCGTCAGTGCACTCAAGGCCAACATCAGGCCCAGCGCGGCAGTCAATGGAGCCCGAACACTTTGCTATGGTGGGAATGGTCCATCGCACCGTCCTCCTTGTCCTCGAGCAGGATGAACGCGGCAAATTGCGAAACGCTTAATCGCCGCCCGGCCGTCCCTGCGCGAATTGCCCTAGCGCGGCTCATGGCCGGCGGGCCCACAGCCCATTTTGCCCTTCCCTCCGATAGGTAGGGGGGGTATTGTATGGCATGAGCCATACGATCCGCGAGAAGACCAAGCTCCTGAACCGGGTGCGCCGTATCCGCGGCCAGGTGGAGGCCGTCGAGCGCGCCCTCGAGCAGGAGCTGGGCTGCGCCGATGTCCTGCACCTGGTTGCGGCGGTGCGCGGCGCCATCAACGGCCTGATGGCGGAAGTGATGGAGGACCATATCCGCCTCCACGTCGTCGATCCGGCGCGCGAGCGCAACTCCGAACGCGCCGAGAGCGCCCAGGAGCTGATCGAGGTCGTTCACGCCTACCTGAAATAGCCGGCCGGAGAGTAACGATGGCAGTCCGGGACGAGCATGGAAATCCCCACAGCCTGGCGGGCGAGGCGCATTTGCGCAGCGCGGCTGCGGCGGCCGGGGAGCAGGAACCCGACGACGAGCATGACCATGCACATGCCTTCGCGTGGCTCGAGGCAGCACGCATCGGGCTCGTCGCTTTGGCCGCGGCGGCCGTGTGGTTCCGGGTCTGGGAGCCGATCCCGAGCGTGAGCTTGATCGGCGTCATCGGCCTGCTGGTCGGCGGCTGGCCGATCTTCAAGGAGGCGCTGGAGAACCTGATCGCCCGGCGCATGACGATGGAACTGTCGATGACCATCGCCATCGTGGCGGCGGCGGCCATCGGCGAGTTTTTCACCGCGCTCGTCATTGCGCTGTTCGTGCTCGTTGCTGAAGTGCTGGAGGGCATGACGGTCTCGCGTGGACGGCACGCAATCCGTGATCTCCTGGATTTCCTGCCGCGCTCGGTTTCGGTCCGTCGCTCGGGCGGGGTGCGCGATGTGGACTCCGCCGAGCTCAGGGTCGGCGACGCCGTGCTCGTGAACCCCGGCGCGCGCGTGCCGGTCGACGGCACCGTGCTCAGCGGCCATTCGTTCCTCGATCAGTCGCGCATCACCGGCGAATCGATGCCGGTGGAAAAAACTGCGGGCTCTGCGGTCTATGCGGGCTCGATCAACCAGTCCGGAGCGATCGAGATCCGCGCCGAACGGCTCGGCCGCGACACCAGCTTCGGGAAGATCATCGAGGCGGTGGAGCGTGCCGAGAAGTCGCGCGCGCCGGTGCAACGCCTGGCCGACCGCATGGCGGGCTATCTCGTGTATTTTGCGCTCGGCGCCGCCGCGCTCACGTATCTGCTCACGCGCGACATGCGTTCGACCATTTCCGTGGTGATCGTGGCCGGCGCCTGCGGCATCGCGGCGGGAACGCCCCTGGCGATCCTCGGCGCCATCGGTCGTGCGGCGCGCCTCGGCGCCATCATCAAAGGCGGGCTTTATCTGGAGATCTTGGGCCGCGTGGATACCGTCGTGCTCGACAAGACCGGCACGCTGACCTACGGACGGCCGGAGGTGCAACAGGTCGTCGCGGCCGAAACCGCCACCGCGGAAGCCGTGCTCGACGCCGCCGCCTCGGCAGAGCTGCGATCCGAGCATCCGCTCGGCCGGGCGATCGTTGCCTACGCTCGCGCCCAGGGCCGCAGCATCCGCGAGCCTGAACGTTTCGATTATACGCCGGGCCGCGGCATCTGCGCGCTGGTGGACGGCACGACGATCCTCGTCGGCAATCGCGCGCTGCTGATCGGGCGCGGTATCGCGGTGCCGCGGACTTTGGGGTCCCGGGAAAAAGCCGCGTCCGAGATCCTGGTCGCTCGCGATGGCCGGCTGCTGGGCGCAATCGTCGTCGCGGATAGTGTGCGGCCGGAGGCCAAGCCGGCCGTCGAGGCCCTGGCGCGGATGGGCATGCGCACCATTCTGTTGACCGGCGACACGAAGTCGGTGGCGGATGCAGTCGGCGGCAGGCTCGGTATTGCCGAAGTCCATGCCGATCTGCTGCCCGAGGACAAGCTCGCGCGGATCAAGGACCTGGTGGGTCGGGGCTGCGTGGTCGCGATGCTCGGCGACGGCATCAACGACGCCCCGGCGCTGACCGAGGCCAACGTGGGCGTCGCCATGGGCTCGGGCACCGACGTCGCGCGCGAGAGCGCGGATATCGTGCTGCTCGGCAACGACCTGGCCCGTTTCGTCGATACGGTCGCCATCGCGCGGCGTACGCGCCGCATCATCTGGCAGAACTTCACCGGGACGATCGCGGTGGACACGGTCGGGATGGTGCTTGCGGGTCTCGGCTTCCTCAATCCGCTCCTCGCTGCCTTCATCCACGTTGCATCCGAGATGGCTTTCATTCTCAACTCTGCCCGGCTGCTGCCGGCCGCGGAGCGAATAGCGGCACCGATCGCCGCCGATGCGCCGGCCGCGCCGCGGCCTGCATAGGCTGCAGACAATCATGTTTGCCACGCGGGTGATCACAGCGACGGCATCGGTTGCCGTGGCGTTCGAGATTCACCTCGACTGTCGGAAATAGATATAAGGGGACCCGCGCGGAGCCGAGGCGCCGGCCAGTCCGTCGTACTCGATTTTCAAGCGGCGTCCGAGATCGCATCCGACTGTCTCAGGGCATCGACGATCGCGTCCATCTCGTTGGGATCGACGGCGGTGCTGACCAGCCTGGCGACGATGTAGACGCTATCGTCCGGCCTCGCTGTTTCCTCGGTCGCGCTGGGCCTGGATCAGGCGTGCCCGGGCGGCCATGAGATCCTGCTGGGCGTTGAGCACGTCGATGGTCGTGCGCTGGCCGGCCGAGGCTTCCTTGCGCACGCCTTCGAGCGCTGAAGTCGACGCGGCACGCCCACCACTTGCCGGTAGGTCGCCTGAACGATGGCCAGCGCGGCGGATGAGCACGCGCGCCGGAGCGCAACGGGTGCGACGCCTGCAATCCGCATTTTTCCGCGCCGTGGGGACCGTCCGGAGCCCGCTCCCCGATTGCCGCGAACATTGCTCGGCGGGCTGGTCCCCGAGCCATCATGCCCGAGCCGATGCGGCTTCGCCATCCGCTCCGGGCCTGGTGGCAGGCCACGCCTGTGGATCGAGCGTCGGAACCGCAGCTCTTGCCGGAAACGGCTCCCCATGGCCGCGCCCCGGAGTGGCGGTTCGCTGCTGTGGTGATAATCTCGCCGCAATCGGCCGGCAGAGCCGGGCCAAGCAACGCGCATGATCGAGGCGGCGATGCGCTCGGAGCAGAGGCAACCATCGGAAACGGGCCGCGTAATCACGTTTCGGCAGCGTTCCTCGGGACCGTTGCAGAACGGCGCGTCCGGCAACGAATCTGCGGCAAAATTCGACACGAGCGCCGTCGCGGATTTGCAAAAATATCAGCGCGCCCGGGAGGAGGAGGAGGACTATCGCCATCGAATGGTCGTCAATGGGCTCGCCTTGGCATTCTGCATCGTGCTCGCCGTCGCCGGCGTGTGGCTCGTCAACGAGATCGCCGAAATGAAACGCATCCAGGATTGCGTCCTTTCGGGACGAGCCGGCTGTATCCCTCTCGACCTACCGCCGCACCGCGGCGGTTGAAGCGAATTCCCGCGCTGCCGAGTTGCGGATTTCGCGGCGCTGAACCGGGCCCGCCGAAAGCCGTCGGCCGGGCATCCAATAACAAGCGGGGGGCGGCGAACCGCCCCGCGCGAAAACGATTTGCTGCCTTGCCGGCGTCGGCGATCGGCAGCCTAGCGCAAGACTGAAAGCGCGACCGGCGTCACCCCGGAAAATCCCAGCTGATGGGCCGCGGCAGGGGTTACGTCGATGACCCGGCCCTGCACAAAGGGGCCCCGATCGTTGATCCGAACCACGACCGAGCGTCCGGTGCTGCGGTTCGTCACGCGGACCATCGTTCCGAATGGGAGCGATCGATGCGCGGCGGTCATGTGCGAGGGAGCGGCGGTTTCCCCATTGGCCGTCCGGCCGCCGGAGTAGACCGAGGCGAGGCCGACCTGATTTTCCCCGGCGTGCGCAGCATGTGCGGCTCCGGTCAAGCCGACCGAAAGAATAGCCGCTGCAGTTAGGTTGATGAAGCCAGTCTTCGTCATTCTCGTTCCCTTTTGTTGGACTTGGGTTTACGGTGGACGGTCAGAGGAATTACTTGGAAAATTGGCTTTTTCCGGTCGCAAATCGCTCTTTTTGCTGTCCCCGATCGCACGTTTTGCTGGCGATAGCGGGGCCATTGGCGGACGAATGCGGCGTCAATTTGGCAGCAAGATTGACCTATTGCGGCGGGGGCGCACGGATCGGGCCTGGAAGCCCGCGCCAGGTCGGCGAAAATTCGCATTAAGCCCAAGCGGGCTCAAAAAACCGAACCGTCACGGGGCAAGGATTGGTCGAGCCGACCCGCCATCGCCCCGTCCCGTCCCGTCGAACCATGTCGGTAAGCAGGCGGCGAAGCCACGACGGTGTTCATGCAGTGACAAGCGCAGGGTGCAGTTTCCCGTCCGCCGGGGGTCGCCGCCCGCGGCCGGACCGGCAGCAACGGATTTCTTTACACCGAAACTCAAGTTCGTTATCGGCAGGCGACCGCAGCCCCGAGCTTTGCAAGCTCCCATGAAGATCATCCGTGGAAAAAAGGCGCTTATCACCGGAGCCGCGTCCGGCATCGGACGCGCGATCGCCATCGCGCTTGCCGATCAAGGTGCCGACCTCTACCTGGTCGATATCGACGAAGCCGGTCTCGGGCTCACGGCCCGCGAGGTCGCGAGCCGCGGCGTCGAAGTGGTTACCGCGGTTTGCGATCTTCGGGAACCGGTCCAGATCAGTGCCGCCGTACGCGCTCTGCTCTCGCGCTGGGACCATCTCAACATCCTGATCAACAATGCCGGTGTGCTGTTTTATGGTCCGACGCACCGCATGACCGACGAGCAGTGGAATCGAGTGATGTCGGTCAATCTCGCCGCGCCCATTCAGCTGGCCCGCGAGCTGTTGCCTGCGCTCCTGAGCTCGCAAGATGCGCATCTGGTGAACATCTGCAGCATTTTCGGCCTGGTGAGTTCGCGCAACATCGCGGCCTACCAGACCAGCAAATATGGGCTGATCGGCTTCACCGAGGCGCTGCGAACCGAATACGGCGGACGTAGGTTCGGGGTCACCGCCGTCTGTCCCGGCTTCGTCTCGACCCCGATGATGGAACGGGTAGTGACCGGCGAACCGATAGTGAATGGCCGCTCCGGCAGACCTCCCACCTCGCCCCCGGCGTGGATCATCACCAGCCCGGACAAGGTCGCCGCAAAAACCATCGCAGCCATGCGCAAGAACCGCGGACTCGTAATCGTGACCCCGGCAGCACGCTTGCTGTGGTGGCTCAAGCGGCTCTCGCCGGGCGCGGTCGATTGGGTCTCCCGCGAGGGCTGGCGCAGCAAGGGACCGGTCGAACTCGAGGCCGAGCGTCTTGTAGGTGATGAACGAGGCCCGTAGCGCAAGCGAGCGTGGCGCCGCGGCCAGCCTTCGCACAACACCCCGGAAGATGCGGCGCGCGCAGCCGGCGTCGTTGAACTCAGCGGCATCCTTCGCTATAGGGGCACACGCCGGTTGGGGGGCATGGGGCCTTGCTTCGCGCCGCTCGGTCCCGGGGCGTCATTCCAGGCCGGTGAACATCAAGAGCGTCGCAAATGTCCGATACATTCAATACGGTTGCGGATATCATTGCCGAAACCTGCGACATTCCGCGGGAGAAGATCAAGCCGGAAAGCCACGCCATCGACGATCTCGAAATCGACAGCCTGGATTTTCTCGACATCGCCTTTGCCGTCGACAAGGCGTTCGGCATCAAGCTGCCGCTGGAGCAATGGACGCAGGAAGTCAACGACGGCAAGGCGTCGACCGAGCAATATTTCGTCCTCAAGAATCTGTGCGCCCGCATCGACGACCTCATCGCCGCCAAGGGCGCATGAGCGCCGAATGAGGCTCGAGTATTTCCAGATGGTCGACCGCGTCGTCGAAATGTCGCTCGACGACGGCTCGATCCGCGTCGAATCCGTAGTCCCGACGGCGAGCACGGTGTTCGAGGGCCATTTTCCCGGTCATCCGCTGCTCCCGGGGGTGCTGCTCATCGAGACCATGGCGCAGGCGGCGGGGTGGATCATCCTGGCGCACCACCGGTTCGAGCGCATGCCGTTCCTCGCCGGGGTGCGGGCAGCGAAGCTCCGACGCTTCGTATCGCCCGGCGAGCGGCTGTCGGTCGACGGCCGGATCATCCACGAGGGTTCCGGGTTCGCGGTGGCGAGCTGCCAAATCAACGCCGACGGCAAGGCCGTGTGCGATGCCGAGCTCACGTTCCGTATCCTGCCGTTTCCCGATCCTGAGGTCCGGGCCGACCTGGAGACGGCGGCCGCGCGCATCGGATTCCCGCTAGAGGCGCTCAGCCATGCCGGCTGAGGCCTGGATCACCGGGATCGGCATCGTCTCCTGTCTCGGCGAAGGCCCGGAAGCACATTGGCAGGGATTGCTGCATCCGCATCCGAGCGCCGACACGAGCCGGTTCGCGCCCTACGTGATCCATCCGCTGGCGCCCATCGAATTCGACAAACAAATTCCGAAAAAAGGCGACCAGCGCCAAATGGAAGCCTGGCAGCGGATCGGAACCTATGCGGCGGGTTTGGCGCTCGACAGCGGCAAGCTGAAGGGCAATGCCGCGCTGCTTGGCAGCACCGACATGATCGTCGCCGGCGGCGGCGGCGAACGCGATGTCGAGGTGGACGCCACCATCATGACCGGGCTGCGCAAAGCTGCCGACCCCGATGCTTTCATCAATGAACGGCTGATGAGCGATCTGCGCCCTACCCTGTTCCTCGCGCAGCTCTCGAACTTGCTCGCCGGCAACATTTCCATCGTTCACGGGGTCACCGGCTCCTCGCGTACCTTCATGGGCGAGGAGGCGGCCGGAATCGATGCGGTCCGCATCGCGCTCTCGCGCATTGCCGCCGGCCAAAGCAAGCTCGCGCTGGTGGGCGGCGCGCACAATGCGGAGCGCAAGGATCTGTTGCTGCTCTACGAATTCGGCGGCTTCGTCCTCAAGAACCGGTATCAGCCGGTCTGGTCGCGCCGGTCGAACCCGGGATTTGCGCCCGCCTCGGTCGGCGCTTTTCTGGTCCTGGAAGAACGCCAACATGCCGAGGCGCGCGGCGCGGAGCCCTTTGCCCGGCTTTCACTCGTGCTTTCCGGCCGCACCGGCCGGGATGCGGGCGCGGTAACGGATGCGCTGCGCCGCATGTGGGAACCGGTCGAGCACCGGCTCCAGGCCGGCCGTTACGCTATTCTGTCCGGGGCAACCGGGGTCGAGCCGCCGACCGGCGAGGAGCAGCGCTTCCTGGCCGAGCACCCCGAAGCGGCCGTTCGCGCGACCGGCAGCCGTATCGGGCATGGCATGGAAGGGCAGTTCCCGATGAACATTGCCCTTGCGGCCCTTGCGGTGCGCCATGGCATATTGTTCCCGCCGTGTAACGAATCGCCGGTCGAGCGGGCGATGGAGGGCCCCTTGGCCCAGGCGGTCGTGACCGGCGTCGGGCACTGGCGGGGAGAGGGCATGGCCCTGGTCGAGGCCGCCCATTGAGCAAAAGGATCCGGCATATGCAACCCACGCGGGATAAGGCGGGCCGCCCCATCGTGGTGGTGACGGGAATAGGCGTCGTCACCTCGCTCGGAGCCGGCAAGACCGAGAACTGGCGGCGCCTCACCGCGGGCCAGTCCGGCATTCGGGCGATCACGCGCTTCTCGACCGACGGCCTGAGGACCAAGGTTGCCGGCACCATCGATTTCGTGCCGGCCGAGCCGTTCTGTGCCCCGGCGCTGGCGGAGCGCCTCGCCGAGATCGTCATCGAGGAGGCGATCGGCGAAGCGGAGATCGGCGGCGCCAAACATTTTCCCGGACCTTTATTCCTTGCGGCGCCGCCGGTCGAGATCGAATGGCTGCAGCGCCGGGCGCTCGTCACGGCGGCGAGAGCCGATGACGCAGTCGATTACGACGAATTGCTGCGCTTGGCTTCGAGCGGCGGGTTTCGCAGCTATCACGAGCGCCTCCTGTTCGGCTCGGTGGCGGAGCACCTTGCCGCGAGGTTCGGCACCCAAGGCTCCCCGATCACGCTGTCCACCGCCTGCGCCTCCGGCGCGAGCGCGATTCAGCTAGGATTCGAGGCGATCCGCCGTGGCGAGGTCGACGCGGCGCTATGCGTCGCGACCGACGGCTCCATCAATCCGGAATCCGTGGTGCGCTTCTCGCTGCTCTCCGCGCTCTCGACCCACAACGAGCCCCCCGCGCAAGCGGCGAAGCCGTTTGCCAAGGACCGCGACGGTTTCGTGATGGCCGAAGGCGCCGGCGCGCTGGTGCTCGAGAGCTACGACGCGGCCAAGGCCCGCGGCGCCAGGATCCTCGGCGTCATCGAAGGTTGCGGGGAAATGGCCGACGCGTTCCATCGCACCCGTTCGAGCCCGGACGGCAAGCCGATCATCGGCAGCATTCACAACGCCATCGCCGATGCCGGGCTCGACCCCGACGACATCGATTACATCAACGCCCATGGCACCGGCACGCCGGAAAACGACAAGATGGAATATATCGGAGTGTCGGCCGTGCTCGGCGAGCGAGCCAAGCAAGTGCCGATCTCGTCGAACAAGTCGATGATCGGGCACACGCTGTCGGCGGCGGGGGCGGTGGAGGCGATCTTCACCCTGCTCACGCTCGAGCATCAGCGCATTCCGCCGACGATCAATTATAAGATCCCGGACCCCGCCATCCCGCTCGACGTGGTGCCGAACGTCGCACGTGATGCCGGCGTCCGGCATGCGCTGTCAAATTCCTTCGGATTCGGCGGCCAGAACGTGTCGCTGGTGATGGGGCGCGAACCGTCGTGACGGGTCGATCTCGGCGATCGTCGTCCCGGAACCTGCGAAGCGGGTATCCGGGACCCATGACCACCGATCTCGCAATTCCGCTCGGTCCCGTGGTCATGGGTCCCCGCTTTCGCGGGGACGACGCTCTAGCGAGTCCGCGGTTTACGGCTTGCGGCGACTCGCACCGATGCGAGCGCTGACCCTCGTTGCCGACCGCAAGCTCGAGCTGCGGGAGGCGCCCCCGCCGCCTGCGCCGGCCGCTGGCGAGGTGCAGATTCGGATCCGGGCGGTGGCGCTCAATCACATCGACGTGTGGGGCTGGCGCGGCATGGCGTTCGCCAAACGCAAGCTGCCGCTGGTGGTCGGCGCGGAAGCCGCAGGCGAGATCGCGGCAGTGGGACCCGGCGTAACCGGTTTTGGTGTCGGGGACGGCGTCGTCATGTATGGCGCGCTCACCTGCGGAGAATGCCGGGCCTGCCGCGAGGGCCGGGACAACCTTTGCGAAAACGTCAAGGGCATTCTCGGTTTTCATGTCGACGGCTTTGCTCGCGACCTCCTTAACTTCCCCGTCCGGCTCGTGATCCGGATACCGGAAGGCGTCGCGTTTCGCGATGCCGCTTGCGCACCGATCGCGTTCTCGACGGTCGAGCACATGCTGTTCGACAATGCCAAGCTTCGGCCGGGCGAGACCATCCTGGTTCATGCCGGCGGCTCGGGAATCGGCACCGCTGCCATCAAAATGGCGAAGGCGATCGGCTGCACGGTGATCACCACGGTCGGCGACGACGCCAAGGCCGCCAAGGCAAAAGAGCTCGGCGCCGACCACGTCGTCAATTATCGCACCGACCGGTTCGAGCATGCGGTGCGCAAGCTCACGGGCAAGAAAGGCGTCGACGTGGTATTCGAGCATGTCGGGGCGGATACCTTCAACGGCTCACTCCTGGCGTTGAAGCGCGGCGGACGCCTGGTGACGTGCGGCGCGACCTCCGGCCCGAGCACGACGCTCAACCTGATGCAGCTGTTCCAGCAGCAATACCGGATCTTCGGTTCGTTCGGCGCCACCATGGGCAACATCCGCGACAGCCTCGTCAAAATGGCTGCCGGGCTGACCCCGGTGATCGACACCGAGGTCGAGCTTGCCGATTTCGCGGCGGGCCTCGAACGGCTGGCGAGCCGGCAGGTATTCGGCAAGATCGTCGTGCATTTCTAGGCGCGCAGCTTATGAGGAGCGCCTTCCGCCGTCGGTTGCAACGTTACGCCCGGTATCTCGGGCGAGCCATCGACGCGCTCATCGGCTTTGCCGCCGCGGCGGTGCTCAAGCTCCTGCGCCGGACCAATCCGGACCGGATGGCGAACTTTACCGGCAAGCTCATGCGCATGCTGGGCCCCTGGCTGCCCGAGCACCGCACCGGGCGCGCCAATCTCGTCGCGGCGTTTCCGGAAAAATCCGCCGCCGAGATCGAAGCGATCCTGGCCGGCGTGTGGGACAATCTCGGACGCGTCGGCGCGGAATTCGCGCATCTCGACCGATTGTGGGATTACGATTCCGAGCGGCCCAATGCCGGCCGCATCGAGTTCACCCCGAGATCGGTGGAGCTGTTCTTGCGGCTTCGCGACGACGGCAAGCCGGCCCTGGTATTCGCCGCGCATCTCGCCAATTGGGAGCTCCCGCCGCTTGCAGCCAGCGCCTACGACATGCCCGCCGCGGTGGTGTACCGGCGGCCGAACCTCGGCGCGGTCGCGGAAGCGATCATCCCGTTGCGGTCGGTCAGCATGGGTGAGCTGATCCCGAGCGATCGCGCCGCGCCCATCCGGGTTGCGCGCGCGCTGGAGAAGGGCGTGCACGTCGGCATGCTGGTCGACCAGCATTTCGGCCAGGGCGTGGACGTGATGTTCTTCGGCCGGCGCTGCAAAGCCAATCCGCTGATCGCGCGCCTTGCCCGGCATTTCGATTGCCCGATTCACGGCGTGCGCGCCATCCGCCTCCCCGGCGGGCGCTTCCGCGCCGAGATCAGCGAAGCGATCGAGGCGCCGCGCGACGCCGGCGGCAGGATCGACGTCGAGGCCACCATGCAGGCGATCACCGCGGTGGTCGAGGGCTGGGTGCGCGAACATCCCGAGCAATGGCTGTGGCTGCACCGCAGATGGCGGTGACTCGCCGCCTCATGCCGAACATTGGGGCTTCCGCCTTCTTCGGTGGCCGCCGGTCGGTTTGCCGCATGCTCAGCCTCTCGCAGAGCGGTCGGGGGAGTCCGTGTGGCAGACCTGAATTGTTATCAATCGAAGGAAGCACTGCGAGCCCCGGCCACGAACTCTGCCCCCACCGATAGCACATCACGGAACAACTTGCTGCACTGCGGGACTTTGATCCGGCCAATGTCGCAGACGGGTCAAACCCGGTCCTTCGGGTGTTTCCGCTAAACGTCCGCTTGGGCCCCGCAAGCGGAATTCCAAGGGGCACAGCACGATGTCGCAGTCGCGCCAATAGCGGACATTGACGAGCCAGCAAAAAGCCCTGGTACCAAGGTTCAACCGTTGCACATCTGCGCGTGCGGCTCGGTTGAATTGTTTCAAGTGGCTACAAACTCAACTTTAAGGCGATCTGGGTCCTCTACGTAGAGGGCGTAATAGTCGTTGCCGCCGTTGGCGAAAGGATACCTTTCGTCGTAGAGACAGGTAATATTGTTGTCTAAGCAGTATTGCCTGATCGAATCAACGAGACTTCTGCCTTTCACCCTAAAAGCAAGATGATTCAGACCGACACCGGACCTATTATAATTGTGCGATGCATATTTTTCCTTCACTTGCACAAATGTAAGATAAGCATCTTCGCCATTGCTGAGCGTGAAACCTTCTTCCCAATAAGCAGTCAGCTTGTATCCGAGTTTGCTTAGGATCTCGGACCAGAAAGCACGGGAGACGCCCAAGTTTGAAACATTAATTTCAACGTGATGTAGCATTGGATGCCCCAGCTAAATGAAAACACGTCGTCCACGTGGTCCAGCAGCCGCAGACCAGCAAACTCAGCACCATGCAAGCGCAGCAATTTCGAACCGCGCGCATGATTCCCCCGCGATCCCGGGAACTGCAAAACCAGTCGACCGCGGAGTTTTACCCCTTTACGGCAATGGGTCAATCAGCCAACAACCCCGTGGCTCGGCGTAGCCGACAACGGCCACTGGCATCCAAGCGTGGAGGTTCCGCACTCAAAACCCGCGCTGCAGGCTCGCGGCCCACTTGCCGTCGGCGATCATTTGCTAGTTTGCTGAGCGATTGTCTCGACTATTTCAATGCGCAAATCACTTCCGACTTGGGTCATCTTGAGACTATCTGGCTGCCCAGTGGCACGGCTGCTTTGCCCCGGTAAGCGGTCATTCCAGCGGCCCAGTGGATGGTCTCTTCAGTGCCAGTTGCAGACATCGCCCTATCGATCACCGATCGGGCCAGGAACTTAGTGCCGGGGCTACTTTTCCGCTACCGAACCTATCTGTTCGTTCCAGGTGGCGCGACGGCGCTACTACTTGACGCCGGTGCGTTCCGAACCTGCGTCAGGAGCCGAATTTTCCATGTTCCGCCCTCGCGCACATATACCGCAGCCCAATGGCCGTCGGCGTTTGTGCCGCTGTTTCGGCCCTGGCCAGTTACATGGAACTCGCCCCTTCCTATTACTGCATCGCTCCCAAGAGGCGAAACTTCATCGAGTGTCGATTGTCGACGCAGGGGGCCCATTTTGAACTCGTCTTGATAAAACCGCTCGATGGCCTGCGGTCCCAGTGCGACAGCCGTGGAAGACACTAAGATACCGTCTTTCGTATAGAGGCCAGCGACACCAGCAGCATCTTGCTTCTCGAGATTGTCCATGTATTTGAGGCCGAAACTCTGAATCTCTTGCCGCAAGAGGAATTTGGCACCGAGGCGCGCAATCTCTTGCTGCTTCTCCTGATCGGACTGTTGAGCGGATGCTGGCGCGGCTACACAGATAGCCGCCATTGCAAACATGACCCTAATCGCGCGCATGATCATTACTCCCTCCCAGAATGCTGCACCTGGAGCCATCTTGATCGCTTCGAGGACTATTGACTAGCCTGAAAAACGGTAAGATGTCCGGATTGGGTCTTGGTCGTGTGAAAACGCGGTGGAGTGGAGATCTGATAGAATGGATCATCTTTTCGATTGCGAATTTCGCTGCGAAGATCGTTATGCGCGATCGATTTCGGTCGATCTGGGAAAAACAATTCTAGTCGTTCCCGAGCTTACGGGGTTTTCACACAGCCAGGGTCATGGGCGGAAGAACTCGCAGCGAGTATATGTTTTCCGAGTTGTCCCTGATAGCGGACATTCGTCGGTAGCGCCGTCAACCCCAACAGGGTAAGGCGAAAGCGAGCCGCTTTTGTGCGCTGCGCCGCATCCGGGGCAAGAGCGTCAAATCCCGGTCTTGATCCGCGTCCACAGCCGGTTGATCAGGCGCTGGGTCTTCTGATCGTGCGCGGTGATGGTGTAGAGCTGCTGCATGGTCGCCGCATCGGGATAGATGCCGCGGTCCTGCAGGATCGCCCGGTCGACGAACGGGCGGCTCGCCGCGACGCCGTTGGCGTAGGCGATCAAATTGGTGTTCCTGCCTGCGATCTCCGGCCGCAATAGGAAATCGATCAGCGCGTGAGCCTCGGCCGGGTGCCTGGCGTCGCGCGGAATCGCCAGATTGTCGAACCACAATTGTGCGCCCTCCTTGGGGATCACGTAACCGATGTCGACGCCGTTCTTGGCCTCGCCGGCGCGCTTCTGCGCCTGCTTGATGTCGCCGGAGAAGCCGAGGACGAGGCAGATTTCGCCCGACGCGAGCGCGTTGAGATATTCCGAGGAATGGAATTTGCGCACGGACGGCCGCACCTTCGCCAGAACATCGGCGGCCTGCTCGAGCTGCGCCGGGTCGCTGGTATTCGGATCGAGCCCGAGATAGTTCAGCGCCGCCGAAAGCACGTCGTCGGAGGAATCGAGCATGTGAACGCCGCAAGCCTTGAACTTCGCGATCGCTTCCGGCTTGAACACCAGATCCCAGCTGTCGAGCGTCGCTTGCGCCCCGAGGATCGCCTTCGCGCTGCCGACGTTGTAGCCGATCCCGGTCGTGCCCCACATGTAGTTGACCGCGTAGAGATTGCCCGGATCGTACGCGGCGAGCCGCCGCGCAATCTCGTCCCACACGTTGGCCAGATTGGGGAGCCGCGGCTTGTCCAGCTTCCGGAAAATGCCGGCCTTGATCTGGCGCTCGAGAAAATACGCCGTCGGCACCACGAGATCGTAACCCGAATTCCCGGCGAGCAGCTTGGTCTCGAGCATGTCGTTGGAATCGAAGGTGTCGTATTTGACCGCAATCCCCGTCTCGCGGGTGAAGGCTTCGATCGCGGCGGGGTCGATGTAATCCGACCAATTGTAGAAATTGACGATCCTGTCGCCGGCTTGCGCCGCCGGCGCGTCCGTGCGCCCGCCCGCGGCCGCAGCGACCAATGCGAGGATCAGGAGCAGCCGAGGCATGCGTGCTTTCAGCTCTCGGTCGGATGGCCGGCGGCCTTCCAGGCGAGGATGCCGCCCGCGAGATGCGCATCATAGGGCAGGCCCGCGGCCTGCGCCGCCTGCGAGGCCGTCACCGACCGGCGGCCGGACCTGCAGGCGAACACCACCTCCTTGCCTTCCGGATCGGGAATGCGCGCGGGATCGAACGAGGACAGCGGCAGGAGCACCGCACCGGGAAAGCCTTCGAGCGCCGTCTCGTTGGGCTCGCGGACGTCGACCAGCAGGATCCGGTTCTGCCGCATCCCGCGCGCCACTTCGTCGACGTCAAGATTGCGCACGGCCTTGCCTTGCCGGAACATCGTTTTCTCCTCGAGGTACCGCGCCGACGGTGCGCACCGGCTCGTCGCGGACAGCCGCGCCGGAATGTTCCCGGATGATGGGTCGCAACAGCACCGGGAATCAAGGCCGCCCACGGCCGGCGGATCTTCCGCTCAGATGGTCACCTGGGTCCCGACCTCGACCACGCGTCCGGTCGGGATCTTGAAATAATCGGTCGCGTCGTTCGCGGCCCGGGCAAGGTGAATGAACAGCCGGTCCTGCCAACGCGGCATGCCGGAATGCGCGGCCGGCCGCAGCGATCGGCGCGAAAGAAAGAACGACGTCGACATGATGTCGAACTGCCATCCGAGCTTGCGCGCGATCCCCAGCGCTTTCGGCACGTTCGGCGTCTCCATGAAGCCGAACCGCAGCCGCACCCGCGAGAACGTCTTGCCGATCGGCTCGATTCTCACGCGCTCCGACAGCGGAACCCGCGGCGTGTTTGCGGTCTCCACGGTCAAGATCACGTTCTTCTCGTGCAGCACCTTGTAGTGCTTGAGGCTATGGAGCAGCGCGGTCGGCGCGCTCTGGGGATCGCTGGTCAGGAATACCGCGGTCCCGGGCACGATCTGGGGCGGCTTGCGCTCGAGCATGGCAACGAGATTGTCGAGCGACATCTCCTGGCGGCGGGTCTTCTCGAACAGCAGCCGGGTGCCGCGCCGCCATGTATACATGAGCGTCATGACCAGACTGGCAAAAGCCAGGGGCGCCCAGCCACCCTCGAAGATCTTCAGCAGATTGGCGGCAAAGAAGGTGAGGTTGATCGCCTGGAACGGCAACATCAAGGCGCCTGCAGCCGCCGGCGACCAATGCCAGTGTTTCCAGATCACGATGAAAGCCATGGTCGCGTCGGCCACCATGGTGCCGGTCACCGCGATTCCATATGCGGAGGCGAGCGCGCTCGATGAGCGGAACATGGCAACCAGGAGCAGCACCGCGATCAACAACAGCGCGTTCACGCGCGGCATGAAGATCTGCCCGGCGAGCGCTTCGGAAGTGTGACGAACCTCGAGCCGGGGCAGCAGACCGAGACCGATCGCCTGCCGGGTCAGCGAATAGGCCCCCGTGATCACCGCCTGGCTGGCAATCACCGTCGCGGCGGTCGCAAGCAGGACCATCGGCAATTGCGCCCAGTCCGGGTAAAGCAGGAAGAACGGATTCTCGAGTGCCTTTTCGTCCGCGAGCACCAGCGCACCCTGCCCGAGATAGTTGATCGCCAGCGCGGGAAGCACCAATCCGGTCCAAGCCGTCTGGATCGGTTTCCTGCCGAAATGCCCCAGATCGGCGTAGAGCGCTTCCGCTCCGGTCACGGCCAGGAACACGGCGCCCAGCGCGACCAGACCGATGATCCCGTGGCCGGCCAAAAACGTCAGCCCATAGATCGGATTGAGAGCGCGCAACACGCTGGGGTTCGCAGCGAGATGCACGAGACCCCCGATGGCGATCACCGCGAACCACACCGCCATGATCGGCCCGAAAAACGCCGCGACCCGGGCGGTGCCGCGAGATTGCACCAGAAACAGAGCGATCAGGATGGCCATCGTGAGGGGCACTACATACGGATCGAACCCGGGCGCGACGATCTTCAAACCTTCGATCGCGGAGAGAACCGAAATGGCCGGGGTGATGATGGCATCGCCGTAGAACAGGGCCGCGCTGCTGACGCCGAGCAGGAGTACCACCACGCCGGCAGGGCCCATCGCGCGCTGCGCCAAGGCCATCAGCGCCAGCGTGCCGCCTTCCCCGTTGTTGTCGAGCCGCAACAGGATGAGCACGTATTTCGCGGTGACGACGAGCAGCAGCGCCCAAATGATCAGCGACAATACCCCGAGCACTGCCGACTCGGTCGCCACCCCGCCTGGTCCCCCCGCGGCGACCACCGCCTCGCGCAATGCGTAGAGCGGGCTCGTGCCGATGTCGCCGTAAACGACGCCGAGACTGCCCAGCGTCAGCGCCCAAAAGCCGGCCTTGGGGTGAACTTCGCCGTTCCCATGGGCCGATGCCTCGCTCCCTTTGGGAGCGGCTACGGTGTGGGCCATCTGTTTTGCCAGGAATTATGCCAGCGATGCTGCACTGCACAATGCGCAGGGTCGCGGCTTATAGCACCGGACCCTGGTTCTGTCAGTCGTGCAGTCATATCAAAAACGCAGATCAGCCATGCGGGAGCGCGGGTGCCTTCGGCGCATCGTTCTACTGCTCCAAGGCCGCATGGTTGGAATCGTTCCGGATGGTTTGTTGTCCGAGGGCAATGCGGTCTGGGCGAGCCCGCGCTAGGCGAGATCCGCGCCAGTCCATCGGCCCTGCGCCTGCTTGTTGTCGGGAAATTTCGTAGCGGGCCGGCCCCGGCGTTGGATTCCTTTGCGACTTCGCAACGCCTTTCCGAGCCTGCCGTGGTGGGCTATCAGACTGGATCACGAGACCATGGAAGCGGCGGCGGCAAGCAGCGGAGGATCAAGATGCGCGAGATCGGGCATTTCATCGGCGGCAAGGCCGCGAAGGGCACATCGGGGCGGTTCGGAGACGTGTTCGACCCCAATACCGGCGAGGTGCAGGCCAAGGTCGCGTTCGCCAAGCATGCCGAAGTCGAGCATGCCATTGCGGTGGCGCAGGCGGCCTTTCCGGCCTGGGCGGCGACCAACCCGCAGCGCCGCGCCCGCGTGCTGATGAAATTCATCGATCTCGTGCAGAACGAGTTCGACGAGCTGGCAAAATTGCTGTCGTCCGAGCACGGCAAGACCATTCCCGATTCCAAAGGCGATATTCAGCGCGGTCTCGAAGTGATCGAGTTCGCCTGCGGCATCCCGCACCTGATGAAGGGCGAGTTCACCGAGGGCGCCGGTCCGGGCATCGATCTGTTCTCGCTGCGCCAGCCGCTCGGGGTCGTCGCCGGCATTACGCCGTTCAATTTCCCCGCCATGATTCCGATGTGGAAATTCGGCCCGGCACTCGCCTGCGGCAACACCTACGTCCTGAAACCCTCGGAACGGGATCCCTCGGTGCCGCTGCGCCTGGCGGAGCTCTTGCTCGAAGCCGGCCTGCCGAAAGGCGTGCTCAACGTGGTGAACGGCGACAAGGAAGCAGTCGACACGCTGCTCACCGACCCGCGGGTGCGGGCGATCGGCTTCGTCGGCTCCTCGGCGATCGCCGAATACATCTACACGACGGGCTGCGCCAACGGGAAGCGCGTGCAATGTTTCGGCGGCGCCAAGAACCACATGATCGTGATGCCCGACGCCGACATGGAGCAGGCGGTCGATGCCCTGATCGGCGCGGGCTATGGATCGGCGGGCGAGCGCTGCATGGCGGTCTCGGTCGCGGTGCCGGTCGGCAAGAAGACGGCCGACACGCTGGTGCAAAAGCTCATCCCGCGCGTCGAGGGTCTCAAAGTCGGCATCTCGACCGATCCACAAGCCGATTTCGGGCCGATGGTGACCCGGGCGCATCTCGACAAGGTCAAGAATTACGTCGACCTCGGCATCCAGGAAGGCGCCAAGCTCGTGGTCGACGGACGCGATTTCAAACTGCAGGGCTACGGGAACGGGAATTTCATGGGCGGCTGCCTGTTCGACGAGGTCAAGCCGAACATGCGGATCTACAAGGAGGAGATTTTCGGCCCGGTGCTCTCGGTGGTGCGCGCGAAGGACTACGAGGAGGCCCTGCGGCTTCCCTCCGAGCACGAGTACGGCAACGGCGTCGCCATCTTCACCCGCGACGGCGACACCGCGCGGGATTTCACCTCGCGCGTCAACGTCGGCATGGTGGGCGTCAACGTGCCGATCCCGGTGCCGCTCGCCTATCACACCTTCGGCGGCTGGAAACGTTCCATCTTCGGCGACCTCAACCAGCACGGACCGGATTCGATCCGCTTCTACACGCAGACCAAGACCGTGACCTCGCGCTGGCCCTCCGGCACCAAGGAAGGCGCGGAATTCGTCATTCCGACGATGAAGTGAGGGGTTCGGATTGCTGAATCGCATGAAGCGCGCGTGGTCACGCACATGCTAGGCGGCTGGCTCGGAACACCCCCCTGGAAAGGGGGAGGTCGACCGCGCAGCGGTCGGGAGGGGGTCGCGATCCCCACCCCATCCCTCCCCTTTTCAAGGGGAGGGAGTCGTTTGCCGCTCGCTCAGCGAGCTAATCACCTGGATTTCCATCACATGCCCGAATATCAGCTCTATTGCTTCGCCCAGTCCGGCAATTCCTACAAGGCGGCGCTGATGCTGGCGTTGATCGGCGCGCGCTGGAAGCCGATCCAGGTCGACTTTTTCCATGGCGAGACGCGCTCGGCGCAATACCGGCAGAACGTCAACGAGATGGGCGAAGTCCCGGTGCTGGTCGAGGGCGCGCGCAAGCTCAGCCAGTCCGGCGCAATCCTGACGCACTTGTCGCAACGATCCGGAAAATTCGGATCGGAGGAGGCGGACGCGCGGCTGGAGATCCTGCGCTGGATTCTTTTCGACAATCACAAATTCACCAGCTATCTCGCGACCTACCGGTTCCTCCACGCCTTCGCCAAGACCGGCGATCCGGCGGTGATGGAGTTTCTCAAGGGCCGGATCGCGGGCGCGCTCGGCATCGTCGCCAAGCACCTGAGCGCGCAAGAATTCATGGCGGGAGCCGAGCCGACCATCGCCGACCTCTCGCTGTGCGGCTATTTGTTCTATCCGGCGGAGGAGTTCGGCTTCGACGTCGCCGCCGAGCATCCGTCGATCGGCGCCTGGCTACAACGCATCCGCGCGCTGCCCGGATGGATGCACCCGTACAAACTGATGCCCGGCCATCCAGTTAAATGAGGCCGTAGCCCGGATGGAGCGCAGCGAAATCCGGGACCGGCGATCCCGCATTGCGCTTCGCTTCATGCGGGCTATCTCCGGTGAAAGGCCAGCGGAGCGAACGCCTGCTGAACCGGCATCAGCTGCAGGCGGTTGATGTTGACGTGGCGCGGCAAGGTGCAGGACCAGAACACGCTCTCCGCGATCTCTGCCGCGGACATCGGCTTGACGCCCCGGTACGGCGCGTTGGCCTTCTCGGCATCGCCTTTGAACCGCACCAGCGCGAACTCGGTCTCCGCCATGCCGGGCTCGATGTTGGTGACGCGCACGTTGGAGCCGAGCAGATCGGCGCGCAGGTTGAGGGCGAATTGCTTCACGAACGCCTTGGTGCCGCCGTAGACGTTGCCGCCCGGGTAGGGGTAATCGCCGGCAATCGAGCCGATCAGCACCACGTGGCCCTCGTCGCGCGCGACCATGCCGGGCAGCACCGCCCGCACCGTGTACAGCAGCCCGTTGATATTGGTTGCGACCATGCTGTCCCAATCGTCGAGATCGGCCTTTTGCGCCGGCTCGAGCCCGAGCGCGAGCCCGGCGTTGGCGACGGCGACATTGACGTTTGCGAACCCGCCCGGAAGCCCGGCCACCAGGGCATCGACCGCCTTGCGATCGCGCACGTCGAGCACGGCGGTATGGCAGCGATCCCCGAGCTCGCGCTTGAGCGCGTCGAGGCGCTGTGCGCGCCGTCCCGTGGCGATCACGCGGCTTCCCGCTTCGGCAAACCGCCGGGCGAGTGCCGCGCCGAACCCGGCGGTGGCGCCGGTGACCAGCACGGTCAGGGTCTTCGGGTCGAGCATTGCGATCATGGTCGGCTCCTGTGCAGATTCCCGGGTCCGATCAAGCACGACCCGGAGCCTGCCGCAATTCGGGGATACCGATGTTGCATGCTCGGCATCGCTCCGATCGTCTTGTCCGGTCCACCTAGCGATCGGCGCTGACGCCCCAGACTTCCTCCGCATAGGCGCGAATTGCGCGGTCGGAGGAGAACCAGCCCATTCGCCCGGTGCTGTGAACGCTGGCTTTCCACCAGGCATCCGGGTTATTCCATAATGCATCGATCAAGCGTTGCGTCTGCCAATAGGCATCGAAATCGGCCGCGACCATGAAATGGTCGTAATCCATCAAAGCGTCCGCGATCGTGCGAAATCGATCCGGTTCATCCGGCGAGAACACTCCGGACGCGATGGCCGCGATGGCATCCGCCAGCATCGGGCTTGCTAGTGCCGCGTCGTGGCCGGTGAAACGCTCCCGGCGCTTTTCATCGACCTCGGCCGCCGTCAAGCCAAAGACGAAAAGGCTCTTCGGTCCGAGCCGTTCCAGCATTTCGATATTGGCACCGTCGAGTGTCCCGATCGTGAGCGCCCCATTTAGCGCGAGCTTCATGTTGCCGGTTCCGGATGCCTCCATGCCGGCGGTGGAAATCTGCTCGGACAGGTCGGCTGCCGGAATGATGGTTTCAGCCAAGCTCACGCTGTAGTTCGGCAGAAAGACGATCTTGAGCCGATCTCCGACGGATGCGTCGGAATTGATTACTCGCGCGACGTCATGCGCGAGCTTGATGATGAGCTTGGCCCGCGCATAGTTGGCCGCCGCCTTTCCCGCGAAGATCTTGACGCGGGGGGTCCAATTGCCGTCGGGTCGGGCACGGATGGCCCGAAACAGTGCAACGGCCTCGAGAATATTGAGAAGCTGACGTTTGTACTCGTGAATGCGCTTGATATGCACATCGTACAGCGCGGAAGGGTCGACGACGATGCCGGTTAAATCGCGCACGCGCCGGGCCAGCGCGACCTTGTTTTGCCGACGCGTGTCGGCGTAGCGCTGGACGAACGAAGCATCGCCCGCAAACCGTTCGAGCCCTGCCAGCACCTCGGCGTCGTCGCATACTCGCTCGCCGAGCGCATCGATCAAGAGCGCGGCGAGCCTCGGATTGGCCTGCAACAGCCAACGGCGAAAACTGATGCCGTTGGTCACGTTGACGATCTTGCCGGGGCTCGACGCTTCCAGGTCGCGGAACACCGTCCGGCGCATCAACTCGGTGTGCAAAGCCGAGACACCATTGACCTTGCGCGATCCGAGAAATGCCAGATGACCCATCCGCACCAATTTCTCACCGCCCTCGTCGATCAGCGACATCGATGCGAGAACCGCCGGATCGAAGCCGCCGCGTTTCGTCAACTCCTTCAAATTGAGCCAGTTGATGAGATAGATGATCTGCAGATGGCGCGGGAGCAGCCTGCCCAGCAACGCCACCGGCCAGGTCTCGAGCGCTTCCGGCAGCAGGGTGTGGTTCGTGTAGTTCAATGTCGCGGTGCAGATGCACCAAGCATCTTGCCAAGAGAACTCGTGCTCGTCGACGAGGATGCGCATGAGCTCCGCAACGGCGATCGCAGCATGGGTCTCGTTGAGCTGGATGGCCGCCTTATCCGGGAGTGAGTGCAAGCTTCCGTGTTGCAGGAGATGGCGGCGCACGATGTCCTGCAGCGAGGCCGACGTGAAGAAATACTCCTGCCGCAAGCGGAGCTCGCGGCCAGCCGGCGTGGCATCGCTGGGATAGAGCACGCGAGAGATCGCCTCCGCGTTCGAGCGCGCGGCGATCGCGCCGACGAAGTCGCCCTGGTTGAACGCCGCAAGCTGAATCGGGTCTCTCGCGCGCGCCGACCACAATCGCAGCGTATTGATGTGGCGCCCGCGCCAGCCCACGACCGGCGTGTCATAGGCCACTGCGTCCACCGTCTCCGCCGGATACCAGATGCCCCGCGCAGTATCGCCGTCGCCGCCGAGATATTCGACCATTCCGCCGAACCGGACGGGATAGGCGAGCTCGCTGCGCGCCAATTCCCAGGGATTGCCGTTGGCGAGCCAATCGTCGGGCAGCTCGCTCTGCCAGCCATTGGTGAATTGCTGGCGAAACAGGCCATGTTCGTAACGGATGCCGTAACCATGGGCCGGCACGCCGAGACTAGCCGTGCTGTCCAGGTAACAGGCCGCGAGCCGGCCGAGCCCGCCGGTTCCGAGCCCCGCATCCGACTCCAGCGTGCGCAAGTGTTCGAGATCGATCTCGAAGCCGGCCAGCGCCTCGCGTATCGCCTCGATCAGCCCGAGGTTCGTCAACGTGTCGAATAGGAGCCGTCCGATCAGATATTCGATCGAAAGATAATAGACCCGTTTCTTGCGTTCGGCCTCGGCCCGGCGATCGGATTCGAGCCAGCGCTCGATGATTCGATCGCGCACCGTGAGCGCCGTGGCAACGAACCAATCGTGGTCGCGCGCGCGCTGTCGATCCTTGCCGAGGAAATAGGTAAGCTTGCCCAGGATTGCCGCGCGGAGTTCCGCAACCTCGGCCCTCTCCGCCGCACGCGCTTTCGATTTGGTTCGAATCAGCTGCAACAGTGACTCCCGCAAAACGTTGAGACGTTAGCGGAGGCTGCCGGTCGGTCAACCACCCCTGTTTAGTTACACACCGTCGTCGTGCCTCCCGAAACTGCCGCGACGAAACGTAGCAGATGGGAGACCCGGCGTGCCGCCACCGCCTAGTCGTGCAGACGCTTGACAAGCACGCGGTCCGCGCGCTAGTTAACCGATAGGTTATTTAACCGACTGGTATATGACGCGATGCGACCCGATCATCTCAGCGCCACCTTTGCGGCCCTCGCCGATCCCACGCGGCGCGCCATCCTGGCGCGGCTCGCGTCGGGCGAGACCACGGTGAGCGAGCTCGCCGAGCCCTTCGCCATCAGCCTTCCCGCCGTTTCCAAGCACCTCAAGGTGCTGGAGCGCGCCGGCCTGATCGCGCGCGCGCGCGAGGCGCAACGGCGGCCGTGCCGGCTCGAGGCAAGTCGATTGAAAGAGGTCGCCGACTGGGTGGAGCGCTACCGCCGATTCTGGGAGCAGAGCTTCGACCGCCTCGACGATTACCTGCGCAAGCTGCAAGCGAAGGAGAAGAAGCATGGCCGTAAGCAACGCAAGAGCTAGCGCCGCCGCGGACCCCGGGGAGCGCGTGCTCGTCATCACCCGCGTGTTCGATGCGCCGCGCGAGCTGATATGGAAGCTTTGGACCGACCCGGCGCACGCAAAGCATTGGATGGGTCCGCGCGGCTTCACCGCGACACACTTCGAGCAGGACCCTCGGCCCGGCGGCGCATGGCGGGGGTGCCTGCGCCAGGACGACGACAGCCGCGAGCTTTGGCAAGGCGGCGTCTTTCGCGAAATCGTCGAACCGGAGCGCCTGGTCTACACCTTCGCCTGGGATCGCGAGGACGGCAGCCGGGGCCATGAGAGTCTGGTCACGATCACCTTCGCCGAACAGGGGGGCAAGACGAAGATGAGGTTCCATCAAGCCGAGTTCGAGTCGGTCGGACAGCGCGACGGCCATCAAGGCGGCTGGAACAGCAGCTTCGATCGACTCGCGGAATATGCAGCGAGGGCCTGAAGCACGGCAAGTGCCCGAGCCACGCAGCGAACCTGTCTATTACCAACCAGCCCCAGGAGAGCGTGATGCAATTGAACCCATATCTGTTCTTCAACGGCCAATGCGAGGCCGCGTTCCAGTTCTATGCGAAGGTTCTCGGCGGCAAGATCGAAGCAATGATGCCGCATGAGGGCAGTCCGGCAGCCGAGCACGTCCCGCCGGAATGGCGCAGCAAGATCATGCACGCTCGCCTCGTCATCGGCGACAAGGTATTGATGGCTTCCGATGCTCCACCCGATCGCGCCGATGGGGCGATGAAAGGCTTCTCCGTGACGTTCGGGGTCGACAGCCCGGGGGAGGCGGAACGCGTTTTCCATGCGTTGGCCGAGAACGGGGCGGTGCGGATGCCGATCGCACAAACCTTCTTTGCAGTGCGGTTCGGCATGCTGGTCGATCAATTCGGCACGCCGTGGATGATCCTCTGCGAGCAACCTCGCTGACGCCGGCTCAACTCGACGGTTGTGCCCGCGAGCCGGAATCCCCGACGTCCATCTCGAGAAAAGGAACAGAGCATCATGCAAAAGATCGCCCCATTCCTGTGGTTCGACGGCAAAGCCGAGGAGGCGGCGGAGTTCTACGTCTCGATCTTCAAGAATTCCAAGATCGTCGGCATCAGCCGCTACGGCGAACAGGGGCCGGGGCCGAAGGGCTCGGTGATGGTCATCACGTTCCAGCTCGACGGCCAAGACTTCTGCGCCCTCAACGGCGGGCCGCAGTTCACCTTCTCGCCCGCCATATCGTTCGCCGTGAACTGCGAGACGCAGAAGGAAATAGATGAATTATGGGAGAAGCTTTCCGATGGCGGAGAAAAACAACGATGCGGCTGGGTGACAGACAAATACGGCGTGTCCTGGCAGATCGTCCCTTCCAATTTGGGCGAGATGCTGCACGGGGCCGAGGCTGAAAAAACCGACCGAGTCATGAAGGTAGTGCTGCAAATGAGCAAACTCGATATGGAAAGCATGAAGCAGGCATACGAGCAAGCATAACCCGATCTGCGGTTATGAAGATCCGCCGGGCTGCGAAAGCGGACATGACTTTCACCTCGGATTCGAAAGGCAGGGACATGACTACAGCAAAAGCCGCGACCAGCGGCACTGCCGCGGCGGCGACGAGCTCGGAGTTCGTCATCACGCGGGTGTTCGAGGCGCCGCGCGAGCTCGTGTGGCAGGCGTTCACCGAACCCGAGCGCATGCAGCACTGGTGGGGACCGAAGGGCTTCACGGTGATTGCCGCCAGCATGGATCTGCGGCCCGGCGGCGTCTATCACTACGGCATGCGGGCGCCGGACGGGAGCACGATGTGGGGCAAGTTCGTGTATCGCGAAATCGTCCGTCCGGAGCGCATCGTTCTCGTGAATTCCTTCTCGGACGAAGCGGGCAACATCACCCGCCATCCGATGAGCCCCACGTGGCCGCTGCAAATGCTGTCCACCTTCCTATTCGCCGAGCAGGACGGCCGGACCAGGCTGACGATCCGATGGTCCCCGCTCGATGCGGACAAGACGGAGCGTGCGACGTTCGCCGGCGCGCATCAGAACATGCAGCAGGGCTGGACCGGAACGCTGGATCAGCTCGCCGAATACCTAGCCAACGCTTGAGACGGGGAAGCAACATGGTCGCAACAACGAGCGCTGCCGTGCAGCGAAACGAGCGGACGGTGGTCATCACGCGCGTGTTCGATACGCCGCGCGAGTTGGTGTGGAAGGCGTGGACCGATCCCAGGCACATGGCGCAATGGTGGGGCCCGCAGGGCTTCACCAACCCGGTCTGCGAAATGGACGTCAGGCCGGGCGGCGCGCTGCGGATCGTGATGCGCGCGCCCGACGGCGCCGAACATCCGATGAGGGGCGTGTTCCGCGAGATTTTGGAACCCGAGCGGCTCGTCTTCATTGCGGTGGCGGAGGATGAGAACGGCAGCCCCTTGCTCGAAGCGCTCACGACGGTCACCTTCGCCGAGCAGGGCGGCAAGACGAAGCTCAATGTGCACGCTCGCGCCGTAGGCTTGGCCGTCGTGGCGGAGCGCATGCTCGAAGGCATGCAGGCGGGCTGGACCCAAAGCCTGGAGCGGCTCGAAGCCCATTTGGCGGGCGCGTGAGGACACGCAGCCGATTTCGCCGGCACGTGATTTCTCGTTTTGAATTCCGAGCTGGATCGGTGCTCAGGCTTCTGCCCCCTATTTGACGCAGGGTGGAGGAAGGCGAGGTGAATTTTGCTGTCCGCCTCGCGAGCGGGGTGCTGTATGGCGATCTCGATCGACGCCACAACCGGCCCCTCGGCGGGCTAACCGATACTGCCGGCAAAGCGCTCCGCGAGGCGCTGGCGCTGAAAGGCGGCTACGACGAAATCGACGAAGACACGGGTTTTTGCCGGCAAGAGCGTCCGCGTGGCGTAGTAGATCGAAATCGGACCGGCGTCGGCGTACCATTGAGGGACCAGCCGCACGACCGCGCCACTTTCCAGATGCGGCAACGCGTGCGGAACTGCGATCAAAGTCACGCCGAGCCCCAGCAGCGCTGCACGGCACATCGCCTCGGGATCATCGAACGTTATTGTCTCTTTGAGCGGGGCCATCATTTCCGCACCCGCAACATTGCGCATTATCCGTTCGCGAATGCGGCCGGTATGAGATGCGCGCATGACAATCCCATCGAGAGCGGCGAGCCCGGATGGATCGGCCGGCGGCGTCCGGTTTTTCATATAGGATGGCGAGGCAACGGCGATGATGTGCAAAGGCGCAAGCGTGCGAGACACCACGCCGGGCGCCAGCTCGATGCCGCCGGCGATCGCCGCGTCGAAGCCTTCGGCAATGAGATCGACCTGCCGGCTCTCGAAATGCCAATCCGGACGGACATCCGGGTAGCGGTTCAAGAAATCCGGCAAGAGCGGCAGAATGTAATCGACCCCGAATGTCAGGCCGAGGCTCAGCTTGAGCACTCCGGCCGGCTCGCCGCGGTCCGTGGCGACGTTCGCAATCGACGTCTGCAGTGCTTCCAGATTATCCCGGATCGCGTGCAGGAAACGCTCGCCGGCTTCAGTCAGGGTCAGCTTCCGCGTGCTGCGGTGAAACAGCCGGACGCCGAGATTCCGCTCCAGCATCGCGACGTTACGGCTCACCGCGGCGGGGGTCAGCGACATTCGCCGGGCTGCCGTTGAGAACCCGCCCGATTCGGCACTCCTCACGAAGGATTCGAGGTTCGCGAGAGTCTCCATGGCCTCACTCTCAAGGAATACTTGTAAGTAATTCCAGCTATTACCGGCTAATCGTATGCCAATAAATCGGCGATATCCACTCCGCGAACAACAGATCTCAGTCGGGAGTGACGCCTATGACCCAGTCCGCCGCACCCAAGAACGGCCTAAACGCCCTCCTCACCCCGGAGGACTCGGTTCTGGTCCTGATCGATCACCAGCCCTTCCAATTCGCGAACCTGAATAGCCATGAGCCGACGATGGTCGTGAACAACGTCATCGGGCTCGCCAAGGCAGCGAAGATTTTCAACGTGCCGACCATCCTGACCACCGTGGTGGAGGACCGCGGCGGCAAGCTCATCAAGGGATTGCAGGACGTCTTCCCCGACCAGAAGCCGATCGACCGCACCTTCATCAACACCTGGGAGGACGCGCGGGTCGTCGATGCAGTGAAGAGGACCAGCCGCAAGAAGCTCATCATCGCGGCGCTCTGGTCGGAAGTCTGCCTCGCCATGCCGGCGATCCAGGCGGCCGGGGAAGGCTACGAGGTTTACGCCGTCACCGACGCCTCAGGGGGCGTGAGTGTCGAAGCGCATGAGATGGCGATCCGCCGCATGGTCATGGCCGGCGTGGTTCCGATTACTTGGCTGGCCGTGGCAAGCGAACTGCAACGCGACTGGGCCCGCCAGGACTCGGCCAAGGCACTCGGCCCAATTCTCCTCGATCACGGCGGCGGCACCGGGACCGCTTTCGCCTGGGAGCTGCAGCTTCTAGGTCAGAAGACGGGCGCCGGCGCCTGAGTCGGCACATGCAAAGGTGCGCAGCATTCTCAAAACACTTGGAGGCAAGTCATGACCAGCATCGGTTCGAGCGACGCCGCCAAGGCAGTGGTTCGTCGCAACACGGAGGAAGTCCAAGGCGGCGGGAATTTCCAGGTGTTCGATGAACTCTTCGCCGACGATTTTCTCGACCACACGCCGCAGCCAGGCCGCACGCCCGACAAGGCCGGTGCAAGAGAGCTATACCGAACGCTGCGCGCCGCGTTCCCCGACTTTCACGCCGAGATCCATTGGCAGCTAGCCGATGGCGACCGCGTGACGACGTACAAGACCTACCACGGGACGCACCGGGGGGAATTCCTCGGCGTCGCGCCGACTGGCCGCAACATTCAATTCGAGACCGTCGACGTGATGCGCGTGCGCAGCGGCAAGATCGTCGAACATTGGGGCGTCGCCAATCTCTTCTCCCTCATGGAGCAGCTGGGCGCCTGGCCGGCCAAGCAAAATCGCTCTTGAACGCGGGACGGCGATTCCGCCGCCGCCCCTCCGCTCCGCAAACCTGAGGAACATCCCATGACCATCGGCATCATCGGATCGGGCGGCATCGGCACAGCCTTCGCTCGGACGCTGGCCCGCGCCGGCATCCAGGCGACCATCTCGAACAGCCGCGGCCCCGACTCGTTGAAAGAGGTGGTCCATGAGCTGGGCCCGTCGATCAGGGCCAGCAAGCGCGAGGAAGCGGCCCGCGCCGACATCGTTTTCGTCGCCGTCAACTGGACGAAACTGCCGGCGGCGCTGGCGGGACTGCCGGATTGGGGCGGGCGAATCCTCATCGACGCCAACAATCCGATCGAGGCGCCACTGTTCAGGCCCGTCGATCTCAAGGGCCGCGTATCGAGCGAGATTTTTGCCGATCTCGTGCCTGGAGCGCGCGTCGTGAAGGCGTTCAATCACCTTCGCGCAGAGGTGCTGGCCAGCGATCCCAGAGCGGAAGGCGGCCGACGCGTCTTGTTTTATTCCGGCAATGACAACGCGGCGAAGGCGGAAGTGGCGGGCCTGATCGACCGGATCGGCTTCTTCGGCATCGATCTTGGATCGCTCGCGGTCGGCGGCAAGCTCGCTCAGTTTCCCGGCGGACCTCTGCCGAACCAGAATCTCGTGAAGGTCGGCTGAATTTATGAGCACGCGCCCTGGCGATCGGTCGGGAAGCAGGACCGGCTCAGCCTGCGAACCCGACATAGCCGCTTCGTATGCTGGCTGCCGCCTAGCGCGTCATCGCGCCGTCAGGCCGCCGTCGAGCACGAACTCGGCGCCGGTGACGAAGGCGGATTCGTCGGACAACAGGTACACGCACAGGTCCGCTACCTCGCTCGCCTTGCCGAAGCGGCCGAGCGGAATATCCCGGCTCATCCGCTCACGCGCGTGCGCGGGATCCTTGGTCTGCGCGATCAGCGCATCCGCCATCGCGCCTTCGATGAATGCCGGATGCACCGAGTTGCAGCGCACCTTGGGATCGAAGCGCGCGCCGTGAAGCGCGACCGATTTGGTGAGCAGCCGCACCCCGCCCTTGGAGGCGTTGTAGGCGGCGAGATTGTGCCCGCCGACGAGGCCCGATACCGACGAGAGATTGACGATCGCGCCGCCGCCGCGCTTGAGCAGCGGCAGCGCATGCTTGCAGCCCAGAAACGTGCCGTCGAGGTTCACCGCCATGACCCGGCGCCAGGTCGCAAGATCGGTGTCCTCGACGCTGCCGGCCGCGGCGATTCCCGCCGCGTTGACGAGACCGTCGAGCCTGCCGGCGGAACGCTCGATCTCGGCGATGACGCGCAGCCAATCCTCCTGCGAAGTCACGTCGAGCGCATGATCCATGCCGGCGCTGCCGCCGAGGTCCGTCGTGATTGCGATCCCGCCGGCTTCCACGACCGCGTCGGCGGTCGCCGAGCCGATGGCGCCCGCGGCCCCGGTCACCAGCACGATCTTGTCTCTGAGACGACCCATCGTGTGCTCCTCAAACATGCCGCCGTCGTCCCGGAGCCCGAGCGAAGCGAGGGAATCCGGGACCCATGAACACCGCGCGCGCGAGATTTGTGCGGTTGGCGGTCATGGGTTCCGGGTTCGCGGGCTCACGCCCGCGCCCCGGAATGACAGGCTATCGGGAATATATCGGTGTTCAAATATCGGCGAAATCGCCATGGCGGCCCTTGCCTTGCGCAAAGCGCGCGGCGCCCGCGGCGCCTTCGCGCTCGAACGCCGGCGAGGAAGACGCCCATTCCGACCGCAGGCCTTCGCGTTCGGATAGGCCCTCCTGCAGCAACACCGAGCGGCGGTCGGCGCGCATGCACGCTTGCGGAAACCGGGCGATCTCGCGTGCCAGCGCCTCCGCGACTTCGCGGGATTTTCCCGGCGCCGCCAGTCGCTCGCACAGCCCGATGCGGAAACACTCCTCGGCCGGAACCTTGCGGCCGGTGAGAATGATATCGAGCGCGCGGCCGCGGCCGACGATGCGCGGCAGGCGCACCGTCCCGCCGTCGATCAGCGGCACGCCCCAGCGGCGGCAATAGACGCCCATGAAGGCCGTCTCCTCCATCACCCGGAGATCGCACCACAACGCGAGCTCCATGCCGCCCGCGACCGCCGGCCCGGCAATCGCGGCGATCACCGGTTTCGACAATTCGAGCCGGCTCGGACCCATGGGTCCGCGTGGCGGCGGGCCATGTTCGGAAAAGTCGAGGTCGGAGAGCGGCTGCCGCTTGCCGACCTGGGTCGCGGCGAATTTGAGATCGAAGCCCGCGCAGAACGCGCCGCCCGCCCCCCACAGCACCGCCACCGATTGATCGGGATCGCGATCGAATGCCAGCAAGGCCTCGACCAGCGCCTCGGCGCTTGCCGGGTCCATGGCGTTTCTCGCGTGCGTGCGGGCCCGCACGATGGTCGTGACCGGGCCGTCGCGCTCGATCGTCGTGGTCATGGCGCTCCTCCGCTGGGCTCGATGGGTGAGCCGGGTGTCGGGCCCCCAATGTAGCGCACGGCCGCCCCCGGCATGTCATGCGCGCCGACGCAGCGCAGGCGGCTTCACGTCTGGGAATGGTGCTTGTGTCCGGCGGAGCCATGGGTGTGAGGGCCGTGCGAATGGGCATCGTGAGCATGCGGATGTGCATGGGCGGGCTCGACATAGGCCCCGCCTTCCGGGTCGAACGGCGCTTCGATTTTTGCGCATTTGCCGCCCAGCGCAGCGATCAGCGATTCCAGTGCATGGTCGCGCCGCAGGCGAATGCGGTTCGGAAAGAGCTGGACCGGGACGTGGCGGTCGCCGAGATGAAAGGCGATCCGCGCCAGCGCCGCTGCATCCACGGCTCGCACTTCGACGAGCGGCTCGGCCTCGGCCACCACTTCGATGAGGCGCCCGTCCTCGAGCTCCAGCGCGTCTCCCATGCGCAGATGCGTCGGCTCGGCGAGTGCTAGCGCGAACCGGAGCCCTTTGACGGAAAGCCGCTCGCCGCGGGGCGCCCACCGCTGCGCTTGATCGAGAATCACGGCATCGACGACGCGCGCCGGATCGACGTTTTGCGCGGGAAGCGCCCGCGTTGCCTTGGGAACGGATGGCCCGAACGCCGTCACGGACGATCAGTTGAGCCGAACCGGCCGCTCGTCGGAAGCGGCGGATTTCGCTCGCGCCGCGGCAGGGTCGGCCTCGGCGCCGGGCGCCGCGTTCGCCGCCTGCGCGGCGTTGCGCTCGAAGCGCCGATAGGACCAGAAGCCGACCGGCAGGCAACCGAGGTAGACGAGCGTGCCCAGGGTGAGCACGATCCACGGATAGCTCAGCAGCAGCGCCACGAACAGCACCACCACGACGAACACCGGCAGCACCATCTCGCGCGGCACCCGGGTCCCGAGCCGTTTGCCGGAAAATACCGGCAGCCGCGAAACCATCAGGAACGCGATCAGCAAGGTGTAGAGGAACGTGATCGGCGCCCACTCCGGGCCGCCGAGCAAATTGACGTAGATCGGCAGCAGAACGGTGATCGCGCCCGCGGGCGCCGGCATGCCGACGAAAAAATTCGACCCCCAGGCCGGCCGGTTGGGATCATCGGTTGAGACATTGAATCGCGCGAGCCGCAGCCCGGCGCAGATCGCGAACACCAGGGCGGCGATCCAACCGGCGGATCTGAGCTCGTGCAGGTCCCAGAAATAGAGAATCAGCGCCGGAGCCACGCCGAAATTGACGAAATCGGCGAGGCTATCGAGCTCGGCACCGAACCGCGAGGTGCCTTTGATCAGCCGGGCGATGCGGCCGTCGATGCCGTCGAGCACTGCCGCGAGCACGATCGCGGCGAGCGCGAACTCGAGCTTGCCCTCGATCGCCAGCCGGACCGCCGTGAGCCCGGCACAGAGCGCCAAGAGCGTGATGAGATTCGGCACCAGCGTGCGCACCGGAATCGGCCGGAATCGCCGGCGCTTCGGCTCGTCGCGGTCGGGTTCGAACGGCGGAAACAGCATGGGCCTATTGTATCGCTTTGTCGGCCTCCGCGCCAACGTGGCCTGCGGTGCACTATCGCCCCTTCGCCATATGCGCCATCTGCTGCGCGGTCTGGACCGGCATATCATGAAAGGCGGTGAGCGCCTGCGCGGGCGAGTGGATGGCGCCGCGCGCGCGGCAGCGCATGCGCAGGACCGCGGAAAATCCGTTGATGTTGAGCCCGGCGGCGCGGCACAGCACGGTCAAGCGCCGCTCCGAGGGCGCCGCGACGGCGCAGATGACTTCTTCGGGCTTGAGCCCGAGCCGCTCCGCAATCAGCCCGGCGAGGCCCCGGAGTTCGTCGGCATCGGCAAGCTCGGCCAAAGCGTCGTCGAGCAGCACCAAGCCTTCCCGAACGCGCTCGAGGAGCGCGCTGGCGCGCTGGTCTTGTCTCCTATTCGCTCTGCCGGCCTGCCAATTTCGCAGCATCGAATCCATCCCTGTCATCCCGAGGGGTCCACGCTATTGCTGCAATTGAATCGATTGCGCTAACCGAACGGCAAGAAAACGGTTAACGGCCGTTGACGATGCGAGGCCTTGCGTCCCAACAGTGCGATGCTCGCCTATTCCGCAAAGGGCGCCTTTTGCAGGAAATCGACGGATGACGGACGTGTATATCCAGGAATGAACTTCGATCCAAAGTCTGCGATGAAATTGTCTCTCGTTGTATTCGGATGGTTTTTGGCTTCTTGTCGCCATCACTCAATTCCTGAAAACCAACGCCGCCGAAATCGCATGCGATACCGTGCTGGCAGCAGGCTACATCGGTGCCCTTATGATGTGCGATCGACGCGGTAGTGTGAAGGGCGATCGAGTCCCAAACAGTCTCTGCGCGGCGTTCCCCCATATTGTGGGAGAGAGCGAAGGCGCGACCAGCGTCCGCTCCCACAACCTCGAAGCAACGATCGGGGGCGCCACCGCGCGCAAGGCCGAGATCGTGCAAGAGCACTGAGACAGCAACCAACTCAGCATCCGGCTTCAGCGTGCGACGCTCTGCGAGTTTTGCGCCAAAGAGCCAGGAGCGCACGACGTGATTAAATAGCCAAGGCTGAGATTCGGCATTTGCCTGTGTATAGGCATCCCGAACAACTTGGCTGTCGGGCAGCTTCAATTCCAACTCTCGGCCAACCGCCATCGCGTTGCTAAAATCAGGCTTTTCGCTTCCGCTCACATCTCACTCCATCAGTCAGAGACAGGCTTGGTTTGTCCGCATTCGCGGAGCGGCGTCCGCACGGCGGAAGCCGGAACCGGCCATGCAGCGGATTTCATTCCAATGAGGGTCGGAACGGGGCGGCGGTCAGGCATGCTTTGGGACCTCAGACATGCTGACTGGCGCGATGAGCGGCGGCCCAGGCGTCGATACGCACGCGTCGTTCTGCGCGGCTCGCCGCCGTGCGTGCGTTCACCGCTTCCAAGACTTCCACCGGCGTTGTGTCCGGCCGTCCGGAGTTAAAGGGCGGTTGTGGTGCATATTCCAAGCCGAGCTGGACCATCTCTGCCACGCGAGATCCGCGCAGCTCCGCGATAAGTGCCAGGACGAAATCGATGCCTGCCGTGACGCCTCCCCCGGAGAGGATGTTGCCGTCCCTCACAATGCGGCCCTCGTCGACGATAGCGCCAAAGACCGGAAGCAATTCCCGCCATGCCCAGTGGCAGGCCGCACGGCGACCGGTAAGAAATCCCGCGGCGCCCAGAATGAGCGACCCGGTGCAGACCGAAGTCAGATAGCGCGCGGTCGCTCCAAGGCGGGCAATCTCTTTCAAAAAGACGTCATTCTCGATAGCAGCAAGGCACCCGCCGCCGCCAGGGACCAGAAGCACGTCGCACGACTTGATGGCGCTCAGGTCCTCCAGATTCGAGAAGGTGAGGCGGTCGGCCGTGACCGGCTGACCATCCAGCGAGGCCACCCGGACATGCAGGTCGGGTGTCCGCGAGAGAAACTGGTGCGGACCAGTAAAGTCGAGTTGGGTCACCCCATTGTACACGGGCACCACTACGGTGATTGGTTGTGTCATCGCCTGTTCTCCTTGCTAACAGGCTAAGACCGCATCCGTTTGACCGAAAGGTCAAAGTTCCCTATGATCCGGCCATGAACGCCATCGGCTTCTTGCTTTCGCCAGGGTTTCAGCTGCTCGACTTCGCTGGTCCAGCCAGTGCTTTTGAAGCGGCAAACGACCAACTCGAAAATCCCGCCTACCGGCTGAGTGTCCTGGCAGCTGATGAGGGCACTGTGACGAACAGCCTTGGCATCGCTACTGCTGCAGCTTCGCTTAATAATGCCGCGCTCGATACGCTCGTCGTCGTCGGTGGACGGATTGATCCGCCCTTATCCGCTGGCACGCTGAGTCGTATTGTGGAGGCCTCGAGCCGATGCCGACGCGTTGCGAGTGTCTGCACAGGTGCGTTTGTCCTCGCGGCGGCTGGTCTGTTGGACGGACGTCGGGCGACGACGCACTGGCGATATGCGCCGCGCCTTCAGCGAGAGTATCCATCCATCCGGGTTGAGGCAGATCGGATCTTCTGTCGGGACGGCAACGTATGGACGTCAGCCGGCATCACAGCCGGCATCGACCTTGCGTTGGCTTTGATCGAAGAAGACCATGGTTTTGCCGTCGCCAAAGGCGTGGCCCAGCACCTCGTCGTCTATCATCGTCGCCACGGCGGGCAATCGCAATTCGCAGCTTCCGTTGATTTGGCACCAAAGAATGATCGAATTGCCGCTGCTCTTGGCTATGCCCGCGACCACATCGCCGAAGTGCTCACCGTCGAACGCTTGGCGGAATCGGCCGGCATGAGCCTGCGCCAGTTCAGCCGCGCATTCCGAACGCAGACCGGGACTACACCGGCGCGTGTGGTGGAACGACTCCGTACCGATCTAGCCCGAGGCCGGATAGAGACGACTATCGAACCTGTCGAACGCATCGCGGAGGCGGTCGGGTTCGGTGACGCGGAAAACATGAGACGGGCATTTATCCGCATCTACGGACAGCCTCCTCAGTCGATCAGGCGCACAATTCGACATTAGAAGCGGCCGCGAGGAGACAAACCCCGCGGCCATTGCAAAAAATGCTGTTCTTGCCTCACGCTGGGATCGATTCGCGTTAAGGCCAGACGCCGCCGCGACTCGACACAATCTGAGCATTCCTTGGTAGTATTGCTCTCACGCTCCTCGGCCAGCCACCTGCGCGATGTGTTCGACCGCGACCTATTGGGCGCGCAACTGGCCCAATGCGCTCAGCCAATTCTCCAGATGGTAGGTCTTGGAGATCCTGCCGTCGCGAATTGTCTGTATGTCGATTGCCATGATCCTGAAGCTCTTGCCGGTATGGGGAGCGCCGAACAGCGCGCCGGATGGAGTACCGGTGACCTCGCCGCGGACGATCACCCTGTCGCCCGCGACGAGTATTTCGTATATCTGAAACTTCAGGTCGGGGATCGATGTCGCAAAGCCACCAACGACCTTGATGGAGGTTTCGCGCCCCCAGCATTCGCTCGGCAGGTAACCGGCGCAGGACTGGTAGTCAGGTGTCAGAATCTCTTCCTGCAGCTTTCTCATGTCTCCCTGGACGGGCAGATTGAACAGCCTGTACCAGGGCTCAATAATGGATCTCGCCTGTTCTTCGGTCATGGCCGCCGCCCCCGAGAGCCCTCCACAAACGACGCCGAACGCGGCTCCGATGGAGATCAGCCATCCGGCCCAACCAGTCCTGGATGCCCGGCGATGTACGCCAACTTTGAAGAAACCGACGTGCCCCATGGCAGCCTCCCCGTGACTATGATGATCCTCATAGACGCTAACTATGACGACCATCATAGTCAAGAGTTCGCCAATGGCTGACGACGCTCGGGAAAAAATGATCTTGGGCGCGGTGCGCCTTCTCGCGACAACCGGGCTCGAGGGTGTGTCGTTCTCGACGGTCCTCGAATTGACCGGAGCGCCGCGCGGCTCGATCTATCACCACTTTCCGGAGGGCAAGAACCAGCTGATCGGGTTGGCCCTCCAAAGAGCGGGACAGTACCTGCTGACAGCGATGGAGACGCCGCCCCCGAAAGGGGCCATCGAAGCCGCTGAACACTTCTTCGCGATCTGGCGCAAAGTCCTGTTGGATTCCAATTTCCAGGCGGGCTGTGCCGTGCTCGCTGTTACCGTCGCCACGCGCGAGCCCGATCTGCTCAAACAGGCGCGCGACGTCTTCAGGTCCTGGCAGAACCGTCTGACCCAGCAGTTGGCAAAGGGAGGCCTCAAGCCCGACCGAGCCAGGATGATGGCTACGACCATGATCACCGCCGTCGAGGGAGCGATGGTGCTGAGCAGAGCGACCCGAAGTTCGGAACCATTCGAGACGACCGCCGCCACGCTTCTCGATCAGATCAGGAGCCTCGTTCGTTGACACAACAAGCGCAGGCCTGTTGAGAACGTCCAGGTGTGACCAAGTGCAAACTTGGCCGCGGCACCGGTTTCCTCAAATAGGCAAGGTGGCGCCCGTCCCTCACATTCTCCAGTCGGCCGGCTGCCTGCCTCGACCCTAGCTACGGCACCGATAGTGACACACGACGTTCGGCCATGCGCTGCAGCCGGCCGGACCGGATTTGGTCGGATGGTGTCAATCGGCGCCCAAATTTTGCCCCGCTGATGCAGGGCATCCCTACTCGGGAACGAGTTTTTGGGGGATCGCGGCACGCTCGCCTGCTGAGAAGCGCGAGCCCATGCGTCATTGCCGGCCCGGCAGCCTCTCGGTTACCGAAGGATGCCGACTGATGGGGCTCGCTTGTCGATCTCCTAGCATGAGACGCGGACAGCGCACGGCGACGCGACTACGTCGGTCAGTTCGAGTGCTGAGCTGGTCTCAGGTCTTCGCCAACGGCGTGCGGCTGATCTGAGGTCGGTTCCGGCATCCTGCGCCCGGAGCCGGCATGATGGGGGACCGGCTTCACGAAGACCCCTAACGGTATTGGCGCGCCGCCCCCCGTTTCAGCCCGCCCGGAAGGCCGGCGTCGCCTCGCCGGCGCCGAGCTCGGCAAGCACCGTCTCGCCCGCGACAGCGATCTGGCCCTGGCCGACCCTGAGCCTGGTGTCGTCCGGCAGGTAGAGGTCGACCCGCGAGCCGAAGCGGATCATGCCGATGCGCTCGCCGGCGCCGATCGCGTCGCCCTCGCGCACGAACGGCACGATCCGCCGCGCGATCAGCCCCGCGATCTGCACCAATCCGATGCGCGTGCCGGCCGCGTCGATGACGAGCGCGTTGCGCTCGTTGTCCTCGCTCGCCTTGTCGAGATCGGCGTTGAGGAATTTTCCCGCCCGATAGACCATTCGCTCGATGCGGCCGGTGACCGGGCTGCGGTTCACGTGACAATCGAACACGCTCATGAAGATCGAGATCCGCGGCAGCGGCGCCGCGCCCAGCGCCAGCTCCGCGGGCGGCACGGCGCGGCTGATCAGGCTGATGCGGCCGTCGGCGGGCGCCACCACGAGAGCGTCCGCGACCGGCGTCACGCGCGGCGGATCGCGGAAGAAATAAACGACCCAGAGCGTCGCCAGCGTGCCGAGCGTGCCGAGCGGCGGCCAGAGCAGGAACAACACCACGGCGGCGAGCGCGAAGACGGCGATGAAAGGATAGCCTTCGCGGTGGATGGGCACCAGCTGCGCGCGGATGGAGGCGATCACCGACATGAAATGATCATTCCGCGGCGTCGGCCGGCGCGACCTTCTCGGCCTCTTCCTCCGCCTCCGCCGCGGGAAGCCGCACTTCCTCGACCGGCGGCGGGTTGCGGTGGGACGTGCCGGATTCCTCGGCGACCCGCGCCAGCCGTTCGCGCGCCTCCTCGGCCTCGCGCTGGCGGTTCCACATGCTGGCATAGAGTCCCGCGCGCGCGAGCAGCGCCTGGTGCGTGCCGCGCTCGACGATCGAGCCGTCGTCGATGACGATGATCTCGTCGGCGGCGACGATGGTCGAGAGCCGGTGCGCGATCACCAGCGTGGTGCGGTTCTTCGACATGCGGTCGAGCGCGTCCTGGATGTCCTTCTCGGTGTGGCTGTCGAGCGCGGAGGTCGCCTCGTCGAGCAGGAGGATGGGCGGGCCCTTGAGGATGGTGCGGGCGATCGCGACGCGCTGCTTCTCGCCGCCCGAGAGTTTCAGGCCGCGCTCGCCGACTTCGGTGTCGTAACCCTTGGGGGCCATGCGGATGAAGCCGTCGATCTGCGCCATCCGCGCCGCCTGCTCGACCTCCTCGTCGCTCGCCTCCCAGCGGCCGTAGCGGATGTTGTAGCGGATGGTGTCGTTGAACAGCACGGTATCCTGCGGCACCATGCCGATCGCGGCGCGCAGCGAAGTCTGCGTGACGTCGCGGATGTCCTGTCCGTCGATGAGAATACGGCCCCCGGTCACGTCGTAGAACCGGAACAGCAGGCGGGAGATGGTCGACTTGCCGGCGCCCGAGGGGCCCACGACCGCGATGGTCTTGCCGGCCGGCACTTCGAAGCTGAGATCTTTCAGGATCGCGCGCTCCGGCTCGTAGGCGAAGCTGACGCCTTCGAAGCGGATGGCGCCGTTCGTCACCGCGAGCGGCTTCGCTGCGGGCCGGTCCTTGATCTCGGGATCGCGCAAGAGAATCCCGAACATCATCTCGATGTCGATCACCGCCTGCTTGATCTCGCGATAGACCATGCCCATGAAGTTGAGCGGCTGGTAGAGCTGGATCATCATGGCGTTGATCATGACGAAATCGCCGACGGTGTGGGTGCCGGACTGGACGCCCAGCACGCACAGCACCATCGCGGCGGCGAGCCCGAGCGTGAAGATCGCCGCCTGTCCGGCGTTGAGCACCGCAAGCGACGTATAGGTCTTGATGCTGGCATCCTCGTAACGCGCCATGGAGCGGTCGTAGCGGCGCGTCTCGCGCTCCTCCGCGACGAAATATTTCACGGTCTCGTAGTTGAGCAGCGAATCGACCGCCTTGGTGTTGGCGTCGGTGTCGCTCTCGTTCATCCGGCGACGGATGTTGATGCGCCACTCGGTCGCCGAATAGGTGAACCCCATGTAGAGCACGATCGTGGCCAGGATGATCAGCACGTAGCGCCAATCGAACTGGAACAGCAGCACGGCGACGATCAGACCGACCTCGAGAATGGTGGGGATGAGCTGCAGGATCACCATGCGCACGATGACTTCGATGCCGGTGCGTCCGCGCTCCAGCATCCGGGTGAGCCCGCCGGTCTTGCGCTCGAGATGGAAGCGCAGCGACAATTGGTGCATGTGCTGGAACGTGAGGATGGCGAGGCGCCGCACCGCGTGCATCGCCACCCGGGCGAAGATGCCGTCGCGCACCTGGGTGAGCAGCGCCATCAGCAAGCGCATGCCGCCATAGGCGATGGTCATCGCGATCGGAATCGCGATCACCCACGCCCAAGGCGACGCCGCCACCGGCGCACTGGGTTGGCCGACCAGCGCATCGGTAGCCCATTTGTAGGTGAAGGGGACGGCGATCGTCGCCAGCTTGGCGAACAGCAGCAGCACCATCGCGCCGAGGACCCGGAGCTTGAGGTCGGGGCGATCACTCGGCCAGATGTAGGGCCACAGATGCACCAGCGTGGAGAACAGCGTGCCGCGCTCGCCGGAGATGCCCGCCGCCGGCTTTTTTTTGAAAAATCCGCTGCGTTCCATTCGCTCGCCCGCGATGCCGGAACCCTGGCGCGACCTGGATGGTTGAACCCGCTTCGCTAGGGCCTCATATAGGCTCTCTTGCGGCTTTGATCACCTCGTTCCGCGGGCGGGCGGCTCGGAAACGCGCTCTTCGCCCCGGATTGCGGCGCCGCAGGGCTCGCATTCTTCGATGCCGGCGCGAGGCCGAGCGGCGCCCGCAAGGCCTCGGTGCGGCCGCCTTGACGCTTCCGGAGAGCCAATGCCACAACCTGGAATGAGTATGATTCGAACGCTGTGCGTCTATTGCGGCTCCGGCCCCGGCGCCGATCCGACGTTTGCCGAAGCGGCCCGCCAACTGGGAAAGATCCTCGCCGAGAACCGGGTCGGGCTGGTCTACGGCGGCGGCTCGCTCGGCCTGATGGGAACGCTGGCGACGAGCGTGCTCGATCACGGCGGCCGCGTGACCGGGGTGATCCCCGAGTTTCTCACCGGCCGCGAGCACGTCATGGCGCGCGCCCAGGAGATCATCGTCACCCGCGACATGCACGAGCGCAAGCGCATCATGTTCGAGCGCGCGGACGCCTTCGCGGCGCTGCCGGGCGGCATCGGCACGCTCGAGGAACTGGTCGAGCAGATCACCTGGGCCCAGCTCGGCCGCCATCGCAAGCCGATCGTGATCGTCAACATCGGAAAATTCTGGGATCCGCTGCTCGCGCTGTTCGATCACATGAAGGCGCTGGCGTTCATCCGGCCCGGCCTCGACGCCGAATGCGTCGTGGTCGAAAAGGTCGAGCATATCCTGCCCAAGCTCGCCGCGATCCTGCGCGCGGTGCCGGAAGAAGAGCGCCGGCGCGCCGGGGAGACGGTGGAGCGGATGTGATGGCAGAGCTCGTCGTCCCGGGGGCCGAGCGCAGCGAGGCAACCCGGGACCCATGACGACGGCCGCGCCATCTCGTGAGAATCGGTGTCCATGGGTTCCGGCTCTCGCGCTACGCGCTCGGCCGGAATGACGCGCGTCATTTCGTAAACGTCACCGCCTCGATGCGATTGCCCTCCGGGTCGCGGATGAAGGCGGCGTAATAGCCCTCGCTGTATTGCGGCCGCGGCCCCGGCTCGCCGTCGCTCGTGCCACCCGCGGCGAGCGCGGCGGCGTGAAATCTCCGCACGGCGTCGACGTCGGGGGCGCGCACGCAGATGTGGGTGCCGGTGTCGGTCGCGACCGCCGGCATGCCGGGGCGATGGTTGAGCCAGAATTCCGGATAGCGTTTGCCGAATCCCACAGTCGCGGGGCGATCGCGCAGCCTGGCATAGCCGATCGCGCCGAGCACCCCCTCATAGAAGCGTGCGGCCGCATCGAGGTCGCGAACCGAAATGGAGACGTGGTCGATCATCTTGTGGTTCAGGCGGGAGCGCCGGATCGGACCAGCTTGTAGACGATGGAATCCATCAGGGCCTGGAACGACGCGTCGATGATGTTGGACGATACGCCCACGGTGGTCCAGCGCTCGCCGGTTTCATCCTGGCTCTCGATCAGCACGCGGGTGACCGCTTCGGTTCCGGCATTGAGAATGCGCACGCGATAGTCGCTGAGTTCGAGACCCTCGATATATTGCTGATACTTGCCGAGATCCTTGCGCAAGGCGAGATCGAGCGCGTGGACGGGACCGTCGCCCTCGGCGGCGGAGATCAGCGTCTCGTTGCCGACCTTCACCTTGACGACGGCCATCGACACGGTGACGCGCTTGCCGACCGCGTTGTAGCGCTGCTCGACATTCACGTCGAACCGCTCGACATTGAAATAATCCGGGACGGCCCCGAGGGTTCGGCGCGCCAGCAACTCGAACGAGGCATCGGCCGCCTCGTAGGCGTAGCCCAACGCCTCGCGTTCCTTGACCTCGTCGAGCAGGCGGACCAGACGAGGGTCCTCCTTCTCGACCGCGATGCCGATGCGTTCGAGCTCCGCGAGCAAATTGGACCGGCCCGATTGGTCGGATACGAGCAGACGGCGGCGATTGCCCACCGTTTCCGGATCGACGTGCTCGTAGGTCGCGGGCTCCTTGACGATCGCCGAGGCGTGAATGCCGGCCTTGGTCGCGAACGCGCTGATGCCGACGTAGGGCGCGTGGCGATCGGGCGCTCGGTTGAGCATCTCGTCGAGCGTGTGCGAGAGATGCGCCAAATTCTTGAGCTTGGCATCGGAGATGCCGATCTCGAATTTTTCCGCAAATTCCGGTTTGAGCTTCAGGGTCGGAATGATGGAAACCAAATTGGCGTTGCCGCACCGCTCGCCGAGCCCGTTGATCGTGCCCTGGACCTGCCGCGCGCCGGCCCGCACCGCCGCGACCGAATTGGCGACCGCCTGCTCGGTGTCGTTA
>WNFW01000066.1_pt1 | contig 53513 bp, 40 predicted proteins | sample 5400131 | NCBI WGS metagenome assembly WNFW01 (sample SAMN13153362, study PRJNA577476) | soil metagenome | isolation source: 20 cm soil or saprolite under grassland replicate 1 | place: USA:California | collected 2016-06-15
GTGTGGTCATTCTCACTGGCGAGGCGTTGCGCCGTGAGAATGCCGAGGCGATCGCCGCTTTGCTCGCTGAGCAGCGCGGCGACTTCGTCACCGCCGCGGCCGGGCACCACATGGAATCGATGCTCGCGGCCTACGGCTCGGGCGCGTCAAAGCTTTCGTATGAGCAAGACAAACGGGTTCTCAATGTCGATATCGGCGGCGGCACCACCAAGCTCGGGATCGTCGAGCAGGGCACCGTGATTGCCACCGCGGCGCTGCATATCGGGGGCCGCCTGCAAGTGATGGACGAGAGTGGGCGCATCGTGCGGCTCGATCCGGCCGGAAAGTTTCACGCCCGCCAGGCAGGCTTTTCTTGCTCGCGCGGCGATGTGCTCTCGGCTGAGCAACTCGACAAGGTCGCGGCGAACATGGCGGAGCTGCTGGTGGCCGCGCTCACGCAGCGTCCGCTGCCGTCTGCGGTCGAGCACCTCTACTTGACCGACCCGATCCGTGACCTCGGCCGCATCGATGGGCTGATGTTTTCCGGTGGGGTCGGCGAGTATGTCTATGGCCGCGAGGAGCGCGACTTCGGCGACATGGGGCGCCGGCTCGGCCGCGCCATTCGGGGGCGGATCGATTCCGGCGCGCTGCCATGGCCGCTGCTGCCGCCCGGCGAATGCATCCGCGCCACCGCCCTCGGGGCCTCCGAATACAGCGTGCAGCTCAGCGGCAACACCAGCTACATCTCCAAACCGGGACAGCTTCTGCCGCGGCGGAATTTGCAGGTTCTACAACCCTCCTATGTCTGTGACGAGAACATCGATCCGGACAGGCTCGCCAAGGCGATCCGCGGCCACTTCACGGCCTTCGATCTCATCGAAGGCGAGAGGGAAGTCGCGCTCGCTTTGCGCTGGCAGGGTGCCCCGTCATACGAGCGGATCCTCGCTTTCGCCGAGGGGATCCGCCGCGGCCTCGCCACCACGATCGAACGGAAGAAGCCACTCTACCTCATGCTGGACGGCGACATCGCGCAGACCCTGGGCGCCATCTTGCGCGAAGAGCTGCTCGTCGAGAGCGAGATCTTGGCGATCGACGGGTTGGTGCTGCGCGACTTCGATTACATCGATCTCGGGCGCATCCGCATGCCCTCATTCACGGTGCCGGTGACGATCAAATCGCTTCTGTTCAGCGAAGATCCCCGCCGCGGCCGCCCGCCGCAGCGCATACACCATCATGAGCATCATCCGCATGATCACCGACACGGCCATGCGCATGATCATCACCATCATCAGGATCATGATGAGCGCTGAGTTAGGTGTCGGGATTCTCGGCCAAACCGAGAGAGCAAAAGCCCTCACCCGCCCCGTCTGCCAGCTGCAGAGGGAGCAGATGGAGCCCGTGGCATACGAGCCGCTTCCGTGACCCAAGCGGTCGAGCGCTTCACCCCTTTACCCGCCGCTGCGCCGCGGTTCGATCCCAAGTGGGTGATGATCGGCGTGCCGGTAGCACTCGTTGCTTGGCTCGCCCTTGTCCCGCTCGTGTTTCTGGTGTGGCAAAGTTTTCTGACGCCGCAGACGGCGGCGCTGGCAGCGCAATACACGCTCGAGAACTTCCGCACCGCCTACTTGAGCAGCGACAACATCCGGCTTTTTGCCAATTCGCTTCAGTTCGCCGTCGGCGCAGCGGTGCTCTCGCTCGTGATTGGTACCGGGCTCGCCTGGATGAACGAGCGCACCAACACGCCCTTGAAGACGCTCTTCTTCGCCCTAGCGATCATCCCGCTGGTGATTCCAGGCATTCTCTTCACGGTGGCGTGGATCATGTTGGGAAGCCCGAAGATCGGGCTGATCAATCTTGCCCTGCAGAGGCTATTCGATACCGACGCGGTCTTCGTAAACGTCTACACGATGGCGGGCATGATCTGGGTGGATGGGTTGCACTACTCGCCCATGGCCTTTCTGCTGATGACGGCCACATTCCGCTCCATGGACCCAGCGCTCGAGGAGCAGGCAGCCATGAGCGGAGCTTCTGTGGCGGCCGTTGCGCGACGGATCACGTTGCCCCTGGCGTGGCCGGCGGCGCTCGGCGCGCTCCTGATCCTGTTCGTGCGCGCGATCGAATCCTTCGAGGTGCCGGCGCTGCTCGGGCTGCCCGTGGGCATTCACGTGTATACGTCATCGATCTACCAGGCGATCCATCAGTATCCGAGCCAGATCGGGCTCGCCGCCGCCTATGCCGTGACACTCCTGCTCACCACCTCACTCGGCATCTATGCGCAGACGCGGCTCTCGAGCCAGGGCGCGCGATTTTCGACCATCACCGGCAAGGGCTTTCGTCCGCGCACGATCGATCTCGGCGGTTGGCGCTATCTCACGGCGACGATCTTCATGCTGTATTTCCTCGTCATCGTGCTGCTGCCGTTCCTGGTGCTGGTTTGGTCGTCGCTGCAGAAATTCTACAGCGCGCCCTCTTGGGCGGCGCTCAACCGTGTCAGTCTCGATTCTTATCGGGCGGTGCTCGATCATCCGCAATTCGCAAATACGGTTTGGAACAGCGTCGTGCTCGCGATCGGCAGTGCAAGCACGGTCATGCTGATCTCGGCGGTGATCGCATGGATCGTCGTGCGCACGAGGGTGCCGGGCCGCTGGATGCTCGACAACCTGGCCTCGCTGCCGCTGGTTTTTCCCGGCTTGGTGCTCGGGCTCGCGATCATGGTTTGCTATCTCTATCTGGATATCGGCGTCTATGGCACGCTCTGGATCATCTTCATCGCCTATGTGACGCGGTTTCTGCCGTACGGCATGCGTTACAATTCGGCCTCCATGCTGCAGATCCATAAAGAACTCGAGGAATCAGCGGCGATGAGCGGCGCCTCGTGGAGCATGACTTTTGGCCGTGTGGTCCTGCCGCTGTTGAAACCAGGACTGCTCGCCGGCTTTATCTATGTGATGATCGTCTCGATCCGCGAGTTGTCGAGTTCGATCTTGCTCTACTCGCCGGGGACCGAAGTGGTATCGATCATGATCTGGGAGTTGTGGCAGAATGGGCAATATGTGGAGCTTTCGGCGCTCGGGGTGATGCTGATCCTCGCGCTGTTCCTACTCGTCGTGCTGGCGCAGCTCGCCGGCAGACGGTTCGGAATTGCCGAAACGTAAAACAAGGCACTGGTGCAGCGTGCTCAGCGTGCGGTCCCTTTTTACCGAATATGCCAACGAAGGGGGCGGCGCCGTCAAAGCCGTGCAAAACGTCTCGTTCGAGGTGCCGGAGGGTAAGCTGTTCACGCTGCTCGGACCCTCGGGGTGCGGCAAGACCACGACGCTGCGCTCGATTGCGGGGCTGGAGAAGCCGACCGCGGGCGAGATCGAAGCTGATGGTCGGTTGGTCTATTCGTCGGAGAAGGGCATCTTCGTTGCACCCAACAGGCGCAATTTCGGCATGGTGTTCCAGTCCTACGCCATCTGGCCGCACATGAACGTATTTCAGAACGCCGCCTTCCCGCTCGAGGTACGGAAGTTGCGCAAGAAGGATATCCGCGAAAGGGTAATGCGAGTACTGCACGCCGTAGCGCTCGAAGATCTGGCAGATCGCGATGCCACCAAGCTTTCGGGCGGCCAGCAGCAGCGCCTCGCGCTCGCACGCGCCTTGGTGATGGAGCCGCAGCTGTTGCTGCTGGATGAGCCGCTCTCGAATCTCGATGCCAAGCTGCGCGACCGCATGCGATCGGAGCTCAAGCGGCTGCAACGCGATCTCAATCTCACGACCGTATATGTGACCCACGATCAGACCGAGGCGCTCGCGCTGTCGCACGAGATCGCGGTGATGAACGAGGGCCGAGTCGTCCAGATCGGCACGCCGCGCCAGATTTACGAGCAGCCGAGCGACCGGTTCGTCGCCGACTTCGTCGGCAGCACCAATTTCATCGGAGGGACGGTCACCGCGCTCGGCGACGGGTGCTGTGTCGTGAGTTCGGCGATGGGCGAGATCAAGGCGCATGCGAGCGAGGGCGTCGACAAGAACGCGAAGGTGGTCGTATCGGTGCGGCCGGAGGACGTGGAATTGTCGGAAACGCAGCCAATGGCGAGCGACGTCGACACCGTCTGCAAGGGCACGATACAGGCCAAGGATTTCCTGGGCGATTACCTGGATTTTCACGTCAAGGTCGGTGATGTTGTCTTGTTGGCGAAGGCGCATCCATCACTGCGCACGCCGACCGGGGACTCCATCTATGTGCGCATGAAGGCGGACAAATGCGTGGCAATCAGCAGCCAGTAATCAGTCATCGGAAATCGGTGACCACAGCCAAGCCGTATGCTCGCAGGCTGACGCGCGAATGTGACGTCTGATGGCTGATTACTGACCACCACGTTCTGATTCCTTGGAGGAAGGGCATGGCTAAAGACGCTGTCGTCTCCGACGAGCTGGCGAAGAAGTTTTCCACCGAAAAGGACACGCCCTATCTGCGCTGGGTTCGCGGGGAAGGTCTCGATATCATCGGCGCGCATTACGTGCGCAATCTGCGCACGGTCGAGCTGAAGCCTTGGGCCCGGCGCGGCGGGCGCGGCGTTTACATCAATCATGAGGCCTCGCGCACCTCCAACGATTGCTACGTCTGCGAGATTCCGCCCGGTAAGAAGCTCGAACCGCAGCGGCAATTGTTCGAGGAGATGATTCTCGTGCTCGACGGCCGCGGCTCAACTACGGTTTGGAACGACGAAGGCCGCCGCATCACCTTCGAGTGGAAGGCGGGGGCGATGTTCGCCATCCCGCTGAACTGCTGGCACCAGCACTTCAACGGCTCGGGGCAGGCGCCGGCGCGCTACGTCGCCGTGACCAACGCGCCGCCGGTGATCAATCTGTACGAGGACGGCGAGTTCGTTTTCAACACCAGGTATGACTTCAAGAACAGGTTCAATGGCGAGCCCGACTATTTCAGCGCGAAGGGTGAGCAGAAGGGCCTTCTCCTCGTCACCAATTTCGTGGCCGATGCGGTTAATCTGCCGCTGATTAGCGCCAAGGAGCGCGGTGCCGGCGGCGGTCATATCCGCTTCAATATGGCCAAGGGCTCCATGAACAGCCACATCTCCCAGTTTCCGATTGGTACCTATAAGAAAGGCCATGCTCACGGTCCCGGCGCGCACGTCATCATCCTCTCGGGCGAGGGCTTCTCCCTGATGTGGCCCGAGGGCGATGCACCCAAGCGATATGATTGGGAAGTAGGCACGCTGATTGTGCCGCCGAACATGTGGTTCCATCAGCACTTCAACAGCGGAACCGCGCCGGCGCGCTATCTTGCCTTCAAGCACGAGGGCGTTGCCATTCGTAACACGCAAGGTGTGCCCAGGGCCTGGATCAGCAGGCGGCTCGGCGGCGATCAGATCGACTACGCCGACGAGATGCCGATGATCCGCAAAATGTTCGCGGAGGACTTGGCCAAGCACGGCCTGAGCTCGCGCATGGATCAGGCCTACGCGCAGGAACTCGCCGACCTGCCGCCGCCCGTTGCGAAAACCGGGTAGGCCGAGCGCGCCGCTTGGGTCGGCGCGCCTCAGCGGCGCGTTCGTCCACCTTGCCGCTGGCGTGAAGAAGCGGCTGAAGCCGCGCTCGCGCGCAAGAGCGGTGCCTCGGTCGTCCTGCTGAGCCGCTCCGATGCGGCCAAATTCTGATACATCCGGCGCAGGCTGCGCCTGATGACGTTCAGGTCTTCTGCCGGCACGCCCGAGATCGCTCTTCGTTCTAGCTCGATCGCGTGCGGGATGATGCGGGCCAGGATTGCCGCCCCCTTTGGCGTCAGCCGCACGGTCACTTCCCGGTTACTGGTCGCCGATCGGGTTCGGGAAACCAATCCCATTTTCACCATGCGGGTGACGACGCGCGACAATGTCGAGACATCGATGCTTGTGCTCGCGGCGACGTCGATCTGGCGTTGCCCATCGTCATCGGCGAGCACGGCGAGGACGCGCCACATCGCGATGCTTAGTTGGTGTCGCGCAAGCGTGTTCTGCCCGAAGTCGGTCACCAGCAGCCAGCCGACCCGGTTGACGAGATAAGGAAGGTATTCGCTGAAGTTGAGGCCTGTGCGATCGCTCACGAGATTGAAGTCCCTGCAAATTCTTGAGCTGTCCGCATCCACGCGCCGCTCGCCGCGCAGCATTCGCGGACCTTACCAACCATCAATTGCATTTACAACAATTGCAAATGCATCTATGATGCATCTAAGTAGGGCCGCGGCCCAGTGAACCAACGGGAGGAGCGCTGTGGAATTCGGCTATTTCACTCTGAGCGATAATCACTACGAGAATAACACGCGCACGGCGAACCAGTTCGTCGCCGACATCACCGAGGAAGCCCTGCATGCCGACAAGCTCGGTATGCACTCGGCCTGGATCGGCGAGCACCACTTCAACTCGCTGGGCGTGCTTTCCTGCCCGGACATGGTGCTTGCCTATATCGCGGCACGAACAAAGCGCATCCGGCTCGCGCCGGCGGTATGCGTGCTGCCGCTGCACCAGCCGATCCGCGTCGCCGAGCAATGGGCCACGCTCGATCTGTTGAGCAACGGCCGCGTGGATTTCGCGGCGGGACGCGGCTACGACCGCCGCGAATACCTGCCTTTCCACGTCTCGTTCGAGGACAATCAGTCGATCTTCGACGAGGGGCTCGAACTCGTCCGCAAATTATGGGCGGCGGACGGACGCATCTCCCATCACGGCAAGCATTATTCCTTTGACGATGTGCGCATTACACCCAAGCCGGTGCAAAGGCCGATCCCGGCGTATGTCGGCTCCTTCTCCAAACCATCGATCGAGCTGGCGGCGCGACTTAATTGCGGCGTCATCGTCGCTCCCTTCGCCGCCGCCATGACCTTCGGCGGGTTGAAGCAGGTCGCGGATGTCTATCACGACAGTTGCGCCAAATACGGCACCAAGCCGCGCCGGCTGATGTGCAGCTATTTCACCCATTTTGCTGATAACGGCGCGCAGGAGGACGCGCAGCGCGCTCGCCAGATCCGCTATTACCGCGAGTGTGTGATCCCCGCGCTGCCCGGGGACCCGAAGACCGCCCCGCCCAGCTATCGCTATTTCGTGGACATGGTCGCGCGCCTGCAGACGGTCAAACCGGAAGATCTGACCGAGAATTCGGTGCTTCTGGGTTCGCCGCAGCGGATCATGGATACGCTGAAGAAGGTAGAGGCCGCCGGATTTTCCGAGGTGATCCTCTATTTCAACGTCGGCCTCAAACCGCACCAGCAGGTGAGGGACGAGATGACTCGGTTCATGGAGGAGGTCGCCCCTGCCTTTGACGGCGCGCACAAGCAAAAGGCGGCTTAGACTGCCGCGTTGGACGGCAACGGCGAACTCGGAGGAAACACCAATGACCGTCCAGCAAAATACCGATCACATCCAGACCACGCATATCGGCAGCTTGCCGCGACCGCACAATCTGCTCGATTTGCTGAAGGCAAAATACGCAGGGCAGCCCTATGACGAGAGCAAGCTGAATTCGGTCTTGGCGCGGGAAGTTGCTGACTGCGTGCGCAAGCAGGTCGAGTGCGGCATTGAGATCGTAACCGACGGCGAATATTCCAAGCCAGGCTTTTTCACCTACATCCGCGAGCGCTTCGACGGGTTCGAATCCAGGCCCAATCAGAAGCTTATTTTATTCCAGCAGGAGGTCTGCGCTTTTCCCGAATATTACGCCCAGTATTTCAAAGAAGCGATGATGGGTGGCGCTATTCTGCCGATCGTCCCAGTCGTCTGCACCGCCCCGGTTAAGTATAAGGGCGAGGCTAAACTGCAGATCGACATTGCCAACGTGAAGGCCGCGGCCAAGGCCGCCGGCGTGCCTGACCATCGCGTGTTTCTGCCGGCCACGGCGCCCTCTGGCGTCGGCATCAACGAATACTACAAGAGCGAGGAAGAGTATTTCCACGCGCTCGCCGCCGAGTTGAACAAGGAATACCGCGCGATCGTGGCCGCCGGCATTCTGGTGCAAGTGGACGATCCATTTCTGCCGGACATCTTCGTCGAGCCAGGGCTTGATGACAGAGAGAAGAAGCGGAAGGCGGAGATTTACGTCGAAGCGACCAATGCGGCGCTCAGTGGGATTCCGGCCGAGCGGGTCCGCTTTCATACCTGCTACGGCATAAACGAGGGACCGCGCATCTATGAATCGAACTTGCCCGAGATCGTCGAGTACGTGTTCAAGATCAATGCCGGTTCGTTCAGCTTCGAGGCAGCAAATCCGCGCCACGAACACGAGTACCATCTGTTCGAGCGCGTGAAGATACCGGAAGGCAAAGTGCTGTGCCCTGGCGTCATCACGCATGCCAGCAACATCGTCGAGCATCCCGAATTAATTGCGGAACGGCTAATTCGCTTCGCCAATCTGGTTGGACGCGAGAGTGTCATGGCTGGGGCCGACTGCGGGTTCTCTTCGCAGGCGCTTTACAAAACCGAAGTCCATCCCACAGTCGTGTGGGAGAAGTTCAAGGCAATGCGACAGGGGGCAGATATTGCCAGCGCGCCGCTGTGGCGGGCTCGCCGGGCTCAATCGCGACGAGCGCGAGGATCTAGCGCGCTTCATTCTACGCATTAAGCACGAGCTCGGCATCACGATGATCTGGATTGAGCACGACCTCGAGATGGTGGCTGACCTCGCCGACCGCATCCACGTGCTCGACTACGGGCGAACGCTGGCCGACGGCCCGCCTGGCAGCGTCCTGAAAGATCCGCGCGTCATCGCCGCCTATATCGGGGCAAGCGCTCTGACGTCGTGACCGCGCAACTCGGATCCTGCGTCGTGCGCACGAGCCTGCGCAGCGGTTTCTCACCCCCGCTGCCGCAGCAACCTGCGGATCACCTTGCCGGTGGTGGTCATCGGCATTTCATCGATGAAGGCGACCTCGCGCGGATATTCATGCGCAGAGAGGCGCGTCTTGACGAAGCCCTGGATATCGGCGGCAAGCGCGTCGGACGGAGCATGCCCCGATTTCAGCACGATGAAGGCCTTCACGATCTCCGTGCGCAGCGGATCGGGTTTTCCTATCACTGCCGCCAGCGCGACGGCGGGATGGCGGATGAGGCAGTCCTCGATTTCGGTCGGGCCGATGCGGTAGCCCGACGAGGTGATGACATCGTCGTCGCGGCCGACGAACTGAAAATAGCCGTCAGCGTCGGTGACACCTTGATCGCCCGTGGTCATCCAATCGCCGATGAATTTTTCCCGCGTCGCGTCGGGCTTGCCCCAATACTGCAAGAACATCACCGGATCCGGCCGCTTGATCGCGATCTGACCGAGCTCTCCGGGCGAACAGCGTGAGCCGTCGGGCCGGATGACGGCGACGTTGTGGCCGGGCACCGGTTTGCCCATCGCACCGGGCAGCGAAATACCGATGGCTGCGCAGGAGGCCACCACGAGATTGCATTCGGTTTGCCCGTAGAACTCGTTGATGGTGATGCCGAGCGTCGCCTTGCCCCATTCGTAGGTCTCGGCGCCGAGCGCCTCGCCGCCCGAGCCGACCGAGCGCAGCTCTATTTTCGCCTTCGGCCGCGGCGCCGAGCGCAACATGCGCAGCGCCGTCGGCGGGATGAACGCGTTGCGCACGTGCATCCTTGCCATCAGCGCGAAGGCCCCTTCCGGATCGAACTTTTCGAGTTTTTGCGCCACCACCGGCACGCCGTAATGCAAGCTGGGCAGCAGCGCGTCGAGCAGCCCGCCAGCCCACGCCCAGTCTGCCGGCGTCCAGAACCGATCGCCGGGCTGCGGTAGAAATTCGTGCGGGACCTCGATCCCCGGCAAATGCCCGAGCAGGACGCGATGCGCATGCAGCGCCCCTTTGGGCGGTCCGGTCGTGCCGGACGTGTAGACCATCAGCGCGGGGTCATCGGCCGCAGTGGCGACCGGCGTGAACTCCGAGGCGGCGCGCGCCAGCATCGCGTTGAAATCCTCGGCGCCGTCTGCCGGCCCATCGACCGACCACACGAATTCGAGAGCGGGCGCGGTGTCGCGGATCGCTGGAAGCTTCGCGAGCCCCTGCGCATTCGTGATCAGGGTCCGTGCGCCGGAATCCTTGAGGCGGTAGGAGATCGCCTCGAGCCCGAACAGCATCGCCAACGGCAGCGCGATCGCGCCGAGTTTGTAGATGGCAATGTGGCTCACTGCGACGGCCGGTCCCTGTGGCAAGAGGATCGCGACGCGATCGCCCTTGGCAATCCCGCGCGCAGCAAGCGCGTTGGCCAGCCGATTAGAGGCCTCGCGCAGTGCGCTGTAACTGACCTCCTCCACCGTGCCATCCGCACGCAGGTTAAAAATGGCAGTTCGCGCCGGATCGATCCCCGCCCAGCGGTCGCAGACGTCAACGCCGATATTGTAGAACGCCGGGATTTGCCAGCGGAACGAGCGATAGAGCGCGCCGTATTCGCGCGCGGCGGGAAGCACGTGGGCCGCGTACATCGCAAGCGCAGGCTAGTGATGCAGGTGCGGGAGGTCTATAGCGCGGCGCCGGCAACGCGGGCCGCTCGACGCGTAACCTGCCGCGTGAAATCGATCGCCTGTTCGAGGATTTCCAACCGGGCTCCTGGCCCTCGCTGTCCCGGCTGCAGGGCGCCCGCGCATCACTTCGCGTGGGCCAGCCTTATTCTGCCTTTGTGTCGATGCCGCCGGCCGGAGTCGGCAAGGCGCACGCGGCTCTGGCGAAATGTCGACACGAGGTTGCTCCATTCGCCGCGCTGCTGGATATGCGCTGGATCATTGCCGGGCATCGGGCGGCTGAGTCCATATTTGGCGCCGTGAGCGTCGATCCATTTCCAGACGTCTTCCGCATTGGTCCCCTCTGCAGCGGTGACGTCGACGGCGCGACCGCGGCCGTAACCGCCGGTTCGGCGGCTTCCACCATGCAAGGAGTTGCCGACGCGCGCCTTAAAACCCGCGGCGAGACGCTGGCGATAGTCGTCCCGGAATGCGCTGAGCATGGACCAGTGAATGCCGTCGGCGTCCATCGCGCGTCCGGCGTTATACAGCTGTTCCCGGAATCCAGGGTCCATGCCGCCGATCACGTAGTCCTGCAATGATAGGCCCATGCGGTTGGCGGCTGCGGGGTCCTTCCATGTGAAGTCGCCGGAGGAATCCTTCTTGATCGGCGAGCGCTGATAGACCTCCCACAGGTAGTCGTCGATTTCGTCGAGGACCACGGTGCCGCGTTTCTGGCGCATGTCGGCGCTTTCCGGCTCCGCCGACTCTCTGGATGCGAAAGCGACGAAACCGCCCACCTTTATCAGGGCGCGCTTGATCATTTCACGCGCCGCCGCGGTAATGGAGAGAGGCGGATCGGGATTGACAAAGCGGATGGTTTGAACCGCACGTGGATATTGCGAGCTGGTTGCCTCACCTTGCTCGGCAGGGTCAGCGCTCTGCAAGCGCGCAGGCGCCGCCCGACGGTAAACGACGGTCTCGTTGTTGGCGCTTTCAGACCCGGACACGGCAGGCTCGCCGTCCTGGTAATTCATGATCGCCAGCGCCACCATTGCGGCTGCCGCGGCACCGGCGGCAAGCTTGGCGCCCACCATTGCGTGAGACAGAAGCACTCTGAACGCAACTGTCGGTGGGCGCAGCGCCCGTGCGATCACCCGCCGGCGCAGCGTCAGCGTTATCGTCGGTCGATACAGCGTCGGCGCGACGCCCGGCCGGCGCACCGGCGGAGGCAATCGTATGGGAGTGCGCGCTGATACAACGGCGCGCGAATGCCGCATTACAGCGACCAACTGTCCCGCCAAAGCGAAGCTCTCCCCCTCCCGATCACTCCGGGTGGACACGTCCTGCTGTTATGGCGCGCGCGCAGCCCCTCCCCAGGGCGACAACGGCGTCACGCCCGCAACTTTCCAGCCGGACGAAAGCGAGTGATCCCCACCCCAGAAATGATCCCCGAACTGCGGAAGTTGAATGGAGAAATAAGGAAAAAAATTGACCCCGGGGGGACCAATTGGCGGCGAAGCTTGTGCGATGCTCGGCCTATTAACGTTTCGTACACCAACATCCAAATTGTTAGAAAGGTAGGCGGGATCGAGGATTGCGCTGAGACCGGAAAGCGCGCCTTGCAGGCTTTGCCTCACGCATGCGACGCCGCTAAAGAAGGCTGCGCATGCGCCCTGCAAGGCACTCCGCCCCACCGCGAGGCACGATCCATCCATGATTGAGGAGCCGAGCGCGCGCCGCGCCCCAACGGGCGACATCGACTACCGGCTGCTCATCCCATTCCTCGCCCACGTTACGCTGATCCAGACGCTGAGCCTGATCATCCGGATCACGACCTCCTATCGGGCGATCGAGCTCGGGCTTCCCGTCCTTTGGCTCGGCATCATCGCCGCCGGCTTCGCCATCATCCCAGTCTTCACGGCCCTGCAGGTCGGGCGCTGGATCGATCGTGGCAATGACGCGCGGGCGACATGGCTCGGCTCCGCGCTCGTATTCACCGCCTGCATCGGCTTTTGGGCCTGGCCGCGCTCGGCGATGCATCTGCTCGGCTTCTCGGTCCTGTTGGGCTTCGGCCACATGTTCTGCATGGCCGGCCATCAGATGCTGGCGGTGCGTTCGGGCGGCGAGCGTAGCCGGGAAACCGCGCTCGGCTATTACATGGTCGCAGCGTCGATCGGGCAGGGGCTCGGGCCGTTTGTGGTCGGCTGGCTCGGCGGCGCGGCGGCGCTGCCGCCCACCGGCTTGCTGTTCGCCATCAGCCTCGCCGTTGCCGCTGCAAGCGTCGTCGTGGCGGTGTTGATCAGGCCTGCAGTCGCCAAGACGGCTGCTCACGATCCAGGCAATTTCATCCCGATCGGCCGGCTGCTCGGGTTGCGCGGCTTCGCCGCCGTCATGGTGTCGAGCGTTGTGACAATCACCGCGCTGGATCTCTTGGTCATTTATCTACCGGCCCTGGGCGCGGAACGTCAGATCGAGTCCAATCACATTGGCCTGCTGTTGACCGTGCGCTCCGTCGCTTCACTCGTCTCGCGCGTGTTCTACGCGCGCCTGATCTTTGCGGTCGGGCGGGCGCCGCTCACCTTGGCGAGCATGCTCGGCAGCGCCGCGGGGTTTCTAATCCTGGCATTGCCGCTCCCGCTGCCGATCATTTACGCAATTCTCATATACTTGGGATTCGCGATGGGTATCGCCTCCACGCTGACCCTCTCCGGCGTGATGTATCTTTCGCCGCCTGAGGTCTGTGGCACCGCATTGACGTTGCGGATGACCGGCAATCGCGTCGGGCAAATCGTTTTTCCCGCGCTCGCAGGTTTTCTTGCCGCCGCGACCGGCGTCGGCGGCATCCTGTTGGCGCTCGGCATTGGCCTCGCCGCGTCGGGAGTCGCGGTCGCGATGAGCCAGCCGACATCCTGACCGCAGATCCCCTGGCGAGATAGCGAATGGCAGACCCGATCGCGATCCGCATGGGCGGCTATGGCCCTCCAACGACCGGTTTTAGCCGCGCGCTCAAGCGCATCGGCGATCAATTGCAGGCCGAGTTCGGCAGCGGCGTGGAAATTAAATACGTCTGGAACATCATGGACCTCGGTTATCGCGCCGAGGACATCCTGTGGTTGGTCGAGCACGGACTGCTGACGCTGGGCTATCAATCGTCGAGCTATCTGACCGATCGGGTGCCGGAGCTCGGGATCGTCGACCTGCCATTCCTGTTCGTACGGATGCAGTTCGCGCGTGCGGCCATGGACGGCGCGCTCGGCGACGTGCTTGCCCGTAAGATCGAGGAGCGCGTGAATTTTCGCGTGCTCGGGTGGTTCGAGAACGGATTTAGGCATATCTCGAACCGCCTCCGAGAAGTGCGTGCGCCAGCGCATCTTGCCGGACAGAGGATTCGCGTCCTGCCGAGCAAAGTGCAGGCAAGGACGTTCGAACTGTTAGGGGCGGTGCCGATGCCGATGGACCTTACCCAGGCGATCGCGATGATCACCGCCGGCACCATCGACGCGCAGGAGAATCCGCTCTCGAATACCGTGACCTACGGCGTACACAAATTTCACCGCTTCCATACCCTGAGCAACCATTTTTACGTTTCGCGGCCGATCTTTCTCCACCGCGCCTCGTTTGATGGCTGGCCTGCCGATCTTCGGCGCGCCATGCAAAAGGCCATTAGGGATGCAGTCGCCTTTCAGCGCGACCTACACGTCCAAGAGGAAGAGGAGGCGCGCAAAGTCATCGAGGCACAGGGCTGCGAGATTGTCGAACTCACCGCCGCCGAACATGATGCCTTCGCCGCGGCGGTGATGCCGCTGATCACTGAGGCGCGGGCAACCTTCGGGTCCGGGTTGTTAGGTTTGACGGCGGTCGGCGCAGCCTGAGTGGCGGCGCGCCCTTATCCGCGCCGCTCCTCGGGTTCGGCCAGGATCAACGCCCAGAAGACTTTGTACTTGGATTTGGGCGCGTAGGCTGCGGCAATGCCTATGCGGGTTGCGCCCTTGAGCAGCATGTTGGCGCGGTGGGGCGGCGAGTCGCGCCAGCCGGAGAAGGCCTGCGCCAAGGTATGGTAGCCGGCGCCCACGTTCTCTGCCGCCGTGTGGGCGCGATAGCCGCCGCCTTTGAGGCGATCGTGGAAGCTGCGCGCGATATCATGGCTGAGCATATCGCGGCTCGCCATGGCCTGCGCCTGTGCCTCGGCGAGTTTCATCAGTTCGGGGTCGATGCTGACAGGTGTGAGCCCGTTGTTGGTGCGGTAGCCCGATATCATCGAGGCCGCGGTAGCCGCATCGACCTGCGCGTCCTTGGTCGCGAGGCTGCGATAGAAGCTCGGCTCGCCTGTCGGCAGATCACGCTCGCCCGCGCAGGCGCAAAGGAGCGCCGTCGCCGCGACCGCGCAAACGCCCGCGCCAAAGCGCAGGTCCGAGTGTCGAAACATGCTGCTGGTTCCCCGCTCCCCCTATCCAGCAGATGCTGCGCCCACAGAATGGCGGAACGATGGAGATGCTATGGCTGTTAATGCCCGCCGCGATAGATCGGCGCTGGCTGCGAGAAGAAGCTTTCCAGGATGTGATAGCAGATCGCGTAGTTCTTCTGGTGGAACGATGCATGCGCGATTCCCGGCATCACCGCGAACTGCTTGTCCGGGTTTGGCAGCAACTCGAAGAATTTCAGAAGATCCGCAAGGCTGGCGATGCCGTCGTATTCGCCGCGCATGATCAGGGTCGGCGCGCTAATTTTCGTGGGATCGCAAATCGGCAAATTGGCGCACATATCGACATAGGTGCCGGTCGGCACTGAGTCATCGAGTGCCAGGATCGCATCGGCAAAGGCTTCAATGACGGCGTCATCGGCAGTGCCGGGATGGTCGCGCTCGAAGATCGAGCGCACGAATTTGCGGTCAATTGGGCGCCGGTTGCTGCCGCGGAACTCGGATAGCCGTTTACGGCGCTCGGCAAGGGTGGGCGATCCTTCACCCGTCCACACCATGGCATCGAGCGCAAGCCGGGCGACCATCTTCGGGTGGCGCTGCGCGAACAAAGCGCCGCGCAAGGCGCCGGAGGAAATCCCGTAAACGAGAAGCGGGCGATCGCCGCGCAGCTTCTGGATATAGCTCGTGGCCGCGAAGCAGTCGTCGGCGCCATAAGTGATCGGCGCGTTGTTGTCGCGGGTCTTCGTGGAGCGGCCATATCCCTCCAGGTCGAGGCACCAGGTGTCGTAGCCGCGCGCGGCGAAGAAATCCATGGCCGAAGAATCTGCGCGTCCCGGCACGTGTAGGTCGAACGTCGGCTGTGAGGCCATGGACGAGCCGTGCACGAACAGAATTCGTCCCGCGGGTCCGGAAGGATCGCCGTTGTGCTTGTTCCAGAGGAACAAGCGGACGTCGGCGCCTTTTTGCGTCCAGTGTTCTTCGCCGCGGACGGTCGTGGCAGTTGAAAGCGGCTTATTCATCCTGAAACTCCTCGCCGGCTCATCGCGCGTTTCCGCAAACCTCGACCTGATAGGTCGCGCACCCCGCTCATTCAGGTTTTATCCCGTTGGCGTTGATGACTCGCGCCCATTTGTCGATTTCCGACTGCACATAGTCTCCGAACTGCTCCGGCGTCATCGACATTGCGGTTGCGCCCTGCTTCGTCCACGCCTCGACAACGTCCGCGCGCGCGAGGATTTTATTGATCTCGGTGTTGAGCAAGGTGACGATCGGCTGCGGTGTCCCCGCCGGTGCCATGACGCCGATCCAAATCGTCGCCTCGTAACCGGGAACCCCCGCCTCGGAGAGCGTCGGTACGTCGGGAAGAATTGCGGAGCGCATCTTGCCGGTCGTGCCGAGCGCCTTGACCCGTCCGGCCTGAATCATCGGCGCCATGCTCGGCACCGAATCGAACATCATTTCGATCTGGCCGCTGATGATGTCGTTGCGCGCACCGGAGCTGCCCTTGTATGGCACGTGCAGGATGTTCGTGCCGGTGAGGTTCTTAAAAAGCTCGCCCGCCATGTGATAGTTCGAGCCGACCCCCGAGGAAGCATAATTGAGGGCGCCCGGCTTTGACTTGGCGAGCGCGATGAAGTCCTTGACGGTGTTCACCGGCACCGATGGATGAACGACCATGACCAGTTCGGAATTGAGCAGCGACGCGACCGGCACGAAATCGCGCAACAGTTTGTAGGGCTTGCTGGGAACGAGCGTTTCGGTGGTCGTCTGCGTCGCCGAGATCATCAGCAGCGTGTAGCCGTCCGGCGGAGATTTTGCGGCGGCCTCCGTCCCGATGATGGTGCCGGCACCCGGCCGGTTCTCCAGCACAAAAGGTTGCTTGAGTGCTTTACGCAGCTCCTCCGCGAGCAAGCGCGTAAAAATATCCGTCGGGCCGCCGGCGCCGAACGGGACGATCATCTTGATCGGATGCGACGGATAGTCTTGCGCGGTGGATGGTGCCGCCGCTGCAAGTATCATAACCGTCGACGCGAGGAGCGATAAAACGCGCTGCACTATCGTCATGGGGTGGCGTGAAATCGGAAAACGGGCGGAAACGCCGCGCCGCGAGCAACGGCGGGCGACTTTATGCGATACATGCAGGCTGGGTCCAGGGGATGCGCAGGCGACCGGCTAACGATCACGCTCGGTTCCGGGGGCGTGTGTCAGCTTTCCGATCAACTCGGCAAAAGCGCCAGCGAGAGGATGGAAGCTGAAACGGATCTCGTGCTGGCCACGCGGGCAGACCACCGCGCGAAAGATCACGTTGGCTTTGAGGATTTCGGCATCTTTTCCGTCGATGCTCGCGCGCCACCATGGCTGCCAGATATCGTTGAGCAGGAGGATTCCGCCGGCCGGTGCGTTGACTGCGACCGCTACTTCCGTGTTGGCGTAGCGCAGTAGGCGCGCGCTGCCCTCGCCCGCGGCGCCGCGCGAAACGCCGCTCGGCGCCTTCTCCAGCAGCACGGTCCGGCGCGGGTCGACCGGAGGCCAGCCGCTGCGCAAGAGCTCGTCGAAATTCGCAACACGCCAGTCCGTCAACATCATCACGCGCGGCAACGCGCGTGGATTCTCATAGATAAAAGCATCCTTGGTACGTGCAACGAAAGTGAGATCGCCAGGTTTGAGCGAGGAGTCGATCTCCTCCACCGGCACGCCGGTGGCGATGATGCGAACGCCGAAAAGATCGGCGAAGGCCGAGCGGTAGGACGGATAAAGCGGCGAAAATACACGCTGGCTTGGGATGGCGACCGTGTCGCCCACGTGGGTTGCCTCGTGAAACGAGCGCAGCCGCAGCGGATTGTGACCGAACACGTGATCGAAGCCGTGGACGAGCGAGAGGTTCGGCCAGTGGTACGCGATGCCGATGAGCTCCACCCGGTCGCGACGGTCGGGCGCCGCCGCGTCGGCGAGCCGCGCTTTAATGAGCCGCACCGTCTCGTCGTTGGTGTTGGGGCGCAGCGCCTCAAATTGCTCCGGCGGCAGCGCCGTCGACACATGGGGCGCGTTGTTCCAGGTGAGATCGAGTGCCATGAACGTGGCGATGAAGCCCACCGCGCCGGCACTCCAGCGTGCATCGATCCTGCGCGCCAAGAGAAGCACCGCGACCGCCGCTGCCGTGAAGATGATGCCGATGGTCACAGGGATCAGCGCAGGGCCGAAGCCGACGACGGAATGGGCCAGCGCCAGCGCGCTGGCGATCACGCAAATGGGGCAACCGATCTCGAGAGCGCGCTGCAGGGACGTCGCCGGGGGCACCTTGCCGGCAAGCCAACAATGCACGAAATAGCCGGCCATCACCGCAATCAACGCGACCGCCACGAACGTGGCATCGGCCGGACGGCGATAGAGCGCCACGGCGGGCAGTACGTCGTACATCAGCTGGAAAGCGGGCGTATAGGCGCCGAGCGCGTAGAGCAGCACCAGTGCTGCGGCGATGCTGAAGAATCTGATCTCGCGCGCCCAGGCAAGACCGCGAATGAGGCCGAATGACACGACGGCGACCAGGGTCAGCGCCCCGGCGTAAAGGAGGCCCATGTTCTGGGAAAGATAGAGGCCGGGCCAGCCCCAGGCTGCGTCCCAGATCGGACTTTGCGGCGCCCAATATTCGATGTTCGGATCCATTGCGCCGAAGAGGTCGGCAAAAGCGAATTGCAAGAGATGCACCGGGTGGATCGAGCCGCCCGCGGCACTCGCGAAGCTGATCTCGGGCCGATTCGAGCGAGCGGCCAGCAGCATAGTCATGATGATCGGTCCGGCGGCGATGATCGAGGCGCTCACCGTGGCCGCAGCCAATGGCTTTATGCTTGCGCGCAGGCGGGCGAGCGGCTGCCCACCCGCCATGCAATGCGCCAGCACGAATCCGGCCAGGACATAGAGCGACAGCAGCGCGACCTGATCGCGGCCCATTGCCAAGAGTCCGCAAATCACGCCGGCTGCCAGTCCTGCCCGCCACGACGAGCGCTCGAGTGCGCGCGAAAGGATCCAGAGCGCTAGCGGCAGGTATGCAAGACTGATGATTTGGCTGGTGTGCTGAATGCGTGCGCTGGCCGAGCCACCGAACGCGAATGCCATCGCCGCGACGAGCGCGCCGCCCGGATGCCAGCCGCGATCGTGAAAGAAGAAGATGATGCCGAGACCGCCCAGGAATAGATAAGCGAAGGTTACGGCATCAAAGCCGCGCAGGCTGATCCCGGCATTCCAGGCGGCCAGCAGAATGTGGAGCGGCGAGAACAGAAGCGATTGCGGATCGGAAATCTGCGACCAGCCGGCGAAGACGTTGGGGGACCACCATGGCCATTCGCCGCGAGCAAGCGAGCTCGCGAGGAACTGCGCCTGCGGAAAGAATTGAGATTTTGCGTCCCACGGAATCGTGACCTTACCGGAAAGCCACGGCCAGGCAGGGAGCAGGAACGCCAGCGTGAAGATCGCGACCGTGAGCACGAGTGGAATGCGCTCGGCCGAGACGACCGCTCGCCCGGCGGCTGCAAGCAACAGTGTCGCGCGTGGCGTGATCGCCGCGCGCGCCCATTCCTCATGCCTCCACGAGCTGCGATCGTCGGCCGTCGATAGCGCCGACCGCTTGGCGGTGTCCATGCCTGCTCCGCCTCCTACGTTTTGGGGCAGCATAGCCGCTCGGCCGCTCGCCGGCGGGCCGCAACGATGTCGCACCGCAACCGACGCAAGCGGCGCAGTGGATCGTGGCGGCGCGGGGCCCTATCATAGGGGATAACACCATGGAGCGCCCAATCGATGACCACCCCCATGCTGCCGCGGGAGCGCTGCGATTTTTCAGCAATCGTCGATCGGCCGCCGCTGAAACTGCCTGGCGATGCGCGCATCGTGTTCTGGACCATCGTGAACTACGAAGTCTGGGACATTGGGCGGCCAATGCCGCGGCAGGTCCTGCCCGCGCCGACCGGCGTGCCGCTGCTTCCCGACGTGCCGCACTGGAGTTGGCACGAATACGGCATGCGAGTCGGCGCCTGGCGCTTCTTCGAGCTCTACGAGCGGCTCGGAATCAGGCCAACACTCGCCATCAACGCGCGCACCTGCGAGGACTATGCCCGTGTCGCCGAGGAGGCCAAGCGCCTGCGCTGGGAGTTCATGGGCCACGCCTACGACCAAATGCCGATTCACAAGATCGAAGATCAGGCAGCGATGATCAACCACTCCATGGACATCCTGGAGCGCTTCACTGGCAAACGCCCGGTGGGTTGGCTGGGGCCTGGCCTCACCCAGACGCTGGAAACCCCGGAGCTCCTCGTCAGTGCCGGCGTGAAATACATCGGCGATTGGGTCTATGACGATGAGCCGACCGTCATCCGTACCGCCAAAGGGCCGCTCGTTACACTGCCCTATACGGTCGAGATCAACGACATCGGCATCATGATCATCCAGCACCACGAGAGCGAGTACCTGGCCAAGCGGGCCATGGATCAGTTCGACCGCCTCTATGCCGAGGGAAAGAGCCGCGCCAAGATCATGGCGCTGGCGATCCATCCCTACATCAGCGGCCAGCCCCACCGCATTAAATACCTCGAAGCGATTTACGATCATGCGCGCCGCTTTCCGGGCGTGCTGCACTGGAACGGCGCGGAGATCCTCGATTGGTACCTTGCCGCGGCCAAGGAAACGAGGGCCAACTTTGCGGCCTAGCTTGCGCTTAGCCCGGCGAGCTGCGCAGCAGGAATACCCGTTTCAAATCAGCCAGTTGAAAGCCGGACGCGCAGCCTTGCCGGAGGCCGCTTCGCGCCGCCTCAAGCCGAACATGTCTTTTAATTAAGTGGTTGCCCCGGGCCGGGCTGGTAGTATGGCGAGTTGGCTAATTGGGCGGTTGGGGAAGGCGTGCGTTGCGCTAACGCTAATGCCCCGTTTCAACGGGTGTCCGTAGCGTTGAAAGTCGGTCCCATGTTCGACGGGTGGCGCACGCGTGCTCCGGCGATCAACGCCAGGAGTCTTCGCCCCGTCTTTGTCGTGTTTATGGGATTATCTCTCGTGCAAATGCTGTCCGGGTGCATATTGAGCTCCGAGCGGCCGGATCTTGCGGCGGAGATCCCGCCGAGATACGGCGCTGGGCGAGGGGATTCCGCCCCGCCGGCACTCGATTGGTGGCGCGGCTTTCGCTCGCGCGAACTCACCAATCTTATCGAGGAAGCCCAACTCGCCAATTTCGACATCGGGGCAGCCATCGGACGCATCCTGCAGGCCGACGCGCAGGCCAAGATCACCGGCGCGCCACTCTTGCCAGCGGTCAATTTCGTCGGTTTTGCGGAGCGTTTTAAGAACGCCGGGGCGCCCGAGCGGGACCTTTTCCATGCCGCGCTCAACGCCAGCTACGAAATTGATTTCTGGGGCAAGAATCGTGCTGCGTCCCGAGCCGCGCAGGAGACCGCGGTCGCCAGCCGCTTCAACAAGGAAGTCGTCGTTCTGTCCACCATCGCCGCAGTTGGCAACGCCTATTTCCAGGTGCTCTCGGCGCAGGACCGGCTGCGGATCGCGCGCGAGAATTTCAACGCCGCCAACCGGATTCTCAACCTGATCAAGCAGCGGTTCGAGGCCGGTACCGCGTCCCAACTCGATGTCGCACAGCAAGAAAGCCTTGCTGCCCAGGTCCGTGCGAACATTCCTCTCTTCGACCAGGCCGTGCGCCAAAACATCGCTGTCCTTGCCGAGTTGATCGGCAAGCCGCCGGTCGAAGTGATCATCAAAGGCGGCAACATCTACGCGCTCGCGATTCCGCGTGTTACCCCGGGGCTGCCGTCGGAGCTCCTGTTCCAGCGTCCGGACATTCGCGCAGCCGAGGCCAACCTCGCCTCCGCTGACGCCAGCGTCGAGTCGGCGCGCGCCGCATTCTTCCCGAGCATTTCGTTGACCGGCCAAGCCGGCTACGAAAGCAATGTGCTCAAACTGCTGTTCACGCCGCAAACCGCCTTCTACAACATCGCGCTGAACGTCACGCAGCCGCTGCTCGATGGCTTCCGGCTCGAGGGACAGCTGGAGCTGGCGCAAGGCAAGCAGTTCGAGCTGGTGAAGGTTTACTGTCAGACCATCCTCTCCGCCTTTGGCGACGTGGAGATCGCGCTCATCGCCATCGCCGACGCGCTCGAGCGCGAGCGCCTGCAGCAGATCGTTGTCAACAGTTCGCGCGAGGCGTTCCGGCTTGCGGAAGCGCGGTTGCGCGAGGGTACGGTGGACCTCGTCACGGTGCTGCAAACCCAACAGACCCTGTTCACCGCAGAAGACAATTACTCACTCGCGCGGCTTGCGCGATTGCAGGCGGTGTTAAGCCTGTTCCAGGCGCTCGGCGGCGGTTGGATGCCACCGGGAGTCGCGGCCGGCGTAAACGTGATGCAATGAGCCTCAAACATCGAATCACGGTGCTCTTGATCGTCGGTCTCGTGATCGCGGCGGTGGTCGGCGTCTATTACATGCCGCAGTGGCAGCAAACGTCGGCGGCCGTATCCAAGGGCGGCCGCCGCGGCGGTGCGCCAGCGAGCGATCCCGTTCCTGTGCTCGCCGCTGCCGCGCGCGTCGCCGATGTCCCGGTCTATCTCGACGGTGTCGGCACTGCGAAAGCTCTCAACACCGTGACCGTGCGCTCGCAGGTCGACGGCAAGATCACCGAGATATTGTTTACGGAAGGGCAGGACGTCCCCAAGGGATACGTTGTAGCCAAGATCGATCCCGCCACCTATCAGGCGGCATTCGATCAGACGGTCGCGAAGAAAGCGCAGGACGAAGCCCAGCTTGCCAACGCCAAGCTCGATCTAGACCGTTATACGCGCCTCGCAGCAACCAATGCCGTCAACAAGCAGCAGCTCGACACGCAAAGGGCGCTGGTCACGCAGTTGGAAGCGCAGGTCAAGCTGGATCAGGCGGCGATGGATAACGCGCGCGCCATCCTGTCCTACACTGATATCGTCGCGCCGATCGCCGGCCGCACTGGCATCCGTCTCGTCGATGCGGGCAATCTCGTCCGCGGGGCGGAGGCCACCGGGATCGTCATTTTGACGCAGCTTCGGCCCATCTCTGTTTTTTTCAGCCTGCCGCAGCAGAACCTGCCGGAGCTCACCAAGGGGATGGCCGAAGGCCAGCTGCCGCTCGATGCCCTGACAGCGGACGGCAAGGGTGCCCTCGATAAAGGCAAGGTGACGGTCATCGACAATCAAGTCGACCAGACCACCGGCACAGTGAAGCTCAGAGCCGAATTTCCCAACAACGATCTTCAGCTTTGGCCAGGGCAGTTCGTCAACGTTCGCGTGCTGATCGATACGCTGCGGCAGGTGGTCGTGGTGCCGACCGCCGCCATCCAGCGTGGCCCGAACGGGACATTCGTCTATGTGCTCAAGGAGGGCGACACCGTCAGCGTGCGGCCAGTGACGCTGACGCAGCAGGACGACACACGCGCGGTAGTCGCGAGCGGTCTGCAACCGGGCGAACAGGTGGTCACGACTGGCTTCGCTCGCCTGACTGAGGGAACGCAGGTGGCGGCCTCGAGTGCGGAAGATGCCGGACAGCTCACGCCGGCAGGAGGGCCGCGTCCCGATGGAACCCGTGGCACACGCGGAGGGGACAGAGCGAAAGGGAGTCCAAGGGCGGGCCTGCCGCGGAACGCCAATCCATGAGCGTGTCCTCGCCGTTCATCCACCGGCCGATTGCGACCTCGCTGCTCGGGGTTGCCGTCATGCTCGGTGGGCTGCTCGGCTATCTATGGTTGCCGGTCTCCTCGCTTCCGCAAGTCGACTTCCCCACCATTCAGGTCACGACCCAGCTGCCGGGCGGGAGCCCCAACGTGATGGCTTCGCTCGTGACAGCGCCGCTCGAGCGCAATTTCGGGCAGATTCCCTCACTCCAGCTGCTGACATCCTCGAGCTCGTTCGGCGTCAGCCAGATCACTCTGCAATTCGAGCTCAGCCGCGACATCGACGCGGCCGCGCAAGACGTGCAAGCGGCAATCAACGCTTCGGCCGCTACGCTGCCGAGAAACCTGCCTTATCCGCCGGTCTATTCCAAAGTGAACCCCGCCGATGCGCCGATGGTGACGCTGGCGATCACGTCCGACACGATGTCGCTACGCGCGCTCAGCGATATCGCCGACACTCTGCTGGCGCAGCGGCTAAGCGAAATTTCTGGTGTGGGACGCGTCACCGTGCAGGGCAATATCCGCCCCGCTATCCGTATCCAGGCCGATCTCTCTCGTCTCACCAACTACGGTATCTCGCTCGAGGATCTGCGCAATGTGATCATCGCGGCGAACGTCGCCGGCGCCAAAGGCGCGCTCGACGGCGCGCACCAGTCCTACACCATCGCTGCCAACGACCAGCTCGCTGCGGCTGATGCCTACCGCAATATCATTGTGACCTACCGCAACACTGCTCCTGTCTTGCTCCGTGATGTGGCCGACGTCATCGACGGACTCGAGAACAGCAGGGTCGGCGGCTTTTACCAAGGTATGCCGGCTGTCGTGGTCGATATCCAGCGTCAGCCCGGCGCCAATGTCATCGAGACGGTGCAGCGCATCAAAAACGAGCTGCCGAAACTGCAGCGCGCGATGCCGGTCGGTGCGACGCTCACGATCGTGCACGACGCCACCGCCAGCATCCGCGCGTCGGTCCGCGACGTGCAATTCACGCTTATCTTGAGCGTGGCGCTGGTCATTACCGTCGTGCTCATTTTCCTGCGCACCGTGCGCGCCACCATCATCGCCGGCGTCGCGCTGCCCCTGTCGATTATCGCGACCTTCGGCATCATGTGGTTCTGCGGCTTTTCGCTCGATAATCTTTCGCTCATGGCGCTGACGATCGGCACCGGCTTCGTGATCGATGATGCCATCGTCATGATCGAGAACATCGTGCGCCACATGGAAAATGGCGAGAACGCGTTCTCGGCCGCGCTGCGCGGCGCAAGCGAAATTGGCTTCACCGTGATTTCGCTCACGGTCTCGCTGATTGCGGTCTTTATACCGCTCCTGTTCATGACCGGACTGGTCGGCCGCATGTTCCGCGAGTTCGCACTCACGCTGACCATCGCCGTGGTGACATCTGCGGTGGTTTCGCTGACCTTGACGCCCATGATGTGCAGCCGCTTGCTGCGGCATCAGCCAGCGGGCGCTGTGCGCGGTGGCATCACGCGGATATTTCATCGCGCGGTCGACGGATCGGTGGAGCTCTATCGGCGAACCCTCGAGTGGGTGCTGCGCCACGAGACGCTCACGCTGCTGGTGACGGGCGCCACGCTCATCGCAACGATCTGGCTTTACATCATCATTCCCAAAGGATTTTTGCCGCTGCAGGACACCGGACTCATTTTCGCTGTCATGGAAGGCGGACAGGACATCTCGTTCACCGAGATGAAGCGGTTGCAGGCGACTGTGGAGAACGCAATCCGCAAGGATCCTGATGTGACCGGAGTGGTGTCCGTGATCGGCGTCACGCCGATCAATGCCACGCCGAATGCCGGTCGCCTCGCCATCACGCTGCGCTCGCGCGAGGAACGGCCGACGTTGGTGACGGGGATCATCGAACGGCTGCAGCGGGCGGTCGCGGCGGTTCCCGGCGTCGTGGTTTATTTTCGGCCAGTGCAGGATATCCAAATCTCGACTCGCCTGAGCCGCGGACAATATCAATACACGCTGACGGGCACCGACGCTAAGGAATTGGACGACTGGGCTGCACGTCTCACGCAGCAACTGCAGAAATCCGACGTGCTGCGCGATGTCGCGTCGGAAGCGCAGGACTACGGGCTCGGCCTGGATATTCAGGTCGATCGCGAAGTGGCCGGCCGGCTCGGCGTTTCCATGCAGACCGTGATCGACACGTTGAGCGACGCTTTCGGCCAGCGGCAAATTTCGACCATCTACGGACAAGCCAACCAGTACCGCGTGGTCCTCGAGGCGAAGCCGGAATACCAGAACGATCCGACCTCGCTCTCGAAGCTCTATGTCCCTGCCTCCGGCGTTCAGGCGGTGGCCCAGCCCACCTCGTTGACCTCGGCCTCGCCCACCGTCATTCCGACCGTATCGGGTGCCGCGATGGTGCCGCTGAGCGCTATCGGTCGTTATCAGCACACGACTGCGCCTTTGGTCGTCGCTCACCAGGAGCAGTTCCCGGCGGTCACGATCAGCTTCAACCTCGCCCCGGGCGCGGCGCTCAGCGACGCGGTGAGCACGGTCTCGCAGGCCGAGCATGAGATTGGCATGCCGACCTCCGTGACGGGCAGCTATTCCGGCGACGCGGCCGAATTCGGCAAATCGCTGGCCGGCGAGCCTTGGCTCATTCTTGCGGCCGCAGTCACGATCTACATCGTGCTCGGCGTGCTCTACGAAAGCTTCATTCACCCGCTCACCATCTTGTCCACATTGCCCTCAGCTGGTGTGGGCGCCTTGCTCGCGCTGATGCTCTACAAGCAGGACCTCTCGGTCGTCGCTCTCATCGGCATTGTGCTGCTGATGGGTATCGTGAAGAAGAACGCGATCATGATGATCGATTTTGCGCTCGAAGCCGAGCGCAAGCAGGGGCTCTCGCCTCGTGATTCGATAGTGCAGGCCTCGCTGTTGCGCTTCCGTCCTATCATGATGACCACGCTCGCGGCCTTGTTCGGCGCCATCCCGCTTGCGTTCGAATCAGGCACCGGCTCGGAACTGCGCAATCCGCTCGGCATCACGATCATCGGCGGATTGCTGCTCAGTCAGTTGCTCACGCTCTACACCACTCCGGTCGTTTATCTCGCGATGGAACGCGTGAAGAGGCGGCTGAGTCGTCCGGCGCCGCTGCAGACGGAGTTCGATTTGCCGGACGCGCCCGAGCCGTCGCAGCACGTCCCGGCGGAGTGACGCATGGGCGCTTCGAGCTTCTCCGAAGCTTTCATCCGCCGCCCGGTTGGCACCGCGCTGCTTGCCATCGGGCTCTTTCTGGTGGGGGCGGTGGCCTACCGTTTCCTGCCGGTCGCCAGCATGCCGACGGTGGATTTTCCGACCATCAACGTGACCGCCAGCCGGCCGGGAGCCGATCCGGAAACGATGGCGGCGACGGTCGCAGCGCCGCTCGAGCGGCGGCTCGGAGAAATCGCTGGGGTTACCGAACTCACCTCGCGCAGCTCGCTCGGCAGCACTCGGATTACCGTCCAATTCGATCTCGCTCGTAACATCGATGGCGCCGCCCGCGACGTGCAGGCGGCGATCAATGCCGCGCTCACGGATCTGCCGAGTGATCTGCCATCATCGCCGGCTTTCCGCAAATCCAATCCGGCGGCAACGCCAATCATGATCCTGGCGCTGACGTCTAAGAGTCTTCCGCCCAGCGTGCTCTACGATGCCGCCGATAGCGTGATCGCGCAGCGGCTCGCGCAGATCGAAGGGGTAGCCGAGGTCACCGTCAACGGCGCCGAGCAGCCTGCCATCCGGGTCCGAGTCGATCCGATCGCGCTCGCTTCGATGGGTTTAGGCTTCGAGGACGTACGCACCGCTGTTGCGAACACCAACGCGGTTGGGCCGATCGGCGCCTTCAACAGCTCGGAGCGCGCGGTCACGATCTCCGCCAATGACCAGCTTCGGACCGCGGCGGACTACGACCCGATCGTGGTACGAGCGGCCAACGGCACAGTCGTGAGGCTCTCGGCGATCGCCTCCATCGAGTTGGGGGTGCGCGATCGTCGCGCAGCCGCCTGGTTCAATGGTCAGCCATCGGTGCTGCTTGTCATTAACAAGCAGGCCAACTCAAACGTGCTCGAGACGGTCGACCGCATCTACGCGCTGCTGCCCGAAATCAAACGCTGGATCCCGTCTGGCATCGACGTTTCGGTGCTCTCCGACCGCACCCAAACGATCCGCGCGAGCGTGCGAGATATGCAACTCACGCTTCTCGCGACAATCATTCTCGTCATGCTGGTGGTATTCGTGTTCTTGCGCCGCACAGCGACCACCATCGCCGCCGGCGTGACAGTTCCGCTGTCGCTCGCTGGTACGTGCGCAATGATGTGGGCGGCGGGTTTTTCGATTGACAATCTTTCGCTCATGGCGCTCGCGGTCGCGGTCGGTTTTGTTGTCGACGACGCTATCGTCATGATCGAGAATTGCTTCCGTAATCTCGAAAAAGGCATGTCGCCGTTCCGGGCAGCCATCGAAGGCGCGCGGCAGATCGGATTCACCGTGCTCTCGATCAGCATATCGCTGGTCGCCGCTTTCATCCCGTTACTGTTTATGACCGGCCTGGTGGGCCGTGTATTTCGCGAATTCTCGGTGACTCTCGCCTTCGCGATCGCAGTATCCACCGTGGTTTCGCTGTCGCTGACGCCGATGATCTGTGCGCGCTTCGTACGCAAGCCGCTCAGCCCAGACGGCACTTGGCTCGACCGAGCGGTCGAGCGCGTCTTGGGGGCGATGGTGCGCTTCTATGGCCGAAGTCTCGGCGCTGTGCTCGGCCACCGCGCGCTCACGCTCCTCACCATGGCCGCGATCATGGCGATCACCGTCATGCTCTATGTTCGCACCCCGAAGGGTTTTTTCCCGCTCGATGATACTGGCCTGATCTACGGGGGAACACAGGCATCAACCGAAGTGTCGTTTTCGGCAATGTACGATCTGCAGCAGAAGGCAGAAGCGGTCGTGCGCGCCGATCCCGCCGTCGTCAATGTCGGCTCCTCGATCGGCACCACGGGCTGGAATGCCTCGGTCAATCGCGGCAACCTGTTCATCAGCCTCAAGCCACTGGCGGAACGCGGGGGAATTACCTCGCAAGCGGTGGCCAACAGGCTGCGTCAGAAAACCGCCGACATCCCGGGGCTGCGCGTGTTCTTCTTCCCGATGCAAGATGTGCGGGTCGGCGGCCGACAGAGCGACTCCACCTACCAGTTCACGTTGTGGGATACCGACTACAACGAGCTGGTACGTTGGGCGCCCCGCATTCTGGCGAAAATCCAGACGTTGCCGGGCCTGGTCGATGTTTCGACCGATCGCGAGCAAGGCGGCTTGCAAGTCCGCATTGCGATCGACCGGACCGCCGCCTCGCGGCTGGGCGTGCGCGTGCAAGACATCGCCAATGCGCTCAACGATGCTTACGCCCAGCGGCAGGTCTCGACGCTCTATACCCAGCGCAACCAGTATCGCGTCATTCTCGAAATCGGGTCCCAATATCAACGTGATCCGACCGACCTCAGCCGCGTCTACGTGAGCGGCGCCAACAACACCCAGGTTCCTCTCACCGCCGTGACCAAGATCGAGCGCGGGCTCTCCCCGCTCGTGGTCAATCACCAGGGTCAATTTCCCGCCGTTACCATCAGCTTTGGCGTGGCTGAGAACACGCCGATCGAGCAGGCGACGCGGATGGTCGATCAGGCGGTCGCCGAACTGCACATTCCGGATACGCTGCACGCCGAATATGCGGGGGATGCGCGCGCTTTTCGTCAGTCGATCGGCGCGCAACCGCTGCTGATCGTGGCAGCCCTCATCGCCGTCTATATCGTACTCGGCGTGTTGTACGAGAGCCTGGCGCATCCGCTGACGATCATTTCCACTCTGCCGTCCGCCGGCCTCGGCGCGCTAGTGGCCCTGCAGATCTTCAACGCCGAGCTTTCGCTGATCGCGTTCATCGGCATCATCCTGCTGATCGGCATCGTCAAGAAGAATGGAATCATGATGGTCGACTTCGCGCTCGAAGGCGAGCGCAAGCGCGGCTTGACCCCAGAGCGGGCGATCTTCGAAGCCTGCCTCGAGCGCTTCCGGCCGATCATGATGACGACGATGGCGGCGCTCCTTGGCGCCTTGCCACTTGTGATAGCCACGGGACCGGGATCGGAACTGCGCCGGCCGCTTGGCATGACCATCGTGGGCGGGCTGCTCGTCTCGCAGCTGCTCACGCTCTACACGACGCCGGTGATCTATCTGCTGCTGGACAAGCTGCATCGGCGGCTGTGGGGCGGGCGCGTTTATCGCGAACCAGGTCGTTTGTTGGAAACGGCGACGCGCGCGTTCCGGGCGTAGCACGCGTGCTGTCTCGGCCGAGGCGAGGCGCGGGACTTAGAAAGCGAGCGGCGTGCGCTTGCCTCCTCGCAACGAGATGCGCTCAGCCGGAAAAGCCGCCTGCCTCGAGAAAGGTCTGCTCGTCCGGTCTGTTCGGACGGCCCAAGATCGCATTGCGGTGCGGAAAGCGTCCGAAGCGCCGGATGATGTCGGCATGCTGCTCGGCATATTTCGCGAATTCAGCATCGCCGTAGTCGCGCGCCGGCTCCAGGCAGCGTTGCTGGTCGGCGAGATTTTCTGAATGCATCAACGGCAGATAGAAGAACTGCCGCTCGGCGTGCGGCAGCTGCCGGTCGAAGCCGCGCCGAAGGGCGCGATCGGCGGCCGAGCGGGCGAGCTCGTCGGTCGCGTAACAGCGCCGATCACCGCGGAACATATTGCGGGGGAACTGGTCGAGTACGACGACGAGCGCCAGCGCGCCCTCAGCCGTCTCTTCCCAATACCGCAGCTTGTCTTCGCTGGCGGCGTGCCAGAGGGAAGAAAAGCGTTCTGCGATCTCGGCATCGAACAGCGCGTCCTTCTCGAACCACTTATCGGGTCCGGCGGTGCGCCAGAATGCGAGCACGTCCGCGGGCTCGATCGGCTTGGTTGTTCCCAGCCCGCTGGTCATAACCGCGCCTGACCGGCGTTAATCTCCTCATAGAGCGCCGGGTCCACCCGCACGAAGGCCTTGCGTTGCGCATCGCTGAAGTAGATCGGATCAGTAGTGCGGCTGGGATCGAAACCTTCCTCCGTGAGATTTGTCTTCTTCGGTTTGAAAGTCGTCGTGACGTCATTGTTTTTGCGCAGTCGCAGAAAAAGCGGCCGCGCATATTCGGGCAGCTGCAGCGCAATATGGTCGCGAAGCGCCGTCAAGTTGAGGTTGTCCTTCGCGACGATCGCGGCCATGCCGGCGCGGCCGTCGCGGCCGGGAATTTGCACGCCGTAGACATTCGTTTCCAGAACGCCGTCGAACCGGCCGACTGCTTCCTCGACTTCGGTTGTCGAGACGTTCTCGCCCTTCCAGCGGAAGGTGTCGCCGATGCGATCGACGAAATAGAAATAGCCGTGCTTGTCCTTGCGCATCAAATCGCCGGTTCGGAACCAGCTGTCTCCTTTTGTGAACACGTCGTGCAGGACCTTCCGGTCGGTCTCCGCCTCACTCGCGTAGCCCTCGAACCGTTGGCCCGGCCTTGATGCATCCTTGAGGATCTTGCCGATGACCTCGCCCGGCTCATCGACCTTGCACTCGATACAGAAACCGCGATCGTCGCGTACCGGCTGCTGCGACTGCGGATCAAATCGCACGATCTTGATGGGGAAGCGGGCTGCGACCCACCAGGGGAGCCGGCCTACCGCGCCCGGCTTCCCGTCAAAATTGAATAACGAGACATTGCCTTCGGTTGCGGCATAGAACTCGATGATCTGCGGGATTTGGAAGCGGCGCTTGAATTGCGGCCACACGTCGGGTCGCAGCCCATTTCCGCAGGCCAACCGCAGGTGATGCGCGCGCTCCTTTGGGCTCGGCGGCGAATTGACGAGATACCGGCAAAGCTCGCCGATATACTCAAAGCAGGTGCAGTCCCAGCGTACGATGTCGTCCCAGAATTCGCGCGCCGAAAATTTATCGCGGATCACCACTGATCCGCCGTTGACCAGAAGCGCACCTGTTGCGACCACGCCGCCGGCGGTGTGATAAAGCGGCAGGCAGTCGTACATGCGGTCGCTCGCGCGCGTATCCATGACCCCGGCAAACGCGTAGCTTGCGAGCATCACCCGATAGTGGTTCATGTTGGCGGCCTTCGGCAGGCCGGTCGTGCCAGACGTGTAGATGTAAAGCGCGCGATCTTCGATGGTGAGCGCGGGACGGTCGGCGGCGGCGAGCTCGTCCCCGGCGAGGCTGTCGAGATCGCGATCCATGCGCGGGAAATTGGCATTTGCGTCGCCATGAAGCCAAATCTTGGCATCGCCGGTGATGTGCGGCTGCGCGCCGGTGAACGACTCGAACAGTTCGGCGGCGACGATGATGTGCTTTGGGCTCACCACATTGATGCAATAGGCCAGCGCCATCCCGGTGAGGTGGGTATTGATGAGCGCAACCACGCCGCCGACCCGCGTGATGCCGATCCATGCGGCCAAAAACTCCGGCCGGCCCGGCATCATCAGACAGACCGTGTCGCCCTTGCGAAGATTCTGCGCGAGCGCCCAGCGTGCATAGCGGTTCGAGCGCGCCGCAAGCTCCCTGTACGTGAAGCGTTCGCGGTCCGACAGCAGCGCCGGGGCGTCGCCGTATTTGTCCGCAAGCTCGAGGATGATTTGCGGAAAGACCCGGGTTGGGTTCCTGGCGATCGGGGTTGTCAGCTTGAGCGTGCGCATGGCGCCCTTGATGGACGTCACCTCTGCTCGCAGCCGATCGATGAAACCCATTACTCGTCCAGTGCTGGCCGGCGCGCGCTAGGCGCCGTGCGCGTCGCGCGAAGCATCGGGCAGGCGCTGCAAGGTAGCAAGGGCGACGATTATGGGCAGCTTGGCGAAGCGCGCGTCAGAATGCGCGCCGTGGCTGTGACCTAGTGATCTGCAAACTCTATTCGGGCGCCGGGGTAATCGTCATTGGTGGGGGTTTTGGCGCCTTGGGCTTTGGCTTTGCTGGCATTCCATCGCCCGAGGCGGCGGCGGTCGCCGAGCCCCCATCCTTTGTGCTCTCCTTGGGCGCGGCGGCTTTGGGTTTTCGCGCCGTCGCGCCGGAATCGCCGGGCGCGACGGTCGAAGCTGCGCTGTCTTTGGCGCTCCCCTTGTCCGCCGTAGCTTTGCGCTTCGGCTTTGCCGCGGCCGGCTCGGATTCGCTCGCCGCGTTGTCTTTGTCTTTTGCCGCCGCAGGCTTAACGGCGGCGCTCTTTTTCTTCTCCGGCTTGGAATCGGTCGTCGCCTGCGAACCAGCCGCCGGAGGCTTGGTGCCGGTATAGACGAGCACCGGCTCCCCGAGCTGCTGCAATGGCGCGGCGCCCTTCGCCTTTGCCGGACGCAGACTTGCAAGGAAGACGGCGTAAGGCGACTCGGGATTGTTATTGGCCACCACATCGTCCTCGTCTTCGGTCGCCGGCCGCTTGCGGTGACCGCCGCACATGTCCTCGCGCAAATTGGGCGGCGCGGCGGCGACCGGTTGCAGCGATTCGACAGTGCCGAATGGCGCCGCGAACCACGACAGGGGGCTATTGCTGTTGAAGCCGCGCTCCAGCAGTTGCGCCGCTTTCATGGCGCGGGCCGCAGAGGACGGAGCGCCGAGCACCACGGCGATGAGTCGCCGGCCATTGCGCGTCGCGGAGGCGACGAGATTGAAACCCGAGGCGCAGATGAAGCCGGTCTTCATGCCGTCGGCGCCGGGATAGCGGCCGATCAGCGTATTGTAGTTCCACCGCACCATCTTCCCCATGCGTATGCCGGGGAGGTGCCAGTAGTAATCGTATTCCGGCAGTTCGCGGATGAGCGCTCGCGCTAGGATGGCGAGGTCGCGAGCGGAGGAAATCTGGTCATCCGCAGGCAGGCCGTTGGGATTGACAAAGCTCGATTGCACCATGCCGAGGCGGCGCGCGTTGGCGTTCATCTCGTCGGCAAAGTTCTCGATCGACCCGGCGATGCCTTCGGCGAGCACGACCGCCATGTCGTTCGCCGATTTCACCATCAACATCTTGAGCGCGTTGTCCACGGTGACCACCGTGCCAACGCCGAAGCCCATCTTCACCGGCGACTGCGCCACGGCGTTCGAGGACACCACCAGCGGCGTGTCGAGGTTGAGCCGTCCCTCCTTGACCGCGCGCAGCGTGACGTAGGCGGTCATGAGTTTGGTGACGGAGGCGGGATACCAGGGATATCCGGCATTCTGGGCAAAAAGGACCCTGCCGCTCTCGGCTTCGATCACGAGCAACGCTTCGGCGCCCGCGCGGCTCGGCGCGAGCGAGGTTGCGGCACAAGCAATGCCCACCCACATGAGCGTGCGCGCAAGGAAAGATCGCGTCGAAGACATCATGGCACGGAATTCGATGTTTTGAAGGCCCTTGGGAAACGCGCCACAGGCGAAACAGGTCTAAGCCGACGAGGGATGAAAGGCAAAAGCGAAACGCGCTAAGATGATCCGCTACTGCCCCGACCAGCGTTCATGGTCGTAGAAAACGTCCAAAATTCGGCAGGTTAGACCGGGCGCTGGGGCTTGCCGTTGGCTGCAATGTCCGGAAATGACAAATAGGATCGAAATAGACAGGAGATCATCGTGACCGCTTGCATCGTTGGCTGGGCACACACCCTCTTCGGTCGCCTCGAGGGCGAGACGCTCGAGAGTCTGATCGTGCGGGTCGCGACCGAGGCGCTCGCCGATGCTGGCGTCGCCGCGCGCGATGTCGACGAGATCGTGCTCGGGCATTTCAATGCCGGTTTCTCGGCCCAGGATTTTACCGCCGCGTTGGTCCTTCAGGCCTCCCCGGATCTGCGCTTCAAGCGTGCGAGCCGGGTAGAGAACGCTTGTGCCACCGGGTCGGCCGCCGTTCATCAGGGCCTCCAGGCGATCGCCGCCAAAGCCGCCCGCATCGTGCTTGTGGTCGGCGCCGAGCAGATGACGACGACGCCCGGTCCTGAAATCGGTCGCAACCTGCTCAAGGCATCTTATGTGCGCGAGGAAGCCGATATCGACGGCGGCTTCGCCGGTATTTTCGGGCAGATCGCCGCGCGTTACTTCCAACGCTGGGGCGACCAATCGGACGCGCTTGCGCGGATCGCCGCCAAGAATCACAAGAACGGCGTGGGTAACCCTTTTGCCCAAATTCGCAAGGACCTCGGCTACGAGTTCTGCCGGATCGAGAGTGAGAAGAATCCGCGCGTGGCGGGCCCGCTCAAACGCACGGACTGCTCCCTCGTCTCCGACGGCGCCGCCGCCGTCGTCCTGGCCGATGTTGCGACCGCGCTCAAGCTCGGCAAAGCGGTCGCCTTCCGCGCCGCCGAACACGTCCAGGATTTCTTGCCGATGTCGAAGCGCGACGTGCTCAAGCTCGAAGGCTGCGCGCACGCCTGGGCGCGCGCTCTCGCAAGCGCGGGCGTCGCCCTCTCCAATCTCTCTTTCGTCGAGACGCACGACTGCTTCACCATCGCCGAGCTGATGGAGTACGAGGCAATGGGCCTGGTGCCGGAGGGGCAGGGTGCGCGCGCTGTGGCGGAAGGGCTCACCGAAAAGAGTGGACCCTTGCCCATCAATCCCTCGGGCGGGCTCAAAGCCAAGGGTCATCCAATCGGCGCGACCGGAGTGTCGATGCATGCGCTGACCGCCATGCAGCTCATGGGGTCGGCAGGCGATATGCAGGTAAAGAAGGCGAGCCTCGGTGGCATCTTCAATATGGGTGGCACCGCGGTCGCGAACTATGTGAGCATCCTCGAGCGGATCAAATAGGCTTGCGCCGGCCCGTCGTAACCGTCGGCGCGGAGCTCGCGCACTAGGTTTCCGCCGGTTGGCCCGCCGCGCGCTGCTGGCGATTTTTTATCGGTCCCGCCACCATGAATTGGCTGCGGGCAAGCTCGGCGAAGTGCCCGCCGACCTCGATGAGTTCGTCGAAGGGACCGCTCTCGACGATGCGGCCAGATTCAAACACCAGAATGCGGTCGGCATTGCGGACGGTGGCGAGCCGATGCGCGATTACGAAAGTCGTGCGGCCCTTCATGACTTCGGTGAGTGCGGCTTGAATTCTCGTCTCGGTAAGAGCGTCGAGCGCGCTCGTGGCCTCATCGAGGATGAGGATTGGAGGATCCTTGAGCAGCGCCCGCGCGATCGACAGGCGCTGGCGTTCGCCACCGGAGAATAAGCGACCGCGCTCGCCGGCATTGGTATCGAAACCCTGCGGCAGGCGTTCTATCACGTCGAGGATCTGTGCGCGCTCGCAGGCGGCGCGCAGCTCCTCCTCGGTCGCGTCGGGCTTGCCGACGCGCAGGTTCTCGGCGAGCGAGCGGTTGAACAGCAGCGCCTCCTGGAACACGACGCCGATGTTGCGCCGCACGCCCGCCAGCGTGAGGGCGCGAATGTCCATGCCGTCGATGCTTACCGTGCCGGATTGTGGATCAAAGGCGCGGTGCAGAAGCGCAAGCGCGGTCGACTTGCCCGCCCCGGTTGCGCCGACGAGGGCGACCGTTTCGCCGGGCAGCGCGGTGAAGCTGAGATCCGCGACTGCCGGGCGCTTGCCGTCATAGGAGAACGACACGTCCTTGAATTCCACGAGCCCGCGCATGTGCCCGGGATCCATGGCATCAGCGCGGTCGCGCACCGCCGGCTCGGTGTCGAGCACGTCGAAGAATTCGGCAAGCCGCGGGGCATCCATCACAATCTCGTTGGCAAAATGAACCGCCTGGTCGAGCTTGCCGATCAGGAGCGTTGCGAAGCTCATGAACATGACGATTTCGCCGACGCTGGTCTGGCCGCGCAGGTAGAACCAGACTCCGAGCACGAGAATCGAAAGCATTGTCAGCGTGGTGGACGTGCGGGTAATGACCGTCGTCACCGCCCACCAAGACAGGACAGGGATCTGTGCTCTGAGCACTTCTTCGCCCATCTTCCTCATTCCCGAGACTTCCGCCTCGATGCGGGTGAAGCTCTGCACCAGAGCAATGTTTCCAAGCGCATCGCTGGTGCGTTCGGCCACGTCCGTGTAGTGGCCCTCGACCGTGCTTTGCAGCTGTTCGACCTTGCGCACGACCAGCGCGATCACCACGCCAAAGACCGTGCACAGCAGGATCAGTAACAGCCCGTAACGCCAATTGATGAACAGGGTCAGCGGCAGCAGCACGATGAGCGATATGATGCTGGCAAAGTGCTCGCGGAAGAAGGAGAGCCAGAGCGCCCACAGGGTGTTCGTGCCGGTGATCATCACCTTCACCAGCCGCCCGGAATGCGAGCCGGTGTGGTAGCTCAGCGGCAGCTGCAGCACGTGCTCGAAGAACATCGTGCGCACCACCTGGTACTGGCGGTGCGCCAGGCGGTCGGCATGGAGCGCCACAAGCGTGCTGCAGACGATGATGAAGAGGCCGAAAGCGACCCAGGCGCCGACCAGCAGCATCAAATCCCGCCAAGCGATTTGCGAGACGCGCGGCTGGGCATTCGCGAGTGTATCGACGATGCGGCCGAACAGAATCGGCTCGACGAACATCGCTGAGGCGAGCGCCAGATTGGCGACCGCGAGCGCCCAGGCCAAACGGCCCTCGCGCCCAAGCAGTGCGAGCACGCGGAAGTAGATACGAAGCAATTTCATGGGGCCGGCATCGGCAAACGGCAGGGCTCTATACGTCTGCAGATTTATAACATGGTCCGATCAGGCCGAACCACAAGGCCGCCGCAGGCCGCCGCTGTCCGAGGGGGCGAGACGTGAGCGATCGCGATCAACGCGGCGCGCGGGGGGCATTGGGTCAAAGCAACCGAAGGGTCTAGCGCCCCAACGCGCGCACTCAGTGAACCCTGCGCTCCGCGGCGGGCGGTAGGAATGAAGGCTCGAAGATGTCCTCCGCGGTGGGCTTGGTCTTGAACGGGTAAACGAGCCCGATCTGGTCAATCGATTCGGTCAGTCGCAAAAAATCGACGGCGCCGTAGCCGTCGGCTCTCACCTCCGGCGTGACGATGTTGTCGCGGATCGCCATGCGCAGGCGTTCGAGCTCGATGTCCCGTTTCACCGTGTCATCGCGGCGCACGACGGATTCGACCGCCTCGGCGGGCCGCCTGACGATCTCTTTGAGGCCCTGGAGAAAAGCGTGCAAAAATGCCCTGATCGCGTCCGGGTTGTCGGCGGCGAATTTGGGATTGGTGATGATGGCATTGCCGTAGAGCTTGAGGCCGTAATCGGCCATCGGCATCAGCACGATGTCGTCGGCCGGCACGCCGCGGTCCTTGAGATCCACATAGAGACGGAACGAGTAGCCGAGCGCGGCATCGATCTGCCCCGCGGCCAGCATCGGCGCACGCACCGGGATGCCGATGGTTTCGATCGTCACCTTCGACAGATCGATATGGTTGATCTTGGCGAAGAGCGGCCACTCGCCGAAGGTGATGCCGGCGGGCGGGGCACCGAGTCTCTTGCCCTCGAGGTCCTTGGGCTCGGTGATGCCGCGGCTCCTGCGAGCGACGATCGCGAAGGGTGGCTTGTTGTAGACCATGAACACCGCTTTCAGGGGCGGCGACGGATGCTGATCCCGATACTTGATAAGGGTGTTGATATCCGCGAGTCCCATCTCGTAGGCGCCGGACGCGACGCGGGTGATCGGTTCGAGCGCGCTCGTCGCCTCGTCCACAGTGACCTGGAGTTCCTGGGCCCTGAAATATCCCCGGTCCTGGGGGAGGAAAAACGTCGCGGCCAATCCCTCGAGCCGCCCGTCGAGCGAGAACTTGATCGCGGTCTGCGCCGAGGCACGCCATGGCGCCATGCATGCAAGCGCCGCCCCGACGAGACAGGCACGCCGATCTATCCGCGAGCGATTGAGGAGGCCCATTACATGCTGCCTCTCGGTCGGCCCCGCACCGCCCCCCGTGAACTGCGGCTGAGGCGGCCAGATAAAGAACATGACGCTCCAAAGCGCAAGGCGAGATCGCGCCTCGTGGGCGTCCTTCACAGATTTCAAACACCGCAACCTGCCACTTTGTGCCCGCACGCGAGTTATTCTTCGACCCGATCACATGAACCACTGTTAACATTAGTGAGGCTCAGCGGACTCGAGCCCCTGCGAACCGTCATGATCCCAGACACGAACATTGGCGAGGCCGCGGATGCCGTGCCCCTCTTCAGCGCTCCCTATGCGCTCGCCGACGAGGTGATGGCGGCCGGCCTGCTCGATGAGGCCCCTCGCGGGAGCGAGGCCGAACGGCGGATCGATGCCTACGCGAGGCGCCTTGTCGAGGGCATTCGGGGGAAGGCCGGGGGGCTCGGCGGCATTGAAGATTTTCTTCACGCCTACTCGCTTTCCACAAAAGAGGGGCTCGCTCTCATGGTCTTGGCGGAGGCGCTCCTGCGGGTGCCCGATGCCGCGACCGCCGACCGGCTGATCGAGGACAAGCTGGCGACCGGCGAATGGTCATCGCACCACGTCAAGTCGAGCGCGCTCTTGGTGTCGGCCTCCGCCTGGACCCTCGGCATGACCGCCCGCATCATCCATCCCGGCGAGACCCCGGACACCATTCTGGAAAGCCTGATCAAACGACTCGGCATTCCCGCCGTGCGCGCGGCCACGCGGCAGGCGATGCGGTTGCTCGCATCCCATTTCGTGCTCGGACAGACGATCGAGGAGGCGCTCGCGCGCGCCCGCACTCACGGAGAGCTGCGCTACTCCTTCGATATGCTAGGGGAGGGGGCGCGCACGAGAGCTGATGCCGAGCGCTATTTCGGCTCCTACGCCCATGCCATTGACGCCATCGCCGCGCATGCCGGCGATGGCGCGAACTGTCCTGGCATTTCCGTCAAGTTTTCCGCCTTGCATCCCCGCTTCGAGGCGGTCTCGCGCGACCTCGTTCTCGCCGAGCTCGTGCCGAAGGTGCTCGAGCTTGCGGGCAAGGCCCGCGAACATGGCCTCGCTTTCACCGTCGACGCAGAGGAGGCTGATCGGCTCGAGCTTACTCTCGATGTCGTCGCAGCGGTGCTCGCCCACAGCTCGCTGCGCGGTTGGGACGGATTCGCGCTGGCCGTGCAGGCTTATCAGAAGCGCGCGCCTGCGCTGATCGACTGGATCGAGGAAACCGCAAGCAGGTTGCGGTGCCGACTGACGGTGCGGCTGGTCAAGGGCGCCTACTGGGATACCGAAATCAAGCGTGCGCAGGAGCGCGGCCTTGCCGACTATCCGGTGTTCACGCGCAAGGCGATGACTGATCTCTGCTACACGGCTTGCACGCGCAAGCTGCTTGCGGCGCGGCCGCGGCTTTATCCGCAATTCGCCACCCACAATGCGCTCACCGTAGCAAGCGTGATCGAGGATGCCGGCGGCGTTGAAGGCTATGAGTTCCAGCGCCTCTACGGCATGGGCGAGTCGCTTTACGAACTCTTGCTCGCCGACCACCCACAGGCGGCCTGTCGGGTCTATGCTCCAGTCGGCGGCCACCGCGATCTTCTCGCCTATCTGGTGCGGCGCCTCCTGGAGAATGGGGCGAACTCCTCTTTCGTCTCGGTCGCTGCCGACCCGGCGGTGCCGATCGACTCCATTCTCGAACGACCGCAGAACCGGATCGGCGATGCCCATCGCGCGCGCCACCGCAATATCCCATTGCCGCGCGACCTTTATGGCACGCAGCGCCGCAACTCCTCCGGCGTGGAATTCGGCGACCGGACGAGCCTCGATGCGCTGCTCGCCGAGATCCGTGATGCCCGGCCATCGGTCGAGGCCGTGCCGCTCGTCGATGGCGCGAGCCGTCCCGGAATCGGACGCTCGGTCGTCTCGCCGATTGACGGCAAGGTGATCGGCCGGGTCGGCGAAGCCGACGAGGCGCTTGCGCCGGCGGCCATGGCGGCCGCGCAGGCGGGCTTTGCCGCATGGACCACGAGCGCCATTGAGGTGCGCTCGGGCGTGCTCGAACGCGCGAGCGATCTCCTGGAAGCGCGGCGCGGCCGACTGATCGCGTTGTTGCAGGCGGAAGGCGGCAAAACGCTCGACGACGCGCTCGCAGAGGTGCGCGAGGCGGTCGATTTCTGCCGTTATTACGCGCTCGAGGCACGGCGCAGGCTCATCCCGCGAGCGCTGCCGGGCCCGACGGGCGAGGCGAACGAGCTTCGCTACCGCGGACGCGGCGTGTTCGTCTGCATCAGCCCCTGGAATTTTCCGCTCTCGATCTTTCTCGGTCAGATCACCGCCGCGCTGGTGGCCGGCAATACCGTGGTGGCGAAACCGGCGGAGCAGACGCCACTCGTCGCTGCCGAGGCCGTGCGCATCCTGCATGAAGCCGGAATTCCAGCGAACGCCCTGCATCTATTGCCGGGCGATGGCAAGGTCGGGGCCGCCTTGGTGGCGGATCGCCGCGTCTGCGGCGTCGTCTTTACCGGCTCGACCGAGGTCGGACGCGCCATCCATCGCGCGCTGGCAAGCAAGGATGGCGCGATCGTGCCGCTGATCGCGGAAACCGGCGGCATCAATCCGATGATCGTCGACGGAACGGCGTTGCCCGAGCAGGTCACCGACGACGTCATCACCTCGGCATTCCGCTCGGCCGGCCAGCGCTGCTCGGCGCTTCGTCTGCTTTGTGTGCAAGAGGATCTCGCGGAATCCCTCGTGCAGATGATCGCCGGCGCCGCGCGCGAGCTCAATCTCGGCGATCCGCGCGAGCCTTCCACCCATGTCGGGCCGGTGATCGACGCCGAGGCGAAAGAGAAGCTCGACCGCTGGATCGCGGACAGGGACAGGGAAGGCCGCGTGCGCTTTCGTTGGGATCGCTTCAAGGCGCTGCCGGCGAGGGGGACTTATGTGCCGCCGGCCATCATCATGCTCGACCGCGCAAAAGATTTGCGACAGGAGGTGTTCGGGCCGATCCTGCACGTCGTGCGTTGGCGCGCGGGCGAGATCGACTCGCTGCTCGAGGAGCTTGCGGGAAACGGCTACGCGCTCACGCTGGGCATCCATTCCCGCATCGATGCCGTCGTCGAGCATATCGCGGGGCGGCTTCCGCATGGCAATGTCTACGTCAATCGCAGCATGATCGGCGCCGTCGTCGGCACGCAGCCGTTCGGCGGCAGCGGACTCTCCGGCACCGGGCCGAAGGCCGGCGGTCCGAATTACCTCGAGCGATTTGCCGCCGAGCAGGTGGTCACCGTCAACACCGCGGCTGCCGGTGGCAATGCCTCTCTGCTCGCTACGGAAGAATAACGCGCGCGGGGCTGACTCATTCGTTAACCCACTCGCGAGCGGTTGGCGGTATTCTGAGCCGGCATGACTGATTCGCTCGACCGCCTGCATCAGGCCGTCATGGCCGCCCGCAGCGCCGATCCCGCCTCCTCGCGGACGGCGCGGCTATTGCGCGCCGGCCGCAGCAAGATGGCCAAGAAGCTTGCGGAAGAAGCCGTCGAGGTGGTGATCGATGCCATGCACGGCGACTCTGGTGCGGTCGTGCGGGAAAGCGCCGATCTGCTCTACAATCTTGTCGTGCTGTGGGTGGCCTCCAACGTGCATCCGAAGGACGTATGGACGGAGATGGAGCGGCGGGAGCGGCTCCTGGGCATCGCAGAGAAACTTCCCAAGGAGCGTGTCGACGCTTCATTGCGGCGCAAGGTGGTCGCGCTCGATCGCAGCCGGGTGCGCAAGCGGCGTTGATGCGCATAGGACGGCCCTCGTTGGCCGTTTGCCTGCACAGGCCCTTCCAAGCCGATTGCGGCTCCTGCCACGACCTCGATATGGTCCCCCTGTGTTACGCAAGCTTTACGACTGGACATTGGAAAAAGCCGCCAGCCCCGCGGCGGAGCTTTGGCTGGCCGTTATAGCTTTCATCGAGAGTTCGGTATTTCTGATACCAGCGGACGTACTTTTCGTGCCGATGGCGCTCGCAGTCCCGAAGCGGGCATACCGATATGCTTTGATCGCGACGTTGGCTTCGACAGCGGGCGGGGTTGCGGGTTATTACCTCGGGCACTTCGCCTATAGCGAAATAGCGAAGCCCGTGTTGGAGATCTACGGCAAGCTCGAAGCATTTGAGCAGCTGCGATCTTCGGGAAGCAAAGACGCGGTCCTGCTCATGCTCGTGACCTCTGGACTGGCTCATTTGCCGCCGATCAAGGTCGTCACGATCCTCTCCGGTGTGGTGGGCATCAATATTTGGGTATTCATTGTTTCATGTCTGGTTGCCCGCGGTGCTCGGTTCTTCGTTTTGGCTTGGGCTTTCGAGCGATACGGCGAGCCCATCCGTCATTTCATTGAGCGGCGGTTGGGATTGCTTGCCGGTGCAGTTGCCGCTCTGGTGATCGTCTTGTATGTGATCGCTCGTTACGCGCTTTGATCGATCCGTTCTGAAGTTCCAAGCCTCCTCAATTTTGCCACGCGCCGCGCCGGGTCTGCGCCCGGCTGTGATGTCACGGGATTGGGATGACCAGCCCTTCTGAAAAGCTTGACACGGGTGTCTCCGCGGCCGTCGCGTATGCGCTCGTCGCTGCATGCGTCGTTCTCTTGGCCGTCTCCGTCCTCGCGCAAGAGGTGCGGCCTCCGAGCGACATTCCGATCGCTGCCAATCCGCCAGCGGCATCGGAACCGAATTCCACCCCGCGGCCGGGTTTGGTCGATGCCGTCGGCCGTTGGCTCGAGGATGGTACGACGAAGCTCAAGTCCGATTTCCAGGGTGCGCAGCAGACGTTGGATCAACTCGCGGACCAAACCCGCGACGCCGCCAAGGACGCAACCGGCACCGTCATGGGATTGCCGAACGCGCGCATCGTGCCGGTGCGCGAGCGCTGTCCCGTGGCTGGAAATGGCGGGCCCGACTGCCAGGCAGCCGCAACGACGGCCTGCCGCGGCAAAGGTTTTGGCACCGGCAAGAGCCTCGACACCCAGTCGGAGCAGAAGTGCCCGGCGCAGGTCTTGCTCACCGGCCGCGCGCCGAACGACGGCGAATGCAAGACCGAGACGTTCGTCACGCGCGCGCTTTGTCAATAGTCCCGCCGCAAGCATCGCGGTGCCTTTGCGGGCACGCGCAAGCGTGCGCAAAGCGATAGCGTCGTCGAGCTAGACAGCTCCCGCGTCCTCTGCCGTAATGGCTCCATCGCCTGACTGATCGGAGCCTTCGGTGAATCTCCATGCCCTGCTGCTCGAACGGGAGGCTTCCGGCCATCCAGTTACCGTCGGCCTGATCGGGGCAGGCAAGTTCGGCACCATGTTTCTGGCGCAGGCGCGGCTAACGCGCGGAATGCGCGTGCTCGCGGTTGCCGATCTCGATCCCGCGCGCGCGCGTCGCCAGCTGCGCATTGCCGGGTGGGACGATGAAGCGGTTGGCGCGACCTCGCTGGCGGAGACGCTCGCGGACGGCCGGACGCATGTGACGCAAGACGCCGAGGCGGTCATCGCGTTTCCTGAGATCGAGGTGATCGTCGAGGCGACCGGCGTCCCGGGGGCGGGCATACGCCACGCCTTGAGTGCGATCGCGCACGGCAAGCATATCGTCATGGTCAATGTCGAGGCGGATGCGCTCGCCGGTCCGCTGCTGGCGCGCAAGGCCAAAACCGCCGGCGTGGTCTATAGCCTCGCCTGGGGCGATCAGCCCGCGCTTATTTGCGAGCATATCGACTGGGCGCGCGCCTGCGGCTTCACCGTCATCGCCGCCGGCAAGGGCACCCGTTACGAGCCGCACTATCACCGCTCCACGCCGGACACCGTGTGGGACATTCTCGACAAGTATCTTTCGATCAGCGATCGCAATTCGATCAATCCAAAGATGTTCAACAGCTTCGTCGACGGCACCAAGTCGGGCATCGAGATGACCGCGGTGTGCAACGCGACCGGGCTCGTGCCGCAGAGCGATGGATTGGGCTTCCCGCCGGCGACGCGCTTCGAGCTCGCCGACGTTTGCAAGCCGAAGGCGGCGGGCGGCACGCTCGAGAAGGCCGGCGTCACCGAGGTCACCTCCTCGGTTTATCGCGACGGCCGCGACGTGCCGCATCATCTCGCGCTTGGCACCTATGTCGTGTTCGAGGGCGAGAGCGAGTACGCGCGGCGCTGCTTCAATGAATATGCGATGCTGCCGGACAAAACCGGGCGCTACGCCGCGCTCTACCGGCCGATCCACATGATCGGGCTCGAGCTCGGCATCTCGGTCGCCAGCGTCGCCTTGCGCAAGGAGCCGACCGGCGCGCCGACGGGCTTCCGCTCCGACGTTGCCGCCACGGCCAAGCGAACGCTCAAGTCTGGCGAGGTGCTCGACGGGGAAGGCGGCTTTTGCGTTTGGGGCAAGCAGATTCCGGCCGCGCGCTCGCTCGCGCAAGGCTTGCTGCCGCTCGGGCTCGCGCATCAGGTCAAGCTCAAACGCGACATCGCCGAGGGGGAGTGCCTGCGCTGGAGCGACGTTGCCTATGACGAAAACGATTTCGCCGTGAAGGTGCGGCGCGAGATGGAGGCGGCCTTTGGCCGGCCGAATGTTGAGGCCATCGCACCGGGCCGTCATTCCGGGGCCCGAGCGTAGCGAGGGAATCCATAACCACAGCCCGCGATTATGGATTGCGGGTTCGCGCCTTCGGCGTGCCCCGGAATGGCGCCAGATAGACATCATCACCGCTCGCGCGCATCCCCCATCGCTCGAGCAGCGCCCGCGCCCGCGTATGCGAATGAGTCCCGAGGAAGCGCGCCAAATCCTCGGGGGTATCGATATCGAGCGCGACGCGCGGCAGCTTCAGCACTTTCGGTTCAATGCCGCAGCGCCTGGCCGCGGCGAGATGAGGCAGAAAGCTGTCCGCCCCGAAGGTGAGCGGCACGGCATCGGCCGGAGAGCAGAGAACCGCGTTGGAGCCGCGCTCGTCGTGCGCCGGCACGATGATGAAGGCGGGTGCATCGCGACGAAGTGCGTCGCGGTGCGCGTCGATGAGTTGCCGGATGTCTTCTTCTTGCACGAGCGGAATGTCCCCCGGCACGGTGAGCATCGCTTGCCTTGCCAGCCGCCTGGCGGCGGCCGCGACGGCGCCGGTATGGCCTTCGCGCGCGCCCTCGCTCAACACCTGCGCGCCGTGTCGCGGCGCAATGGCCGCCGCCGCGGGGTCCGCCGTTACCACGAAAATGCCGGTGAGCTCGCGCGCATGGGCCAATGTCGCCAGCACGTCCTCGAACATCGCCAGCGCCAATTCCTGTCGCCGCGTCGCACTGAGGAGGCTAGCGAGGCGCCCCTTGGCGTCGCCCGTCTCCTTGATCGGAATGACGGCGTAGAGGCTGCACTGCACATTCATGCGCTGACCTTGGCCAAGGCGTCGGCGCTGGCGAGGACGCATCGTGCCAACGTCTCGCGATCTGCAAGCGTCGTCATGAGCGTGTGCGCCGGCGTGACCGGAATGCCGAGCTTTTCCGCCTCGGACGCGTCAACGCGGTCGAGCACATAGCCATCGAGCAGGTCTTGATAGCGTCGCGCCACCGCCACCGCGCTGACCTCGAGGCCGAGCTCGGACATCATCTTGGCGGTCGGCCCCTTGACCGCGCGTCCGCCGATGATCGGCGATACCGCCACGACCGGCGCCGCTGCGTGCGCGATCGCCTCGCGCAACCCCGCCACCGCAAGAATCGGCCCGATGCTCAGAAACGGATTGGACGGGCAGATCACGACCGCGCGCAGGCGCGGGTCGCGCAGCGCCGCGAGCAGGTCGGGATGCGCGCGGGCGCTTGCGGCGCCATCATATGCGATCTCCTGGATCGGCGGTGCGCAACGCCGCCGCACGAAATAATCCTGGAAATCGAGCCAGCCCTCCTCGGTGCGCAGGCGCGTGCGGACTTTGTCGTCGGTCATTGGCACCAGCCGGGCGGCAACGCCCAACCGGCGGCAAAAATCAGCGGTGATGGCGGACAAGGCTTCGCCCGCCGCGCGCCGGCGCGTGCGCTCGACATGGGTGGCAAGATCCCCATCGCCGAGCGCAAACCATGTTTCGCCGCCGAGTGCTGCGAGCGCGTCCATGAAGGTCCATGTCTCGTTGCGCCGGCCCCATCCGCGTTGCGGATCGTTCAGCCCGGCGAGCGTGTACATGATGGTGTCGAGATCGGGCGAGATCATGAGCCCGAGATGCTCGAAATCGTCGCCGGTATTGCCGACCAGCACGAGATCGTCGCCCGGCACGACGCGGCTCAACCCCAGAGCGAGCTTGGCGCCGCCAATCCCGCCGCACAGCGCGACCACCAGGTTGCGCTTGCCGGCGGCGCTCATCGAAACAGGTCCTCCTCGGCCGGACGGATCAACGCGGCGCCCGGTGTGGGTGCCCGCGACCAGGTGAGCCCGCGCACCAGCACGGCCGGCCGGCCTTCGTCCGCTTGTCCCATCACGAGCGACGCGGCGCTGGCGATCTCGTCGGCGAACCCGGTTTGCGTCACGCGCAGTTCGCGCCCGAACAGGTCGGGCCGCCCGCGCATGTCGAGGAGCGCGGGCAGCCCCGCGACGCCGAGCGCGACGCCGACCGTGCCCTGACGCCATGCCCGCCCCCAGCTGTCGCTGATGATGACGCCGAGCCGGTTGCCGAAATGCGCGGCGAGCTGTTCATGCAGTCTCCGCGCGGAGGCATCCGGATCGCGCGGCAGCAACAGCACGGGCTCGGCTGCGATATCCGCCTCGATATTGGAGCGATCGACGCCCGCATTCGCCATGATGAAGCCGAGCCGGTGCTCGACGATCAGCACGCCCGGCCGCTTGCGCACCACGCGCCGCGATTCCGCGAGGATGACTTCGACCAAACGCGGATCCTTGTCCACCTCGGCGGCGAGTTTTGCCGCGCGCGGCGAGGGGCAAATTTTAGCGAGATCGACGTAACGTCCTTCCGCCTTGGACACGATTTTCTGCGCCACGACGACAATATCGCCGTCCGCCGGCGCCAGCGCATTGTTCTCGCAGGCGCCGATCATGAGACGGGCAAGGTCATCGCCCGGCCGGACCATGGGAATGTCGGGAAGTGGCGTCAGCGTGATCACGGCCGGCCTCGCCTTGCGCCCGCCACTCTACCAATGAACCCCGCGTGGTCCACCGCTGGCCTCAGGGATGATCCTGCGCGGCCGAACCAGTATGATGGCGCAATGCGGCCGATTCCGTTGGGAGCGAAGGGGATCTTCAAGCTGCGCGTCACGCCCGCGCACCTCGCCAACCAATTCAAGGACGCGATGCTGCCGCCGGTCTTCGCCACGCCCATGATGATCATGGCGATGGAGAACGCTGCGCTCAACGCCATTCGCGCTTATCTCGATCCGGGCGAGAGCGCGGTCGGCACCGCCGTCGATGTCCGCCATCTGGCGGCGACGCCCGCTGGACACGAGGTGAGCGCCGAAGCCGAAGTCACCCGCGTCGACGGCCGCCGTGTCGAGTTCGACGTCAAAGCGCGCGATGAGAAGGAGGAGATCGGCCGCGGCACCCACGAGCGCATGGTGATCGACATGCGCCGCCTCGATCAACGGCTGTCCGGCAAGAGCAAGGCGAAGGCGTAAGTAGGCTCGATCGGGCGCAGGGTTCCGTTTCACTTGCCGCGCGGGACGTTCAGGCTGGCATCGAAGAATCGCACCGCCGCCTCGCCGACCTGCGCATGGATACTGGCCCGCTCGACCCCGGGCGCGTCGATGCAGGCCTGCGGGAGGCCGGTTTCGTTGCACTCGTTGACGAAGATGTCGTGGTCGACGCGGCCGGGGATGACGTGAAGCTCCGCGTGCTCCGCGTGTCGGGCGGCGAACTCGGCGTTCTCCGCGGGTGGCGCCTGGGTATCGGCCGCGCCGACCGTGATGTAGGCCGGCACTTTGAGCTGCCGCAGTCCGGCTTCATCCATGCCGAAGGCCTGGACGATGCCGGGCGCCATCGCGAAGGCAGCCTTGATGCGTTTGTCGTGTACGTCGAGCGCCGGGCTCGCATCGAGCGGCAATTCGTTGCGCAGATAATCCGGCACCATCTGATTGTTTCGCCAGCCGCGCTGGAACGCGAGATATTTTTCCGGATTGATTGTTGTGCCGGCGACCCACAGCGCCGTGAAGCCGCCTTGCGAATGGCCGGCAACACCGATGCGGCTTGCGTCGATCAAGCCGCCCCAGCTCGGATGATTGAGCAGATAGCTGATGGTGAGGCTGATGTCGCGCGGCCGTTGCCAGAGCTTGTTGGCGAGATAGGCAATCGACGAGTCATACGTATTGGCACGATAATGATTGAGCGCGACGACGATGTAGCCGCGCGCCGCCAGAAACTCGGCGAACCAGGCGTAGTAGAGGCCGTTGCTGCCGCGTCCATGGGAGAACATGACGAGCGGACGCTTCGCGCCGCCGGTGGCCGGCTCGGCATCGTTGTAGAGCTCGAGATTGCTGAAGAAGGGCATGACGAAACGCGCAGCGGCGCGCTCGCGGACGGCGGCGGGATAGAACATGGTCACCGCCAGATGTCGGTTGCCGTCCGCGACATAGTCGAGCTGTTGCATCCCGACGGGGAAAGCGGCGCTGGTCTGCGCCGATGTTGCAGTGTGAGCGGCGGCCAGCAGCGCCGCGCTCATGGCGAGGCGTGCCGCCGCCCATCGCGGATAGGCAAGCAGGAGAAAATTCCGGCCTAACGCGGGCACATCGCGCATGTTCTCTTCCCCCATGCAATGCAAAGCAGCGCGCCCGCCTGTGGTATGCAACGCCGTCTTCCTATAAGCAATTGCAATGAGCGCCTTACGTTCGATCGTGCATCCGACCGACTTTTCCGATCTGAGCGCGACCGCATTCGCCCACGCGTTGCGCATCGCGCTCGCGGCGCGCTGCAAACTCTATCTGCTTCACGTCTCCCAGTACGACGCCGCCGAGGCGCTGGCCTTCCCGCAGGCGCAGCGCCTGCTCGCGCAATGGGGCCTCTCCGAGGAGGACGACGCTGCGTGGGTCGTCGCCGGCAAGCTCGGTATCGAGGTCGAAAACATTCGTCTCAAATTGCAGGAGCCGATGCGGGCCATCGCCGACTTTCTGAGCGCGCATGACAGCGAGCTTGTGGTGCTCGCAACCCATGGGCGCGACGGCGTTGCGCATTGGCTCGAGGGTTCGGTCGCGGAGGCCGTTTTTCGCCGCTCGGGAATCCCGACGCTGTTCATTGCGCCGGGCGCGCGCGGCTTCGTCGATCAGGTCAGCGGCGATGTTAAGCTGCGCCGCGCCTTGGTTCCGGTCGATTTCTCTCCGCCTGCGGGCCGAACGGTCGAAACCATTCAACGCTTCGGCCGCCTTCTGACCGGCGCGAGCTTGGCCGTCGATCTCCTTCACGTCGGGGATGCGGCGCCGCCGGTCGGCGCGAATGCGCCCGGCTTGCCACCCGTGATCATTCGCTCCGGTCACGTCGTGCAATCGATCGTGGACGCGGCCATCGAATTCGATGCCGACTTGATCGCCATGCCGACGGCGGGGCACCACGGCGTGCTTGATGCGCTGCGCGGCAGCACCACCGAGCGCGTCATCCGCCACGCGCCATGTCCGGTGCTTGCTCTCTCCGTGCGATCCTGACGCGGCGCATCGTCGCTTCCGGCAGGCTGGACTTGGCCGGCGTTGGGCGTCGAGTAAGATCACCGGGTGCACTATAAGCGAGGGGAACGCCCATGACCGACACCGTCGCCACGGCGCAGCCGTGGTACCGCGCACTCAACCGCCACCAGTGGAATATCCTGCTCGCCGCCAATCTCGGCTGGCTGTTCGACGGCTTTGAGTTGTATGCGCTGTTCTTGACCGTCGGTCCCGCGATGCGTGCGCTGCTTGATCCCGCGCAGTATCCGCAGATCCCCGCCTATATAGGTACCGTCGTCGCAATCACGCTGCTCGGTTGGGGGATCGGCGGCATCGTCGGCGGCGTGCTTGCCGATTACATCGGCCGCAAACGCACGATGATTTTGGCAATACTCGCCTATTCAGTCACCACCGGGCTGACCGCGATCTCGTTCGACTGGATTTCGTTCGCGGTTTTGCGGTTCCTCGTCGGCATCGCGATCGGCTCGGAATGGGCGACCGGCTCCTCGATGATGGCCGAGCTATGGCCCGATCATGCCCGCGGCCGTGGCGCGGGCCTCATGCAGTGCGGCATCGGCATCGGCAACTTCGTCGCGTCTTTCGTGTGGCTCTATGTGGGCGCGCTCGGCCCCGACTCGTGGCGCTACCTGTTTCTCATCGGCATCTTGCCGGCGCTGCTCACCTTGTGGATCCGCACCTCCATCCCGGAATCGGGCAAGTGGGAGCACACCAACGCGCGACGCAAGGCGGCGCGCGAGCGCCAGCGCAGCGGAACGGTGTTGGCTGCGGAGGAGCACGCGCTCACCCGCTTCACCGCTGCGGATCTGTTCGTCAATGCGGAGATCCGGCGCCGCACGGTCATCGCGCTGTTGCTGTCGCTGACGACGACGCTCGCCTGGTGGGGCATCTCGTCGTGGCTGCCGCCCTATGCCGCCTCGCTCGCGGCGAAGGCCAACCTGCCGCAGCAGCAATGGGCCGCCTATGCCGGCATGGCCTACAATGTCGGCGGCGTGGTCGGCTACATCTGTCTCGGCTTTCTCGCCGACTGGATCGGGCGCCGGCCGACCGCCATGCTCTATTTCGCCATGGCGTTCCTCATGACCCCGGTCCTCTACCTGTGGACGGAGGACCTCGAGCTCTTGTTGCTTGCGGCCGCCATCAACGCGTTCTTCACCTTGGGGCAGTATTCGTGGATGCCGGTGTGGCTGCCGGAATTGTTTCCCACCCGCTCGCGCGGCACCGGCATCGCCTTCGTCTTCAATGCGCCGCGTTTCATCGCCTTTCTCGGCCCGCTGTTCGCCGGCACGCTGATCGTGCAGTTCGGCGGCTACGGCAAGGCGGCGATGATTTTCGCCTGCATCTATGTCCTCGGATTTTTCGCCGCGCCCTTCCTGCCGGAGACGAAGGGAAGGCCGTTGCCCGAGAACGTGTGATAGCAGCGCGGAATTGAGGCTGCCTGGAACGCTACTTGCCCGCCTGTTGTAGGTAGGCCTTCGCCTGCACGATTTCCGGCCTGGTGCCTCCTTCCGCCAGCTCGACGACTTTACCGTAGTAGCTGCGCGCGTCGGCCGCCTTGCCCATGGCAGCTGCAGCAGCCGCCGCGCCGGCGTAGCTGCGCAATCGGTTCTTCGCGGTGCGCAGCGAGGCTTCGAAAGTTTCGAACGCTTCGCTCGGTCGTCCGAGCTCCAACAACAAGAGGCCGAGCGCCTCATGCGCGGTCATGCCGATGGGGCCGGGGCTGAGCGTGTCGTGGGTCTCGGAGGTCTCTTCCATTTTCGCCGCTTCTTGCACCAGCGCTACGGCCTCGCTGTCGCGATGGAGCGCGCGATCGCGCCAAGCGGTTGCCATCTTGAGCTGAATTGCGACTTGCCTCGCCCAGTACAGATTTTTTGCGTCCGCCAGCGTCTTCTGTAGCGCCACGAGCCGTTCGAGGTCGGAGCTTGCCTCGGCCGGCCGGCCGCTGCGCGCCAGTCCAACCGCGCGGGCGAAATGCGGGACCGATTCCGCGTAAGGGTAGCGGTTCGGCCGCAATTGCAGGTTTGCGGCCGCCGCCCAGTCGAGCCGCTCGAGCGCCCAGCGCGCCTCAATGGCCGCTATGCCGAATGGTCCTGCGCGCAGGATCGAGTCGTGCTTGCGCGCATTGAGGTCGTTTTGAATGTTCACGGCGACGTCGAGGGCCTTCTTCGCTTGGTCATCCTGCGCCAGCTGCAGATGCGCATAGACAAGGTAATCGAGCGCGTGGAGACGATCTTCCGGCGTGCCGCGGTCGGCTTCCGCCAGCTCCGCCGCATTATTCGCGGTGATCGTGTCCTGCCAGCGGCCGAGCAGCACATAGGTGTGCGACGGCATGTGGATCGCATGCGGCACGACCGTAACGCACGTCGCGTAGTTCTGCGCCGCTGCGAGCGCGCGCTCGACCAGCGCCGGATAGTCGTAAGCGTGAATGATGTAGTGGCTCGGGCCCGGGTGCTGCGGCTTCTGCGCAAAGACCTGCTCGAGAATGGCGCCGGCTTGCAGTTGGTTCTTGTAGGTCTTGTCGAGGCCGTCGGCGGTCGCGAGCAGCGACAGCGCGTAGAAGACGCGCGCCTCGACGTCGTCGTCATAGCGCTGCGCGAGCCCCTCCATCTTGCGCATATAGGCGCTCGCGCGGGTGCGATGATCGAGCTTGTCATGATCGGCGTAGAAGGCCGCGAGCGCCTCGATGTAATCGCGTTCGTGCGGCGTCGTCCCGCCCAGCGACAGCGCCCGCGTGACGGCCTCGCTTCCCGTTTTCAGGCTCGCCGGCGGCGGCGGCGCCCAGATCTGATTCCACACGCTCATGGCGATGCCCCAATAGGCCATGGCGCAGTCCGGCTTGGCCTCGGTGATCGCCGTGAATTCCTTCAAGGCTTGCCCGTACCAGAACGAGTGCAGCGCTGCGAGCGCGGCATCGAAGCGAGGTTGAATGTCGGCGCCGCAGGAGACGGGCAAGCTCACGTCGCGGCCGCGGCCTTCCATCAGATCGTGGGTCTCGGCGCTGGCGTCGCGCGCGAAGCCGAGCGCAAGCAGCGCGGCGAGGACTGGTGCGAGGAAGGTGCGGGCGTTAAACGCGGGCGTGCGAGGAAGATCGATCGGCATGACGGCACTCCCCATGCGGTTGCAGGCGGTCATCCTAGCCCGAATCCGGACATGGCAGCACCTCATTCGGCGATTGGATAGGACCAGGGGCAGGCCTGCTCGTGGCTTCGCCCGAGCGGGTCCCAATCCGCAAGCGTCGCCCAGATCTGCTCGGCCGCGGCTTGCGCTTGCCCGCGCAGCGCGGCGAAATCGACGCCGGGGATGACCCCGCCCTCCATCACGACCTTGCCGTCGACGATGACCGTGTCGACGTCGTCGCCGACGCCGCATTCGACGAGGCTTTTGACGGGATCGCGCACCGGCCCGTAGCGCAGCGTGTTTCGCCCCGATAGATCGATGACGATGATGTCGGCGAGAGCC
>WNFW01000067.1_pt1 | contig 53222 bp, 60 predicted proteins | sample 5400131 | NCBI WGS metagenome assembly WNFW01 (sample SAMN13153362, study PRJNA577476) | soil metagenome | isolation source: 20 cm soil or saprolite under grassland replicate 1 | place: USA:California | collected 2016-06-15
GACAGCTCGGCGATCTCGTCGCCCAGTCGGTCCAGCGTGCGCATTTCCATGACGAGTCCCCCTTCTCTGCTGGGGCGACTCTACACCCGAGTCTCGGACCCATCAGGGAGGCACGACACGCGGCGATCGCAGCACGATCGACATTTTGTCGACCACCCCACCCACGACGGCATCTCCGGGCTTCTGTGGACCGCTGGGCCGCTATTCACCAGATGCTGCCGACCGGCACGCACTGCCCCTGCAGAAAGCTGTCAAGCGGAAATTGCAGGCGACCTGGCCTCAAGGAGCCTCTTGCCTCCGTCTCGGCAGGCGTAGTAGCTTTGCCGCGCGAATGAAACGCACTGCGCGGAGCCAGCCGTGTTCGATCTCCTGATCAGGAATGGCAAGGTCGTCACGCCGGATGCAGTCCTCGAGGCGGACGTGGCCATCCAGGGCGAGCGCATCGCCGGGCTTCTCAAGACCGCGGAGCCAATCCAGGCGCGACAGGTGATCGACGCCCGTGGGCTCTACGTCGTGCCGGGCGGAATCGACGCCCATGTGCACTTCGACATGGAGTTCCTCGGCCAGAGCAAGCACACCTTCGAGAGCGGCACCATCGCGGCCGCCTTCGGCGGCACCACCACGGTCATCGATTTCACCCTGGATCTGAAGACGCTCGGCGGGCCGTTACTGGACGCGGTCGAGAAGCGACGGGAGAAGGCGGAGGGCAAGGCCGTCGTCGACTTCGCCTTCCACTGCGTCGTCAACGACGGCGGCGACGACACGCTGCGGGAGCTCGAGCAGGTAGTGGCTTACGGCGTGCCGTCCTTCAAGATGTTCACCGTCTACCGCGAGGTCAACCTCTACGTCAACGACGCGACCGTCTACAACGTGATGGAGCGGCTTCGGGACCTGGGCGGCATCGCGGCCGTCCACACCGAGAACTGCGACATCGTCGACTACTGCACGGCGCGGCTGCTCGCCGCCGGCCAGCGGACTCCTGTCTATTACCCGCAGAGTCGCCCGACCTTCACGGAGGTCGAGTGCATCCGGCGCGTGCTCTTCCTGGCCCGCTCGGCGCGGGCCCCGGTGTACGTGGTGCACATCGCCGCCGGCGAAGCGGTGGCGGCCGTCCGCCAGGCCCGCGCGGAGGGACGGCCGGTCTATGGCGAGACGTGCCCGCACTACCTCGTGCTCACCAAGGCGATGTACGCGAGGCCGGACGGCTACAACTACGTGATGAGCCCCCCGCTCCGCACCGAAGCCGACAATGAGGCGCTCTGGGAGGGGCTGGCCGGCGGCTGGCTGGCCACAGTCTCCTCGGACGACAACTCCATCGACGTAGAGGACAAGCAGGCCGGTGCCGAATCGTTCGACCGGGCGTCGCCCGGCTGCGTCGACGTCGAGACGCGGATTCCCCTCCTCTTCTCGGAGGGCGTCGTCAAGCGGCGGCTTCCGATCACCCGTCTAGTCGAAGTGGCTTCGACCAACCCGGCCCGCATCTTCGGGCTGTACCCGCGCAAGGGGATCATCGCCGCGGGGAGCGACGCGGACATCGTCCTCATCGACCCCACGGCGCGGCTGCGCGTGTCGCCCCAGACCCTGCACATGAAGGTGCAGTACAGCCCGTACGAGGGATGGGACGTGGTGGGGATGCCGGTCACGACCATCTCCCGAGGCAAGGTCATCGTCGACAGAGGGGCCTTCCTCGGGGCCCCGGGGCACGGGAGGTTCCTGAAGCGTGCAATCGACCCGGCGGTGCTGCAGGCACCCGTCTAGGCCGCGAAAGGAGGCACGCATGAATACGGCAATGAACGTCGCCAGGCGTGGAGGCCTCTTCGAGCCGATTCCGCCGATCCCCTTCCCGAGCTTGTGGCGAACCGACACGCGCTCGATCGTCGGGTCGGTCCTGCTGGCCGTCGCCTTCAGCGCCAACATGCAGATCACCGAGCGGCTCGACACCGCCACCGTCGGAGGCATCATCCCGTGGACGGCCCTGCCCTTCGGGATCATGTGGTTCACGACGGCCTGCTTCTTCTTCGGCATGACGGGCGCGTTGATCACGGCCAGCTTCAACCCGATCATCGCCGTCTTGACCGCGACGGGACCACTGGCGCCCATCCACTTCACCATCAACTGGTCGTTCAACATCCCCATGGCGATCATGGCCTCCTACGTGCTCGGCAAGAAGCAGCCGATCAGCTTCGCGACCTACGTGACGATGGTGGTGATCGCCGAGCTGTTTCTCGCGAGCGGCCTCATCCCGGTGTGGCTGTTCCTCTTCAAGTTCAACGCCATGCAGACCACCGGGCTCTGGCTGTGGGCAGTGGCCGAGGCCGTGCCCTCGGCGATCCTGGGCTTTGCGTTCATTCGCACCGTGGCGAAGTCCGGGGTGCTCTCATGAAGCTCCTCGTCACCGGCGCCACCATCGGAGTCCTGCTGGTCGTCTTCGTGTTCGCCTGGATCTACCTCGCCTCCCAGGGCCGGGTGCCCGTCATCCGGGCCCCGCTGGAGTGGGTCAGCACGCCGGTCCGCATCGTGGCGCTGCTGGCCCTCGCGGCCATCGTCGGTGTCGTCTACTTCGCGATGTTCCCCGCCAAGAAGCGGCCATCCTAGCGGCGGGCTCGCCGGCGCGCCATGGCAGATCCCGTCATCGCGCTCGAGCGCGTGACCGTCCGGTACCCGACCGCCCCGAACCCGACCCTCAGGGACATCTCCTTCCGGGTCGAGCCCGGCGAGTTCGTCGGCATCGTCGGCTCCACGGGCAGCGGGAAGTCCACCCTCCTGTACCTTCTGGCCGGCGTGATCCCGCACTACCTGGGAGCTGAGATCAGCGGGGACGTCCTGATTTACGGTCGGCGCACACAAGAGCTCTCGCTGGCTCGCATCAGCGAGCGTGTTGGCCTGGTGCTCCAGGATCCCGAGTCGCAGCTCTTCAACCTGCTCGTTCGCGACGAGCTCGCCTGGGGCCTGGAGAACCGCGGCGTCCCGCGCGCGGAGATCGCCTCGCGGGTGTCTTCGACGCTGTCGTTCTTCCGGATCGAGAAGTTGCACGACCGCATCACCTATGACCTCTCGGGCGGTGAGAAGCAGCGGGTGGCGTTGGCTGCGGTCCACGCCATCGCGCCCGACGTGTATCTCTTCGATCACCCCACGTCCCAGCTCGACCCCATCGGGGCCGCCGAGGTGATCGCGGCCGTCCGGCGGCTGGCGGAGCACCACCAGCACGCCATCGTCATGGTCGAGGACAAGGTGGACGAGCTGGTGGAGCACGCCGACCGACTCATTCTCCTGGATGGAGGTCGCATCGTCCTCGACGCGAGGCCGCGCGAGTTTTGCTTGCGGAAGGACCTGCTCGACGCCGCCGGTGTCCGGCCGACCCAGATGGCGGAGCTGAGCCACCGGCTGATCGAAGCGGGGATGAAGCTCGAGGTCCCGCCCATCACGCTCGAGGAGATGACGGTCGCGCTCCGCGCGCTTCTGCCCTCGTGACCTCGTCGTCGCCGGCCGAGCTGGCCGTGGTGGCCGACGGGTTGGAGTTCGAGTACCCGGCGCCCCGGCGCATCCTGGCCCTCAAGGGCGTGACGCTTCGCGTCCCGGAAGGCCAGTTCACCGCCGTTGTGGGTCAGAACGGAAGCGGAAAGACCTCGCTGGCCCGGTGCATCAGCGGCTACCTGCGCCCCACGCGCGGCAGCCTTCGAGTGGCCGGCACCGAGGTCTGGCGGCTCCGGCCGGCGCAGCGGGCGACTCGCGTTGGGTATGTCTTTCAGAATCCAGACCACCAGCTGTTCCGCGAGCGGGTCTGGGACGACGTGGCGTTCGGCCCCCAGAACCTCGGGGCCTCCGCCGACCAGATTCAAGAGTCCGTCGAGCAGGTCCTGCGGCGGCTCGAGCTGTGGGACAAGCGCGAGCTCCACCCCTTCCAGCTCTCCCGGGGCGATCGCCAGCGGCTCGCGATCGCGGCCATCATCGTGATGCGGCCACAGATCCTGATCGTGGACGAGCCCACGACGGGCCAGGACATGGCGCGCTCGCGCGAGATCATGGACCTCCTGGCGCGCCTGAACCGCGACCAGGGCATGACCATCCTCACGATCACCCACGTCATGGAGCTGGTGGCCGAGTACGCCCGCTGGGTGATCGTCATGCACGATGGGCGCGTGCTGCTCGATGGGCCGCCCCGCCAGGTCTTCTCCCGGGTCGAGGAGCTCCGCATCACGGCGATCAGCCCGCCGCCCGTGGCACGCCTCGGGTTGACCCTCGGCCTTCATCCTCTGCCCATCACCGTGCCCGAAGCCCGCGACGCGATCCTCCGGCGCCTGTCCGCATGAAGCTCCTTTACCAGTTCTCGGCCGGTGACTCATTTCTTCACCGCCTCGACCCGCGCACCAAGCTCGTCTTCGTCGTCTGCTTTCTGATCTCGACGTTCCTCCTGCCGCACCCGTGGGCGATGCCCCTCGTGATCATCACGATCATCTGGGCCCTGGGTCGCGTCAGCCCGCTGGAGTATCTCGTCTTCATCCTCTTCCTCCTTCCGCTGATGACGGCCATCGTCCTGATCCATCTGCTCACCGACGGCCCGCCCTATTTCGACCCGCCCCTGCTCGGCGTCATCCCGATCTCCAGGCCGGGGTGGGACGCCGGGCTGCTGGTGGCGTTCCGGCTCGCGGCCATGGGCATCGCCTTCATCATGTTCTCGATGACCACCGATCCCTTCGACTGGGGCATGGCGATGTATCAGAGCGGGCTCAACTACAAGGTTGCCTTCATGTTCGCCTTCGCGATGCGCTTCTTTCCGTTACTGCAGGAGGAGCTGGTGGTGATTCGCAACGCGCTGACGGCCCGCGGGTACCGCGCCATCGGCTCCCGGAACCCGTACGTGTTCCTGCGCGGCGTGGCCATTTCCATCATGCCGCTCGGCCTCGGCGCCCTCCGCCGCAGCCGCGACATCGCCCTCGCGATGGAGCTCCGGGGGTTCAATTATGCGGAGACCGTCGGGGCGCGGCGAACCGTGTTCCGTGACATCCGGATGCGACCCCGGGACCACGCGGTCGTGGCCGTCTCGGTGCTGGGGCTGGTGGCGGCCGTCTGGCTGTCGGTGCGGCTCGGGGCGTTTCCCGAAATCCCACGCGCCTGGCTCGTGTTCCTCGGCATCCTGCTCGTGCTCTTCTCCGCGATCGCCTGGCGGATCAGCCGCACGATCAAGGGATAAGCTCATGACTGAGACAGCCCGAGTCGTCATCATCGGCGGCGGTATTTGGGGTTGCTCCATCGCCTATCATCTGGCCCGCGCCGGCGTCGCCGACGTGGTCGTGCTCGAGCGCGGAGAGCTGGCCTCGGGAAACACGTCGCAGGCCGCCGGGCTGGTCGGCCAGCTCCGCGCCTCCGAGCTCATGGCGCGCTCCATCATGGCCGTGGTTGACCGGCTCAGCCGATGGCAGGCCGAGCACGGGGAGGACCCGGGGTTCCGGCAGGTCGGGAGCGTGAAGCTCGCGCTGACGGACGCGCGCGTGCGCGAGCTCGAGGCCCAGGTGGCTCAAGCGCGCCGCTGGGGGCTCGCGGTGGAGCTGATCGCGCCGCGCGAGGCGCAGATACGGGTGCCGCTGCTGGAGACGAAAGGGGTGAAGGCGTGCGCGTGGATCCCGACCGACGGCTACGCCGAGCCCTACACGCTGGCGATGGCCCTGGCTCGTGCGGCCCGCCGTCTCGGCGTGAAGATGCGGACCCAGACGCCCGCCACGGCGATCACGATCGAGCGCGGCAAGGTCACCGGCGTCGAGACCGCGAAAGGACCGATCGCGTGCGAGACGGTCGTGGTCGCCGTGGGACCATGGAGCGAGCTGATCGGGAGAGCGCTGGCCCTTCGATTCGACACGATCCCGATCCGGCACCAGCTCTGGGTCACCGCGCCCATCGAGGGAGTCCCGCGCGAGATGCCCGTGGTTCGGGTGCCGGACGCGTCCGTGTATCTGCGTCCGGAAGTGGGCGGCGTGCTCATCGGCGGCTTCGAGCGAGCGCCCAAGCGGTTCGCCATGGCCGACCTCCCCGCCGGCTTCACGATCGAGCAGACCGAACGGGACCAGCGGGTCCTGGAGGAGCTTGGCGCCGGACTCACGCGTGCCTTTCCCGCGCTCCAGGCGGCGCCGATCATCCGGGGATGCGCGGGCCTGCCGACCTTCACGCCCGACGGGAACTTCCTCATCGGGCGCGTGCCATCCATCCACGGGCTGTTCGCGGCCACGGGGTGTAACGCCCTCGGGATCGCCGGCTCGCTCCTCATCGGACAGTGGATGAGCGAGCTGATCGTGGACGGCAAGGCGAGCGCCGATCTCTCGACCCAGGGGCTGACCCGCTTCGGCTCGCGCTACGGGAGCCGCGGACGGCTCCACGCCGATTGCGAGTCGATCTACGCGAACTTCTACGCGCTCGACAAGGGCGCCTTCTGACCTCCCGTCAACTCACCGACAGCGCGCGATGGAGGACTCGCCGGATCTCCTCGAGCGTGAACGGCTTATAGAGATACGGGGCGCCCACGCGCTCCAGAAACTCGGTGATCTCCGAGCTCAGCGCATCGCCCGTGAGGAAGACGACCCGCCGAAGAAGATGCGGGTGATCCCGAGCCAGGGCCTCGTAGAGACGCGGCCCGTCGAGCTCCGGCATCTTGAGGTCGCTCAGGACGAGGTCGTACGGTCCGGCGCGCAGTTTCTCCAGGGCGACGAGGCCGTTGGGCGCAACGTCCACGCGATGGTGGTCGAGTCGGAGAAGATCCGCCAGCATCTCCGCGACGTAGGACTCATCGTCCACCACGAGGATCGCCTTCCCCTCGATCGCGGGCAGCGATTCGAGCGCGCGCGCTTCCGGGCCGGCCGCGGGCGCTGTCAGCGGCAGCTCGATGCGAAAGGTCGCGCCCTCCCCAGGCCGGCTCTCGACCCGAATCGTCCCTCCGTGCGCGACGATGATCGTCCGGCACAGCCCGAGTCCCAAGCCGGTCCCCTGCCCCGGCGGCTTCGTCGTGAAGAACGGCTCGAAGATTCGCGCCTGGACCTCGGGGGCGATCCCGATGCCACTGTCGGCGACCTCGAGCTGTATGCGTTGCTCTTCTCGACTGAGCCGCGTCGTCACGGTGAGCCGACGGGGGCCCGGCCACTTGCGCATAGCGTGATGGGCGTTGGTGATGAGATTCACGATCACCTGGTGGAGCTGGTAGGGATCGGCCCAGAGCACCGGGAGATCGGCCGCCAGCTCGAGTCGCACTTCGACGTCATCCACGGTCAGGGAGTAGGCGACCAGCTCGATCGCCTCCTGGACGACCTGGTTCAGCCGCACCTCCTGGCGCTCGGGCGCTCGCTGGCGGGCGACTGACAGGAAGCTCCGCACGATCCGCACGCAGCGCTCCGCCGCCCTCGTGATCTTCTCCGTCCGCTCGATGAAGGGCCCGCTCGCGGCGGCTCGGCGGAGCAGCTCGATCTGGCCCCGCACGACCGCAAGCGGATTGTTGAGCTCGTGGGCGACGCCGGCCAAGAGCGAACTCATCGCGGCCAGCTTCTCGGTTTGCCGCAGCGTCTCTTCCGTCCGCTTACGCTCGGTGATGTCGCGCGCGACACTCGAGACGAAGGTGCCCTCGTCCGTCTCGAGCGGACCGAGGCTGATCTCGACCGGAAACTCGGTCCCGTCCTTGCGCAGCGCGTACAGGTCCATCCCGGCGCCCATCGACCGCGCCCGCGGGGCGGTGAAGTATCCGTGGCGGTGCTCGCGGTGCTTGGGCCGGAAGCGCTCTGGGATCAGCGTCTCCACGGGCCGGCCAAGCAACTCCTCCCGCGAGTACCCGAAGAGCGTTTCCGCCCGAGCGTTGACGAAGACGATGTCCCCCGCCTGGTTCGCGATCACCATGGCGTCGGGAGCGAATTCCAGCAGCGCACGAAATCTTGTCTCTGCGGTTCGCAGGGCCTCCACCGTCCGCGTACGCTCGCCGATCTCGCCCTGGAGCACTTCGTTGAGCCGCGCCAGTTCCCCGGTCCGTTCGCCGACCCGCCTCTCCAGGGTGGCGTGAGCCGTTCGGAGCCGCGCCTCTGCGTCTCGCCGCTCCGCCACAAGCGCGGCCATCGTCAGGATCGTCACGGTCACGACGCTCACGAAGGCCTGCAACAGCAACAAGGACTCGTTGGCCGTCTCCCCGACGAACGGGCCGACCCCATGGACCGTGTCCCATACGGCGATCGCGGACGTGAGGACCGCCGCGGTCGCTGCCTCGCGAGGACCGAATCGAAAGGCCGCCCACACGAGCCACGGAATGGGAACGAAGACCAGTGGATAGTTGGCGCCTTGCTCGAGCAACCCGAGCCGGCCAACGACCACCAGCGACACGAACAACAGCGCCGCTTCGATGTGCTTGTGGAATTCCCAGCGCATCTGCGGCGCTTCGCTCCACGTCAGGAGCACCGGAGTCACGAGGAGTATTCCGGTCGCGTCTCCGAGCCACCACGTGAGCCAAATCGTTCCGTACTCGAGCGATGGGGCGATGCCGGCCAGGAAGATGCTGGTCGGGCCGACGCTGGACGCCACACAGCATGCCAGGAGTGCCGCGGCGGTAAACTTGAACACGTCCTGCGTCCGATAGAACGGGCTGCGCGCGCCGACCCATCGCTCGAGCAGGAACGCCGTCACCAGGGCTTCCAGGATGTTCCCAACGCCGATCGCGAGGGAGACGACGACGGTCGTGAGCACGCTCGCGGCTTGGTTGGCGAGGAAGGCCACACTGTTCGCGAGGAAGGCGCCGAGCAAGATACCGGGCCACACCCGATACCCCAACAACAGGACGGCCGCGATCGCGATCCCCGACGGCGGCCACACCGGCGATGCGTTCGTCCTCTCAAGGGCCAGTCGCAAGCTGAGGCCGGCGACGCCGTAGTAGAGGATTGCGACGACGAGGGCCTCGATGGCCCAATGGGACCGCAGGAGCCGCGAGCGGGATTCCTCCCGCGCCAGGGACACGCTAGTACACGTCACGAACCATGAAAGTTTGGATGGATGCCCGCAACGAGCGTGCCAGCAGGCCGGCCCCGGCGTCCCTTTGGAAAAGCGCCTACGGTGTATGGATTCTGTGGTCGCTGCGTCTCCTCCCCGCCCCTACATCTGCACCACGTTGGTGCAGGTGCACCAAGATGGTGCAGCACCGGAGCGAGGAGACGAGGGCGCGCTTGCCGTCGCCGCCGGTGCGAGCGCCTCCGTGTAGAAGGGGCGGAGGGCCTCGGCGGCCTTCCGGTGCTCGGCGATGCTGCTCGTCATAAACGGGAGCTCGAGCACACCCATCTCGAGGAAGAGGTCGGTGTGGTAGTAGGTCGGCGCCGCCACGTGCGGCAGGTTCCAGACGACGGTCCTCCCCTGCGCAGCGACTCCGACGGGCGCGGGTCGATTCAGAGCGATTGGATCAACCGGCCAGCGACCGCGCTCAGCGCCGCCTCCGCCTTCCGGCGCTGGTCCTCGGCCGTCTCGCCTCCCTTGCGGTGCGGCACCACCACGAGCTCGAGGTCGGGCACCCCCTGCAGGCGGGCCTGCGTGCGGGCGGCCGTCTCGAAGTTGTCCCAGACGATCGTCACGGTGTGGAGGCCGCGCTTCTCGAGGGCCGCCGCGTCGAGCACACTGCCCGACGTGCACGACCCTCAGAGCCCGATGCCGACGACGGCCCCCGCCGCGCCCTCGCGGGCGGCCTCGATCAGGTCCGGCGGCGAGGGGGCGGTGCCGGACGGCTTCACGAAACGCCGCACCTTGGCGCCGAAGCGCTCCGCCAGCAGAGCCTCGAGGTGGGTGGTGAACGGGATGTCGAGGTTGTCGTCGACCAGGGCGATCGTCGCGCCCTGGAGCGTGCGCGGCCGCGACTTGGATGGCCGGTCGGATGTCGCGGCGGGCCAGACGGGGCTCAGGATTTCCATCGTCGCTCCTCACTCACCGCGGGCGCCGGATCGGGCGGGTGACGGCGAAACCGCCGAAGCCGCCCCACCCCGGGAGGACCGCGGCGAAATAGCTCCGGCCGCCGGCCACGATGATGTGGATGTCCTCGGGCCGGGCGGTGACGGGCAGCCGGGTGGTCGGGTTGTCGAGGTCGTAGCGGTGCGGATACCGGCCGGCGTCCCGCTCCATTTTCCGAAATTGCTCGTGGACGGCGCCGCAGGCGCGCACGTCGGCGAGCGTCCGGCGCGTGTGCTCCCAGAGGTAGGCGCGCACGTCTTGCTTGGACCAACCGCGTCGCGCGAACTCCTCGGCGTTGAGCGGGTTGAGCGTCACCAGCGTCTGCCCCAGCACGTGGACGTTGTTGTTGCCGAGGGAGCCGAGCGAGTCGACGAGCACGTGGAGCATCTCCTCCGGCGTGCCGTAGCAGAAGACGCTGTGCGGGCCCTCGCAGGCGAAGACGGTGACGGCGTCGGAGCCCGCCGGGTAGCCGCGCTCGACGTGGAGCGGCGGCCAGGGATTGTCGACTTCCTCCTCGGCGATGCAGAACGCGTACTCGGCCGGGTGGGAGAGCGTCGACTTGTCGGTGTCCCACGGGACGGCGCCGCCGAGGTTCCAGAGCGCCAGGCGCACGGCGCGGCCGACGGCGGCGTTGGCGCGATAGCCGTTGCCGAAGACGCCGTCGCGGGAGTTGAACTCGAGCTCGCGGGCGATGGGGCCGTTCACGATGACGAGCGACACGCACATGTGCGTCGTCTGGGAGACCCCGTTGAGGTTGTGGGCGGGATCGAGCAGCGCCTCCATCGCCGCCAAGACGACGGGGAAGTGCTCGGGGCGGGCCCCGCCCATGACGGCGTTGATGGCGAGCTTCTCGATCGTCGCCTCACCGCCGCGCGGCGGGATGGCCCCCAGGCTCTCCTGGGGGTCGCGGCCGACGTGCCCGATCATCGCCTCGACGCGCCGGCGGGTGGGCAGGACGACGGGCAGCCCGTCGGTCCACCGGCGCTCGAAGAACAGCTCGACGGCGTCTTCGTAGTCGTCGACGGTGATCCGCTCCGACACCAGGTTCACGCCTCGTCTCCTTCCGTGGGCCGGCCCTACGCTCGGGCAGCATACCATCAGCTGGCCGAGGCCGACTTGACGGCGAGTCTTTTTCGGACGATTCTCGGGCGCATCCACACATGACGATCAAGCGAACGCTCATTGCGCTCGTGTGCGCCGTCCTCGCCGCCGGCACGCCATCGTCGCCGGCCGCCAACCCGGAGGAGACCAATCCCGACGCGGTCGCGCTCGATCCCGACTACGCGGCGGGCAAGCAGGCGCTCGAGCGCAAGGACTGGGGCGAGGCCGCGAAGCGCCTCGGCCGGGCGGTGCTCCGCGACCCAGACAACGCCGACCTGCACAACGACCTCGGCTTCGCACACCGGAAGCTCGGGCAGCTCGATCCCGCGTTCGCGCACTACCGGCGGGCGCTCGAGCTGAATCCACGCCACCGTGGAGCCCACGAGTACGCCGGCGAGGCCTACCTGATGGTCGGCAACGTCGCCAAGGCCGAGGAGCACCTGGCCGCGCTGCGCCGGATCTGTGCGCCTCCGTGCGAGGAGCTGGCCGATCTTGAACGCGCGATCGCGGCGTATCGCCAGAAGGCGGGCGCCACTCGCTGAGCTGAGCTACACCCTCACGAGCCGGGAGGCAGGTCGATGGCGTCTGGGTGACCGATCCGGAGGCGCTCGTCTCCCCCGGCCGATGCGGTAGCTTCGCTACCGACACCCCGCGCGCGGCGCGTCCGGTGCCTTGCGCGGGACCAGCGTGCAGGCGAAGGTGGCGGGGCGCGTGCGGTACTCGGCGAGGAGAGCCTGGAGCCGCTGGAGCGTGCGCTCGCGCCGGGCGAGGCCGATGCCGTAGACCGCGAGGTCGTTGACCAGACGCGTGTAGAAATAGTGCTCGGCGTCGCCGGAGCCCGCCTGCGCCACGCACGGCGACGGCTTCTGGGCGACCCGGAGCTGGGAGCCGAAGGCGCGGACGAACTCGGCGAGCACGGGCTCGTCGCGCAGGTCGCGGGGGACCTCGGGGAAACGGGCGAAGAGCTCCTCGACGGTCATCGGGCTCGAGGCCGAGCGCGCCCGCCCTTCCAGATCGCGCGAGAGCCGGATCTGCATGCCGTCCACCCCCCAGACACGATTATACCCGCGAGACCGGACAGGGTAGCCTACGCCTATGAGCCGCTCGGTCCCGCTTCCGCACGTGGTGCTCGTGGGCGGCGGCTTCGGTGGTCTCTACGCCGCCCGGGCGCTGGGCCGTCGGCCGGTGCGGGTCACGCTCCTCGACCGGCGCAACTACCATCTCTTCCAGCCTCTCCTCTACCAGGTCGCGACGGCGGCGTTGAACGCCTCCGACATTGCGCTTCCGCTCCGGTCCGTCCTCCGGAAGGCCTCCAACATCACCGTCCTGCTCGCAGAGGTCTCCAGGGTGGACCTGGCCGGCCGCCGCCTCGTGCTCGATCGAGGCGCGATCGGCTATGACGCCCTCGTCCTCGCCGCCGGCGCCAGCCACTCGTACTTCGGCCACGATGAATGGGAAATCCTCGCGCCGGGGCTCAAGACGCTGGAAGATGCGCTCGAGATCCGCCGCCGCGTATTGCTCGCCTACGAGGCCGCCGAGCGCGAGGACGATGGCGCCGAGCAGCGGGCGCTCCTCACGTTCGTGGTCATCGGCGGCGGTCCCACCGGCGTCGAGCTGGCGGGGGCGCTCGGCGAGATCTCGCGCCAAACCATCGCCCGCGACTTTCGCCTCATCGACCCGACCAAGGCGCGCATCATCCTCCTCGAAGGCGGGCCGCGCATCCTCACCGCCTTTCCCGAATCGCTCTCCCGCCGTGCGGAGGACGCGCTGCGGCGCATCGGCGTCGAGGTACGCACCCACGCCATCGTCACGCGCTTGACCGCGGACGCGGTGTGGCTCGGCGGCGAGCAGATTCGCGCCCGCACCGTGCTCTGGGCCGCCGGCGTGGCCGCGGCGCCGCTGGCCCGAACTCTCGGTGTGCCCCTCGACCCCTCCGGCCGCGTCCGCGTCGAGCCAGACCTCTCGATCCCGGGTCATCCCGAGGCCTTCGTCATCGGCGACATGTGCGCGTTTCTGCACCAGACGGGCACGCCGCTGCCCGGCGTGGCGCCCGTCGCCATCCAGCAGGGGCGTGCGGTCGCGGACAACGTGCTGCGGCGGCTCGGCGGTCAGCCGACTCGCCCGTTTCGCTATCGCGACAAGGGCAGCATGGCGACCATCGGGCGCGCGGCGGCGGTCGCGGTCGTGGGGGGATGGAAGCTCTCCGGGCTCGTCGCGTGGCTCACCTGGCTTTTCGTCCACATCATGTTCTTGATCGGCTTCCGCAACCGCTTCCTGGTGCTGTTCGAGTGGGCCTGGGCCTACGTCACCTGGCACCGTGGCGCGCGGCTGATCACGGGGCCGTGGAAGGGGCGGGTATGATCCGGGCTACGGCTTGGGCCGCCTCCCGAGGGCAACCTCGCGGGTCATCCACGCAATGATCGGCGAGCCCACCACCGTGGGCAGCGCCCACGCCCAGGGCGAGGCGACCCCGCGCGTGCCGGTGAGCGCCTCCCAGTTGACGACCAGGAGCGCCGTCGACATGGCGATGTAGGAGCCGCCTTGCCCGGTGAGGTGCGCTCGCACCCAGCCTCGCCAGCGGCGCTTGGCGGCGACGTAGCCCAGCAGCGCGAAGGCATACGAGCCGACGGCAATGGGCAGAAACCACCAGATGCGGCCCCAGTCCAGGACCGCCAGCGTGCTGGCGGACACGCACACGCCGAGCATCACCCAGTGGTACGCCTCGCCGGCCTGCGTGTGGAGCCCCGGAAGCTTGCGGGCCACCATGGCCACCGGGCCCAGGACGAGCCCGGCCGTCCCGAGCGCGATGTGAACGAGCAGGACCGTGCCCGCCAGCGTCATGGCCGCCTACAGATCACGATATTTGTCGGCATCGCGAAGCCGCTGCGACTGCTCCTCGGCCGTTTCGTTCACGCGGCGCCGTTCCTCCCAACGCTTCTCTTCTGCCTGAGCGGTGGCGTCGTTGGCGGCCGTGATCCACCGGTCGATGTGCCGGACCCACGACGTCACGTGAGTCTCCGCGCTTTCGAAGCTAAGTTCCGCCTCCCGGAAGGCGACGCGCTGCGCATTGATGATGCCTCCCCGCTCTCCGAAATTCCGAAAGAACTGGATCCATTCGGCCGTCGGTTTGTCGTTGAGCGGGATGCTCCAGACGAAATCGCCGCGTTTTTGCTTCGCCGGCACGGGACCGGAAAGGCGCTTCATCGGCTCCATCAGACCTGAATTATATACCATTGTATCTTTTGTATAATTCCGTGCTAGTGTCGGCGCGTCCGACTTGGCTATCGGTTCACGGGAACCCCTCCGCCTCGTCAGGCCATGGCTTCAGCGTCCGTCCGCGTTCTCTGGAGCGTGCGTGAACTCACAGCGCGGAAGCAGCAGCAAAGGAGGCGCCCCATGGCGCAGAAACTGTTCATCGGCGGTCTCGCGTTCTCCACGTCGACGGAGCGACTTCGCGAAGTGTTCGCGGCGGCCGGCCAGGTCGAATCGGCCGCCGTCGTGACCGATCGCGAGACCGGTCGCTCGCGCGGCTTCGGTTTCGTGGAGATGGCCTCGGCGGAAGAGGCCGATCAGGCGATCGCGCAGTTCAACGGCAAGGACCTGGACGGCCGTCAGCTTCGGGTGGAGAAGGCCTCGGGCAGCAGTGGGCGAAGCTCGAACTCGCGGGGCTTCGGCGGATCCTCACGCGGAGGGCGCTGGTAGTTCCTCAACGCCTGCGAATGTCGCCGCGCCGTACGCGAAGGCTTCGCGTACGGCGCGGCCACCCGCTGCGACGCGATCACATCGATGGGTCGGCCTTCTCGGTGTCCGGGATGTCGGTGATGAGCACTTCGGTCGTGAGCAGTAAGGACGCGATCGATGCGGCATTCTGTAGCGCAATGCGCTCGACCTTGGTCGGGTCGATGATCCCCGCCTGCATCATGTCGACATACTCGTTGGTCTCGGCGTCGAAGCCGCGCGTGATGGGTATGGCCGCCCTGACCTTTTCGACGACCACGGAGCCCTCGAGTCCGGCGTTCTGCACGATCTGTCGAATGGGCTCTTCGAGGGCGCGCCGCACGATGCTGACACCCGTGGCCTCGTCGCCGGAGAGCTTGAGGCTGCCCAGGGCCTCCGACGCGCGGAGCAGCGCGACGCCGCCTCCGGGTACGATCCCCTCTTCCACGGCGGCCCGCGTGGCGTTCAGCGCGTCCTCGACCCGCGCCTTCTTCTCCTTCATCTCGGTCTCGGTCGCCGCCCCTACTTTGATGACGGCGACGCCGCCCGCGAGCTTGGCGAGCCGCTCCTGGAGCTTCTCCCGGTCGTAGTCCGAGCTCGTCTCCTCGATCTGCGCCCGGATCTGCTTGATACGGCCCTCGATCTCCTTGGTGTTGCCGGCGCCCTCGATGAGAGTGGCCTTGTCCTTGTCCACGACCACCTTCTTGGCGCGGCCGAGATCCTCGAGCTTGAGGTTCTCGAGCTTCATCCCGAGGTCTTCCGTGATCGCCTTGCCGCCGGTCACGGTCGCGATGTCCTCCAGCATGGCCTTCCGCCGGTCACCGAAGCCGGGCGCCTTCACCGCGCAAGTGTGCAGCGTGCCGCGCAGTTTGTTGACCACGAGGGTCGCCAGCGCCTCGCCCTCGACGTCCTCGGCGATGATCAGAAGCGGCCGGCCCGCGCGGGCCACCTGCTCGAGCAGCGGCAGCATGTCTTTCATTACGCTGAGCTTCTTCTCGTGGATGAGGACCAGGGCGTCTTCCAGCACGACCTCCATCCGCTCCGCGTCCGTCACGAAGTACGGCGACAGGTAGCCCCGGTCGAACTGCATGCCCTCGACCACCTCGAGGGTGGTCTCCATCGCCTTGGCCTCTTCGACGGTGATGACGCCGTCCTTGCCGACCTTCTCCATGGCCTCAGCGATCAAGTCGCCGATCGTCTTGTCGTTGTTGGCGGCGATTGTGGCGACCTGGGCGATCTCCTTCTTGTCCTTGGTGGCCTTGGACATGTGCTTCAGCTCCTCGACCACCGTGTCGACCGCCCGCTCGATACCCCGCTTCAGGCCCATCGGGTTCGCGCCCGCGGTGACGTTCTTCCGCCCCTCGCGGAAGATCGCCTGGGCGAGCACGGTCGCCGTGGTCGTCCCATCGCCCGCTATGTCGGAGGTCTTGGCAGCGACCTCCTTGATCATCTGCGCCCCCATGTTCCAGCTGGGATTCTTCAGCTCGACTTCCTTCGCGACGGTCACGCCGTCCTTGGTGATGGTCGGGCTCCCGAACTTCTTGCCGATGACGACGTTCCGCCCCTTCGGCCCGAGCGTCACCTTGACGGCGTGCGACATGATGTTGACCCCGCGCAAGAGCGCCGCGCGGGCTTTCTCGTTGAACAGGAGCTGCTTAGCCATGGATACGTTCCTCCCGAATGCGCACGAATGGTTGACGACGGCCGAGGCGCTCGTTCACGAGCCGACGATGCCGAGCACATCCTCCTCCTTCATGATGAGGTACTCCTCACCGTCGAGCTTGACCTCGCTGCCGGAGTACTTGCCGAAGAGGATTCGGTCGCCTTCCTTCACCGCGAGCGGGAAATTCTTGCCGTCGTCGTTGACTTTGCCGGTGCCCACGGCGACGACCTGGCCCTCCTGCGGCTTCTCTTTGGCGGTGTCGGGGATGATGAGGCTGCCGTGCTTCGCGTCCTGCTCCTCGAGGCGCTTGACGAGCACGCGGTCATGGAGCGGTCGCAGCGTCGTCTTCTTTGCCTGAGCCGTCTTCATTGCCTGAGCCATAGCGGTGGTGCCTCCCTCTTCCAGGTGGTGTGCGCACGGCTGGGTTCTCCAGCGGCCTCAGTGTACCACTGATACAGTACAGATTGACGAAATTGATCTAGTGTACTATCTTAGCCATACAGACAGACGGGATATGAAGATTGCGATGAATCTCAAGATCGACGGGCACAGCCCGATCCCGATCCGCCGGCAACTGACGGAGCAGCTCAAGCACGCCATCGAGAGCGGCGGCGTCGCGCGCGACCAGGCCCTGCCCAGCATCCGGGAGCTGGCCGGCTTCCTCGGCATCAATGCGAACACGGTCGCGCGCGTCGTCGAGGATCTCAAGCAGAGCGGCTACGTGGAGGCTCGGCGGGGGAAAGGCGTGTTCGTGGCCTCGGCGCCGCCCGTCCGCCCCGCGCCCCACCTCCGCGAGACCTTCCTACAAGAGACGGTGATCCGGGCTGCGGCCCTCGGGATGACTGCCGACGACTTGTCGGTGGGCGTTCTGAGCTTGGCCGGGATCCGGCCGGCCGCCGTCCAGGGGACCGTCGAGCTTCTCCTCGTGGAGTGCAGCCCGCCGGAGCTCGACTTCTTCGCACGGCAGCTCGAGGCCCACCTCCCCGTCCGCGTCGACAAGGTGCTCCTCCGCGACCTGGCGGCGGTCACGCGGCGCCAGAAGCAAGGCGGGCGTTGGCGGGCGGCGGTCACGAGCTTCTGCCATCTCCCGCAGGTGGAGCGGCGCTTGAGCGGCAAGGGGGTTCCGGTGATCGCGCTCCTCGCCGAGGCGCATCTTGAGACCCTCCACCGCCTGGCCCAGCTCCCGTCGGGGACACGGGTGGGCGTGGCCTCCGCGGCCGTCGAGACGGCCCACAACCTGGAGCACTCGATCGCGAACGCCGGCCTGCCGAACATCGCGCTGGTCGGGGCGTGTCCCGCCGAGGGGGCCGCGTTGGGCCGCCTGTTGCGGCGAGTGGACGTCGTCGTGTGTTCCACGGCGGCGGCCGAGCGGGTCCAGGCGCTCGCAGGCCCCGCTGTGCAGGTGATCATCGACGACCGGGCCCTCGACCAGCGGGCGATCGAGATGCTCGCGGCCGTCCTGGTGCGACAAAACGGCGGCGAGACCCCGGCCGCTCCGGAAGCGGCCCGAGCCTTCATCCATCGAACGGGCGCAAACGGTCACGGAGCGCGGCGCGTGCAACGGCGTAGGAGACGTAAAGCGGGCGAGTCGTCAACCGGATGAAGGAGGACGAGTCATGAGTTTCACCATGTTCGTGACGTGGGTTCTCGTCGGGGTGCTGGCAGGCGTGCTGGCCCCGCTGGTCATGAAACGCGGAGGCTACGGGCTCCAGAAGGACATCTTCCTCGGTCTCGCCGGGAGCATCGGGGCGAGCTGGATCTTCCGGGCCGTCGGGGTGTTTCCGGAGGCCGGGATTGCCGCAATGGTCGTCGTTGCGGTGATCGGCGCGGCCATCGCGATCGTCGCCCAACGCAAGTTCTGGCCGACCGAGAGTGCCGGCGAGGAAAAGACCGTCGACCAGGTGTGGCGGTGGGGACTCGGCGCGGCGGTCGTGGCCGCGGTGGCGTGGATGATTCTCGGCCCATCGCCGCAGCCGGCAGCCACGGCGGCGGTGGTCATGGATAAGACGTACACCGTGACGCCGGCCGCGATGAAAGTGAAGACCGGGATCGTCACGGGCGAGGTGACGGACATGAAGGTCGCGGAGCGGGTCGAGCAAGGCTCGGGCCGCGTCGTCTCCCTGGCGAAGTTCACGGCGAAGGTGGTGCTGAAGAATAGCTCGGCGAATCAGACCATCCGCCTCGTGGGAGGGAAGATCCGGTACATCGACGCCCAGGGACAACCGATCAAGCTCGAGGACGCCCGGACCGAGCCGACCCTCAGGTTCGCCAGTTACGGCAATGACCGGCTCGACCCCGGCCAGGAAGCGACCGAGTCGCTGGACGTGGACTTCCCCGCCGAGGCGCTGAAGGCGGAGAAGCTGAAGGCGATCCGTCTGGAGCTCGTCTACATCCCGTCGCCGTACCACGAGGAGACGGTCCGCTTCAGCGTGTCGATCGGCGGTCAGTGATGAAAGTGGGAACGGGCGTGCTCGCTCGGATTGCGACGACCGGCATCTATCTGGTGAGCGGCGTCTCGCGCGGCCTTCAGCGCGCCGCGCGCGTCCGCGCCGTGCGCGAGGGGACGACGCTCCGCACGGTGCTTGTGAAAGCCCTGGCGGAGTATGCCGCGGGGAACTGGACGCCACACCCGGATGCGCCATCGGGAAGCAAGAGGGATACGCGATGCACGTGAAGCCGACACAACAGGACGTCCTCACCGAGAGGGAGATGCGGACGGTCGAAGACGAACGACAGCGCGTCCTCGCCGTTGTCCGGGGACGGTGCCCGAAGTGCGCCGGCGAGCTCGTGCCAGTCCCGTATCGCGGCGTCGAGCGGGACACGTGCTCGCGCTGCCAGGGGGTGTGGCTGGACTTCGGCGAGCTCGATCAGATGCTGGCCGAGGGCACCGGCTTCCTCGGCAGCATCCGGAGGATCTTTACGTGAGGTGTGAAACGTGTGGGACAGAGCTTCAAGACGCCTCGCAACGGTTTTGCGGCGGCGACAAATGCCGCCGTGTCTTCATGAAACACCCGAAGCACGGCACGCCGGGCTCGCGGCCCGCGTCGCAACGTGCCTCGACCCGAGCGCCCCGGCGGACATTTCGCAGGGGCGGCTGAACGGTTGACGCGGAACGATGCGCGGCAGCGGCCAACGAGGAGGTGGAGGATGAGGCGGCTCATGGAGGTTGTGATTGCTTTCGCCCTGACTCTTCTCGTCTGGCTCGCCGCCACGCGGACGGCCCACGGCGAGGTCCCGACCGCCGCCGACTTCGCCGCCTGCAACGAAGAAGCGCCCGAAGCGGCCAAGGCCGGGACGGCCTCGCCGATCATGGGCGATCACGTCCGGGCCGGTCGCGCACGCGCCGGCGTCCGGACGATCAACTCCTCCGACGTCACGGGCAGAGTCATCGAATCGTCCGATCCACAAATCCACGGCATGAAGGCGGCAGGAGCAAAGGACGCCACGTACCAGGCCGCCTATCGCAGTTGCATGAGACGGAAGGGCTTCTAAGCCAGAGGAGAGAACGATGAAGAGGCTTGTGTACCTTTGTGCCACAGTCATCGGCATCAGCGCGTTGTGGACGGGCATCGCCGTGGGCGCCGACCTGCCGAAGTCGGGAAGCTTCACCGTCCATAGTGGCTGGAAGAGCGTCGGCGAAGTGACCAAACTCTCGGACGACCACGTGTACGGTGTCGGGAGCTTCTGGGGTGTGACCTACAACGACGCGGGCAGTGGGCCTCTGCACTCGGGCCCCGTCGTGTGTCCCTACACCCTCGAGATGATCAAGGGCGGCGGCACGTCGCACGGTTCGTGCGCCTGGGGGGATGAGGGCAACAGGATATTCACCAATTTTTCCGGCTCGCTCCTGAGCGGTGAGCTCAGCGGCATGAACCAGATCACCGGCGGCACCGGAAAATTCACCGGTATCCAGGGCAAGGCTCCGTTCCAGTGCACGGCGCTCAACGGGAGTGGGCAGTGGGCCTGCAAGCAGCAATTTGAGTACCGGCTGCCCTGACTGAGCGAGTTCTGAAGCGGGGGGCCCTGACCGTCAGGGCCCCTCAGTCAATCCGCCCGCTCCGCAGCGCACTGAACACGATCCCCCACTCTGGGCGACGTCGGCTCGTGAGCGCGGCAGGAGCACGGTGAAGCGGCTCCCCTTCCCCGCCTGCGACTCGACGGTCACCCGGCCGCCGTGGGCGTCGGCGACGCCGCGCACGATCGCCAGGCCCAGGCCCGTGCCCCCCCGCTGGCGGTGGGCCTGGCGGTAGGCGTCGAAGATGTGCGGCAGCGCGTCCGCCGGGATGCCCACGCCCGTGTCCTCGACCTGAAGCTCCAACTCCGAGCCCGCCTCGATGAGCCGCACCACGACGCGCCCACCCGACGGGGTGAAGCGGAGCGCGTTGGCGCCGAGGTTGACGACCAGCTGTTGGAGCCGCTCCTCGTCGCCGTGGTACGCGAAGTTCGACCCGACGTGCTCCTGCTCGAGCGTGACACCCGCCTCCTCGGCCCGAGGGTGGAGCTCCTCGACGACGCCGTCCACGAGCCGCGCGAGGTCGAGTGGCTTCCGGTCGAGCTCGACGAGCCCGGTGCGCAGGCGCGACATCTCGAGGATCTGATTGACGAGCCGGAGCAGCCGCTCCGAGCTCTGGCCGATGATGCCCGTGAGGCGCTCCTGCTGCTCCGTGAGCGGGCCGGGAATACGCTCGCGGAGCAGGTCGGCCGCGCCGCGGATCGACGTGAGCGGCGACCGGAGCTCGTGCGAGACGGTCTCGAAGAACTCCCGCTTCGTCTCCTCCATCTGGCGCAGCTGGCTCGCCATCGAGTTGAAGGACTGCGCGAGCGCCCCCACCTCGTCGTGGCTCTCGACCGCGATGGGCTCACGGAACGCGCCCGCGGCGACCTCGGCCGTCGCCGACGCCAACACGTCGAGGGAGCGGGTGATCCGCTGGGCGACGACGGCCGTGCCGAGCAACGCGAGGCAGACGGCCGCGCCCAGCGCGACGAGCACCGCGGTCCAGGTGCGCGCCTCCAGGCGCGCCGCCTCGGCCTGCGCCTTGAGGACGCGCGTGTGAGTCGCCGCCATCAGCTCGTCGAGGTTCGTCGTGACGTCCTCGGCGAACACCCGCGCCTCGGTGTCGGTCAGACGCAGCGCCGCCGCGCGCGTGCCGCGCTGCAGGAGCGCGTGCTCCTTGGCGACGACGCGGCGGTACCCCGCGAACGCGGCGCCCGCCGCGCGAAGGTACATCGCCTCCTGCTCGCTCAGCGCGTACTCGGAGAGACGCTCGAGGTCCTGTGCGACTCGCTCCGCCCGCTCGGTCCACGCCGTCGCGTAACGCGCATCGTCCAGCACCACCGCGCGGGCCTCGAGCTGCACGAGCGGCGCGATCGCCTCACGGGCGGACGCGGCGAGTTGGAGCGCGGGGACCGTGTGGGTGGCGATCTCCTGATTGAAGAAGACGAGCCGCCCCACCGCACGAAGGCTCAAGAACTCGACGCCCACGAGCACCGCGATCACGAGTGCCGAGGTGACGAAGATTTTCGAAGCCAGCCGCATGCCACTCCCTCCCCGTACCGACCGCAGCGGTCGACGAGCCGTCGCCAGCAGATCGGCACCTCATTATTCGATGATGGCGCCGAGATCTTCGACGGATCTCACGCGCCTCGGAGGCTACTACCGGAAGCGCCTACAGAACCGGGTCGGTGGTCAGAAGACGCCGCGACCGGGGAGACGAAACGCTGGGGGTTGATTCAAGCGCGTTCTCACGACGGGGAGTCTATAAGGCCGCCTCGTGCCTGTCAACGCCAAAACGGGAAACGGATCGAGGGCCGCGTCATCTAGTTCGTGTCGCTCCGTTGGACGGATTCGAGGAACGTCTTGATCTTCCAGATCGTGTCGTCATCCAACGCCGGACCCCACGGCGGCATGCCCTTGGTGGGCCGACCCTGCGTGACGGTGGTGTAAAAAACTTCGTCCGCGTGCTCGCCATAGCGCTTGTTCAACCGGCGGAGATCGCTGCGCGGCTCGGGATTCGCGGCGTTCGGCGAATGGCAGTGCGAGCAGTGCGTGTTGAAGAGCGTCCGACCCGTCGCGACCGCCGCGGGATCGCCCCTGAACGGGTTGGTCTTGCTCGAGGGCGACGCCGGCGCGGCGGCTGTCGGATGTGCCGGCGGCGCGGCGGCGCCGAGATCGACCGGCGTATCGAGGGGGAAGTGATACTTCGCGGCCAGCCGACCGACAGCGGGCTCCAGCTCAACGAGGAGACGATCGAGGTGATCCCGCAGGGATTGATCGGCGGCCCTCACGCCGATCGTGGCGCGCCACCGGAGGTTGAGCCCCGTGACCGAGACGATCTTGAGCCCTCCGAGGAGGCCGCGTCGCGCCGCCCGGTACCCCGCCTCCGGGCCCCAGAGGAATGCGGCGTCGATCTGCCGCTCGCCGAGCGCATCGAGTGCCGCGTCGGTCGATTTGAACGTCGCGAGCCGAACGCGGTCGCGGACCGACAGCAGCGTCTGCGGCGTGGATGCGAAAAGGACACCGACCGTTTTTCCGTCGAGGTCGTCGAGGCCGCGAACGATGAGCGTCGGAGGCCCGACGACCGCGTAGCCGACATCGAGAAAGGGGCGAGTGAGGGCGATCGCCTTCCCCGCCCCCGCGGCGGCCGCGTCGGGAAGCCCGATGAAGAGGTCGCAGCGGCCGGCCACCAGCGTGGGCCGCAGCGCGCGTCGGCCGGCATCAGCTCGAAAGAAGAACGGCTCGACGCGCGTCCCCATCCGATCGGCGATCAGCTCGGCCAACTCGAGGTACATCCCCCGCTCGCGGGGGTCCGCGCTGGTGAAGGGAGCGTTGTCCGGATCGGCGCACACGCGGAGGGTCGCGGCCTCCCCCGTGCCGAGCACGAGGCCGATCATGGCGAGGCCAACTCCGGAGGCGAGGCACGCGCCTCGCCTCCGCCGCCGGGCCACCGTCAGTCTGACAGCGAGAACACCAACAGCGCACCGCCTTCAGCGCTCGCCTCCATCATCTTGCGGCCCGTCTCGCCGAAGAACGGAGGGATGCTGTGCGTCCGCCCGGACACCACGGCGATGTACTGCTTGCCGTCGATCGTGTAGGTCATCGGTCCGGCGTGGATGCCGGAGCCGGCGTAGAACTTCCACAGGAGCCGTCCCGTCTGCTGATCGAGCGCCTTGAACCAGCCCTCCGTGTTGCCGTGGAACACGAGCCCGCCGTCGGTCGCGAGCATCCCGCCGACGTAGGGCAGCGCCTCTTTGTTCCGCCACACCGCCTGCTGCTTTGCCGGGTCCCAGGCGATCGCCTCGCCCATGAACCCTCCCGGCCCGGGCGCGCCGATCTCGAAATCGGCACCCATGTAGAACGCGCCGCGCTTGTACTCTTGGGGAACGAACTCCATGTCCATGCAGAGGTTGAAGGTGGGCAGGAAGACGATGCCCGTCTTCGGGTTGAGAGCCATCGGCATCCAGTTCTTCGCGCCGATGGCCGCCGGGCACACCCCCTTCGCGCGGAAGCCCTGCCGCGGCCGCATCGACTCGTTCTCGATCGGCCGCCCCGTGGTCATGTCGACCCCGGTGGCCCACGTGATGTACTGGAACGCCTTCGCCGAGATGAGCTTGCCGGTCTGCCGATTGATGACGTAGAAGAAGCCGTTCCGATCGCCCTTGAGGACGACGGGGGTCTTCTGGCCCTGCAGCGTCAGGTCGGCGACGAGGAGCTCATTGACTCCGTCGTAGTCCCACGCGTCGTGCGGCGTCGACTGGTAGTGCCACACGATCTTGCCGGTGTCGGCATCGAGGGCAACGGACGCAGAGGTGTACAGGTTCGTGAAGTCGCCGTAGTCGGTCTTGTCGGGCCCACGCACGGCCGCATTCCACGGACCCGGATTGCTCGTGCCGTAGAAGACGAGGTTCAGCTGCGGATCGTACGATCCGAGCGCCCAGGCCGCCCCGCCGCCGGTCTTCCACGAATCACCCTTCCAGGTCTCGTTGCCGGGCTCGCCCGGCCCCGGAACGAGGTGGGTCCGCCACACCAGCGCGCCGGTGTCCGCGTCGTACGCCTGCAGGGCGCCGCGAACGCCGTACTCGCCCCCGCCGAAGCCGATGATGACGTTTTTCTTTGCGATGACGGGTGGCGACGTGATGACTGCCCCATCCTTGTAATCCACGACCGTCGTGGTCCACAGCTCCTTGCCCGTCTTCGCGTCGAGCGCCGTCAGGCGGCCATCGAGCAGGCCCACGAACAGCTTGCCGTTCGCGTACGCGGCGCCGCGGTTGTTGACGTCGCAGCAGCCGTAGGGATCCACGTCGGCGGCGATCTCACGGTCGTGCCGCCAGCGCAGCTCTCCCGTCCGGGCGTCGACCGCGAAGATGTGCTTGGGGCCGAACGACGAGGTGACGTACAGCGTGTCCCCCACCACGAGCGGCGTCGACTCTTGCGACCTCAGCGTGCCGAGCTGAAGCACCCACGCGGCCTTGAGCTTGTGGACATTCGACGCGTTGATCTGGTTCAGCGCGCTCCAGTGGGTGTTGCCCGGGTCACCTCCGTAGAACTGCCACCCGGTGTTCTGGGCGCTCCCGTCCGGGGGAACGAGCAGCGCGCCGGCCAGTGTCACTGCCAGGACGAGGATCGCGAGGGATGCGTGTCTCATGTGCGCCTCCATGTCGACGCCGAAAGGGTTACGGGGCGCTGTGCAAAACCGTGGACCACCCCCTCTCGAAAGGTCGGCGCGGATTCTATGCCCGTCCGTGGCAGGGATGGTAGCGCATGGCGCTTTGGTGTCAATGCCGCGTCCGAGCCGTTTGACACGATGTGGCGCGCTGTCAATAATCAGAGCCGAATCGCCCCGAAGGAGGCCGCCATGACCGTCGACGTCTTCTCCGCAAAGCGACTGGAGGGTCAGGTCCGCGTCGAGCCCAAATCCACGGGCATCGTCGTGATCGACATGCTCAACGAGTTCTGCAAGCCCGGCGGCGCCATGGTGCTCCCCGGCTACGAGCGTCTGGTCGCGCCGCAGAAGACCGTGATCGACGCGGGACGCGCGGCCGGCAGCCCCGTCCTCTTCGTGGCCGACACGCATCGCAAGAACGTGCGCCAGGACCGCGAGTTCCTCAAGCGCACGGCACACTGCCTCGAAGGGAGCTGGGGCGCCCAGGTCATCGACGAGCTGGAGCCGCGACCCGACGACCTCTACATCGTCAAGCGCCGCTACTCGGCCTTCTTCAACACCGACCTGGACCTGACGCTGCGCGACCTGCGGGTGGATACCCTGGTGATCGTCGGCGTGGTCACCAACATCTGTGTGCGCTCCACGGTGCACGACGGCTTTTTCCTCGGCTACCAGGTGGTCGTGCCGGAGGACTGCGTGGCCGCGACCGGGCCGCGCGAGCAGGAGTCGTCGCTGTACGACATCGGCACGCACTTCGGCATCGTCGCCGACAGCGGCCAGGTCGCCGCGGCGCTGCTGCGGAGCGCGCCGCTCGAGAACCGCATCGCAGCCTGAGAGGGGGCCGGCTATGACGAGCACGCGCGCTACCGACCGATCGTTTTCCGCGTCCCGCCGCCGCCTGTTGCAGGGTGCGGCCTCCACGACGGCGCTCGCGCTCGCCGTGCCCTCCCTCGCGCGCGCGGCCGAGCCGATCAAGGTCGGCGTGCTGCAGCCGCTCTCGGGCGGCCTCGAGAACCTCGGGCAACAGGGCGTGCAGGGCACGCGGCTGGCGATCGAGGAGGCCAACGAGGCCGGCGGCGTGCGCGGCCGGCGGTTCGAGCTGGTCATCGCCGACGACAAGACCGATCCCAAGACTGCGGTCGAGCGCACCCGCGAGCTGATCCAGCGCGACCGCGTGGTGGCGATCTTCGGCCCCGTGACGAGCGCCAACCGCGACGCGATTCAGCCCACCATCGAGCGCTTCAAGACGCCGCTGTTCTACGCGACGGACTACGAGGGCGGCGTGTGCAGTCGCTACATCGTCTGCTACAGCGGGCTGCCCGAGCAGTGGGTGAGCCCGTTCGTCCCGTTCCTCAAGCAGAGCTACGGCGACACCTTCTACATGTTCGGCAGCGACTACGTGTGGCCACGCAAGATGAACGAGGCGGTGCGCAGGGCGGCGGAGCAGGTCGGCGGCAAGATCGTGGGTGAGGAGTACACCCCGTTCGGCGTGAAGGACTTCACCAGCACCGTGCGCAAGATCGAGCAGTCGGGCGCCAAGGTGCTGGTGCTCGACGTGGTGGGGGCCGACGCCATCACCTTCGTCAAACAGTTCGTGGCGGCCGGCGGCAAGGCCAAGACCAAGCTCGCGTGGCTCGGCTACAGCGAGAACTATATCCCCGGCCTGACGCGGGACGAGTCCGAGGGCATCGTCACCGTGGCCAACTTCACCAGCACGCTCGACAAGCCGGAGGCCAAGGCCTTCGTGGCCAAGGTGCGGAAGCGCTTCGGCGAGGGCGCCATCGTGAGCAACACGGTCGACGCTCACTACATGCTGACCCGCTTCTTCGTCGAGGGCGTGAAGCGGGCCGGCGCGGTGGACCGGGAGAAGATCATCGACTCGGTGACCGGCTTTCCGCTCCAGTCGGGGAACGGCATGGTGCGGTTGCGCCCGGACGACCGCCACGCCGATCTCAACGTCGTCATCGCCGAGACGCGCGACCGGCGGCAGGTGCTCCTCAAAGATCTGGGCCTCGTCAAGGCACAGAGTCAGTGCAAAGGGTGATGGTGGCCGGCGTCGTGTCGTGACCCCGCCGCTCCTCGAAGTCGGCGCCGTCACCAAGCGGTTCGGCGGGCTCCAGGTCTTGCGCGGAGTCAACCTGTCCATCGGCGCCGGGGAGCTGCGCTGCATCATCGGCCCCAACGGCTGCGGCAAGACCACGCTGTTCAACATCATCACCGGCGCCTTTCCCCCGACCTCCGGCACGGTCCGCTTCCGCGGCGAGGACATCACCGGTCGCCCGCCCCACGCGATCAGTCGGCTCGGGATCGCCCGCAAGTTTCAGGTCCCGGGAATCTATCCCACCCTCGCGGTGGCGGAGAACGTGGAGATCCCGCTCCTCAGTCGGCACGGTCTCGCGGCCATGCTGCGCGCCGACGCCCGCACCGCCACGCGGCTCCACGGGCTGCTGACGCGCTTCCGATTGCGGCCCCACGCGCTGCGCGCGGCCGGCGTGCTGCCGCACGGCCAGAAGCAATGGCTCGAGATCGCCATGCTGATCGCGAGCGACGCACAGATCCTGCTGCTCGACGAGCCGACCGCCGGGATGTCCGCCGCCGAGACCTCGGCGACGGTGGAGCTCATTCGTCAGCTCCAGCACGAGCACGGCGTCGCCGCCCTCGTGATCGAGCACGACATGAACTTCGTGCGTCGCCTCGCGTGCCCCGTGGTCGTCATGCTGCGCGGGACGGTGCTGTTCGAGGGCGGCTACGCCGAGGTCCAGGCGCACCCCGAGGTGCGCCTGGCCTATCTGGGCCACGCGGCGGGCGGATGACGCTCCGGATCAGTGGCCTCGTCGCCGGCTATGCGGACGCCGGCAGCGTGCTCGAGTCCATCGACCTGGAGGTCGCGGCGGGCGAGTCGGTCGCGCTGATGGGGCGCAACGGCATGGGCAAGACCACCCTCTTGCGCGCCGTCATGGGCCTGCTGCGGCCGAGCGCAGGAGCGGTGACCTTCGACGGGTTGGAGCTCACGGGCCGGCCGCCCTTCGAGGTCAGCCATGCCGGGATCGCCTACGTGCCGCAAGGCCGCGAGATCTTCAAGGACTTCACCGTGGAGGAGAACCTTCGGCTCGGGCTCTTGGGCAAGCAGGGCATGACGGCGCGCGTGCCCGACGCGATCTACGACCGCTTCCCGATCCTCGCCGAGCGTCGCGCGCAGCGCGCCGGCACCATGTCCGGCGGCGAGCAGCAGCAGCTCGCCATCGCGCGCGCCGTCGTCAGCCGCCCGCGCCTGCTCCTGCTCGACGAGCCGAGCGAAGGCATCCAGCCGTCCATCGTGCAGTCGATCGCCGCCACCGTGTCGGCCGTCTCCCGTGAGGACGGGACCAGCGTGCTGCTGGTCGAGCAGAACCTCGACCTCGTGCTGGCCCTGACCACGCGCTGCCTGTTCATCGAAAATGGGAGAATCGCGGACGCGGCCGCGAGCGCCCGGCTGCGCGACGAGCGCCGGCTGCTCGAGCGCTACCTGAGCGTGTAGGCCCTCGCCGATGGCTCCCCTGCTGATCGTCGCCCTCGACGCCGCCAACTTCATGCTGGCCCTGCTGCTGGTGACGCTCGGCCTGGTCATCCTCTTCGGGCTGATGAACGTGATCAACATGGCCCACGGCGAGATGTTCCTGCTGGGCGCCTACGCGGTCGTGCTGGTCGAGCGTCACGGCGGCGGCTTCTGGCTGGCGTTGGCGCTCGCCCCGCTCGCGCTGGCGGTGATCGGCCTGCTGATCGAGGAGCTGGTGATCCGGCACGTCTATCACCGCTTCATCGACACGATCCTGGCCACCTGGGGCCTGTCCATCAGCCTCAAGCAGACGGTGATCATCGCCTTCGGCCCCACCGCCCAGCAGGTGGACAACCCGCTCCCGCAGGCGGTCGCGATCCTGGGCACGCGCTATCCCGTCTACCGCCTGTTCATCATGGCGGTGGCGGTGCTGATCGCCACGGGGACGTTCCTCCTGTTCTATCGAACCAGTCTGGGCCTCGTGGCGCGGGCCGTGATCGCCAATCGGCCGATGGCCAGCAGCCTGGGCCTCAACACCCGCCGCATGGACCGCCTGACCTTCGCCTTCGGGGCCGCGCTGGCCGGGCTCGCCGGCGCGGTCATGGCGCCGCTCATGAGCGTGGATCCGCAGATGGGCGTGGGGTTCCTGATCCCGGCCTTTCTCTCCATCCTCGTGGGCGGCTCCGGCAGCTTGCTCGGAACGCTCCTCGGCACCACGCTGATCGCGGGCGCCGGCACGGTGGTGTCCAGCATCTGGACCCAGATCACCGCGCAGATCGTGGTCTTCGCGCTCGCCATCGTGGTCATCCGCCTCTTCCCGCAGGGCCTCAGCCGGGGGCGCGGGTGAGATGAGCACACAGCGCGCCGGGATCGCGCTGACCCTCGCCGTCTGGCTCCTGCTCGGCGTGTGTCCCCTGCTGGTCGGCGAGTGGCGGCTCTCCCAGCTCGCGCAAATCACGAGCTACGGCATCTTCGCGATGAGCCTCGCCTTCCTCTGGGGACAAACGGGCCTGCTGTGCTTCGGGCACGCGATCTTCTTCGGTACCGGCGCGTACGTGATGGGGCTGATCACGAAGGGCATGCTGCCGGGAGTCGGCGACGCCACCGTGACGGGGCTTCTGGCCGCCACGCTGCTGTCCGCCCTCGTGGCACTGATCGCGGGGATGCTCGTGTTCCGCGGACGCGGCCTGTCGGGCGCCTACTTCGCCATCGTCACGCTCGCGGCGGCGGTGATCGCCGAACGGGCGGCCAGCCACTCCCGCCTCATCGGCGGGTTCAACGGGCTGCTCGACGTGCCGCCGTTGCGCTATGGCGGGGGCCCGAGCCGCGTCGAGCTGCTCGCCCCCGTGCCCGTGTACTACGTCATGCTGGGCGCGGCGGGCCTGGCGTACGGGCTCTTGCTCTGGCTCGAGCGCTCGCCCGTGGGCACCGCGCTGCGAGCGGTGCGGGACAACGAGCAGCGCACCGCCTATTTCGGCTTCGACGTCTCGGTGTACAAGACCTTCACCTTCACCTTGAGCGGGGCCGTCGCGGGATTCGCGGGCGGCCTCTTCGTGACCCAGTTCGGGTTCGTCTCGCCGGCGCTGATCGGCGTACCGCTGTCCACCGAGGTGCTGATCTGGACCGCGCTGGGCGGGCGCGAGGTCCTGCTCGCCGCGTTTCTCGGCGCGCTCATCGTGCGCTCGGTCGAAAGCGTCTTGTCCGAGGCGCTGGGGTATTATTGGCTGCTCGCGCTGGGCGTGCTGTTCGTCGCCTCGGTCGTGATCTTCCCTCGAGGGCTGCTCGGGCGCCTGCTGGCGCTGCCGCTGCCCCGCCGGATGGCCGGACGCACCGAGCCTCCGAGGTGACCGGAGCGACGACGGAGGAGACCCGAGGGAAAGAGAGGCTCGATGGGCAAGATCGTGTTCGCCGCGGCAATGTCGCACGTGCTCGATCCCGACTACTATCAGGCGGCGTGCGGCCTCAGCGGTCGACGGAAGGTCGAGGCGTGCATGGCCGAGATCGAGAAGCTCGGCGACTCCTTCCTCGCCCGGCGTCCCGACGCACTGATCGTCGTCGCCGACGACCACCTGAACGCGTTCTCCTTCAACGCGGTGCCCGCGATGTGCGTCCGGATCGGCCGTTACGTCACCCGGATGACTCAGGACGAAGCCGAGGCCTTCGACAAGGTCCTCGACGGCATGCCGGAGCGTTACGCGCTGCACGAGGAGCTGGCGAACCGGATCCTCGAGGACGGCGTCGGCGCCGGCTTCGACCTGGCCCTGTCGTGGGAGGCGCCGATCGACCACGCCTTCCTCAGCCCCGTCATGACCATGCACGGCACGCGGTCCGTGACGCCGCTCGTCCCGATCTGGATCAACTGCTTCGTCGCGCCCCAGCCCACGCCCGGGCGCTGCTTCGCCCTCGGCCGGCACATCTCCCGGGTCGTCGCGAAGAGCCCGTGGGACGTCGGGATCATCGCCACCGGTGGGCTCTCCCACTTTCCGGAGCTCCTCCTACCCCGCGTCGGCGAATCGGACGTGGTCTTCGATCGGAAGCTCCTGCGCTGGCTGACGGAGGGTGAGCACGAGCCCCTGCAGTCGCTGACGCCCGGGGAGCTGCACAAGGCGGGCGAGCACGAGTTCCTGAACTGGATGGTGCTCATCGGCGCCGTGACGCCGGCGCGAGCGGACGTTCGTTACTTCGGTGAGCTCGGACGGATCAACCTGGCCGCGGTCGAGTGGAGGGTGGGATGAGCCGATACGAGGTCAACAGCCTCCTGTACCGCCTGAAGAAAGACCGCACCTTCCGAGCGCGCTTCAACGCCGACCCCAAAGGGGCGCTCGACGGACTCGATCTCACGGACGCCGAGCGCGCGGCGTTTCTCGCTCGGGACATGCGGCGCATCAACGCCCTCGGCGGCTACCTCCATCTGGTGATGTCGGTTCCTGGCATGGCGGCGCACGTCACCCACGCCGAGCCCGAGTAGCCCCCTCCAGAAATTTCCGGAATTTGGCCCACAATTTGTGGGATATCGAGCGAGATCCTGGTATGCTTCGCCAGTGAAATGGACCAGTTCGAACGAGGCGAGGTCGTCGAGCTCCTGAAATCGCCGACGGCGAAAGGGATCGTCGTCAGCGTCGACGAGGACGGCGACGTGATCGAGGTCCAGTGGGTCGTCGCGTCCGGCATGCAAGGGAAAACGACGGCCCATCATTCGAGCGAGCTCTGCAAGGTCCGCGACGCCCCTCAGCCCCGCACCACCTGACGCAGTTTCGGCTTCGACGCTGACTGATCAGCCAGCCGCGCGCGGGGACGCCGCCGCGCCGAGCTGGCGCGAGACGAGGCGCGCATACAGACCGCCCTCGGCGAGCAGCGTCTCGTGGTCTCCCGTTTCCACCACGCGCCCCGCGTCGAGAACGATGATCTGGTCGGCGTCGCGCACGGTGGACAGACGGTGGGCGATGACCAGGGTGGTGCGGTCGCGCGCGAGCAGGGCCAGGGCATCCCGCACCGCCTGCTCGTTGACGGCGTCCAGGTGCGACGTGGCCTCGTCGAGGATGAGCACGGGCGCATTCTTTAGAAAGGCCCGCGCGATGGCCACGCGCTGGCGCTGACCTCCGGAGAGCTGGGCCCCGCGCTCACCCACGCGCGTCTCGAGACCGTCAGGGAGCGCGCGCACGAAGTCGTCGAGGGAGGCCTTGGTCACGGCCGCCGCCACCTCCGGCTCGCTCGCGGTGGGGCGGGCGATCAGGATGTTATTCCGGAGCGTGTCGTTGAAGAGGTAGGTGTCCTGCGCCACCAGGGCGATCTGCCTGCGGACCTCGTCCAGCCGGTAGTCCCGCAGGTCGCGCCCGCCGATCTTCACCGCGCCCGCGGCCGGATCCCAGAATCGTAGGAAGAGGCCGGCGATCGTCGTCTTGCCCGCGCCGGACGGACCCACGAGCGCGGTGGTGCGACCCGCGGGCACGGCGATCGAGACGTCGTCGAGGGCGGGCCGCGCGCGGCCCGGATACACGAAACGTACGCGCGCCATCTCGAGAGTCGGCGGCGTCGGCAGCGTCGTCATCACCCCGGGACCGTCGGTGACGGGAATAGGCTCGGCGTGGACGGCGTAGACCCGTCGCGTCGCGCCCAGGGTGTCAGCGAGCTGGCGTCCGACCTGGGCGATCTCCCACACGGGGACGAACGCCGACATGGCGAGCAGCGTCAGGAGTGGAAGCACGCCGGCCTCCAGGCGGCCACCGACGACGAGCGTGGCCCCCACCGTCACCACGGCCAGGCCGCCAAGGCCGGTGGCCATTTCCTGAAACACGGTCTGGCGTGTCAGATCTTCCAGGAAGGGCAGACGCGCCTCCATGTACGCGCGCGCCCGAGCGGCGAAGGCGACGCCGCGGCTCCTCTCTCGCTGGAAGGCGACGATCTCTGTCAACCCTTGAACGGTATCGACGGCATGCGCGTTCATCTCGCCCGACGCCTCGCGCGCCCGTGAGCCGAGCCGGTCGATGCGGGCCCGCGCGAGCACGGGGCTGAGGGCGGTATAGGCGAGAAAGGGCAGCACGGCGAGCGTCAGCGGCCATCCGAAGGCGAACAGCGTGGCGAGCACGCCCGCGGGGACGAGGATCGCCACGAAGGCCGGCGCGATCGTGTGGGCGAAAAAGTACTCGATGAGCTCGACGTCGTGGGTCGCCACTCCCACGAGGTCGCCCGAGCGCCGCCGGGTGAGGTAGGCGGGCACGAGGGCGTCCAGCTTGCGGAAGATATCGAGCCGCATGTGCGTCAGCAGGCGGAACGCCATGTCGTGAGCGAGCCACGATTCGAGCCAGTGCAGGAGTCCAGCCAGCGGCGCCACCACGCCCAGGGTGACGAGCAACCATCCGAAGGGTGCGCCGTGCGCGAGCGCGCGCACGATCAGCGCGCTGACGACGCCGACACCGATCAGCGACACCACGCGCGCGAGGCCAAGCAAGAAGGTGGCGGCGAGGCGTCCGCGGTACGGGGCGACGATGCCCAGGAGAATTCGCGTCACCCGGCGCCAGCCCAGGCCCTGCGCCCTCACGATTCCGTCGGTCGCGGCCGTCTCCTCCGGGCTTTCGGCGCCCGGAGCCGGAGCGCCGTCCCCGCTCGACTCGAAAGCCACCGCCTCCCTGACGTCGATGAAGTCGGCCGCGCCCAGACCGTCCCGAGCTTGACCCGCCATCAGCCGGTAGTACGCACCGCGGCGGGCCATCAGCTCGGCGTGTCGCCCGCTCTCCACGGCCCGCCCCTCCTCGAGGGCGACAATGCGGTCTGCGCCGATCACGCTCGAGAGGCGGTGGGCGAAGATCAGGGTCGTGCGGCCCTGCATCAGCCGAGCGAGGGCCTCCTGGATGACCGCCTCGCTCTCGGCGTCCACCGACGACAGAGCCTCGTCCAGGATGAGGACCGGCGTGTCCCGCAAGAGCGCGCGGGCGATGGCGATGCGCTGACGCTGGCCGCCCGACAGGCGCACGCCCCGCTCGCCTACGACGGTGCGGTAGCGCTGCGGCAGCCGCTCGATGAACTCGTGGGCGTTGGCGGCCCGCGCGGCGGCCTCCAGCTCCGCCGGCGTGGCGTCGGGCTTACCCATGCGAAGGTTATCCTCGACCGTGCCGTGGAAGAGATAGGTGTCCTGGCTCACCACGGCGATCGCGCCCCGCAACTGGTCCAGCGAGAGCGTGCGCACGTCGTGGCCGCCCACGAGCACGCGGCCCCCCTGCGGGTCATAGAAGCGCAGGAGCAATCGGGCGATGGTCGACTTGCCCGAGCCGCTGGGCCCCACGATGCCCACGCGCTCGCCCGCGCCGGCCACGAAGCTCAGGCCTTCGTGAGCCGGGTGACGGCCACCCGGATACGCGAAGGTGGCGCGGTCGAACTCCACCGTGGGCGCGAGCCGTCGGCGCCCGACGGCCGGCGGCGCGCCGAGGGCCGACGGCGCGGCGTCGCGGACCGCAGGCTGCGCGTCGAGGATGGCGAAGATTCCCTGCGCCGCCGAGAGGCCCATCATGCCCTGGTGAAGCAGGATCCGGAGCTCGCGCAAGGGACGAAACACTTCCACGCCCAACATCAAGATGACGAGGAGCACGGACAGCTCCATCTCGCCGGTCCGCACCCGATAGGCGCCCCAGCCGAGCGCGACCGCCGCCCCCACCGCGATCCCGGTGTCCGTGATGCCGCGCGCGAGCGTATTGGTGCCGAGGACCCACATGGTGCTCCGGAAGAGCTCCCACCCGCGGGTCTCCAGCATCGCGAGCCGTGCCGCGCTCTGGCCGAAGGCCTTCAGGGTGGCCAGACCCTGGATCGAGTCGAGGAACTCCGCGGCGAAGGCGCTGTAGGCCTTCGACCGCGCGCGGCTGGCCCGGCTGTCCTCGCGGTGCCAGAGCGCGGGCGCGAGCAGCGTGACGAGCGCCGCTCCGAGGAGCACGAGGGCGATCGGAAGGTCGAGGGTGGCGACGAAGGCGAAGATCAGGACGGGCGTCAGCGCGGCCACCGCGAGCTGCGGAAGGTACTGGCCGAAGTACACCTCGAGCTGCTGCACGCCCTCGACCATGGAGACGAGAACGTCACCGGTGCGGGATCGGGTGAAGTGCGCGGGCCCGAGAGCGACGACCTGGTCGTAGATGGCCTGGCGCAGGCGCGCCTGCACGATGGCCGTCGTCCGGTGGGCGATCATCGCCCGCGCGTACTCGAGGCCGCCGCGGACGACGCTCACCGCGGCCGTCAGGAGAATCGGCACAGCCAGCGATTCGAGGGAGGCGCCGCGGAAAACACGGGCCAGGAGCCAGCCGAGCAGCGCGAGACGGCCGATGCCCGCCATGACCTGGAGGAGACCGAGAGCCACCGTGGCCGCGAGACGAAGACGGACACCCTTGGTAAAGCTCCAGAGACGACGATCGAGATACATGGACCTCGATTCTCGGCGATCTCTGCCGCGATGGCAAAGCCGCGCCGCGAGGTGTCCCACCCGCGGCGTTCGACTCGAGGGTGATTACGCCGACGACGTTTCCGTCGTCGGCGTGAGGACCGTCAGCGCTCGCGCCGGCGCCGCCTTCGTGCGGCAGTTCGTCCGGGTGATCCCGGTGTGCCCTGGACCGGCTTCTTGCCCAAGCCACGGCCGCATTCGTCGCAGAATCGTTGCGCTTCGTCCTTGAGCTCTCGCTTGCAGGTCACGCACGTGGCCATCGCCGTCCTCCATCACGCGAAACTACGAGGTCCTCGCCCGCGATCCCGCCATCGGGCCGACGACCGCCACCAACCCGACCGCCGCCAGCCCACGAATCACCAGCCACGACGGATCGAACTCGACCCGCCGCACGCTGAACTTCGGCGCTCGCGGGTGTGCGTGGTGATTGTTGTGAAGACTCTCGCCGCCCGTCACCCAGGCCAGCGTCGCCGAGTTGTAGGCCGTGTTCGTGAAGTTTTGAGCTCCTCGCCAGTGACCCAGGCTGTTGATGAGCGGCGCCAGGACGGCGACGTAGAGGGTGGCGTGCGCCAGCGCGGCGATCAGCCCCGGCCAGACGCCAAGGACGAGGCACAGCAGCCCGATGCCGAGTCCGAGGCCCACGCAGCCCCTCGAGAAAAGCGCGCGATCCAGCCGGTCTTCGACGATGTCCGGGGCGAACGTCCGGATCGTGTCGGGATTGCGCCCTTCCCGCTGGTAGTAATAGGCGTTCAAGAGCTGGACCCGCCACAAGCCGAGAAGCCGTGGGCTGTGGGGGTCACCTTCCCGGTCGGTGAAGGCGTGATGCTTACGATGAACTGCGACCCACTCCTGGCGACGCTGCCCCGTCATCAGCCACAGCACGGTCCGAAAAAACACATCCGCGACCGGGTGCATGGCCAGCGCTCGATGGGCCAGCGCACGGTGCAGGTACACGGACGTCGCGACGACGGCCGTTTCCGTCAGCGCAATGACGACCAACGGGACCATCCAGACCTCGGTCAACATGGTTTCCTCCTCTCGCTCCTCACGTCCGCGCCCTTCGCGGCACACGCGCCATGCTGCGCTTGTGGCGAACCGCCTTCGCCTGGCCCTCGATGTTCGCGAGGAGGGCCGGGTGGTCATTCCGCTTCAGCCCCTCCACGATGAGGGCCCGGAGGACGATCTGAAGACTGACCGGGAGCTTGAGCGTGACCGTCGCCTTGCCCGCGACGACCCGGGCCCGATCCAGGACGTCTTGGGCGAGAATCAGGAGGACTCGGGTTTTCGTGTCGGCCATCACCGCCCCCGTATCCCGCCCGCTCGGCCCGCCATCGAACGCCGTGCTTCAGGCAGAATTATACAATTCACACGTGTTATATAATCTATAGTGTGATATATATTGAGTCAAGCGAGATATCGTGGGGCAAGGCCGGAGCACAGCCCGGGGCCTCGTCCCAGCACGCCTAGATCGATACGGCACGAAGAAGGAGCTCGACGATGACACTCCATCTTGTCCAAGTCCGAGGTCGCTTGACGTGGTGGATGTGGACGATCCGGGACAGCGCCGGCGTCCTCGTGGAGGAATCGAAGACGCAATTTCTTTCGGCGGCGGCCGCAGAGTCGCAGGGCCGCGCCAGAATCGCGGAATTCGAGGCGCTCCGAGCGCAGCGCCCCGGCCGATGATGGCCTTGCCGGCGACCACCGTCGCACGGCCCTAAGGATTACAGGAGGCCGTCGTTATGGGCTCACACTCGAAGACCAGGCGCGCGGTTCAACGACTCCGACGTCTCGCGCGGCGCCGCCGCGAAGCCGGCCCGAAGAAGGATAGCGCCGTGGGCGCGATCGTCAGTCGGCCTGGCCTCCGATCGACACGCCGAAGCTGATCGCTTCTTCCCTGTAGGGGAACAGAATGTAGGTGATCGTCAGGCGGAGTCCCTTGAGCTTCTTGGCCTTGAGCGCCTCAGCGGGAAATACCACGTCCACGCCGTGCGCCGCCTGCTGCCCGGGGTCGAGCCGCTCGCTGCCGTACGTGGAGAACGTGAAGCTCGCGTCGGTCCGCGATTCCTCGAGCTCGATCGGCCGCCACTGGTCGTCCAGGTACTGGATCTTCCCCGCCACCAGACGGACACTCTGATTGGTCGAGGCATTGATCAGCTTGAGCGTTCCCGCCAGCCTCGCCGGAGAGACCACGCGGCCGGAGCTCTTCTCGATCCGCTCCACAACCCGCATCCCCGTGATCTCACCCGCCATGATCCCCGCCTGCACGCTCACCGACTCCGGCGTGAGCGTGTACGTCTTGGCGTCGATCACCACCGCGGGCGCCGCCGGCCCCTGGACGCGGATGTCGAGGGTCGTCCCTTCCATGGCCTCGTCCCTCCCCGTGGCCGCCTGCCTCGCGGTCACGGACGTTGAGACCGGCTGAGGCGGCGCGACGTGATGCCGCACCCGCCCCAGCCGGGCGACACGCTTGCCTAGTAGCGACCCCCGCGACCGCCGCTCCGGTACCCGCCACCGCCCGTACCCGAGGATTTGGCGAGTTCGACCTTCAGCGTCCGGCCATCCATCTCCTGGCCGTTGAACTTCTTGACCGCCGCGTCGGCCTCCTCGGCCGTCGTCATCTCGACGAATCCGAAACCGCGCGAGCGCCCGGTGTCGGGTTCCATCACGACCGTCGCCGATTCAACTCCGCCCGCTTGCGCGAACACCTCACGAAGACGTTCGCTCGAGGTCGAAAACGGCAGGCCTCCAATGAACAGTTTGTGCGCCATCGCGCACCTCCGACTGGATCTCCCGCGATGAAGAAACACGCTCTGGAACAGCGGAAGCGAGCACCAGAGACACGGTCTGATGGGGAGGGGGGTTCACCAGCGAACCAACAACCGAACCAGACACGATGAGTATGACACAGCTACACCGAAGCCGTGGCTTCGCTTTCGGTGTCCTTTGCGATTCGATAGAGGACCCAGCCGCTACCGTCGTGACCGCCGGCGCGCTTGGCCCGCTCGAACAAGCTCAGCCGCCTTCGCGCCGGAGCCGGTGGATGCTCGGCGAGAACCGCACTCCGGCCCAAGAGGACCGCCGCCGCCGGCAAGGGCGCCTCGATGCCATAGCGCGCCAGGATCCCCTGCCTCTCGTTGTAAAACTCCACGCGCCACCTCATGCCGTACCTCCTCGTGACCCGCGTGTTCTATCGGAACGGAGCCTACGGATCGCCTACGCGTGCGCGCCCGGCGCGGGCCAGATCTTGCGCTGGAGCACGATCATGAGGGTCGCCCCGACGAAGGCGGCGATAGCCGTCCCGCCCCAACCCGCCTCCGGAGCCCCCAAGGTTTGCACGATCAAGCTTCCCACGGCGCTCCCGGCGAGACCGAAGACGATGTCCCAGTGCAGTCCGTACCCTCCGCCCTTCAGCGCGATCCCGGCCAGCCAGCCGGTCAGCATTCCGACGACGACCGACGCGCCGAACATTTCGACATGCATGACTGGCCCTCCTTGACCGACTTGACCGAGTGCTCCGGCCCGGCTCTCGCGATCTCGCTTGACGTCGTAGAGATATCACGATATAAGTTATATATCAAATAAAAAATATATAAACATCGCGAACGGCAGGAGGCGATGATGTTCGAGAACAAGACGAAGGTCCTCCTCATGCTCACGCAGGACGTTCTGGACCGGGCGCGCGTTTTGGCGGGAAAGGCGACGGCCGCGCTCAAGCTCCCCGTGAGCCTCCAGATCGTCCTCCGGGCCCTCGTCGAGGTGGGCCTGAAGCAGGAGGATCGCCCGGTCCTCCTCGCAAACATCGAGGGCCAGGCCAAGGCGGTTCGTCTCCAGCGGAGCGCGGGGAGCGGGCGGGGGCGGCAGAGGCCCCGGAAGTGAGGAGAGCGCGGCGACGCGGCGAAACGGCTCGATGTCGGACACGCGTGACGACGATCAGGCGCTGAGGATCAGCGTCCTGGCAAGGAGATGACGATGGCGAAATGGGCGGACGGGACAGTGTTGGTGGCGGCAGTGGCGGTGATGGCCCTCGGCTGCGCGCAGCGGCCGTCGGCGACCGCCGCGACGGTCGAGGACAAGGTCTACACGGTGACGCCGGCGTCGGTGACGGTGAAGGCGGGGATCATGACAGGCGAGGTCACGGAATTGAAGGTCATGGAGCGGGTCGAGCAAGGCTCCAACCGTGTCGTCTCCCCGGCGAAGCTCACCGGGACGCTGCGGCTGAAGAATACGTCCGCGAATCAGACCGTCCGGCTCGTCACGGGCAAGATCCTCTACATCGGCGCCCAGGGGCAGCCCATCGAGCTCGAGGCGTCACGGAACGAGCCGGTCGTCAAATTCACGACCTACGGCAACGAGCGCCTCGACCCCGGGCAGGATGGGACTCAGTCCCTGGACGTGGAGTTCCCCGCCGAGGCCCTGAAAGCGAAGAAGCTGAAGGAGATCCGGCTGGAGCTCGCGTACATCCCGTCACCGTACCGGGAGGAGAGTATCAACTTCACCGTGTCGATCGGCGCGGGCAAGTAGGCCGGGGACGTTGGTTTTCTGCGGATGTGGGGACCGCCACCCACGCCCGACGGCGCTGTTCGGTGGTGACCCAGAGGACCGTGCCGAGCAAGACGTCGGCGCCCCGCAGCACGACCGAGACGTGGGTGGCGGCCAGCAGAGCGAAGGTGCTATATCTTGCGGACGTTCGCAGCCTGCAGCCCTTTCGGACCGCGGGTGACTTCGAACTCGACCTGATCACCTTCGGCGAGGCTCTTGAAGCCCTGCGCCTGGACGGCAGAGTAGTGGACGAACACGTCCTCGCCGCCCTCTTGCGTGATGAAGCCGAAACCCTTCGCGTCGTTGAACCACTTCACCCTTCCGGTTGCCATGACTGAAGCCTTCCTCCGGGGCAATGCCCCTTATTGCGCCCGCCGTGATGGCGGTGTCATCCGCCGACATTGGCGGACAAACGAAGACGGGGTGACAAAATGAAAACGCCGCGCGAACTGGATCTCGCGCGGCGCGTATCTCGGATCCCGAAACACCCAACCGAACATGCCCAGCACTGCCGACAGGATGGCACAGTGCCGGTCGCCTCGTCAACCGATTTCAGACGCGGTGCGCCGGATGTCGACGGCGCTGGGTCGGTCTCCGGCACGCCTCACTTCCCGCGCCTCCGCGGCCGACGCGCCATGCTCCGCTTGTGGCGAACCGCCTTGGCCTGGCCCTCGACGTTCGCGAAGAGGGCGGGATGGTCATCCCGCTTCAACCCCTCCTCGATGAGCGCCCGGAGGACGATCTGAAGGCTGACCGGGAGCTTGAGCGTGATCGTCGCCTTCCCGGCCAAGACGCGAGCCCGGTCCAGGACGTCTCGGGAGAGAATAAGGAGGACTCGGGTCTTACCGTCGAGCATCATCACCTCCGTATCCTGCTGCGGACGCCGCGCATGGGCCGAAGTGTACAATTCGCACTTGTTATATAATCTATAGTGCGATATATATCAAGCGAGCGATTGCCGGTCGCCGCCCGGTGACGGCTGGCTGAGGAGCGGTGCGATGGCGGAATGGCTCTTTGATCGGAACGGTAAGGCGCAGATTATCGAAGACAGCGACTGCTTCCGTTCAGCGGACGGCCGAGTGATCGGATGGATCATCGGGAATGGCGCCCACTCTCTCGCCGGGAGGCATGTCGCCTGGTACGAAGATGGGGTTCTCTACGACGGGAGTAACCTCGCCATCGGTTTCCGCAGCCGCGCGACCGGCTACCTTCCGTCACGACCTGGCTTGAGCCAGACGCCAGACATGCCGGGCTTCGCTGGAAGGCCCGGTCGCCCTGGCCTTTCCGCCGTCGTCGGCCGTCCTGGGTCTGGCGGTTGGTCGCATATCCGCCTGGACCGATTCTTCCGCTGAACGTCGCGCCCGCCCCCTTTCGCAGAGACGCCTGATTGGTCCAGATAGAATTTCCGGAAGTCAATGCTTCGTTTCCCCGCGTCAAGTGCGTGTGCGGCCGCCTCGAGGCACGCGTGGCCTCATCAAATAGGAAAATATTTACATAGGTGCTCGCGGTGGATGATTAGACCGTCGCTTTTGGAGACCACAACCGCGACGCCGCTTCAGACCGTGCAATTCTGCCGTGTGTGGACAGCTGTGAGTATGTGGATAAGCTGTGGGCTGTGTTCACGCAGCAGCGCGCCCGAAAGGGGCATCGGATTCGACGGCTTCGGGCAGGCGCATGCAGGTGCATAAAGAGAACCCCACATCGCGGATAAAGAGAACGCACATGCCTGACGCCCGGGGGGGCGAATCACCGGCGTACTACGCGAGCCACGGAGCCATCACCGACCCCGGTCCGCGGGCGGCCGACTTCGCCGGCCTGCCGGCCGACGTCCGCGCCCTCACGCGCGCGGTGCAGGGGCTCGTCTTCCACTACATGGCCGACGAGACGATCCTCGGCTGGCGCCCACCAAAGGATCGCCTTCCCGAGATCGACACGCGCCGTGTGCGCGCGATGCTGGCGCGGCTGGCCGCGCTGGACCCGCGCCCGCTCGGCGAGGCCCGGCCGCCAGAGCGGCGACTGATCGGCTGCTGTCGCGACTTCACCGTGCTGCTCTGCGCGATGGCGCGCCATCACAGGATCCCGGTCCGGGCCCGGGTCGGCTTCGCGCGCTACTTCGTCCCGGACTTCCACGTCGACCACGAGATCGTCGAGTGGTGGGACAGCGGCCAGGCGCGCTGGCGGCTCGTCGACCCCGGGCTCAGCGAGCGGCACATCGCGCACTACCGGATCGGCTTCGATCCGTTCGACGTCCCGCGCGACCAGTTCATCGTCGGCGGCCGCGCCTGGCAGTTGTGTCGAACGGGCGTGGCCGATCCCAAGACGTTCGGGCTGGTGCCCGACCTCCCGCAGCCGCGCGGGATCGGGTTCGTGCGCGGTCACGTAATCCAGGACCTCGCCGCCCTGAACAAGATGGAGCTATTGCTGTGGGATGTCTGGGGGCTGATGCAGGCCGAGCTCGACACGGGACTGGCGCTGGTCGACGAGGCGGCCGAGTTCACCCAGGGCGCCGACGGCCTCGCCGACGTGCGGCGGCTCTACGCGACGCCCGGCCTCGCCGTGCCCGAGCGCATTCTGAGCCTGAGCCCGGCGGTGGGGCCGCGCGAGATCGCGCTCGGCGCCGAGCTGGCGGGTTGAGGGATGCAGCATGAGCGTCGGGGCGGGCCGCTCTCGCGGCGCGCGGTGCTTCGGCTGATGGTGGCGGCGGCGGCCGCGGGGCCCGCACGCGCCGGCGCCGCGTCCTCGATCCGACAGTCTCCCATTCCGTCGAGCGGCGAGCGGATTCCCACGGTCGGGGTCGGCACGTGGCGAACCTTCGACGTGGGCGCTTCCGCGGCCGAGCGCGCGCCGCTCAAGGAGGTCCTGCGGCAGTTCGTCGGTCTGGGCGGACGTGTGGTCGACTCCTCGCCGATGTACGGCGCCGCCGAGTCGGTGGTCGGCGACCTCGCCACGGACCTCGCGATCACCGACAAGCTCTTCCTCGCCACCAAAGTCTGGACGCGCGGACGCGACGCCGGGGTGTCGCAGATGGAGCAGTCGCTCCGACGGCTACGTACCCGACGTATCGACCTGATGCAGATCCACAACCTGCTCGACTGGCGAACGCACCTTCGCACGCTCAGAGACTGGAAGCAGGCAGGCCGCATCCGTTACCTCGGCGTCACGCATTACACGTCGAGCGCCTACGACGAGCTGGAGGAGGTGCTCCGCGGCGAGGCGCTGGACTTCGTCCAGGTCAACTACTCACTCGGCGAGCGCGAGGCCGAGCGCCGCATCCTGCCCCTCGCCCGCGACCGTCAGGTCGCCGTGCTCGTGAACCGGCCGTTCTCCGAGGGCGGGCTGTTCCAGCGAGTCCGCGGCCAGACGCTGCCGACATGGGCCGCCGAGTTCGACTGCGAGAGCTGGGCCCAGTTCTTCCTGAAATGGATCCTGGCGCACCCGGCAGTGACCTGCGTGATTCCGGGGACGAGCCGGCCGCAGCACCTCGTCGACAACATGAACGCGGGGCTCGGCAAGCTCCCGGACGCTGCGACGCGCGAGCACATGACCGCGCTGGTCACCGCGGGCTGAGTGGCGTTGACGTCACTCGTCGCGCGGCGCCTGGCGGATGAACTTGCCGGTCCGAAGATCGTCGAGCGTCTGCTCGATCTCGGCGCGCGTGTTCATGACGAACGGCCCGTAGCGCGCGATCGGCTCGTGAAGCGGCCGCGCGGCCGCGAGCAGGAAGCGCCCGCCGCCTGGGCCGGCGGAGGCCTCCACGAGGTCGCCGTCACCGAAGACGACCAGAGCGGGCGCGTGAGCCGGGGTCTGCTCCGGCCCGAAGCGCACGACACCCTGGTCGACGTACGCGAACGCAGTGTGGCTCCGTGGCACCGTCTCGCGGAACGTCGTGCCGGGTGGCAGCGTCACGTCCACGAACTTCGGCGCGACGGCCAGGCCGTCGACCGGCCCCATGAGCCGCCCGCCGGCCGCCGTACCGGCGATGATCCGAACCCTCGCCCCTTCGTCCGTGGCCGTCTCCGTGAGGGCAGTTCCCTGCAGATCGCGGTACTTCGGCGGGCTCATCTTTTCGCGCGCCGGCAGATTCAGCCACAGCTGTAACCCCGCAATCCCCTCGGGACGTCGCTGAGGCATTTCCTCGTGGAGGATGCCGCTTCCCGACGTCATCCACTGGATATCACCGGAACCGATCGTCCCACGGTGCCCCAGCGAGTCGCCGTGCCGCACTTCGCCTTTGCGGACGATCGTCACCGTTTCGATTCCTCGATGGGGGTGATACGGGAACCCGGCCTCGTAGTCGGCCGGATTGACCGACTCGAAGTGGTCGAGGAGCAAGAAGGGGTCGAGATGGTCGAGCTTTCGAGTGCCGATGCTCCGCCGGAGATGAACGCCAGCGCCCTCGACGACCGGCTCTGGCGTGACGACCTGGACCACTGGACGCGAGGACTGGCTCATGCGTCGGGCCTCCTGTGTGACGTTTGATCATGGCCTCAATCCTCGAGCGGCGCAAGGCGGCAAATACTCGGAAAGAATTCCCGGATCATCAGAGTTCTTTGAGCGCCACGTGAGCTTCAGTACACTGGAACGAGAAGGCTCTGGAGGATGTCCAATCAGCAGGCCCTCGTCGTGTTCCTGCGCGCCCTCCTGGCCGCCAAGAAGTCACTCGCGCTCTATCCACCAGAAAGCGATGCCGCGAAGGCGTGGATCGAGCGGCTACGGCGCTCGTTGGACGAGGCCTTCCGCCAGGGCCTGATCTTCCCGATCCGACTGGGCCGAGACCGCTTCGCGTGGGCGGGCGGAGAGCTCCGCACCACGGACCGGGCGCTCAAGGGTCTCCAGTTCGAGATGCAGTCCCGCGGGATCATCGAGCTCAGCATCGAGCCGTCGGTCGAGAACTGGGAGCTCCAGGCCTTGCTGGAGCTCCTCAACAAGCCGGTCAAGCAGTTCGCCTCCATCACCGCCGCGAACGGCTACCTCCGCGACCGAGCCGTCGTCCACGTGAGCATCGCCGGGCTGGGTCTCGGCGGTCTCCCGGGGCCGCCCGGTCACTCGGGTCTCGGCTGGGGCACGGGCACAGAGGAGTCGGGCTCTGGCGCGGGCTCTGGGGCGATGCTCGGTGGGACGGACGCGGACGCCCTGGAGCTGCTCGTCGAGTCCATCCTCAAGATGGTCGACGAGCGATTCCAGAGCCTGGCGTATGACCGGTCCGGGTTGCTCGAGTGGTTCCAGACGATCTCGCGCGGCGGGCGCGTCGATGCCCTCTACGCGGCGGTCATCATGCTCGGCGCGATGGCGCGCGGCAGTGGCGACCGCGAGGTTCGCGCTCGGACGACGCTCGAGGCGCTCATGCTCCTCCCCGACGCCACCCTGGGGCCCTTCTTCACCGACCACCTCCTGCCCGGCGCGGCGAGCGATCTCACCGCGTTCAACCTGCTCACGCAGGTCACCGAGGACGAGCTGCGGCAGATCGCCCGCCACGTCCCGCGAGAGCGGCTCGTCGCGCTGACGACGGAGCTGCTCGAGTATCCCTGGGAGGAGGGCAAGCGACTGCGCTTGCTGGAGGCGATCACGTTGACCCTCGAGCGTCGCGCTGAGCCCGCGGCGTCTCCGGCCGAACCCACCCTGCTCTCGCAGGCAGACCCGCTCTTACTCGAGCTGCGGCAGGAGATCATCGACGCCTGCCGCCCCGACGCGCTCCTTTCGCGAAGCGCGGACGTGCTCATGGCGCTGATCGGGAGCGTCCATCCCGGCGAATACACGGGGTTCGCCGCCGAGGCGCTGGGGGAGATCGCCCGAGAGGCGCTGGCGGGCGACCAGGCCGATCTGGCCCTCCGAGTGTTGCGGAGCGTCGCCATCGACGCCACGCACGAGGTATCCCGAGAGTCGGCGACCCGGACCGCGCTGATCCGGCGCAAGCTCGCCGAGCACAGCCACGTCTCGCTCGTCGCGAATCTCCTCCGTCGGGAGCCTCCGACGGGCCCGATGGAAGTCGCGCCCGAATATCTGCGTCTCGCCGGCCCCGAAGCCGTCGAGGTGTTCACGGCGCTCCTCGCGGACGAGCCACACCGGCGGGTCCGGATACGGATGTGCGAAGTGCTCGCGCGGGTGGGAGTGCCGGCGATCCCCCCGCTGCTGTCGCGGCTCGGTGACCAGCGCTGGTTCGTGGTGAGGAACGCCCTCTATACGCTCCGCAAGATCGGGCACGCATCCGCGTTCCCGGCCATCGTCCCCGTGCTGGAGCACGCGCACGCGCGGGTCCGGCTGGAAGCCGTGCGTGTCGCCATCCAGGTCGGCGGTCCGGCCGCGAGAGCACCGGTTCTCCGCCGTGTGCATGATCCAGACACATCGGTGAAGCGGGCGGCGATCAGCGCGGTCGGCACCCCCGGCAACGACGCCGCCGTCTCGGCGCTGCGAAAGGTGCTGCTGGGCTCAGGCGCCCGGAGTGAGGACGACGCCGAAGTTCAGTTCGACACGATCCGCGCGCTCGCCGCGATCGGCACGCCGGCCGCGCTCGACGTTCTCAAAGCCACCGTGAACCGACGCGCCTGGTTCTGGAAGCGCGCCGATCGCCGCGTCCGCGATCTGGCCGAACAGACCCTGGGCGGCGGGACGCCGCGGGCTCGCGTCTCCCCCGAGGCCGTCGATGACAGGTAATCCGAGCGAGCAGGCGTCGCACGTCTTCGGGTGCTTGCACGGCGTGCTCCGGACGGCCGCGCTCTATCCACCGATGCACGCCCTGACGGTCAAAGCCAAGCAAACCCTGCACGACGCATTGACCGCCTACTTGAGCACGCACGGCCGGCTCGTGTTTCGCTTCCTGGGCGACGTGCTCGTCGCCGACGATCGGATCCTCCCCCGAGAGAGCCTCCTCTACCGACAGTTCCTGGCGGTCTGCCAGAACGAGCGGCAGATCGGGAGCATCTCGTTCATCGCGGGTGTGGAGCCACGAGAGGTGGACGCGCTCCTCGAGGCCGTCACCGAGGGAGTGGGCGGCGAGCCGTCGTCGTGGACGTCTCGCAAGGGGTTGACGCACGTGGCGCTGGGTCCGCCGGTCCAGCCCGAGCAACAGAGCGGCGAAGCGACGGCCCGACGCGCGTACTACGGTTCCATCGACGCACTCCGCGACATCCAGGCGACCGTCCGCGCTCGCGCCCCCCTCGCCGTGGAGCAGATCGGGACGCTCCGCGTCTTCACCTCGACGCTCCTGGAGCAGGTCCTCCAGAGCCCGGCGCTCGTGCTCCGGCTGGCGAGCATCAAGTCCTACGACGAGTACACCCTCTATCACTCGGTGAACGTGGCGGTCATCTCGATCGGCCTCGGGCTCGTGATCGGCCTGCCGGAACCCCTCCTCCGTGAGGTCGCCATGGCCGGCATGCTCCACGACGTCGGCAAGATCGCGATCCCGCTCGAGATCCTACGGAAGCCGGGCCCGCTCGACGAAGCGGAATGGGGGATCATGCGACGTCACCCCGTCCTCGGTGCGGATCTCCTGAGCCGCCTGGCGGGCTCGAACCGTCTGCCGATGATCGTCGCTTTCGAGCACCACCTACGCTTCGACATGCGGGGCTATCCATCTGTTCCCGCCGGCTGGGTGCAGCATCCGGTCAGCCGCCTGGCCTGCGTGGCCGACGTGTTCGACGCCATGACCTCACGCCGCGCCTACAAGAAGGCCATCCCCAACGCCGACGTGCGCAGCTACGTTCGCGACGAATCGGGGCGAACGTTCGATCCCCGACTCGTCCGTGTCCTCGATCTCATGCTCGGACAGCTGGACGAGGAGACGCGCGAGGAGACATCGCATGAGACGTCTGATAGAGTCTCTGGCGCTTGAGGGGACCGCGCTCACGGTGACCCTGGCGCCGACGCTGCCGGTCGACGCACGGACCCTCGCCGCGGCCACGGCCATCCGCGCCTTCGACCGCTACCCCGTCGTCGATAGCGTGATCATCGTGACCGGCGCGACCACGCTCAGCCTGTCCCGAGAGCAGGTCGAGCATCACCTGCGCTCGGAGACCCCAGCGAGCCTCGACGGCAAGCAGCGGTGGCGGCAGGCGGTTGTCCGCGTCGCGGCCGGTTTGCCCAAGCTCGAGGGCGAGCCTACTCGGCCTCCGCCGTTACCCTGATCGCCGCACGCATCCACGGGTGGATGCAGCACTGGAAGCGGTGAAGGCCGACCCCCAGTTCGGCGACTCTCAAGGTGGCGCCCGGCGCCACCGCAGTGGGGTCGACGGCGCCGGGGGCGAGGGCGCACTCCGGAGCGGGCGTCAATCCGCGGCTGAGCGGAGGAACCCGCCCTCCGCCGAAGGTCGCCACCTCGGTAAAGGTGTGACCTCTGCCGCTCTCGTTCCTCACGCGCACGGCCTCACCGGGCTCGATCCTGAGGTACGAGGGCTCGTTGCGCCACGACGGATGGCCGACGGTCGCCAGCGAGAGTGGAGAAACGAGCAGAGCGTTGAACTCGTCCAGGGTGACGTCCCCTTCCTCGCGCAGGCAGCCACCGACGGACGCCCATGTGGGATCAGTCGGATCGCACTTGTCCAGGATCCTGATCTTCTCCGCCGCAGCGACGCCGACCACCAAGACAACGAACAAGCCGGCGCCAAGGAGTTTCTGGGTGCGCATAGCGTCCCTCCCACCGAGCCCTGTCCCTCGGCTCACCTCGTGGCTTTGATCCCTGCTGGCACGCGGACGACGGACAAGTAACTCTGCTCGCCCCACACTGGTTCCGAAAAAGCGTGGTGCGACCGCATAGGCGTAGAATGGGGGCGGAGGTGCGGCCCATGAAGTCTCGAGCCCTTCTGACACTGCTCGGCCTGGCGCTCGTTTCGCTGCTGCTCGTCGACACCGGGACAGTGTGGGCGCGCGCAGGAGGCGGCGGCAGCCGCGGTTCGCGCTCCTACTCGGCCCCGGCGCGGCCCTCGCCTGTTGCGCCCGCGAACCCGATGAGCCCCGCGCGTCCGTCCGCCCAGACCGCGCCGTCCCAGCCGCGACCGGGAATCTTCGGCGGCCTCATGACCGGCATCGCTGGGTTCGCGCTCGGCGGGCTCATCGGTTCGCTCCTGTTCGGCGGCATGGGCTACGGCCTTGGCGGGGGCGTCGGTCTCCTCGAGATCCTGCTCATCGGCGGCGGCATCTTCCTCCTGCTGCGCGCCTTCCGCGGGCGGCACACCGCGCCCGAGCCGGCGTACGCGGGCGCCGGGGCGAGCGCCTACGGAACCGGCGACGAGAGTCAGAGATGGTCGAGCGGGGCGACCGCGGTGGAGGCGCCGGCCACGTCCTCCGACCTCGAGCGCGGGATCGCCCACATCCGCCAGATGGATCCTGGCTTCGACCCCGCGGCCTTCGCCCTGTGGGCACAGCGCGTGTTCGTCGACGTCCAGGAGGGAATCGGGCGGCGCGACATGAGCGCCCTCAACGACCGGCTCACGCCGCAGGAGTACGCGCGGCTCCAGGCTCAGTGCGACCGGCTCCGGGGCGCGCGCCAGACGAACCGGGTCGAGCAGATCCAGTTCAAGCGCGCCGAGGTGACGGAGGCGTGGCAGGAGAGCGGCCAGGACTGGGCGACGGTGTACGTTGCCGCGTCCCTCGTCGACTACACGCTCGACGACACGACCAGGAACCTCGTCGACGGGTCAAGGACGCCACAGGACGTCGAGGAGTACTGGACCTTCACGCGCCCGGTCGGCCCCAAGGCCTGGCGCCTCTCCGCGATCCAGACGTCGTAGCCTATACGGGCACCGCCGCGGCCCGCCGGCACCTCGCGCGCGATCCCGTGATGCGTCGGCTCATCCGCCGGCACGGCCCGTGCCGGCTCGAGCCTCACGGGCGCTCACCGTACGAGACACTGGTGCGCGCCATCGCCCATCAGCAGCTCAACGGCCGCGCCGCCGAGACGATCCTGGGTCGCTTCGTCGCTTTGTTCCCTGAGCGGCGCTTCCCCGCACCAGCCGCGGTGCTCGCGGCGCACGCAGCCACGCTCCGCCGCGCGGGCTTCTCGCGCGCCAAGGTGCGCGCCATCAAGGACATCGCCGGGCACGCCGTCAAGGGCATGGTGCCGACGCGGCGCGCCTGCCGGCGGCTCAGTGACGAGGAGATGATCGAGCGGCTGACGCGGATCCACGGCGTGGGCCGCTGGACGGTAGAGATGCTGCTCATCTTCGCGCTCGGGCGGCTCGACGTCTTACCGGTAGACGACTTCGGCGTGCGCGAGGGCTTCCGCCACGCCTACGGCCGCCGCACGCAGCCAACGCCGAAGGCGCTCCGCGTGTTCGGCGAGCGCTGGAAGCCGTACCGCTCGGTGGCCGCGTGGTATCTCTGGCGGGCGGCGGGCGACGCGCGGCGAAAGGCGACGTAGAGGAGGCGGTCATGGAGCTCTACGAGGTGATGCGGACGACGTTCGCCGTGCGCGAGTTTACCGACGAGCCGGTGCCCGACGCGGTGCTGTTCAAGATCCTGGACCACGCGCGCTTCGCGCCCAGCGGCGGCAACCGCCAGGGCTGGCGCGTCATCGTCGTCCGTGATCCCGCGACCCGCAAGGCGCTCTCCGACTGCTCCGCGCCCGCCGCCAAGCGCTACGCCGCGCAGGTCCAGGCCGGCGAGAACCCCTGGAACACGATCGACCCCACCATTGTGGACGCCGTGACCATCGAGCGCATGTCGCCGCCGGCCCGGCTCACCGAGCCGTTCGTGAAGGCGCCGGTCGTCCTCGTCGTCTGCGTCGACCTCAAGGTCGTGGCGTCGATGGACCAGTTGCTCACTCGCGTCGGCGTGATCAGCGGCGCCTCGATTTACCCGTTCACCTGGAACATCCTCATGGCCGCGCGTCACGAAGGCTACGGCGGGACGATCACGACGCTCGCCGTGGCCCAGGAACCGAAAGTCCAGGAGCTACTCGGCCTCCCGCGCCACATCGCCGTGGCCGCCGTCATGCCCTTCGGGCGCCCGCTGCGGGCGCTCACGAAGCTCAAGCGCAAGACGGTGGCGGAGTTCGCTACGCTGGAGCGCTGGGGCGGCCGGCCGCTGCCAAGCGCCTAAGCGAGGGGCGCGCCGCCGAGGGGCCCTCGAGCGGCCCTCGCCACCAGGCGTTAGGATTGGGCCGTGCGCCTGCCCTTCGATCCGCCGCTCCCGCCCATGCTGTCCAAGGCCGCGGACGCCTTGCCGGGCGGCGACGGCTGGCAGTTCGAGCCCAAGTGGGACGGCTTTCGGACGTTGGTGTTTCGCGACGGCGACGAGATCGTGCTGCAGAGCCGCGACGAGAAGCCGATGAATCGCTACTTCCCCGAGCTCGCCGCACCCCTCGCCGCGACACTGCCCGAGCGCTGCGTCGTCGACGGTGAGATCGTCATCGTCGGCGCCGGCGGGCTCGACTTCGAGGCGCTGCTGCTCCGCATCCATCCGGCCGCGTCGCGGGTGAAGCTCCTGGCCGCGCAGACGCCGGCGTCGTTCGTGGCCTGGGACCTGCTCGCCGTGGGCGACGAGGACCTGCGCGAGGCGCCGCTCGCGGTGCGGCGCGAACGGCTCGAGCAGGTGCTGGCCAACGCTCCACCGCCGGTGCACCTGTCGCCGGCCACGCGCGATCGCGCCCTCGCGGAAGACTGGTTCCGTCGCTTCGAGGGCGCCGGGCTCGACGGTGTCATGGCCAAGCGTCTGGACGCCCCCTACCGCGCCGGCGAGCGCACGATGATCAAGGTGAAACACGCGCGCTCCGCCGACTGCGTGATCGCCGGCTTCCGCTGGCACAAGACCGGCGCGGGCACGATGGTCGGCTCGCTCCTGCTCGGCCTCTACGACGAGGATGGCACGCTGCACCACGTCGGTGTCACCGCCGCGTTCACCAGCGCGATGCGCAAGCGGCTCGTCGCCGACCTGGCGCCGCTCCGAGAGAACGCGCTCGAGGGCCATCCCTGGCGTGGCTGGGCCGAGGCGCACGAAGACGCGAACGCGAAGGAGCAACGCCGGCCCGGCGCAACGAGCCGCTGGAACCGCGGCAAGGACCTGAGCTGGGAGCCGCTCCGGCCCGAGCGCGTCTGCGAGGTCGCGTACGACCACATGCAGGGGACGCGGTTCCGCCACGCCGCGCACTTCGTGCGCTGGCGCCCCGACAAGCGCCCGCACGACTGCCGCTACGATCAGCTGGAGGTCACGCCGGCCTACGAGCTGGAGCGCGTCTTTGGCGCGCGCGACCCGCGCCGGGCGACTCCCGAGCCGCGCCAGGGATCGTAGTCGGGATCGGGCGGTTCCTCGGCAGGGCGCTCGCCCTCGGGCACGTGACGCAGGTTGACTCGGATGCGCGTCCACGTGCTCGAGCGGCCACGCATCGAGTCGACGAGGACGTCGTCCACCTGCAGCCGCCCCGCGACCTCCGGATGACGCGCTTTCCAGCGCTCCAGCCCCGCGAGCGCGTCCTCCTTCTGCTCCGCCTTCGCGACGGTGACGAGCGGTTGCGTCGACTGGCGGCCGGCGCGGCCCTTCTCCTGGGCGCTCGCCGCGTGCTTCCGTCGTGACGGCGCGACGCGCGGCGGCTCGTCGCCTTGCTTCTTGTAGTGCGGCGGCCAGGGCGCGTCGCCGAGGCCCGCGGCTTCCTGGGCGGCGGACAGCTCGAGCAGGCTGTCGAGCGATCCCGCCGCGGCGTCGATGCCGGCCGCTGCGTCGCCGCGTTCGGCCATGCACGCCGGGGCGGTGACCATTGTGAATGCCGCCGGATCGCAGTCGGCGACCTCGTCCCATGCGAGCGGCATCGAGACGCGCGCGTCGGGAGTCGGGCGCACCGACCAGGCCGACGCCACCGTGCGGTCCTTGGCGTTCTGGTTGTAGTCGAGGAAAACGCCGTGCCGCTCCTCCTTCCACCATTGGCTGGTCGCCAGCGCGGGCGCGCGCCGCTCCACCTCCCGCGCCAGGGCGAGCGCCGCGCGCCGCACCTGATCGAAGCTCCAGCGCCGCTCGATCCGCACGTTGACGTGCATGCCGCGGGATCCCGACGTCTTCGGCCAGCCGCGCAGGCCGTGCTCGTCGAGCACGTCGCGTACGATCAGGGCCACGCGCCTCACGTCGTCCCAGCTCACGCCCGGGCCGGGGTCGAAATCGACGCGCAGCTCGTCGGGATGCTCGAGGTCATCCGCGCGTACCGGGTGCGGGTTCAGGTCGATG
>WNFW01000571.1_pt1 | contig 53145 bp, 46 predicted proteins | sample 5400131 | NCBI WGS metagenome assembly WNFW01 (sample SAMN13153362, study PRJNA577476) | soil metagenome | isolation source: 20 cm soil or saprolite under grassland replicate 1 | place: USA:California | collected 2016-06-15
GGCTCCAAGATCTCCTGGACCCAGGTGGAGACGGGCTCGGCGATCACCTGGAAGTATCCCGGCTGCATCCTGCAGGGCGACGACTCGATCGGCGAGTTCTATTCGGTGGCCGTAACCAACCACCGCCAGCAGGCGGACACGGGCACCAAGATGATCCACATGGGCAAGAACACCCGCTCGACGATCGTCTCGAAGGGCATCTCGGCGGGTCGCGGGCAGAACACCTACCGCGGCCTCGTGAAGATCCTGAAGGGCGCCGAGCAGGCTCGCAACTACTCGCAGTGCGACTCGATGCTGATCGGCGACCGGTGCGGGGCGCACACCTTCCCGTACATCGACGTGCGCAACAGCACCGCCATTATGGAGCACGAGGCTTCGACGTCCAAAATCGGCGAGGATCAGATCTTCTACGCGAAGCAGCGCGGCCTCTCGGCCGAGGACGCCGTCTCGATGATCGTGAACGGCTTCTGCAAGGAAGTCTTCAAGGAGCTGCCGATGGAGTTCGCCGTCGAGGCGCAGCGGCTGCTCGGCATCAGTCTCGAAGGGAGCGTGGGTTGAGTAAGCATCCGTTGCTGCAGATCAAGAACCTCCACGCCTCGGTCGAGGGACGCGAGATCCTCAACGGCGTCGACCTCACGGTGAACACCGGCGAGGTGCACGCGATCATGGGACCGAACGGCTCGGGGAAGAGCACGCTGGCCCAGGTGCTCGCGGGTCATCCGGCGTACGCGGTCACTGCGGGCCAGGTGCTGTACGAGGGCAACGATCTGCTCGCGATGGCGCCGGAAGCGCGGGCCCGTGAGGGCGTGTTCCTCGCGTTCCAGTACCCGGTCGCCATCCGCGGCATCACCAACGCCTATTTCCTGCGCGCCGCGGTGAACGCGATCCGCAAGCACCGGGGTGAGGAGGAGCTCGGGCCGGTCGAATTCATGGACGCGCTCGAAGAGAAGCTCAAGGTGATCGGCTGGGACTCGAGCTATCTGACGCGACCGGTGAACGAGGGCTTCTCGGGCGGGGAGAAGAAGCGCAACGAGATCCTGCAGCTCGCGGTGCTCGATCCCAAGCTCGCAATTCTCGACGAGACCGATTCCGGACTCGACATCGACGCGCTGAAGACCGTGGCCCGGACCGTGGACAAGCTGCGGCGGCCCGACAACGCGACGGTGCTCGTGACGCACTACTATAGGATCCTCACACATATCGAGCCTGACGTCGTGCACGTCCTGGCCGGCGGGCGGATCGTCAAGTCGGGCGGCAAGGAGCTCGCGCTGGAGCTCGAAGAGAAGGGATACGACTGGCTGCGCGAAGAGGCGGCGGTAGGATGAGGGAGATCACCGAGCTCACCCAGCGCTACGTCGCGGCCTTCGAGGCGTTCGCCGGCAACGGCGCCGGGGGAGCACCGCCGTGGCTCAAGGAGATCCGTACGCAGGCAATCGCCCGCTTCGCGGAGCTCGGTTTCCCGACGATGAAGCAGGAGGAGTGGCGCTTCACGAACGTCGCGCCGATCGCCGAAGCGGAATTCACGCTCGCGCATACTCCCCGCTCCCCGCTCCCCGGCCCCGCAGACATCGAGCGGCTGAGTCTGGGCGTCGGTCCCCGCGTCGTTTTCGTGGACGGGCGCTACGCCCCCACGCTCTCCACGCCGGCGGACCTGGTCGGCGGCGTGCGGGCGGGGAGCCTCGCCGCTGCGCTTCGGACCGAAGCGGGTGGGGAGCTGGCCCGCGTGCACCTCGCGCGTCACGCGCGTTGGCGTGACAGCGCGTTCGCGGCGCTCAACACCGCGTTCCTCGCGGACGGGGCCTTCGTGCATGTTCCCGCCAACGTGACGCTGGAGCGGCCGCTCGAAGTGGTCTTCCTCTCCACTGGTCGCGCGGCCTCCGACGGCCCGGTCGTCTCCCACCCGCGCAGCCTCATCGTGCTCGAGCGGGGCGCGCGGGCGGCTCTCGTCGAGACGTACGCGGGGCTGTCGGATGGTGTGTATTGGACCAACGCCGTCACGGAAGTCCTCGTAGGGGAGGGTGCGTGGGCGGAGCTGTACCGCATACAGGAGGAGGGTCCGCACGGCTTCCAGGTGGCAACGACACATTCGCGACAGGAACGCGACAGCTACCTGGGATTGCACGTCGTGACGCTGGGCGCGGCGCTCGCCCGCCACGACATCAACGCGGTGCTCGACGGCCCCGGTGCCGAGTTGATCCTCAACGGGCTGTACCTGCTCGGCGGTACGCAGCACGCGGATCATCACACGGTGATCGACCACGCGCAGCCGCACTGCGCCAGCCACGAATTCTTCAACGGCGTGCTGGCCGAGCGGGCGCATGGCGTCTTCAACGGACGCATCATCGTGCGGCCCGGCGCGCAACGCACCGACTCGAAGCAGACCAACAACAACCTGCTGCTCTCCACCGAAGCGCGGGCCGACAGCCAGCCGCAGCTCGAGATCTACGCCGACGACGTGAAGTGCACGCACGGTTCGACGGTGGGTCCGATCGACCAGATGCAGCTCTACTATCTCCGCAGCCGCGGGCTCTCCCCCGCAGCCGCCCGGAGTATTCTCACCTACGGGTTCGGCGCGGAGATCCTCGACCGGATGCGGCACGCCGAGCTGCGCGACCGGGTGGACCGCCTGGTGCGCGCCCGGCTCGGCTGATGCTCGACGTCGCCCGCCTCCGTGCCGACTTCCCCCTGCTCGCGCAGCGGGAAAACGGCCACCCGCTGATCTACCTCGACAACGCCGCGACGACCCAGAAGCCGCAGGCGGTGCTCGACGCCATTGCCGACTATTACCGCACCACCAACGCCAACGTGCACCGCGGCGCATACGACCTCGCCATTCGCGCCACCGAGGCGTACGAGGCGGCGCGGGCGACGCTCGCCGCGTTCGTAAACGCCTGGGCGCCGGAAGGCGTGGTGTTCACTCGCGGCACCACCGAGGCGATAAATCTGGTGGCCGGCGCCTACGGCCGGACGGCCGTGAAAGCCGGCGACAGTGTGGTGGTCACGGCCATGGACCATCACTCGAACCTCGTGCCGTGGCAGATGCTGTGTCAGGAAAGGGGCGCCACGCTCCGGATGGTCGAGATCACCGAAGACGGCCGGATCGATCTCGCCGACTTCGGTCGGGCGCTCGAGCGGCGGCCCAAGATCGTCGCGTTCCCCTACGTGTCCAACGCGCTCGGCACCGTGAATCCGGCGGCGCAACTCGCCCAGCTCGCACACGCCGCCGGCGCCGTCGTGGTGGTGGACGGGGCACAGTCCACGCCGCATCTGAAGGTCGACGTACAGGCGCTCGGCTGCGACTTCTACGCCCTGTCGGGTCACAAGATGCTCGGGCCGATGGGCTCCGGCGCGTTGGTGGCGAAGCCGGAGCTGCTCGAGGCAATGCCGCCCTACCACGGCGGTGGCGAGATGATCTCGCGGGTGTGGGACGACCATTCCACGTACAACAAGATTCCGCACAAGTTCGAGGCCGGGACGCCGAACGTGGAAGGAGCGGTCGGACTGGCGGCGGCAATCGCCTACCTCGAGCGCATCGGCCGCGAGCGAATCGCCGACCACGAGCAGGCCCTCGCGGCCGCCGCAATCGATAAGCTCACCCAGATCGAGGGCGTGACCGTATACGGCCCGCGCGGCAGGGGCGACCGCGCGGGGGTCGTGTCGTTCACGTACGGGGATATTCACCCGCACGACATCGCCACGATTCTCGACCAGGACGGGATCTGTATCCGGGCCGGTCACCACTGCGCACAGCCGTTGATGCGGCGGCTGAACGTCCCCGCGACCGCCCGCGCCTCGTTCTACCTGTACAATGGGTTGGACGAGGTGGACGCCCTCGCCGGGGCGCTCGTCAAGGCGGGAGCCCTGTTTGGATACGTCCCCGCCTGATCCGCAGCTCAGCGCCCTCTACCAGGAGCTGATCCTCGATCACTACCGGCGGCCTCGCAACAAGGGGACGCTGGAGCAGGCGACCCACGCGGTGTCGCTGAACAACCCGCTGTGCGGCGACGAGATCGACCTGCAGCTCCGGGTCGACGGCGACATCATCAAGGAGGTGCGCTTCATCGGTCGGGGCTGCTCCATCAGTCAGGCCGCGGCCTCGATGATGACGCAGCTCGTCAAGGACAAGTCGATTCCCCAGGCGCTCGCGCTGGCCGACCGGATGAGCGCCATGATGCAGGGGGACGAGGGCGCCGCGCGGGACAAAACCCTGGGCGAGCTGCGCGCCCTGGCCGGCGTGTCGAGGTTTCCCGTCCGCATCAAGTGCGCCCTGCTCCCCTGGAACGCGCTGACCGACGCCGTCAATTCGCAACGAGGCTAGATTAGCCTCGCGCACATGACGTCCCCCTCGCCCTCCCCCTTCCCCTCCCCCTCCCCTACCCCGATTCTGGTCCTCGACCGGGTCAGCAAGCGCTTCGCCGGTCATATCGCCGTCGATGAACTTTCGTTGTCCGTTCCCCGCGGTGTGATCTACGGCCTGCTCGGGCCGAACGGCGCCGGGAAGACCACGACGATCCGGATGATCATGGACATCCTGGAGCCGGACGGCGGCGCCCTGCGGATATTCGGCGAGCCCGGCGGCGGGCGAGCTCACGCGGAGCGGATCGGCTACCTCCCGGAGGAGCGCGGCCTGTACCGTAAGATGCGGGTGCTCGACGTGCTCGTGTTTCTCGGGGAGATGAAGGGCATCGACCGGAGGCGGGCACGCCAGCGGGCGGCGGAATGGCTCGAGCGACTCGGCCTCACCGCCTGGCGCCTGCGCCGGGTCGACGAGCTGTCGAAGGGGATGCAGCAGAAGGTGCAGTTCATTTCGACCATGCTCCACGACCCGGACCTCCTGATTCTCGACGAGCCGTTCTCGGGGCTCGATCCGGTGAACGCTCAGGTGATGAAGGACACGGTGCTCGACATGCGCCGTCGCGGGAAGACCATCCTGTTCTCGACGCACATTATGGAGCAGGCCGAGAAGCTGTGCGAGCAGCTGTGCATCATCGCGCGTGGGCGGAAGCTCGTGGACGGCGCGCTCTCGGACATCAAGCGGACGCACGGCGGACACCATCTCGTCATCGGGTTCGACGGGAGCCTCGGCGGGGCGGCGCAGGTGTTCGCGGACCGAACGCTCGTGAGCAAGGTGGACAACTACGGCCAGTATGCCGAGCTCGAGCTCGCCTCCGGCGCCGATCCCCAGCAGATCCTCCAGCGCTTGGTGACGTCGGGCGCGCGGTTGTCCAAGTTCGAGCTGCAGGAGGCGTCGTTGAACAAGATCTTCATCGACCTGGTGGGGCCGGAGGCGGCGCGTGCGTAAGATCTGGGCGGTGATCCGGCGGGAGTTCGTCGAGCGGGTGCGGAGCAAGTGGTTCTGGGCGTCCGCGATCCTGGGCCCCGTGTTCTTCGGAGCGATCATCATCATCCCGCTGCGCTTCGCCTCGACCGGCGGCACCAAGGCCATTGTCGTGGTGGATGGGACGGCGTCGGGGCTCGGCGCCCGTGTGGCGGATTCGCTGGCCCGAGGCAAGACGTTCACGGTCGTCGCCCGATCCGTGCCGCGCCCCGGGCTGTTGGATTCCCTGACGCATGAGGTGGGCCGCAACCGGCTGGATGGGCTCCTCGTCCTGACCGACCGGACGGTGGAGACGGGTGCGGCCGAGTATCGTGCCGCGAACGTCTCGTCGTTCCGCGACATCGACGAGCTGCGGGGCGTGCTCGGTCGACTCGCCGTGAACGCTCGGCTCGAGCGCGCCGGTGTGGATCCCGCGACGGTCGGCCGGGCGCAGATCAAGATCGACCTCGAGACCAGGAAGATTTCGGGATCCGCGACCACGGGTGAGAGCTCGGCACAATCGTTCTGGCTCGCCTACGTCATGTCGATCGTTTTGTTCATCGTGATCGCGGTCTATGGCGTCAACGTGATGAGCTCGGTGCTCGAAGAGAAAACGACGCGGGTCGTCGAAGTCCTGGTCTCGTCGCTGCGTCCGTTCCAGCTGATGCTCGGCAAGGTGGTCGGGGTCGGGGCCGTATCGATTTTCCAGTTCGCGATTTGGGGGTTGGGCGGGCGGCTGGTGCTCTCGCAGCGAGCGGCGTTGCTCGGCACCGCGCCGCCCGGGGGCGTGGGGCAGGAAGCGGTGTTCCAGCTCCCACCCGTCCCGGCGGCGACGGTCGCCGTGTTCCTCGCGTACTTCTTGGGCGGCTTCTTCCTCTATTCCGCCATGTTCGCGGCGGTGGGCGCGATGTCGTCCAACGAGCAGGAGGCGCGCCAGGCGCAGCAGCCGGTGGTCTTCCTCCTCATGATCGCGTACCTGTCGGTGTTCGCGCTCGCCAACGACCCGGGCTCCACGTACGCGGTCGCACTCGGCGCGGGCATCGGGGGGGTCACATGGATCGCGGCGCGGATATACCGCGTGGGAATACTCATGACGGGGAAGCGGCCGAATCTCCGGGAGTTAATACGCTGGGTCAGAGCATAGACGTTGAGGGAGACGCCGAAGTCGCCGAGGCGCTGAGTGGATATGAGGGTAGAGGGCAAAGGCATAGGAAAGGCACCGTCGGCAATCTTCTGGTGCTGCTCCGCACGCAATTCGGTTGCACCGTTCCCACGTGGCACACTACAAGACATTGAAGGCGTGGCAGCACGCACAAAGGCTCGCCATCGAGTGCGTCAGGGCTTCCCGCGGTTTCCCTGACTACGAGCAGAACGCACTGGCCGACCAGTTGCGACGCGCCTGTTACAGCGTCCCCCTGAACATCGCCGAGGGCAACACTCGACATGGTTCGCGAGAATACCGTCGTTTCCTCGACACGGCGCGCGGCTCCCTAGCCGAGGTGGAGACGATCATCGAGATGGCACGTGAGCTTGGCTACGTGAGGCCGGCCGAGTTTGGCAGGCTCGAAGCGCTGGTGAATGAGACCGGACGTACGTTGTATGGCCTACTGAGGAAGATCAGCGGCGCCGCCTCGCGGGTCCCTTCGCCCTAGCCTCTCACATCCACTCAGCGTCTCGGCGCCTTAGCGTCTACCTCGACGTCTCGGCGTCTGAGCCGGTATAATTGCGTGCATGAGCGTCGACTATGATGTGATCGTGGTGGGAGCCGGCCATGCAGGATCGGAGGCCGCGGTGATGGCCGCCCGTCTCGGCGCCCAGGTCCTCCTCCTGACTTCCAACCTCGACACCATCGGTCAGATGTCCTGCAATCCCGCCATCGGCGGGATCGCGTGGTGCGTGAGATCGACGCGCTCGGCGGCATCATGGGGCGAGCGACCGATCGCGCGACCATCCAGTTCCGCATGCTCAATCGCTCCAAGGGCCCGGCCGTGTGGGCGCCCCGCGCCCAGTGCGACCGCACGTTGTACCGCCGAGCCGTCCGGGAACTGCTCGAAGGTTTCCCAGGCGTCGAGCTGACGCAGGGGATGGTGACGCGTCTCATCCTCGACGGCACGCGCGCCGCGGGCGTCGTGACGGCCGACGGACGCCGTTTCCGCGCACGTGTCGTGGTGCTCACCGCCGGCACGTTCCTGCGCGGGCGCATCCACCTCGGCACTGACACGCAAATCCCGGCCGGTCGCGCCGGCGATCAGCCCGCCGTCGATATCGCGCAACACATTGAAGCACTTGGTCTTACAGTGTCGCGCTTCAAGACCGGTACGCCGCCGCGAGTGGACGGCCGCAGCGTCGATTGGTCCAGGGTCGAGCGCCAGGACGGAGACGGGACCGCTTACCGCTTCTCCTTCTATGATCACGCCGAGCTGCCCCGCCAGCTGCCATGCTGGATCACGTGGGCTGGAGAGGAAGTGAAGCAGATCATCCGCGCGCATCTCGGCGAATCGGCGCTGTACGGCGGGGCGATCAGCGGCCGCGGGCCGCGCTATTGCCCATCGGTCGAAGACAAGATCGTAAAGTTCCCGGAAGCGAAGCGCCACCAGGTGTTCCTCGAGCCGGAGGGGCTCGACACACACGAGTTGTATGTGAACGGGCTGTCCACTTCCCTGCCCGTCCCCGTACAGCTCGAATTCCTCCGCGCGGTGCCAGGTCTCGAGCGGGCGAAGATGACCCGTCCGGGTTATGCCATCGAGTACGATTATTATCCGCCCACTCAGCTCACGCCGTGGCTGGAAACGAAGGCCGTCGAGCACCTGTTCTTCGCCGGGCAAATCAATGGAACGACCGGATACGAGGAGGCGGGAGGCCAGGGTGTCGTGGCCGGGATCAATGCCGTGCGCCGGATCCGCGGCGCGGAGCCCGTGATCCTGGGGCGCGACGATGCGTACCTCGGCGTCCTGGTGGATGACCTCGTGACGCGGGGAGTGGACGAGCCGTACCGACTGTTCACGTCGCGCTCCGAGTTCCGGCTGCTGCTGCGGCAGGACAACGCGCTGCGGCGATTGGCTCCGCTCGCCGACCGCCTCGGGCTGCTCACGGCGGCGGAGCGGCGGGTGGCGACGCGCCGCTTCGAGGAAGAGGAGGAGGTGCTGCGAGCGGCGCGCGGGGCGACGATTACACCGAGCGCCGCCGCGGCGGTGCTCGCGAACACGGGCACGAGCCTGGGGGAGCCCGAGCGTGTCGCGAGCGTGGCCCGACGGCCCGGCGTATCGCTGGGCGCGCTGCTCGAGGCCGCAGGGGTCACGGTGACGGCGCAGGAGGCAGCGGTGGTGAGTGCCGGCATCGAGCTCAAGTACGACGGATACCTGGCGCGCGAGCGGGAGGCAGCGGCGCGGTTGGCCGAGCTCGCGTCGTTCGCGCTCCCTCGAGACCTTCCCTACCTCGAGTTCAAGAGCCTCGCGACCGAAGCACGGCAAAAGCTCGATCGCATCCGGCCGACCTCGCTCGCCCAGGCGGCGCGCATTCCCGGCGTGTCGCCCAGCGATCTGCACAATCTTGTAGTCGAAACGGCCCGCTGGCGCCGACGGGTGGCCTAGCAGCTGGCTTCCACTGGCGGTGTTTCACGTGAAACTAGGCAGCGGTTTCACGTGAAACTCACTCTTTACGTCTGGGGTACCAAGACCCTATATTGAGAACTTCTCAGCGAGCAACAATATAACATATTTGTATACAATAACTTAGATAATGCCGCGCGTCATCGCAATCGCCAATCAAAAGGGCGGCGTCGGCAAGACGACGACGGCGGTGAACATCGCCGCGTCGCTCGCCACCGCCGAGCGCAAGACCCTCCTCGTCGATGCCGATCCCCAAGCCAACTCGACGAGCGGCGTAGGCATCGAACGCGACCGCATCCGCCACTCGTTGTACGATGCCTTGCTCGATGGCCGTTCCCTCGCCGATGCACGATTCACCCACGTGCACTTCCCCTACCTCGACGTCGTGCCAGCCACGCAGGACTTGGTCGGCGCCGAGCTCGAACTCGTCAACAAGCAGGGGCGCGAGACGATGATGCGGCGCGCGCTGCGGGATTTCCGCGATCAGTATCAATACGTGGTAATCGATTGTCCGCCCTCGCTCGGTCTGTTGACGCTCAACATGCTCACAGCCGCCGACAGCGTGCTGATTCCCATCCAGTGCGAGTACTACGCGCTCGAGGGTCTCTCGCAGCTCCTCAACACCGTCAAGCTGGTACAGCGGAACTTCAACCCCGCGCTGGCGATCGATGGCGTGCTGCTGACGATGTACGACGCGCGGCTGAATCTCTCGAAGCAGGTGGCCGACGAGGCCAAGGAGTACTTCGGATCGCAGATGTTTGCCATTACGATCCCGCGCAATGTGCGCCTCGCCGAGGCGCCGAGCTTTGGGAAGCCGATCCTGTTGTACGATGTGCAGTCGGTGGGCGCGAAGAGCTACCTGGCGGTGGCACAGGAGCTGATCCGGCGCGTGGAGCACGGCGCCGTGTCCTCCCCCGCCCCGTCCGCTGCTGAACCGCTGCCGGAGGTGCCCGCATGACGGAAACCATCGCAGGTCGCCGTCGGCTCGGCCGGGGCCTCGAAGCCCTGCTGGGGCCTACGCGCGAGGAAGCAGAGCGCGAGGGGAGTCTCGTAGAACTGGCGATCGCCGATATCCGCCCCAACCCCTACCAGCCGCGCCGGGACGTCGACCCCGCGGCGCTGGAGGAGCTCCAGGCCTCCATCCGCAAGGCCGGTTTGTTGCAGCCCGTCGTGGTACGCCCCGTCCCGGGCGGCAACGGCGGCTTCGAGCTGATCGCCGGCGAGCGGCGACTGCGGGCTTGCCAGGCGCTCGGCTGGGAGAAGATCCCCGCGGTGAAGCGCGAAGTCGACGACCGCACCGCCCTGACGCTCGCGCTGGTCGAGAACCTGCAGCGTGACGACCTCTCGCCCGTGGACGAGGCGCGCGGTTACGAGCGTCTCCTCGCGGAATTCAGCCTGACGCAGCAGGACGTCGCGGACGCGGTGGGTCGCGACCGCTCCACGGTCGCCAACGCCCTCCGGCTGCTGAAACTGCCGGCGACGGTGCTCGCGCTGCTGCATGAAGGCGGTCTCTCGGTCGGCCACGCCCGCGCGCTGCTCGCGCTCGAGGACGCGCGTGTCGCGACGTCGCTCGCCAAGGAGGCGGTGGACCTCGGGCTTTCGGTGCGGGACGTGGAAGACCGAGTGCGCGGTGGCCGGGCGCCGGTCCGACGCCCGCGTCTCAAGAAGGGAATGGGACATGCGCCCGAAGTGCGGCGCATCGAGGACGCGCTGCGCCGCCGCCTCGGCACCGACGTGCGGGTGACCCTCCGCGCCAAGGGCAAAGGACAGATTCATCTCAACTTCTATTCCAACGACGATCTTGCGCGGCTCCTGGAGCTGATCCTCGGCGCGCCGTTCAACGGATGAAGCAGCGGAAAGATCGCCGCGTCACCATCGTCGTCCACACCGATGGAGACCTCGCTTCCCGCCAATACCGCGTTCCCCTGTGGGCGCTCGAGGCCGGGAAGTGGAGCGCGCTCGTCGTGGGTCTGTTGATCGTGCTGTTGTTCGCAGTCGCGGGACCGATCGGTCGCGCGGCGGCCCGCGTGCCCGGCCTCGAGCGTCAGGTGGCGCGGCTGGAGGAGGAGAACAGCCGGGTGCAGCAACTCGCGGCGGCGCTGAACAGGGCCGAGGCGAACTACCAAGAGCTGCGCACGATGTTGGGTGTGAGGGCGCCGCGGGAGAAGGGAGCGGTGGCCCCGACCGGGGACCTCGTGCGGGCGGTCGCCGTACGCGCCCGTCCTCCTTCGGCGCCCCTGCGCTACGAGCCAGGCCCGGCGGAGCCGACGCACTGGCCGCTCGACGTCGCAGGGTTCGTCACCCGCGGGCAGGTGCGGCCCGGCGATGTCACCGAGTCGCATCCAGGCATCGATATCGCCGTGCCCGCCGGCACGCCGGTCCGTGCCGCCGGCGGCGGGTCGGTCGAGGCGGCGGGCACCGACCCGGCGTACGGACTGTTCGTGCTCATGCGGCACTCGAGCGGGTATGAAACGATGTATGGGCACGCCTCGCGCCTTCTGGTGCGCGAAGGCGACTCGGTGCAGGCGGGGCAGGTGATCGCGCTCTCCGGCAACTCGGGGCGATCCACGGCGCCGCACCTCCACTTCGAAATCCGCCGCGAGGGCAAGTCGCTCGATCCCCTCACGGTCGTGAAACAGGAGAATTGACATGGCGATGTTCACCGAGAAGGGGCAGGGGGGGCTCGAGTCGGAATCCGGACTGTCCATCATCGGGACCGGCATGCGCGTCGTAGGGGATATCAGCGCGGACGGTGTCGTGAAAATCGAAGGCACCGTGGTGGGCACGGTGCGCGCTGGCCGGCAGGTGCTGGTGGGCAAGGGCGGCGAAGTGGAAGGAGACGTGATCTCGCGCGAGGCGATCATCGGTGGCGAGGTACGCGGCTCGATCCGGGCCGACGAGCGTATCGAGATCCAATCCACCAGTGTCGTGCACGGCGACATCGCGGCGAAACGACTGCTGGTGCAAGAGGGAGGCGAGATCAACGGCGTCGTGCGCATGGGTGAAGCGGCGCTCGAAGCGGAGACCGCTGAAAAAGCGGGGGCGCCGCGGTCCTACTAGGCGCGCCAGATATCCACACGTTCGTACTTCCCCGTGTGGATTGTTTATCTCTATATGCAGTAGTACGTTAGCTCGCGTTGTGGCGTGGGAGTCGCACCTCACTGTCGATAATCTGGTGAGACAATGTCTCCATACTGCCAGAGGTGAGAGGCTCGATGGAGCTCACCGAGCTGGTCTCCTACGTGGACGGCTACCTCCGGGTATTGGAGGTACCGGACGCGCCCCACGCGATCAACGGGCTGCAGGTCGCGAACGCGGGTACGGTGAGCCGCCTGGCGGCTGCCGTCGATCTATGCGAAGCGACCGTGCGCATGGCGGCGGAGCAGGGGGCCGACTTGCTGCTCGTGCACCACGGCTTGTTCTGGGGTGGGCTCCAGCCGCTCACGGGGCGCGCGTATCGGCGCGTCGCGGGACTGATGGCGCAGAACATCGCGCTCTACAGCGCTCATCTTCCACTCGATCTGCATCCTGACGTCGGCAACAACGCGGTACTCGCGCGCCAACTCGGCGTCTCGCTCCGCGGGGAGTTCGGAGAGGAATACGGTGTGCGCATCGGCCGTTGGGGAGAGACCGACGTCTCCCGCGACGCGCTGGAGCGCCAACTGGCGGCCCTCACGAGTAGCGCACCCCGGCTGATGGCGTTCGGCCCGGAGCGGGTGCGCCGCGTGGGGATCGTGACGGGGGCGGCGGGCTCGATGATCGCGCAGGCCGCCGCCGCCGGCCTCGACACCTTCGTCACGGGCGAGGGTCCCCACCACACGTTCTTCGACGCCGAAGAGCTGAAGCTGAACGTGTTTTACGCCGGGCACTACGCCACCGAGACGGTGGGGGTCAAGGCGCTGGCCGAACACCTCCACGTCCGGTTCCATCTGCCCTGGACGTTTCTCGATCATCCGACCGGTCTGTGAGCCCACGCCGCGTGCTGGCCGTGCTCGCGGCATCCGAGCTGTGCGGCATGGCGCCGTGGTTTTCCGCGTCCGCCGTCGCACCGGCGCTCTCGCGCGTGTGGCGGCTCGACACGGCGGGCGCAGCATGGCTCACGATCTCGGTGCAGCTCGGCTTCGTCGCGGGTGCGCTCGTGTCGGCGCTGCTCACGCTCTCCGACCGCTGGTCCGCCCGCCGCCTGGTCGCGGGCTGCGCCTGGCTCGCCGGTCTCGCGACCCTCGGTGTGGCGTTCGCGCCGGGCCCCGGAGCGGGCATTGCGCTGCGGATGCTCACCGGCGCGGCGCTGGCGGGCGTGTATCCGCCGGGAATGAAGATCGTCGCCGGGTGGTATCGCGAAGGTCGGGGACTCGCGATCGGTGTCCTCGTCGGCGCGTTGACGCTGGGCTCGGCGCTTCCCCATCTCGTTCGCTGGGCGGTTCCGGCCGAGTATTGGCGGCCCGTGCTCGACATCGCGGCGGCGGCGGCGCTCCTCGGCGGCCTCCTGGTCCTGCTCGTGCCGCACGACGGCCCGTTCGCCACGCCAGCACCGCCCTTCACCTGGCGGGCGGCGCCGAGCATCCTCGCAGACCGTGCGGTGTCGCTCGCCAACCTCGGCTACCTCGGTCACATGTGGGAGCTGTATGCGATGTGGACGTGGCTGGCCGCGTTCGTGGCGGCGAGCGAAGTGGCCCGGACCGGTGGCGATTCCACGGGAAGTGGCGCGCCGGCGTTGGTCACCTTCGCGGTAGTCGGGAGCGGCGCGTTGGGGTGCTGGCTGGGCGGAAAGTACGCTGATCGGTGGGGCCGCACGCTGATCACCAGCGTTGCGATGACCGTGTCCGGCGCGTGCGCGCTGGCGGTGGGCCTCGTGTTCGGCCGCCCCCTCCCGGTACTGGTGCCGCTCCTCCTCGTCTGGGGCGTGACCGTGGTCGCGGACTCGGCTCAGTTCTCGGCCGCAGTGAGCGAGCTGGCCCCGCGTGAGCTTGTGGGGACCGCGCTCACGCTCCAGACGAGCCTGGGGTTCCTCCTGACCTGTCTCACGATCTATCTGTTGCCGTGGGTGGCGGCACGGATGGGGTGGCGCTGGAGCATGAGCCTCCTGGCGCTTGGACCCGCGTGTGGCGTGTGGGCGATGCTCGTGCTGCGGCGCTGGCCGGAGGCGGCGTCGCTCGCGGGCGGGCGAGGTTAGGGCACCGCGACGGTCCCCACTTCGCCGCCGAACTCGTCCGAAGCGCGCGTCGTCCCGGCCGGCGCGGTCCACCTCCCACCGTCGATTCGCACGTTGATCCGGTGTATGCCGCTCGGAATGCGGAGCCAGCATTCCCACGTATCCTCGCCCGCGCGGCGAAGGGCGACCGGCTGCCAATCCGTGAAATCGCCGGCCACTTCCACGGTCGCTCGGGCGAGAGCGTATAGGACGACCCGGAAAGTGCCATCGAAAGCCGGTTGCAGTTCGAGTCGCGCGGCGAAGCCTGCCTCGCCGTCGCCCGAGGCAGGCGGCCGACCGAGCGGCTGCGGATCGCGGCGGACGCGTGGTCGTACGAGCGCTGTCCGCAGGCGCAATCCGGCGCTCACGTACCGCCCCGCCACGCCGCCGCTGACCGGATCGGTGGGATAGCGGCCGCCCGAGACGAAGAGCGCAGTGCGCTCCCCCAGCGTGAGTACGGTGCTCGCTTCGCCGTACACGCCGTGACCTGCGCCGCGGCTCGACACCCTGGCTGCGAGCGAGGCGTCGAGCTCGACGGAGCCTCGGCTTGCGTGGAGTGTCGACCCGACGTCGCTGTACGCCGTATCCCCGACGATCGATCGGGTGGCGGACAAAGCGACCGTCACCCAAGAGCGCCGCGCCCACACACCGACGCCGGCGACCGCTACGGGGCGAGCCGCGCGTCCGTATGAGGTGCGCCCCCCAGTCCCGCCGATCCACGCGCCCCGACCGGCCGCGACAAAATGCAACCGGGCCTCGGCCGTAGCGTGCCAGAAACTCGCGAAGTTGGCATAGCTGCTCCCACCCGCGGAGAGAGACAGCTCCCCACGCCAGCGGGGGGGGAGCAAACTCGGCGGCGTGAAGAGCGAAGCGGCGACGAGCCCCTGGAGACTCCGGCGACCGCTTTCGAAGCGGAGATAGGTGCCACGAGCTGTGACGGCGCCGCCGGGCCGTTCCCAGGTGAGGGTCGGCGTGAGAGACGCGGCGCCGGACCGAAGGAAGCCATCGTAGCGTACCGTCGAGACGCCGACGTCGACGGTCCCGGTGGTCTGGGCGGCGGAGGCGCGCGCGGCCAAGAGGGACGTTGCCGCGGCGAGGGACGCGGCCCAAGCATGTCGCGCGGCCGGCGCGGGCCGCACGGGGTTAGGGGCGGCCGGGGCGCTGCTGGCGGGCCCCCGCGTTCACCCGCATGTCCGCGGCCGTCGCCGCAGCCGCAGTCGCCGCGGCGGGGGGGGCGCCCAACGCGATGTCGCGCTCGACGGCGCGCCGGAATTCGACGAGGTCCGCGTCTCTGGCTCGCGCGGCAAGGGCGAGCACGGCGGCGGCAGCGCTGTCGACGGGGACTCCGCTCGCCACCAGGTCGGCGAGCACGGCGAGCGGCATGGTAAGGGGCTCTCGGCGAGCTTGCCGCAGCCGTGCGAGGACGGTGGGGGACGCCCCGGCGCGGAGCGCCGCAGCGCCGGCGCTGAGCTCCGCGGGCGAGGCGGTCGACCCGAGTGCGTCACGGGCGTGCCCCAGCTCCACGGCGAAACGCCGCACGGCGGCGACGATCAACTCTCCTGAGGCCCGCTTCGTCGCGCCTTCGAGCGCACGCTGCACGAGAGGCTCCGTGGGAAGCAGGGCTCTACCGGCCGAATCGACGAGTGCCGCGACGGCAGGCCGTGTGGCGGCGTCGAGTCGCTCGAGGCGCGGATCGGTCTGCTGACCGGCGGCACGTCCTGCGACCAGCATCGCCGCGAGCAGGGGAAGCGCGCTACGGCTGACGGCGGGCGTCACGAGCCCCCTCCTCCCACGGTGAGCACCGAGCTGGGTGCGCCGTAGTCCTCATCACGGGCTACCGGCGCCGAGGGGTCGGCCAGCCAGCGCGAGCCGTCCACGAAGAACGCGTAGTGATAGCGGCCGGGCACGAGCGGGACCACCGCAGTCCACAGCGCCTCGGTTCCGGTTCGGCGCATCGGCGTGCGGGTCGCGTCCCAGTCGTTGAAGTCCCCGACGAGCGATACGCGCGTCGCGCGGGGAGCGACCAGGACGAACTGAAAGGCGCGGGACTCTGCCTCGTGGGGAGCTGGCGGTCTGGAGTCCATCCGGGTGAGGACGACCGCGACTGCGACGGCGGCGGCCGCCGCGAGCCCGCCGAGCGGTGTGATCGTGAGCCGATGGGGGCGTCTGAGCCAACGCCACATCTCCCCCAGCCGAGTCGCACGGCCGGGCGCAGGGAGCGCCGTGATCGCGCGCATGACCCGCTCGTCGAGCGCCGGGTCGATCCGCACGGCTCGCCGGAGATGCCGCGTGAGGCGCTCGACTGCGTCTTCCACTTGGTCAAACACGCTCCGCCTCTTTGAGCATCGCCTGGAGCTGCTCCCGCGCCCGCTTCACGCGCATTTTCAGCGCGGAGATGCCCGCGCCGGTCAACCGTGCCATGTCCTCGTACTCGAGCTCCTCCACATGCTTGAGGAGGAACGCCTCGCGCGACTCGGCCGGGAGACGCGCCAACGCCCAACGGACCGTGTCATCCCACTCGGCGCGCCCGTCCGGTCCCGCCAGCGGTGCGGTCTCGAGTGCGACGGGGTCGTGTACGAACCGCCGCGCCCGGCGCGCGGCGCGGGCGCCGGCCGTGCGGCAGCGGTTCACCAAAATGCCGTACAGCCATGCACCGAAACGCTCGGGATCGTCGCAGCGCGCCAGCGAGCGATAGGCACGGACGAAGGAGTCCTGCAGCACCTCTTCCGCGTCCTCCCGATTTCCGAGCATGTGCAACGCGTACCGGCCCAGGCGATCGCGATACCGCGCGACGAGATCGGCGTAAGCACCGGTGTCGCCGGCTTGCACACGGCGCACCAGGGCGGCGTCGCTCGTCCCCACGCTGTGTATACCCATTGAGAGGATCCTCGCGTCACACTACCCCGCTGGTGTGACGCCGGCCAGGGGAGTCGGGGTATCTGGAGCAGAGTGCCGCCACGATCTCTCTAGGAGCGAACGATGTCGAGACGCCTCGCCATGTCCCTCGTTGCCGCCGTCCTGCTCGCCGCGGGCGGATGCTACCAGGATGACAGCGTCACCACCGTCAACCGCAAACCGGTCGCTCGTGTGCTGCTCACGGACGCCCCGTTTCCGTACGACTCGCTTGGCAGTGTGAATGTGTACGTGGTCCGGATCGAGGCCAACGCCGAGAGCGACACCAGCGGGACGGGGAACTGGGTGCTCGTCACCGAGCCCGGGAAGAGCTTCGACCTGCTCGCCTTGCAACAGGGTGCCACCGCCCTGCTCGGCGAAGGGGAGCTGCCGGCCGGCCAGTATCATTCGATCCGAATGACGATCGACACCAATCGATCCTCGATCATCTGGAACAGTGCGGGCCAGGCTCCCGTGAATTGGCACGCACAGTCGGCGATTTATACCTTCGTCGATTACCCGGTGAGTGGTCCGACCCAGGGTGACATTGTGGTTGACTTCGACCTCGGGCAGAGCTTCCAGTACAACTATTATGGGCGGAACGAGTTCGATTTCACGCCTCACCTCCGCGCGATCAACTCTGCCGCCGCGGGCGCGATCGCAGGGACCGTGACGCAGAGCTACGGTGGGACGACGGGTCCGGTCAGGAACGCCCAGGTCTCCGTGTTCGTGCCGTACCCGGGCCAGCCCGACAGTGCGTGGTACCTCGAGGCCACCGGTCGCAGCGATCCGGCCGGACACTACAAGGTCGCCTTCCTGCGTCCAGGCAGCTACGTCGTCAGAATCGAAGAGCCGTTCCTTCCATACCTCGATCCTGTGGTCACGCCGAACGTGCACGTGGCTGCGGGCGACACGACGCCCTTGTCGGTACTGCTCCCCAATGCCGGCTCGAGTGGCGCCGCGTATGTGCGCATCTCCGGGCCTACCTCCGTGGGTGTGGGCGGGACGATCACCCTGTTCGCGGCGGTGGGCGACGCGAACGGCAATCCGGTCCTCAAACCGTCGGTGTCGTGGACCAGCAGCGACGAGACGACCGCCAGCGTGACCGGTGTGGGTGACACCGCGAGTGTCATCGGGCGGAAGCAGGGCATCGCGACCATCACGGCAACGAGCGGTGGCCTCAGCGACTCGCACACGGTCCAGGTGGCCGGTTCGGCCGCTCCGGTCGCGAGCGTCACGGTCGTGCCCGCAAGCGCGGACCTCGCGGTCGGAGACAGTCTGGCGTTCCAGGCGGAGCTGCGCGACTCGGATGGGACTCTGCTGCTGGACCGCCCCGTCTCGTGGATCAACGCAGACAACAGCGCCACGATTCAACTCTATTCCTACGGGACGACGGCAATCGTCTGGGCTCGGGCTGCAGGAACGGCGGTCCTCCGAGCCACGAGCGAAGGCAAGGCGGGCCAGGCAACGATCACGGTGCACTGAGCCAGCGGTGGGGCCGTCGTCGGGCCCGCAGTGCGCGGGAATGGGGGCAGGGGGCTCCCCCCGCGCGCCGCGGGCTCGTAGTTTGCGGTTCCCGTGTCCCATCCGGAGGTACCTTGCGTTTCGCTCCGCTCGTCGCGCTGGCCCTGGTGGTCGCCTGCGCGCGTCCGCCCCGCGCCGCCGCGCCTCCCCAGCCGGGCCTGTTCGGCCCTTCCTCTCAACCAGTCCTCTTGCCGCCGAGGCAGTTCGAGCCGGACGTGCCGCGCACCGATGCCCAGTGGCGTGCCGTCGGCCGGGAGGCGGCGGCGCTGCTGTCGCAATACGTCGCGATCAACACCACCAATCCGCCGGGCAACGAGCTCCAGACCGCGAACTGGCTGAAGGCGGTACTCGCGCGTGAAGGGATCGACGCTGAGGTGTTCGAGCCCCGACCCGGGAAAGCGAACCTGTACGCCCGTATCAAGGGGGACGGCAGTGCGCGGCCCCTCATTCTGCTCAACCACATGGACGTCGTGCTCGCGAGCCCCGAATACTGGAAAGTCGACCCGTTCAGCGGGTCCGTGCAGGACGGCTACCTCTGGGGCCGCGGCGCGCTGGACATGAAGGGCGAGGCGATCACGCAGCTCCTGAGCCTGCTCACGCTGAAGCGCGCCGGCGTGCCGCTCAGGCGCGACGTAATCTTCCTCGCGACGGCGGACGAAGAGATCGGCGGCGGCGTTGGCGCGGGCTGGTTCGTCGAGCACCACCCGGAGGTGGTGCAGGACGCCGAGTTCCTCCTCACCGAAGGCGGTGCGATTCGGACCGATGCCACCGGACGGATCGAGTACTACGGCGTGGGGACCACGGAGAAGTCGCCGTTCTGGCTGAACCTCACCGTGCACGGCACCCCCGGCCACGGATCGCGCCCCACGCCGGACAATCCCGTCCACCGGCTGGTGCGAGCCCTGTCGCGCATCGCCGCCTATCAAACGCCCCTGGTCGTGACCCCGGCGGTAGAGCGCTATCTCCGCGATCTGTCCACGATCGAGTCGGACCCCGCACGGCGGGCCGCGTTGGCGGACGTACGTACGTCGCTGCGCGATTCGGCCGCGGCTCGCCTCCTCACCGGCGATCTCACGTACAACGCGCTGCTGCGTAATACCATCTCGATCACGGGACTTCAGGGCAGCGACAAGACGAACGTCATTCCGCCGACGGCGCGCGCCACACTGGACGTCCGCCTCCTCCCGGGGCAGGAGCCGCAGGCCTTCCTCGCCGACCTCGTGCGGGTCGTGAGTGACTCGGGCGTTGAGATCGCTCCACAGGGTCCGAGCTGGCCCGCTACCGAGAGTCCGACCGAGACGGAGCTGTTTCGCGCCATCGTGGCCGCGGCGCGCGAGCGCACGCCCGACGCGCTCGTCACCACGCCGCCCCTCACCGGCTTCACGGACAGTCACTATTTCCGACGTCTGGGCATCGTGAGCTACGGCCTTTCACCGTTCCCCTTGAATCAGGCCGAATCGCGTGGCATCCACGGCAACAACGAGCGGGTGAGTCTCGACGACCTGACGTTCGGGGTGCATTTCGTGTACGACGTCGTGGCGCGCATCGCGGCGAAGTGACCGGGCTGTTCCTCCATCCCCGCCGTTACCCACCCGCGCGGGAGCGGCGCCCGCCGCTATTCGAGCGCCTCACCAAGCGACCGCTCGGGTGGGTGGCCGAGCGGTTGGCGCGTTCCCTCATCCGGTGGGATCGTGCCCGGCTCGAAACCCCGGACATCTCGGTCCCCGTGGAGGGCCTCCCCCCCGAGCTCGCGGGCTACCGCGTGGCGTTGGTCACCGATCTGCACCATGGCCCCGCCGTCCCCACCTGGTGGCTGGAGCGCCTGGCCGATCGGGTGCGGGAGCTCGACACCGATCTGGTGGTGCTCGGCGGCGATTTCGTCAGCCACGCCCGCTCGGACATCGATGGTCTCGAGCGGGTCCTGGCGCGCTTCCGTGGTCGCGACGGCGTGGTGGCCGTGCTCGGGAACCACGACCACTGGGTGGACCCCGACCAGGTCGGGGCTGCGGTCGAGCGCAGCGGCGCGACGTTGCTCCACAACCGGCACCGGCTCTTCCGTCGTGGAGCGGCGGTGCTGGCGGTGGGCGGCGTGGACGATTTTACCCACGGAGCCGTCCGGCCCGACGAGGCGTTCGCCGGCGTCCCGCCGGATGTGCCGCGCGTGCTCATCTCGCACAACCCCGATCTCATCGAGTACCTGCCCGCAGGCCTGCGGGTGGACGTGATGCTGGCGGGACACACGCATAACGGCCAGGCGCACCTGCCCCTGCTCGGGCCGATCACTGCGCCGTCGCAGTTCGGCCGGAAATACCTGCATGGCCTGAAGCGCGTGGGGCGGTGCTGGCTCTATGTCTCGGCGGGCGTGGGCAGCGCGTGGATCCCACGGTGGCGCAACCCCCCCGAGCTCCCGGTGATACGGCTGACGACGGCTACTTGAGAGAGACGACGAATCGGACGAGCACGGTTTCCGCCGTCTGGGGCGCGACCGTGCAGAAGCACTCGACGCCGATCAGGCGCTTGACACCCAGTACCTCCGCCTCCGCGATGCCCGGCACGTCCCGATACGTGATCTCGAGCGTCGTGCCGTCGATGATTCGGTACGCCACGGGGCGTCCGAGCAGGCGGTGATGTGGATCGATCCGACCGAGTCCCTCGCTGAGCCGGTGCTGAATCGTCGCGGCCTGCGCGCGCTGCGGCGCGGGCGTCTCGGTCACGGCCGCGAACCGTCGCGGTTCGCCAGCACGGCGGCGGCGTTACGCCGCATGCCGGCGACCCCGGGACGCTCGAAGGGTGTGTCGCCGAAGCAGCGTTGGAACGACTCCGGCTCACCCTCGAGCAGCGCGGCGAGATCCGGCTCGGCGATCTCGGGACGCACGCCGAGCTCGGGGTCGCGGTTCGGGCGCGCGAACTTCACGTTCCAGGGACAGACGTCCTGGCACACGTCGCATCCGAACAGCCACTCGCCCACGAGCCGCTGCTCGGCATCGCTGAAGTCGGCGGTGTGCTCGATGGTCAGGTACGAGATACAGCGCCGGGCGTCGAGCACCCCCGGTGCGACGAATGCGCTGGTCGGACAGGCGTCCAGGCAAGCGCGGCAGGTACCGCAGCGATCCGCCTCGAACGGCAGGTCGGGGGCGAGCTCCGCGTCGGTCAGCACGACGCCGATGAACGTGAACGAGCCTCGATCGGGGTCGATCAGCATCGTGTTCTTGCCGATCCAGCCGAGCCCGGCCCGCTGCGCCAGCTCGCGCTCGGGCACCGGGCCTGCGTCCACATAGCAGCGGGCCTTCGCGCCGGGAACGATCTCGCGAACCACGGCGGCGAGCCGCTCCAGACGGTGACCGAGCACACGGTGGTAGTCGGCCGACCAGGCATACTGGGCGACTCTCCCCGGGGCCCGACCGACCCCGGTCGCGAGACCGGGGTTCACGGGATCCCCGGGCTTGCGCCCGGGGTCAGTCGAGCCATGGAAGTAGTTCGTGAGCGTCACCACCGCGACGCGGGCACCGGCCATAATCGTGGCGGGGCGTTTTCGCTTCTCGGCCTGCCGGTGCAGGTAAGTCATCGTGCCCGCGTATCCGGCCCCGAGCCAGGCGTCGAGCTCGCGGGCGTGGGCATTCGCCTCGAGGCTCGCGACTCCAACGGCATCGAAACCGATCTCGAGGGCTCGCCGTTTCACGGCGACGGTCTGCTCGACGTCTCTTTTCATACGTGCATTGTTTCGCGACGCCACTTCGCGAAGCGGACCACGTCCTCGAGCGGCGGCACCGCGTCTTCGTCGCCGTAGGCCGTGAACATGCGCCATCGGAGATACTCGCGCGGCGGCAGCGGCAGGAACGGTGCGCGCCGGTACCAGTCCCGCGCCCGGAAGCTCCAGGTGAGGCGCACGAGGTCGAGCGCGAGCCGCGGGCTCACGAGGGCCCGCAGGGCGAGTCGCGCCGCGAGCGTCGGCCAGCCGGCCGAGGCGTTCATGGAGTGAATTTACTCGCGAGCGAGTTCCCGATCTTCCGGGATGCGGTATACCTGAACACCTGCTCGCTCGGCGCGCTTGGCGACCGCACCCGCCGCCGCATCGCCGAGTTCTTCGATCTGTGGCAGGCGCGCGGGGCGTCCGCTTGGTACGACGTGTGGTGGGCGGCCCTCGGGGAGCTGCGGGCGCGCTACGCGCGCATCGTGGGCGCCAGTCCGCAGGAGATCGCGCTCGCCCCCAGTGTTTCGGTGGCGCTGTCCGCGGTGGCAGAAGCGTTGGACTACGGGCGTCGCCCCAAGGTGGTGATCACGTCCCTCGATTTTCCGACGGTCGCCTACCAGTGGCTCGCAAAGCGGGGGCGGGGCGTGGAGCTCGTGGTGGTCGAGAGCCCGGACCAGGTTTCGGTACCGGTCGAGGCCATCGCGCGCGCTATCGACGACCGGACCGCCCTCGTCGCCACCTCACATGTCTATTTCACCAGCGGGGCCATCCAGGACATCCGGCCCGTGGCGGATGCCGCACGCAAGTGCGGCGCTTTGACCCTGGTGGACGCCTACCAGTCGGTGGGACAGGTGCCCGTGGACGTGAAGGCCGCAGGCGTGGACTTTCTCACCGCGGGCGGCCTCAAGTGGCTGCTCGGCGGGCCAGGGATCGTGCTGCTGTACGTTCGCGACGAGCTCGCGCGGCGGCTCGCGCCGGCGATCGCTGGCTGGTTCGGTCACAAAGACCAATTCGCCTTCTCCCCCCGCGTGCTCGAGCTGCACGAGGACGCCCGGCGCTTCGAGCTGGGCACACCGGCGCTGGCGGCCGTCTACGCGCAGCTTGGGGGCCTCGACTACATCGACGAAATCGGGGTCCCGGCCATTCGCCGGGTGACGTCGGCGCTCACTGAGGATCTGGTCGCCCGGGCACGGGAGCAAGGGCTCCGGCCCAAGGTGGCTCCGCGCGCCGAGGATCGTTCGGCTATCGTAATGCTCCCCGCGGCTGACCCGGCGGCGGGTGTGCGGCATCTCGCCGCCAGCGGGATCATCGCGGACGCCCGACCAGGACACGTCCGTCTGTCTCCTTTCTTCTATAACGTGCAGGACGACCATGTCTCAGCGCTCGAGCGGCTCGCAACGCACACCGGTCACTGAGGACGAACGCCTCCTCGCCCAGGTTCCTCGCGAGCGACGGGCGTTCGTCAAGACGGACTCGTGGCGCGTCCTGCGGATCATGGGGGAGTTCGTCGAAGGGTTCGACACCCTCTCGGACGTGTACAATGCCGTCACCGTGTTCGGATCGGCGCGCACCCCGCCCGAGGACCCCTACTACGCGAAGGCCGTGGAAACGTCGCGCATGCTCGCGGAGGAAGGATTCCCGATCATCACCGGGGGCGGCCCTGGGATTATGGAGGCCGCGAACCGTGGAGCCCAGGAGGGGAACGGCCTCTCGATCGGCTGCAACATCGAGCTCCCGTTCGAGCAGGGGCTCAATCCGTACGTCGAGCGCGCGATCAACTTCCGCTACTTTTTCGTTCGCAAGACGATGTTCGTCAAGTATTCCACCGCGTTCATCGTCTTCCCCGGGGGATACGGGACGATGGACGAGCTGTTCGAGGCGCTCACGCTGATTCAGACCGGCAAGGTGAACAACTTCCCCGTGATCCTGTTCGGAGCGAAATACTGGGCCGGCCTGGTGGAGTGGTTGCAGGACCGCGTCGCGGGGGAGGGGAAGATCGCGACTACCGACCTCCAGATCTTCACCGTCACCGACAGCCCGCGGGAGGCTGTGGCGACCGTGCGCCAGGCGCGGGAGCGCCGCACCCAGGGCGTGGCGGCCGAGGCCCAACGCGACGCGGAGGTGCCATGACCACACGCAAAGACTTCTTGCGCGGCCAGCGTATCGATCCGAAGCCGATCACGGGGCGTGAGACGGTCCCGGAGCTGGTAGACAATGCGTTCCTGGCCTACAACGCGGGCCGCCTCGCCGAGGGGTGTCGCCTATTCGCGGAGCTGATGCTCGAAGACGACGTCACCGTCGGCATGAGCCTCACCGGCGCCATGACGCCGGCGGGGCTCGGGATGTCGACCATCATCCCCCTCCTCGAGGCGGGGTTCATCGATTGGATCGTTTCGACCGGGGCCAATCTGTATCACGACGCGCACTTCGGGCTCGGTCTGACGATGCACCGGGGGACGCCCTTCGCGGACGACGTGGAGCTGCGCGAGGAAGGCGTCGTCCGCATCTACGACATCTTCTTCGACTACGAGGTGTTGCTGTCGACCGACGCCTACATCCGGGAAGTGTCGGCGGGCCCGGAGTTTCAACGCCCCATGAGCACGGCGGAGTACCACTACCTGCTGGGCGGCTACATCCTCGAGCGCGAAAAGGCGCTGGGGATCTCGCGGAAGTCGGCGCTCGGAGTGGCACACCAGTGCGCCGTGCCGATCTACACGTCGTCCCCGGGGGACTCGTCCATCGGGATGAACGTGGCCGAGCAGGCACTCACCGGATCGCGGCTGCGTTTCGACCCCAGCGCGGACGTCAACGAGACGTCGGCGATTGTGTTCGACGCCAAGACCCACGGCGGGAAGAGCGGAATCCTGATCATCGGCGGCGGCAGCCCGAAGAACTTCGTGCTGCAAACGGAGCCGCAGATCCAGGAGGTCCTGGGCATCAGCGAAAAGGGGCACGACTACTATCTCCAGATGACCGACGCGCGGGCCGATACAGGCGGTCTGTCCGGCGCGACGCCATCCGAAGCGGTGAGCTGGGGGAAGGTTGACCCCGACAAGCTTCCCGGTACGGTGGTGTGCTATCTCGACAACACCATCGGCTTTCCCATCCTCGCCGCGTACGCGCTCGCCAAACGGAAAAAGCGGCGGCTCAAGCGACTGTATGACCGGCGCGAGGCGATGATGCGCCAGCTCACCGAGGCGTACCAGGAGGCGAAGACGGACCGCGACGCGCGCGCGGAGGCGACGACTGTCGGGCGCAGACCCTGAGCGCGTCGTCCCCCCCTCCCGCGGACACGTCCCGGGCGTACGCGGCGTACGTCTTGGCGCTCTTGACGATCATCAATCTCCTCAACTACACCGACCGCAACGTCATCTTCGCGCTGTTCGAGCCGATCAAGCGGGAGCTCGTCCTGTCGGACCAGCAGCTCGGCTGGTTGGGGTCCGCCTACGTGATCGTCCTCTCGCTCGCGGCGCTGCCGCTGGGGGTGCTCGGGGACCTGAAGTCCCGGCGTGCCGTGATCGCGTTCGGCGTCGGGTTGTGGAGTGCCTTCACGGCGCTGGGCGCGACGGTGAGTCGCTTCTGGCAGCTTCTCGTGTGCCGCTCCCTGGTGGGGGTGGGCGAGGCCGGCTACGGGCCGGCGGCCCAGGCGTTGCTGGCGGAGTTCTTTCGCGGCAAGCGCCGCGCCTTTGCGCTGGGGATCTACTCGGTCGGGATGGCCTTCGGCGGCGTGCTCGGGATCTGGCTCGGCGGGGTGCTCGCCGAGCGGTACGGCTGGCGCACGGCCTTCGTCGCCCTCGGCGTCCCCGGCTTTGTGCTCGCGCTCCTGGCCTCCCGGCTGCGAGAGCCGCGGGGTCGCCCGCCCGCGACGATCCGCGCCACCGTGCAGAGCTGGTACACCCGTGGGCGTGTGGGTGCCCGCCAGGCGGTCCGGGTCGCCGCACCGCTCATCGGGCTCACGCTCGCCGGTGCGGGCGTGTCCGGCGCGCTCGATCTGTTCCTGACGCGGCCGCGTGGCCTCGATACCGCGGTGTTCGCCGCCTGCGTGAGCATCGGCATCGTGTGGACGGTGCTCCGGCTCGTGCCAGTGGCACTGCGCGGAACGACCGAAGCGAGCGGGGTCGCCGCCACTGCGTTCGGCGACTTCCTCCAGGCCGCCGGGACGGTGCTCCGCACGCCTACGCTGATCTGGATGTTCGTGGGCGGGGCGCTCGTCACCTTTGCGGTCAATGGCCTGATCGCCTGGGCGCCAAGCTTCCTCGAGCGCACCCACGGGCTCCCGGTCGCCGCCGTGGGACGGCAGTTCGGCGTATGGGGACTCGCCGGCGGGGCGCTCGGCGCGCTGTTCGGCGGCCGGACGGGGGACTGGCTGCTCACCCGCTGGAGCGGAGGGCGGGTCGTGGTGTCCGGGGCGGGCTTCGTGTTGGGGGGGCCGGTCTGCGCGGCGTTGCTGCTGATCGACGAGCTCCGGCTCTTCGTGCCGCTGTTGTTCGGGACGTTCTTTCTCTACTCGTGGTTCAACGGGCCGCTCTCGGCCGTGATCCTCGACGTGGTCCCCGCGGCGGTCCGTGCCTCGGTGCTCGGCGCCTACGTGCTGTTCTCGCACCTCGCCGGCGATGCCATCGCCCCGCCGCTCATCGGATATCTGTCCGACCGGTTCGGCCTGCGGCCCGCCATGCTGCTGCTGCCAACGGCGGGAGCGGTGGGTGGGTTGGTGATCCTGATCTCGCTCAGCACGGTGGGGCGGGACATGGCGCGGGTGAGAACGTGATTGCGGATGTCGGATTGCGGATTGCGGATTTGAGGAGGCGAGATCTCCTCGTGATAATCCGCAATCTGCAATCGCCAATCTGCAATGGGGCAGGGAGGGGAAGGGCGGCATGAAGATCGCCGTCGTGTTCGACACGCTGCATCCCGACTGGGAGGACGCCGACTACAAGAAGGAAGTCGACGCGAAGGTCGAGGAGGCGGAGTACGACGTGGCCCGGGCGCTGATGGCTCAGGAACACGACGTGCTGATGGTCGGCGTCGCCGATCAGCTGGCGCCCGTGCTCGAGCGGTTGGCCAAGTTCCAGCCGAAAGTCGTGTTCAATGGGTGCGAGTCGTTCCGCGGGCACGCGCGGCACGAGTACGCCCTCGCGACGGTGCTGGAGATGCACGGCTATCGCTACACGGGGTCGTCCCCGACCGGCCTGCTCGTCGCGCGCAACAAGTCGCTCACCAAGAAGATCCTCGCGCACCACGAGATCCGGGTGCCGGCGTTCGCCGAGTTTCGCCCGGGGGAGAAGCCGATTCGCCCGTCGGAGCTGCGGTTTCCGCTCATCGTGAAACCGCTCTTGGAGGACGCTTCCGTGGGCATCGCGCAGGCTTCGGTGGTGGAGGACGACGAGGACCTCGGGGTGCGGGTGAAGTTCATTCATGAGAAGTTCCACCAGGCGGCGATCGTCGAGGAGCTGATCGAAGGCCGGGAGCTGTATGTCGGACTGATCGGCAACCACACCCTTCAGGTCCTGCCCATCGTCGAATTGACGTTCGGCGAGTCCGACGGCGAGCATCGCATCGCGACGTACAAGGCCAAGTGGGACGAAGAGTACCGCAAGCGGAAGAAGATCAAGAACGTGTTCGCGAAGGGACTGTCGGACGAAGTCGCGGCCAAGATCGCGGACACTTGCACCACGGCATTCCACGCCCTGTGGCTTCACGACTACGGACGTGTGGACCTACGGCTGACGCACGACGACGCGGTCTACGTCCTGGAGGTGAACCCCAACCCGTTTCTCGCACAGGAGAACGAGATGGCGGACGCGGCGGAGAAGGCGGGGATGACCTACAACGCCTTCATCCAGCGGATCGTGGAAGAGGCGCTGGCGCGTGGCGCCGCGTAAGCGCGAGATCCCGACGCCCGAGCTGCGCTGTCCCACGTGCGCGGCGGAAGTGCAGCGCTTCTGGGCGAACTGCTCGAACTGCGGCCGCCGGCTCGAGTGGAAGGACACCACCAAGGCGACCGGCGCGGAGTGCTACTACTGCGGCTGGGTCGTGTCGGACAGCTTCTCGTTCTGCCCCTGGTGCGGTCGCGACATCGCCGACGGGAACTCGAGCTCCGAGCCGCTCAAGGCCCCCAAGGGCTTCAAGTACCACCGGCGCTGCCAGTGGGGGTGCGGCGGCGGGGTGATGTACCCGATGCGCTCGTGCCCCTGGTGCGGACGCCCGCAGAAATGGCGCTATCAGGAGTTCCAGAACATCTGCCCGCACTGCAACAAGGGCGTGAACGACTGGATGGACGTCTGCCCGTGGTGCGGCAAGGACGCTACGGGGCGGGACTTGATCCGCCAGGCGCTGCGCCGGGTGCGGCTGCTCCTGGTCGTCGGCCGCCTCAAGGACTGGAACTACCGGGTGCTGCTCCGGCCGGGCGTTTCCGGCGTGACGCACCGTACGCCCAAGATCATCGAGATCGAGCGCCGCTACGTGACCGGCAAGCGGCGGCGGCGCGACGAGATCTCGTGGAACATGTTGAGCGGGCTGATTCTGCACGAGCTGGGGCATTCCTTCCTTTATCACAATTGGTCGTTCACCCGCACCGGGCGGTTCCGGCGCGCGTTCGGGGAGGTGCGCAAGGCGTACCGCGTCGCCGACTCGAAGTGGGTGGACTTCGAGCGCCGGGGCGTCACCACCACGCTCCCGAACTACGTCACGGCGTACGCCGCGACGCACCCGCAGGAGGATTTCGCCGAGACGTTCCGGTTCTACGTCGCGCGGCGGGGGCGGCTGCGCGAGCTGTTCGCCGAGTTCGGCCGGAAAAGAAAAGGCGTACCGGTGTTCGAGAAGTTTCTCGTCCTGCACGACTACATCCGGAGCCTCAGAGGATGGAGCTGATCAGCCGGGCGCAGCATGCTCCAACCCCACGTTTCAGCGCGTCCCTCACCCCGCAAAGCAGTACGCGCAGCCCTTCTCCTGGGCGCGGTTCACGGCAATCACGCCCGACGGCACGATCTGGACACCCGGGAACAGGCTCGCGACCCACTCCTGCTCAACGTGAGTGCGATGCTACACACACCCACGAGGGCGCCCTTCGCGAGCAGCTCGTCGATCCCCACGCCGCCGATCGGGAAGTCCCCTGGTTGCATGTTCGCAACCGGGTTGCGCACGGCCGGCGCCTGGGTCTTCGGGTCGGTGATCTTGAATACCTCCCCGAATGGATACTTGGCCCACATCGAGTCCTTCATCGCGAACGGAATGCCGGAATGGCGCAGTACGACGACGACGCTGTTCTCCGCGTCGGTGGTCCCATAGGCTTCGTTCGTGGTATTCAAGAAGACGCGGGCCCACGCGAAGGCGAACCCCTTGTTCGGCTCCGGGACGTCGAAGATCATCTTGTGTTTCCCGGTGATCTTGTTGAGCCACGCCTCGAACTCGGGATTGGCCGACACCTCCTGGAACCGCGGTTGGGCGGCGCGCAGCGGGGAAACGACGCCGCCGAAGCCCAAAGCGGCGGCGCCCGCGGCCAGGCGACCCAGGAATCCGCGGCGGTGGGTAGTGAAGCTCGTGAGCTCCGGCATCCTGATCCTCCTGTCGGGTGATGGAACGGTGGGCTATGGGGTGCGCCGGGGAGCGGGCGCGGGGATCTCTCGGCGCGGCCCGGCCAGCGTTGGGTAGGCGACGTCGGGCGGCGGGTCGCCGTTTGGCCAGTCGTGAATCTTGTCGGGAAAGTCGGGACGGGGGTGGGCGTTTACGTACGCGGCCACGTCGAGCGCTTGCTGGTCGCTCAGGCTGCCAGGCTGGTCGAACGGCATGTTGTCGCGGACGAACGCCGCGGCGGTGCGGACCCGCGTCATGCCGGCGCCGATGTTGTACGCCTGCGGCCCCCACACCGGCGGCGCGACCGCGGTGCCCTGACCGTCCGGTCCGTGACACTTGGCGCAGGTCGCGCCGTACACACGCGCGCCGGCGCCGGTGTCGGCGGTCAGCGCCGCCCATTTGGCGAGGCGGTTCGACGACGTCGGTGGAGCGATGGGTACGTCGCGCGAGAGGAACCAGAGGTACGCGACGATGTCCCGCATGTCGGGTCCGTCGCTCGGGAGCGCCGTCCCGTTCATGCTGCGCCGGAAGCAGTCGTTGACGCGGTATTCGATCGTCTCGACGGTGGCGCTGCGCGGCCGGTACTGCGGATAACGCGCGAACACACCGACCCACGAGCCGCTCTGGCGGCGGCCGCCATCCAGGTGGCAGCTCACGCAGCGGAGCGCGTTGCCCACGTGCGCCGGGAGACTGTCGCGGGTGGCCGCGAGCAAGGCGCGGCCGCGGCGGATCGACGCGCCGAGGGGGCCGTCGGGGATCAACGAATCAGCGGGTCCGGGCAGCGTCGGCTGCGGGTTGGCGGCGCGCGTCGCCGCGGAGCGACCGCACCCGAGCGCGAGCGTGACGGCGGCCAGCCATCCCAACGTGAGAGGGGGGCGCATCGCGAGAGAGAGTATCACGCTTTGTCGGCGCTCGCCACGTCCCGGGCGAAGGCGCGGGATCGCTCCACCAGCCCCAGATACGCCTCCACCTCCTCCGCGCGGCGCGTGGCGTCCCAGCCGAGCGCCTCCGACAGCCAATCGGCGACCGCGTTCATCGCCGGGACCGCCTGGTCGCGGGTCGCGTAGAACAGATGCAGCCGCCGCACCAGCACGTCCGAGAGGCGCACCGCCATCTCCCGCTCCACCGCGTGCGCCACCTCGGCCCACAGCACCGCCCGCCCCGCGACGATGGGTCGTCCCAGCGCCCGGTCGCGGTCCACCAGGTTGAGAACGGCGGCCGATTCGCTGCCGTAAGCCCCGACGAGATGACGGGCCGTCCGCTCCGACGCCCCCCGCGCCATGGCCGCCTTGACGAGTCCTTCCAGGTCGGCCGTCTCGCCGCCCGGGAGCGGCAGCCGGTCCGTCGGCACGCGCGCCGCACGGGGGCGGCCGTCCAGCTCGCGCAGCCGCGCCGCGACTCGATCCACCACCTCGCGGGCCATGACGCGGTAGGTGGTGAGCTTTCCGCCGGCGATCGTCAACAAGCGGCTCGGGCTCTCGACCACGCGGTGCTCGCGTGAGGCGGCCGAGGGCGCGACGTCACGCGGCGGACGCAGCAGGGGTCGCAGGGCGGCCCAGCTGGCGATGACGTCGGCCGGCGAGAGTCGCGCGTGCGGGAAGAAGGCGTTGGTCGACCGCAGCAGGTAGACGACGTCGTGCGCCGTCGCGCGCACCTCGTCGGGTGACGCGTCCTCGTCGGTGTCCGTGGTCCCGATGTAGCTGAGATCGCCCCACGGCAGCACGAACATCACCCGCCCGTCGATCGGCGATGTGAGCGTGATCGCTCGCGTGTGCCCGACGCGTTTGCGGGGCACCACCACGTGCACGCCCTTAGTGGGTCGCAGCAGCAGCTCCGCCCCGGCGTCGTCCAGGCGTCGCACACGGTCGACCCAGGGACCGGTCGCGTTCACGACCACGAGCGCCCGTACGGTCGAGGTGATGCCGGTCAGGTGGTCGCGCACCGTCGCGCCGCCCACTCGCCCATCCGGCTTGAGGAGTGCCATGACTTCGGCGTAGTTCGCGGCCAGGGCACCTGCCTGCGCGGCGCTGCGCATGGTGGCGATCACGAGACGGGCGTCGTCGGCCTGCGCGTCGTAGTACAGGGCCGCCCCCGTCAACTCCCTGTCCCGCAGCCCGGGCTCGAGGCGCTGGGCGGCCTTGGGTCCCAGCCAGCGGTGCGCCTTCACGTTGTGGAAGGCCGCGAGCAGATCGTACAGCCACATCCCAGCCCGCAGCTTCCAGGCAGGGACCCGCGCGCCGCGATACACCGGGAACAGGAAGGAAAGGGGGTGCACCAAATGCGGCGCGATGCCGAGCAGCACGCGACGCTCGCGGCTCGCCTCGAACACGAGCCGAAACTCGCCTTGCTCGAGATAGCGGATCCCGCCGTGGATAAGCCGTGACGACAGAGACGAAGTGCCGCCCCCGATGTCGCCCTTGTCCACCACCGCCGTGCGGAAGCCGCGCAGCGCCGCGTCGCGGGCGATCCCGGCGCCCGTGATCCCGCCGCCGATGACGAGGAGATCCACCGGCTCGGACGCCATCGAAGCGAGCGCGGTGGCGCGCGTACGATGGGAAAAGGGCGTGTCGCTCGTCGATGTTCTCCAGCTTGGCCCGGCAGCAGGCTCGGGGTAGGTTTCGAGACTTCACCGCCCGGACGGGGGGTGAGGTCCAACGGGAGGAGAATGTAATGCCGGTTGCCAACGGACGGCGCGTGGCGGTGATCGCCGGTTGCCGCACGCCGTTCTGCAAGTCGGGGACGGTGTTGAAGGACGCCCGGGCCGTGGATCTGGCGCGGGTCGTGGCGCGCGAGCTCCTCGAGCGCACCAACCTGGACGGCACCGAGGTGAATGCCGTGATCTTCGGGCAGGTGGTCCCGTCGGCGCTGGTCCCGAACGTCGCCCGCGAGGTGAGCCTCCTGCCGCAGTTCCCTAAAGAGATCCCCGCGTACTCCCTGAACCGCGCGTGCGCGTCCTCCGGGCAAGCCGTCGCCAACGCGTACGACGAGATCGTGCTGGGGGATGCCGAGGTGGCGCTCGCGGGCGGCGTAGAATCGCTCTCCGACATCCCGATCCTCGCTTCGCGCCGCCTCGCCGACATCCTGGTGGAGGCGAGCAAGGCGAAGTCACTCGGCGCCCGCCTCCGCACCCTCAGTCGGATCCGGCCGCGTGACCTCGTTCCCGTGTCACCCGCTATCGCCGAGCCCTCGACCGGCGAGTCGATGGGCCAGTCGGCGGAGAAGATGGCCAAGGAGAACCACATTTCACGTGCCGCGCAGGATCGTTGGGCGCTTCGGAGCCACGAGCTCGCGGCCCGGGGGACCGACGACGGCCGCATCCTGGGGGAGATCGTGCCGTGGTTTGCGCCCGGCGCCCGCGCGGGCGACGGCGTGGTCACTCACGACAACGGGATCCGCCGGGACACGTCGCTCGAGCAAATGGCCAAGCTCAAGCCCGTCTTCGATCGCCGCTACGGCAGCGTCACGGCCGCCAACTCCTCGCCCCTCACCGATGGAGCGTCCGCGGTCCTCGTCATGAGCGACTCAGCGGCGCGCGCGCTTGGCTACACGCCGCTCGCCTACGTCCGCTCCTACGCGGTCGCGGCGGTGGACCCGGGGTGGCAGCTGCTCCAGGCGCCCATCTTCGCCGTCCCCAAGGCGCTCGAGCGGGCGGGCATCGAGTGGAAAGAGCTCGGCCTGATCGAGGTGCATGAGGCGTTTGCGTCGCAGGTGCTTTCGAACCTCCAAGGTTGGGCCGCCAAAGGCTGGGAGATCAACGAGGACATCATCAACGTGATGGGCGGCTCCATTGCCATCGGCCATCCGTTCGGCGCCACCGGCACCCGGCTCGTCACCACGCTCGCGAACGAAATGACCCGGCGGGACGTGCAGTTCGGCCTCCTGTCGATCTGCGCGCAGGGTGGGATGGGATTCGCCATGGTGCTGGAGCGCCGCTGATGGCGCCGGGGGCGGCGCTCACCTGGGAGCTCGCCGACGACGGCGTCGCCGTCGTCACGTTCGATTTGAAAAACGAGCCGGTCAACAAGATTTCGGCCGCCGTGAAGCAGGACCTGCTCGCGACGTTCGAGGCGTTGCAGCAGGACGCCGCCGTGCGGGCCGTCGCCTTCTTCTCGGGGAAGCCCGACAACTTCATCGCGGGGGCCGATATCGAGGAGTTCGTCCGGCTCACCACCGCGGCGGAAGCCGAGCGGCTCTCGGCCGAGGGGCAGGACATGCTGGGGCGTGTGGCGCGTTTCCCCAAGCCGATCGCCGTCGGGATTCACGGAGCGTGTCTGGGCGGGGGGCTTGAGTTCGCTCTGGCCTGCGGGTACCGGGTGGCCTCCGACCACCCCCGGACCCAGCTCGGCCTCCCGGAAGTGCAGCTCGGCATTCTCCCCGGGGCCGGCGGCTGCCAGCGGCTCCCCCGGTTGATCGGCGCTCGGGCGGCGCTCGACATCATCCTCGCGGGCAAGGTCGAGAACGCCCGGAAAGCGTTCCGGCTGGGCATCGTGGATGAGCTGGTGCACCCCGCCATCCTCAAGGACGTGACCATCGCCGCCGCGCAGCGCATGGCGGGAGGTTGGCGTCCGCGGCGCAAGCGCCCGGGTGGCTTTCGGGGGTGGCTGCTCGACCGCAACCCGCTGGGGCGGCGTCTGGTCTTTCGGGCCGCCCGAAAGCAGGTGCTGGCCCAGACGCGCGGCAACTACCCGGCGCCGCTCGCGGCGCTGGAGGCGGTCGAGCACGGGCTGAAGCACGGCATGGCGGAGGGACTGAAGCGCGAGGCGCAGCTGTTCGGCCAGCTCGCGGTCACCGACGTCTCGCGCAAGCTGGTTCAGATCTTCTTCGCAACCACCGCGCTCAAGAAAGACTTCGGGATCGCCAACCCACCGCCTCCCGCCGTCGTCAGCCGCCTCGGCGTGGTGGGCGCGGGGTTCATGGGCGCGGGCATTGCGGGCACCGCGGTCGCCCAAGCGGGCGTGGACGTGCGGATGAAGGACGCCGATCTGCCGCGGGTCGCGAAGGGGCTCGCTGCCGCGCGCGAGATCCTCGACGACCGGCTCAAGCGACGCCGCATTACCCCCTACGAGCACGCCCGGCTGGTCGCCCTGCTCTCGGGGGGCGATCGCTACGCCGGCTTTGGCCGCGCCGAGCTGGTCATCGAGGCGGTGTTCGAGGATCTCCAGGTCAAGCAGCAGGTGTTGCGTGAAGTCGAAACGGCGACCGCGCCGGACGCCGTGTTCGCATCGAACACGTCGACCATCCCGATACATCGGATCGCCGAAGCGGCAAGTCGGCCGGAGCAGGTCATCGGGATGCACTTTTTCTCGCCCGTCGCCCGGATGCCGTTGCTCGAGGTGATTCCTTCGGCACGCACGGCAGCGCAGGTCCTCAGCACCGCTGTCGGGTTCGGCCGCCGCATGGGCAAGACCGCGATCGTCGTGAAGGACAGTCCCGGATTCTGGATCAACCGAATTCTCACACCCTATATGAACGAGGCAGGCCAGCTGCTGGTCGAAGGTGTCGCGATCGAAGAGATCGACCGCCTGATGGTCGAGTTCGGCTTCCCCGTCGGGCCGATCACCCTGCTGGACGAGGTAGGGATGGACGTTGGGGAGAAGGTGGTCGGGGTGATGCACGATGCGTTCGGTGAGCGGTTTGCGCCGGTTCCCGCGTTCGCCGGCATGGTCAAGAGCGGCCGGCTGGGCCGCAAAGTGGGGAAGGGCTTCTACAAGTACGCCGGCGGCAAGAAGGGGAGGGTCGATCCCGCGGTGTACGAGGTGATCGGCGCTCATCCCAACGGGGGCCCTAGGCCGGCGGAGATCATCCAGCGGCTCGTCCTCGTCATGCTGAACGAAGCGGCGCGCGGGGTGGGGGAAGGGATCGTGAAAACCCCCCGCGACGGCGACGTGGGTGCCATCTTCGGCTTCGGGTTCCCCCCGTTCCGTGGCGGCCCGCTGCGGCACGCCGATGACCTCGGCGCGGCGCGCGTCGTGGGCGAGCTCGAGCGGCTCGCCGAGCGCTACGGGGCCCGGTTCGCGCCGTGCGACGTGCTGCGCGACCAGGCGCACCGCAACGCGAAGTTCTATCCCTAGCCCCTAGCCCCTTAGCCCCTTAGCCCCTTAGCCCCTAGCCCCACGATGCTCCGCGCCGGTCTGCTGTGGCTCAGCGAGCAATCCCGGGTATTCCGGTTCATCCGCGGCAACGGGTTGGCGCGCCGCTTCGCCGCGCGCTTCGTCGCGGGAGAGACGGTGGATTCAGGCGTCGCCGCGCTGAAGGACTTGAACGCCGCCGGGCTCACCGCGAGCCTCGACTTACTGGGCGAGTCGGTGCATAACGGCGCCGAGGCGCAGGTCGCCCGGGATACCTATCTCGAGACGCTCGACCGGATCAGGGCCGCCGGCGCCGATGCCAACGTCTCGGTGAAGCTCACCCAGATGGGCCTCGACATCGACGAGGCGCTCTGCGTCGAGAACATGCGCGCGATCATCGCGCGGGCGAAGACGCACAGATCCTTCGTCCGGATCGACATGGAGCAGTCCGACCACACGGAGCGCACGCTGCAGCTCTTCAAGCGCACGCTGTACCCGGAGTTCGGGAACGCGGTGGGCGTCGTGCTGCAGTCGTACCTGCGGCGCACGGATCAGGATGTAGAGCAAATGATCGCGCTCGGCGCCCGAGTGCGGCTGTGCAAAGGTGCGTATCAGGAGCCGGACACGGTCGCTTTTCCCGACAAGCGCGATGTGGATGCAACCTACGTGCGCTGTATGGAGCGCCTCATGCTCAAGGGCAACTATCCCGGCATCGCGACGCACGATGCGCGCATCATCGGGCACGCCAGGGCGTTCGCGCGCGACAAGGGTATCCAGCCCCCGCGCTTCGAGTTCCAGATGCTGTACGGGGTGCGGCGCGACCTGCAGCTCGCGCTGCGGCGGCAGGGATACAACGTGCGCGTCTACGTCCCGTTTGGTACTCAGTGGTATCCCTATCTCATGCGCCGGCTCGCCGAGCGGCCGGCGAACGTCGCGTTCCTGGTCGGGAACATGTTGCGGGAGTCCCTACGGCGGAGCTGACGGACGGTACCCTGGGCGGCTATCAGCGAGTGCACGAGCGCGCGCCTGCCTTCTCCGGGATTGACGGCCAGTCCTACTCGGTCGGGACGTACGTGGATGACTCCCCGGACGCCCAGGGGCGCTACGGAGCGGCGCTGTTGTTCGTGCGCTGGTCCGACGCGGGCGATCGGCCGGTGGGCCACCTCGAAACGGATTACCTGTTCCGGGCTGCGACGCCCGCCGACGCGCTCGCCCCGCTGCTCGCCTTGACCCTGCAGGACGTGAAGCGGCACCTCGACCAGTGTATCGAAGAACACGGCGGGGTCGGGGAAGGGGGCCGGGCATGATTACTACCGGCGTCGTGCTCGCACGCACCGGCTCGGCCTATCGTGTGCATACCGATCGGGGCGACGTTGTCGCCACCCTCCGCGGCAAGCTCAAGCACCGGGACGATGACCGCGTAGTAGCGGGAGACGTGGTGGAGCTCGAGCTGCACGCCGAGGGCCGCGCCACTATATCGGGCGTGCGGCCGCGCAGGAGCGTGCTGGCGCGCCGCGCTGCCGGTGAGCGAAGTCCCCGGGCCCAGCCGATCGCCGCCAACGTCGACCAGGTCGTGGTCGTCGCGTCGGCTCGGAGTCCGGAGCCCAGCCCCCGTCTGCTCGATCGATTCCTGGTGATCGCGGCCGCGAACCGCATCCCCGCCGTGCTCGTTCTCAACAAGATCGACCTCGACCGGAGCGCGCTCGACTCCCTGCGGCGTCGCTACGGGCCGGCGGGCTATCAGGTCCTCGGGACCTCGGTGAAGGACCCTGAGGGGCTGGCCGCGCTGCGCGATCTCCTGCGCGGGCGTGAGTCGGTGCTCGCCGGTCAGTCGGGCGTCGGGAAGTCCAGCCTGCTGAACGCGCTCGATCCAGGCTTGAACCTCCGCATCGGCGAGATCAGCGAGAAGTGGGATACGGGGAAGCACACGACCCGCGCCGCCCTCGTCGTGCCGGTCGCCACGGGGGGCTATGTCGTGGACACGCCGGGGTTACGCGAGGTGGGCACGTGGGGCATCGATCCCGAGCGCCTGGGCGTCTACTTCGCCGAGTTCCGGCCTTTCCTGGACCAGTGTCGCTTCGACAATTGCCGGCATCTCGCTGAGCCGGGCTGCGGAGTACGGCAGGCGGCGGAGCGAGGCGCGTTCGACCCGGATCGCCTCGTGTCCTACCAGCGCATTTACGAGGAGGTCAGCGTGCCTTCCTGGTCCAGCGATCGGCGTCGCGGGAGGTGACTTTTCGCATCATCTGGGCGAAAGCGTCGTCCAAGTCGATCCCCTGCGAGTTGGCGAGGCAGATGACGACGAATAGGATGTCGGCGAGCTCCATCCCGATCGAGCCCTCCGGCTCCCCGGCTTTCTTTGTTTTCTCGCCGAACCGGTGGTTCACTTCCCGCGCCAGCTCACCGACTTCTTCCGTCAGTCGGGCGAGGTTGGTCAGCGGCGGGAAGTACCCTTCTTTATATTGGCCGATCCACCGATCGACCGTCTGCTGGGCTTCGCGCAGGGACACGGGAGGCTCCGGGCAATCGTGAACGCCGAGCTGCCGCCGCTGGTCGTGCCGTTCCGCGGAGAGCGGTACGCCGCGAGAGAGCTGAGCGCCCTCATCGCGCCCCCCTACGACGTCATTTCCAGCGATGACCGCACGCGGTACGCGGCGCGCGATCCTCACAATATCGTGCATCTCATGCTGCCGGAAGCGCCGTCGGGCGGAGGCAGGAGCGGTGGCGGGGACCGCTACGCGCAGGCCGCGACGCTGCTCGCGACGTGGCGAGAGGCAGGCGTGGTGCAACCGGATCGCGGGGAGTCGGTGTACATCGTCGCGCAGGACTACACTATGCCGTCGGGTGAGCGGCGCACGCGCATCGGGATGTTGGCCGCCGTGCGCGCCGAGCCGTTCAAAACGCGGCGCGTGCGGCCGCACGAGCAGACGCACTCGGCACCCAAGGCCGATCGGCTGGCCCTGCTGCGCGCCACCGCGGCGAACCTCGAGTCGATCTTCCTGCTCGCGCCGGACCCCGACCGGATGCTGGCGCAGGCCCTCGTGAAACGGGCCTCCGGCGTGCCGGCGGCGCGCGCCGAGCTCGACGGCGTAGGCATCCGCCTCTGGATCGTGTCGGGCGATCCGGCGGTGGAGCTCGCCCGGCTGGCAGGCCGGGCTCAGCTCTATATCGCCGACGGCCATCACCGCTACGAGACCGCGGTGGCGTATGCGCAGGAGCAGCCGCGCGCCGACCGTGTGCTCTCCTTCATCGTCTCGGCGGGCGATCCCGGTCTCGCGATCCTCCCCACACACCGCATCGTCTTCGGCTCGGGGCGCGATGCGACCAAGCTGATCGAGGTCTGGCGGGAGTGGTTCGAGATCGGGCGGGTGGCGCCGTGTATGGATCGGGTCGAGCGCCTGGCCGAGCTCGGGCGCGAGCGCACGGCGTGCATCGTGGCGTTCCCCGAGGCCTATGACGTTACCCTGGTCCTGCGGAAGGATGCGCCGATCGACAAGGTCCCGGACCTGGGCAAGTCCCCCGCGGTCCGTGCGCTGGACGTGGCCAGGATCGAGGTGCTCGTGGTGCGGCGCATCCTCGGGGCCGGCACGGCGACGCCCTCGCTCGCCTACACGCCCGACCCGCGCGCCGCCTTCGATGCGGTCCGGAACGCTCGCGCCGCCGCCGCGGTTCTCCTCAATCCTACGAAGGTGCGGGACGTGTTCGCCGTAGCCGACGCGGGCGACGTCATGCCGCCCAAGTCGACGTACTTCGTACCCAAGGTGCCCAGTGGACTGGTGATGCGGGCGGTCTAGACGGCGGCCGGGAGCCGTCGCCTCTATATTTTCTCCCCATGTCATCCCCTCGCCCCCGCGACCGCATCCTCGGCAACCTCGAGTCCATCTACCGCGAGGCGTACGAGCGCGCCAAGGGTGCGAGCGACCAGGTGCGCATGGCCGATCTCGACGCCGCCTACCAGCGGGAACAGCTGCTGCTCGAGGTGCTCCTCGACATCCGCGATGCGCTCACGTCTCTTCCGGCCTCCGCCGAGCCGGGCTCCGGGAAGACTTCCGGACCCGACCCGATCGCCGCGCTCGAGACCATCCACCGCATCACCAGACTGCGCTGAGGGAACGCCATGCGCCTGCGCGTGACCGTGGGACTCCTCTGCCTGGCGCTTGGCGCCTGTGCCCCGAAAGCGGACATGATCATCTCCGGAGGGATGGTCTGGACGGGCCTGTCGACCGGGGCGCCCCACGCGGGAGCCGTGGCCGTCGCCGGCGGCAGGATCCTCGCGATCGGCGACAGCGCGCAGGTGTGGCGCTATGTGGGCTCCAACACGCAAAGGATTCAGGCGAACGGCGGGCTCGTGCTTCCCGGCTTCACTGACGGACACACCCATTTCATCGGCGGCGGGTTTCAGCTCGCGTCGGTGGACCTTCATGACGCCGCGACCCCGCAGGAGTTTATCCGGCGCGTCAAGGAGTACGCGAAGACCCTGAAGCCGGGCGAATGGATCAGCGATGGCCGCTGGGACCATACGCTCTGGCGCGGTCAGCCGCTGCCCCGGCACGAATGGATCGATTCGGTCACGCCGGCCAACCCGGTATTCGTGAGTCGGGTCGACGGCCATGAAGCGCTCGCCAACGCCGCCGCGATGCGGGCCGCCGCGGTCACAAAGGACACGCCAAGCCCGCCCGGTGGCGAGATCCTGCACGACGCGAGGACGGGCGAGCCCCTCGGCATCTTCAAAGACCGGGCGCTCGACTTGATCGCCCGGGCGATCCCGGACCCGTCGCCGGATCAGCGTGATTCGGCCCTCGCGCGTGCGCTCGCCTACGCCGCGTCGCTGGGCGTCACTGCCACGTCACACGTGTCCGCGTCGTGGGCCGATCTCGCGAGCTATCGCCGCTTCGAGCGGGCTGGCCGGCTCACCATGCGCGTGGCGCTCTATCTCCCGCTCGATTCCTGGCGCGCGGTCGCCGAAACGTTGAGCCATTCAGGCCGCGGCGACGACTGGGTGAAAATCGGCGGGCTCAAGGGCTACATGGACGGCTCGGCGGGGTCGCGCACCGCGTACTTCTTCGAGCCGTACAGCGACTCGGCGGGCTACCGTGGGCTCGTGCAGTACCCAGAGGCGGACATGCGCCGCTGGATCGGCAGCGCCGACTCGGCGGGCCTGCAGATCGCCATCCACGCGATTGGCGACCGCGCCAACGCCATTCTCCTCTCGATCTACGACAGCCTCGCGCGGGCGCACGGGCCGCGCGATCGGCGCTTCCGGATCGAGCACGCCCAACACCTGCGCCCGCAGGACATCCCCCTGTTCGGGAAGTTCGGCGTGATCGCCTCGATGCAGCCGTATCACGCCATCGATGACGGACGCTGGGTGGAGCGGCGCATCGGGCCGGTCCGCATCAAGACGACCTACGCGTTCCGTACGCTGCTCGACACGGGAGGACGGCTCGGGTTCGGGTCTGACTGGACGGTCGCGCCGCTCGACCCCATCCTCGGCGTGTACGCCGCGGTCACGCGCCGCACCCTCGACGGCAAGAACCCGGAGGGGTGGGTGCCGGAACAGAAGATCTCAGTGGGAGAGGCGCTGCGTGCGTATACGGCCGGCAACGCATATGCGACGTTCGACGAGGCCAAACGGGGAACGCTTGCACCGGGCGCTGACGCGGACGTCGTCATACTGGACCGCAACCTCTTCACCCTGCCGCCCGATTCCCTCGATCGGGCCCGGGTGCGCTATACGATCGCGGGGGGTAGGGTGGTCTACCGGCCCTAGCCGGTGTAGGTGAGCCCCGACTCCTGAAGCGTGAGGGGCCGCGCCCCCTCGTGCTCCACGCCGGCTTCGACCACCTCACCCAAGACCAGCGTATGGTCGCCGCTCGGGAGTGTTGCGACGACCCGACACTCCACCCACCCGAGCGCGTCGGCGAGCACCGGCGCGCCGGAGACTGGCCCCGGCTTGGTCTTGATTCCCTTGAGCTTCGGCGACGCGCCCCCCGCGCCCCCCGGGCCGCGCCCAAGCTTCTCCGCCACGTCGCGTTGCCCCTCGTGAAACACGCTGATGGCGAAATGATGCGCGTCCCGGATCATCTCGATCATCCTGGACGTGCTCTCTACCGCCACCACGACCATCGGGGGTTCGAACGAGGCTTGGCTGACCCAGTTGGCGGTTACGCCGTGCTCATCGCCCTCACGCTTCACGGTGAGCGCGTACAGGCCGTAGGCGAAATGTCGGAGGACCGTCTGTTTCGCGGCCGCGTTCATGGCAAGGGAATATGGTACTATCTTTGTCCCATGGCGACGCGCGCTCAACCCCGGCCCCGGGCCGCCAAATCCCTGTCCAAGCCCGACCTGCTCGATATGTACCGGCTGATGCTCCTGTCGCGGCGCATCGACGACAAGGAGATTCAGCTCAAGCGGCAGAACAAGATCTTCTTCCAGATCTCAGGCGCCGGGCACGAAGCCGTGCTGGTGGCCGCCGGGAGAGTGCTCCGCCCCGCATACGACTGGTTTTATCCCTACTATCGCGACCGCGCGCTCTGTCTGAGCCTCGGCATGACCCCCACCGAGATGTTCCTCTCCGCGGTCGGCGCGGCCGAGGATCCCAACTCGGGGGGCCGCCAGATGCCTTCCCACTGGGGGCATAAAGCGCTCAACATCGTCAGCCAGTCGAGCCCCACGGGCACGCAGCTGCTCCAAGCCGTGGGCTGTGCGGAGGCGTGGCTTCGCTACGATCGCATCGCCGCGATCGTCGACAAACCGATCCAGGGCGACGAGCTCGTGTACGTCTCGGCGGGGGACGGCACGACCAGCGAAGGCGAGTTCTGGGAGGCGCTCAACACGGCCACCAATCTGAAGCTGCCGGTGCTGTTCCTCATCGAGGACAACAAGTACGCGATCTCCGTGCCCGTCGAGGTGCAGACCGCGGGGGGCTCCGTGTCGAAGCTCGTGCGGAACTTCCCCGGCCTCCTGGTGGAGGAGGTGGACGGCTGCGATCCGGTCGTCTCCTACGACGTGCTGTTGCGGGCATCGGAATACGTCCGCCAGCGCAAGGGGCCCGCACTCGTCCATGCACACGTGACCAGGCCCTACTCGCACTCCCTCTCGGACGATGAGGTGCTGTACAAGCCGCCCAAAGAACGGGAAGAGGAGGCACGCCGCGACTGCCTCGCCCTGTTCCCCAAGCGGCTCATCGCCGACGGCGTGGCCAGCGCAGCCGAAATCGAGGCCATCAAGCGCCAGGTGGAGGAGGAAGTCGGCGTCGCCGCCGACATGGCGCTGGCCTCGCCTCAGCCCGAGCCGGAGACGGCGCTCCTGTACGTGTACTCGCCCGAGGTCGATCCCACGTCCGAGCAGTTCGATACGGAGGACGACCCGCAGTTCGGGGGTGATCCCACGACCATGGTGGACCTGCTCAACACCTGTCTGAAGGACGAAATGGCGCGCGATCCGCGCATCGTGGTGTTCGGCGAGGACGTGGCGGACGCGAGCCGCGAGCAGCACTTGGAGCAGGTGAAGGGCAAGGGCGGCGTCTTCAAGGTGACGTGGGGGCTGCAGCGACAGTTCGGGAGCGATCGCGTCTACAACTCCCCGCTCGCGGAAGCGAACATCGTGGGTCGCGCGATCGGCCTCGCGACCCGCGGCCTGAAGCCCGTCGTGGAGATTCAATTCTTCGACTACATCTGGCCCGCCTATCATCAGCTCCGCAACGAGCTCGCCACGCTGCGCTGGCGTTCCAGCAACGCTTTCTCGAGCCCGGTCGTGGTGCGCGTCACCTACGGGGGCTATCTCAAGGGCGGATCGATCTATCATTCCCAGACGGGCGCCGTGGTGTTCACGGCCGTTCCCGGGCTGCGGGTGGTTTGCCCCAGCACCGCGCTCGACGCGAACGGCCTGTTGCGCACCGCGATTCGGTGTGACGACCCCGTGTTGTTCCTCGAGCACAAGCATCTCTATCGCCAGACGTACAACAAGGCGCCCAATCCTGGGCCGAATTTCATGATCCCGTTCGGCAAGGCGAAGGTGGTGCGGGAGGGGCGGGACCTCACAGTGGTAACGTACGGCGCCGTGGTGCAGCGCTCGCTCGTCGCCGCGAAGGAGCTCGAGGAGCGAGACGGGGTGAGCGTGGAGGTGATCGACCTGCGAAGCCTCTCCCCCGTGGACTGGGAGGCGATAAGGGCGTCGGTGACCAAGACGAGCAAGGTGCTCGTCGCCTATGAAGATGCCCGGTCGTGGGGCTACGGCGCTGAGCTCGCCGCCCGGATCGCCGACGAGTGCTTCCCGTGGCTGGACGCGCCCGTGAAGCGGGTGGCCTCGACCGACACCTTCGTCGGCTACGCGCCCAGGCTCGAAGACTTCATCCTACCGCAAGTGGAGGATCTCGCGCGGGCGATGCGCGACCTGCATGCGTTCTAGCGCGGCCCGCGCCTACAGTCTTCTCTTCTTCTTGTCCGGAGCCACAGGGCTCGTCTACGAGCTCCTTTGGGTCCGGGTCCTCTATCAGACGTTCGGCTCCACCATTCAGTCGGTAACGACGGTGGTGGCCGCCTACATGGGCGGCCTGGGCCTCGGCGCCTGGCTGCTGGGTCGCCGCGCGGATCGCGATCCTCGGCCGGCCGCCCTGTACGGCATGCTGGAAATCGCGATTGCAGTGTTCGGCTTGATCTCCCCCCTCGTGCTTGGGCTCGCACACCGGCTGTATCTCGGCGTCGCGGGAGCGCTCCAGCTCACTGGGGCCGTCAGTGTCGCGCTGCGGTTCGGGCTCGCCGCGTTGGTGCTACTCGTTCCCACGACCCTCATGGGCGGCACGCTTCCGGTGCTCACCCGCGCGTTCATGGGCACCGACCGCGGCGAGTTGAAGCGCTCGCTCGGCCTGCTCTACGGTCTCAATACGCTCGGCGCCGTTGTGGGCACGGCGCTGGCGGGCTTCTTCCTGATTGAGCTCGTCGGCATTCGGGCGAGTCTGTGGGGGACGGCGGCCGTGAATCTCGCGTTGGGCGCGGGCGCCCTCGCCCTGGCACGGCCCGTGGCCCCGGTGTCCCAGTCGGTCCGCGCGCCGGATGCGGCGATATCGGGGCCCGCGCCCCAGCGGCTCCGCTATCTCGCCTGCGCCCTCCTCGCCCTCACGGCCTTCGCGTCGCTGCTCGACGAGATCGCGTGGACGCGGGTGCTGGTGATGGTGGTGGGCGGCTCGACTTATGCGTTTACGTTGGTTCTGCTCGTCTTCCTGCTCGGGATCGGGCTGGGAAGCGGGTTCGTGGCGCGTCGTAGCGCCGTCCGGGCCGCCAGCGCTGCCGACGCGGCCCTGGCTCAAGGCATCACCGGCGCCGGCGCCGCACTCCTCCTCCTGTTCTTCGCCGCCCTACCGGTCTACGTCATCGCGGTCTTCGGGCACGTCGAGTTCGGCGCCGGGACGCGCCTGCTGCTGCTGGGCGTCGCGGTCGGCGCAGTCGTGCTCATTCCGGCGGTGGGTATGGGGCTCAGCTTCCCGCTGTTGACCGACCTGGCCGCTCCGCGAGACGCCGCCCGCGCCGCCGATGTCGGAACGGCATATGCGCTCAACACGCTCGGTAGCATCGCCGGAGCGGTCCTGACCGGCTTCGTCCTGGTCGTCGCGCTGGGCACCGAAACGACGCTTCGCATCGGCCTCGTGATCAACGGCGCGGCAGCGCTCGCGCTGGCGGGGTTCGCGGCGCACGGCGTCGCGGAAGGCTCGCCGGAGCATCGCGCCCTGCGCCGCCGCGTGCTTGTGGCCGGGGTGCTCGCCGGGGTCGCGCTGGGCGTCGCCATCGGCGCGCCGCCGTGGGGCACCCGCCTGATCGATCTGGGTCCGACTATCTACGCCCGCGAGCCGATGGACGCCGCGCGGCGCCAGGCGTTCCTCGCCCACCGCGGGTCGCGGCTGCTCGCGTTCCAGGAGGGCCGGAACGCCACCGTGAGCGTCTGGGAGGGGCTGACTGGCCGAACGCTCCGGGTGAACGGCAAGGTGGACGCGTCCGATCACGGCGACATGAACACCCAGATCATGGTCGGCCTCGCGGCGGCTGCTGCGCGACCGGATCCGGCGTCGGCTTTGGTCATCGGCTTCGGGAGCGGTGTGACCACCCGCGTGCTCGCCGACGTTCCGGGCATACAGCGCGTGCGTGTGGTGGAGATCGAGCCTGCCGTCCTGGAGATGGGGCGGTACTTCGCCGGAGTGAATGACACGGTGCTCGCGCGCCCCAGCGTCGCGGCCGTGGTCGACGACGCGCGGAGCGCCCTGCAGCTCAAGGACGAGCGCTATGACATCATCGTGTCGGAGCCCTCCAACCCGTGGGTCGCCGGAGTGGCGACGCTGTACACGCCCGAATACTTCCAGATCGTTCGCTCGCGCCTCGCAGACGACGGTGTGTTCTGTCAGTGGCTCCAGATCTACCAGCTCCCCCTGGATGTCGCGGCGGGGATCGTCCGTAACCTGCGTCAGGCGTTCCCGCACGTGGAGGTCTGGTTCTCCACCAGCTTGGACCTGCAGATCCTGGCCTCCGGCCGGCCGCTGCGGTACGACCGGGCTTGGCTCGAGCGCCTGTTCGATGCGACGACGCCGATCGGTGTCCTGAGCCGTGAGTGGCTCGGGGTCGACTCCGCGGGAGACCACTTCGGGCGCCGCCTGCTGGGCGAAGCGGGCGCGACGCTCCTCAGCAACCGGGGGACGCTCATACATCGGGATGACCGGCCGCAGCTCGAGTTCGTCGCCGCTCGGAGATTTCTCGATCCGGTGTGGGATCCCGTTGTGTTCGACTCGTTGCTCGCGATCGGAGCGCAGGCAGGCGAGTCGCCGGGGGGCTCGCCGGTCCTCCTCGCGCGCGGGATGACGGCCCCCCGGGCGCCGTCTGTCCAGATCGAGCTGCTCGAGGCGGCCCACCGGGCGCGGCCGGATGACCCCGTCTGGGTCGTGCGGCTCGCGCTGGCCCGCTTCGGGGCAGGGGACACGAGTTATGCCGATAGCGTCCTGCCGGCCGTTGTCGCGCGTGGCCGCGCGCCGGAGGCGTTGGCGTTCGCAGGGTGGCTAGCCGGGCGGCGTGGGAATGTCGCGGGCAGTCGCGCCCTGCTCACGCAGGCCCTGTCGCGGGGAAGCGATACGGGGCAGGCGGCCGCCGGCCTCGCCGCGCTTGCGGCTCGTGACGGCAGATGGGCGGAGGCCGGGGCTTGGACCCGAGCCGCCGTGCGCGTCGGCCGCGGCACGTATCGACACCCGTTCCCCGTCGACGCGCTGCGCGAGACGTTGACCTCAGTCGCGCTGCGCGCGCCGCCGGCGCTGGCGGACAGCCTCCTCGCCGCGGCGCTTGCCGCCCGCCCCGGGTGGGCGACGCTGTACGAGCTCCGGGCTGTCGTTGCCCTGCGCGACGGCCGCTGCGACGCCGCCGGCGCGGCCTTCGTGGAACTAGCGTCCTTCGGAATAGAGCCGGCGGACGCGCCCGAGCGGGTCGAGCGCTGCCGGCGTGGAGAGACGCCCTAAGCGCCGGTCTGCTCGCCCAGCACCGCTTTGATTTCGCCTGCCGCGGCGATCACGTGGTCCACGTCCCGCGACAGCGCACGGGCCTGCTGGGTGGCGCGAGTGAGATCGTCGAGCGCCACGGCCACTCCCGCGGATCGGAGCCGCAGCAGGTCGAACCGGACGTTCTGCATCGCCAGCACGCACGACTCCAGCTGGTCCGCGACGAGTTGCCGCCTCGTGAGGAGATCCGTGAGCGCCTGGCGCTGGCGCTCCAGCAGACCCACTTGTCGATTCCGTTCCGTGCTGTCCGCTTGATGCTTGGTCGCCTGGATCTTTTCCTCGAGGCGGGCCAGTGCGCCCTGGTCCACGCTCCCGCTCATGGCATGCAGGGTTCGGGCCAGTTCTTCCGCGCGATTCAGGAGCGCGTCCGCCGTCGCGACCACGTCCGGGAGCAGCTTTCGCTCCGATTTGGGAAGACGATCGACGATCCGCAGGATGGCCTTGCGATCGCTGCGGGCCTGCTGGATCGGCTCGGCGTGGCCACCGAACTCGTCGGTCGTGGCGCGCGGCAGGTCTACGGGACGGCTCCCCACCGCTGCGAGGCGCGCTTCGATCGCGTCCGGCGCCGGCGGCCGGGCGAAGACATCGCGCCAGGAATAGCCGGCGTGCCACAGCCGTATGTAACGCGGGACCAGCGCCGTGCCACCCCAGATCGCCGCGACGAACAGCGACCAGCTCGGTGCATGGTTGCCGGTGGCCACGTCGATGATGAATAGCGAACCGCACACCGAGGCCCATGTGACGAATCGGCTCCGCAGCTCCCGCACGATCTCGGGCTCGCCGCTGGGGGCGAGCCTCGGCCGGTCGCGCATCCGGGCTCGCTGGGCGCGCTGATCGAGGGCCCCCGCCCCCCCCGCCCCTCCTACTCCCCGCCCACGGAACGGGGGCGGGGCGAGCGGCGCCGGCGCTCGCACCCCGCGAGACGGCGAGGGTCCGCTCGAGCGGCGCGGCTTGTGCATGGTGGCGCTCCGTGCCTCGAGCGCTCGCCGCAGCGCGTCCGCCGTCGGCCAGCGGTCCTCCGGGTCCTTCTCGAGTGAGCGCATCACGCAAGCCGCGAGATCCTCGGGGACCTCCGGCCGCCGGTCGGTGACGAGCGGGGCCCGCTCCGTGATTTGCTTCATCAGGATCCCGGGGACCGTAGGGGCTTGGAAGGGGAGCTCTCCCGCGAGCATCTGGTAGGCCACCACTCCCAGACTGTAGATGTCGGACCGCCCGTCGATCTCACGGTCTCCCGCCGCCTGCTCCGGGCTCATGTAGTGCGGGGTACCGATCGCGACGCCGGTGGCGGTGAGCGTCGTGGAGCCCGTCGTCGAGGACAACGCCTTCGCGATCCCGAAGTCGGTGACGACCACCCGGCCCCGGCTGCCCTCGAGCAGGATGTTGTCGGGCTTTACATCGCGGTGAATGATCCCAAACGCGTGCGCGGCGCCCAGCGCGTCGGCGGTTTCCAGCATGATGCGGCGCGCCTCGTCCGGCGGCAGCCGGCCGCGGCGCTTGAGCTTCGCCCCGAGGGACTCGCCGTCCACATACGCCATCACGAAGTAGACCAGCCCGTCCGGCCCCTCGCCGACGGAATGGATCGGCACGATATGGGGGTGCGACAGCCGCGCCGCGGTCTCGGCCTCGCGCAGGAAGCGCAGCCGGATCTCCTCGCGGAACGCGAGATCCGGCGGCAGCACTTTGACGGCGACCTGACGCTTCAGGCGCTCGTCGCGGGCGTTGAACACCACGCCCATGCCGCCCCGGCCGATCTCTCCCTCGAGCGTGTAGGAGGTGCCGAGCGCCCGGGTCAGGCGGGTGGCGAGTGCCTTGTCTGCATCGTTCATCGAGCTTCGCGTGAAGTGCGCGCGGATAGATTAGCCGCGCGGCGACGAGCGTGCAACCTGTAAGCCGCTTTTGACTTACAGCGTGGCCGCCGGCTTGGCGCCCGCGCGGTGGCTATTCGGCAGCGACTGCCTTATTGGCCGCCGGTCCGAGGAACGGACGTGCTCAGCAAAGCGTTCTATCGTGGCACGGACGATGCTTAACAGCGCGCGAACCGCGGGTATGCTTACCCCTCAAGAGAGTTGATCCCTATGTCTGAACGACTGACGCTCCCCGTGCTTCCACTGCGGGAGGTCGTGCTGTTTCCGGGTGTTTCGACGCCGGTAGGCGCCGGGCGGCCCACGACGCTGCGCGCGATCGAGGCGGCGCTGAAGAGCGACTCCCGCCTCATCTTTGCCGTCGCGCAGCGCGAGAACGTTGACACGGTCAGCCCCGAGGTGCTGTACACGACGGGGACGATCGCCAAGATCAGCCAGATCCAGCGTGGCCTGGGCGGCGTGCAGCTGCTGTTGCACGGCGAGCGCCGCGGCACGGCCCTGCATTACACGGATAACGGTCGCTACCTCGAGGTGGTGGTCCGCGAAGTCGACGATCTAGCGCCCCTGAACGCAGAGGATCCCGCGTTCGTCGGCTTGCACCGTGAAGCGCGCGAGCGGGCCGCGGAGCTGGGCCAGAAATCCGGTCTCCCCGAGGAAGTCGTCCGTCAGGTGCTCGAAGAGGTCGCCGACCCCGGTCGGCTCGCCGACCTGGTGGCCGGCTACCTCGAGATCCCGCCGGCGGAGCGGCAGGGGCTGCTCGAGACGCTGTCCGTCGAGGAGCGGCTGCGTCGTGTCCTCATTCACGTCCAGCGGCAGATCGGCGTGCTCGACGCCCAGGAGCACATCAAGTCCCAGGTCCAGGAAGAGCTGGGCGAGCGCCAACGCGAGATGTTCCTGCGGGAGCAGATGAAGGCGATCCGCAAAGAGCTCGGCGAAGAGGACGAAGGGACTGAGGTGGAGGAGCTGCGGAAGCGGTTCGAGGCGCTCGACCTCCCCGAGGCCGCGCGCAAGGAAGTCGACCGCGAGCTCGAGCGGCTGGAGCGGGCGAATCGCGACTCGATGGAGGCGCAGGTGATCCGCACGTACCTCGAGACGATGGCGGAATTGCCATGGAACAAGCGCGCCGAGGAGTCGCTCGACCTGAAGCGGGCGGTGGAAATCCTCGAGCAGGATCACTACGGCCTCAAGGACGTGAAGGATCAGGTCCTCGAGTTCCTGGCGGTGCGCCAGCTGCGCCAGCGCTCGCCCGCCGCGGCGGCGCAGGGCAACGAAGACGACAAGCAGGGACGGGGCCAGATCCTCTTGTTCGTCGGCCCCCCGGGCGTCGGTAAGACCTCGATCGCCAAGTCGATCGCGCGCACCATGGGACGGCCGTACGTTCGCATTTCGCTGGGCGGCGCCCGCGACGAGGCGGACATCCGCGGCCACCGGCGCACCTACGTCGGCGCCATGCCCGGTCGGATCATCCAGGGCATGAAGCAGGCGGGCGCCAAGAACCCGGTCTTCCTCCTCGACGAGCTCGACAAGCTGGGCGTGTCCTTCCAGGGCGACCCGGCGGCGGCGTTGCTCGAGGTGCTCGATCCGGCGCAGAACGATTCGTTCACCGATCACTACCTCGGCGTGCCGTTCGATCTGTCGGAAGTGCTGTTCGTCGCGACCGCGAACTTCCAGCAGAGCATCCCGGGCCCGCTGCTCGACCGCCTGGAGACCGTGACCTTCGCGGGTTACACCGAGCGGGAAAAGCTCGAGATCGCGAAGCGCTATCTGGTCCCGCGGCAGCTGCGCGAGAACGGTCTGACGCCGGAGCAGCTCACGGTGACGGACGCTGCGCTGAGCGAGATCATCACGAGCTACACGCGTGAGGCCGGCGTCCGCCAGCTGGAGCGCGAGATCGGGAAGCTCGGCCGCAAGGTCGCGCGCCAGATCGCCAGCGCTGAGGTCGAGCGGGTCGCGGTCGACGCCAAGGATGTGGACGACCTGCTCGGGCGTCCCAAAGTCCATCCGGAGCACATGGCGCGCGAGGACCAGGTTGGCGTGGCCACGGCCATGTACTACACGCCCGTCGGCGGCGACATCATGTTCGTCGAGGCGAGTGTGATGCGCGGCAAGGGCGAGCTCGTGCTCACGGGCCAGCTGGGCGACGTCATGAAGGAATCGGCCCGGGCGGCGCTCACTTACGCCAAGTCCCACGCCGATCAGCTCGGTATCCCGGAAGAGGCGTTCGCCGGGACGGACGTCCACGTCCATGTCCCCGCGGGTGCCATCCCGAAGGACGGCCCATCGGCGGGCGTGACGATGGCGACGGCGCTGGTCTCGGCGTTGTCCCGGCGGCCGGCGCGCCACGACCTCGCCATGACCGGTGAGATCACCCTGCGGGGCCGGGTGCTGCCAATCGGGGGTGTGAAGGAAAAGGTGCTGGGCGCAGTGCGCGCGGGCATCCGGACCATCGTGCTGCCCAAGGAGAACGCCGCAGACCTGGACGATCTCCCCGAGGATGTGCGCTCGTCGCTCGACGTGCACCTCGTGGAGGATCTGGACGAAGTCCTGACCTTGGCCCTACGCGGAGCACGGTTCGAGGCTGGCCACCTCGTGTTCGACGGCGAAGTCCCCGTCGAGCCGAGCCTGCTCGCCAAGCACAACTAAGCCTCGAGAACGAACAAGCCCTCGGTGTCTCCGGGGGCTTGTTCGGTTCTGGTCACGGCCGGAACCTGCCCAACCCTTTCCCCGTAAGACCTGTCTAATCGTCCGACCAGGTCACGGGGAGCTGCCGTTATGCCGGCTGTCGTCCTGCTCGCGATCCTCCTGCAAACCGCCACGCCGCCTGCCGGCACCGGCGGCGGCGTCGCACCTCCGCCGTCCAGCGCCACCCAGGCAAAGGCCGTGCGAGCCGCCGTCCCGGTAGTGATTGACGGACGGGACGACGACGCGGTGTGGCGCATCGCGCAGCCGATCACCCGGTTCCGGGAGTTCCAGCCGAAAGAAGACGGCGATCCTCGGTTCGCTACCGAAGCCAAGGTCGCCTACGACGACCGCTACTTCTACGTCTTTATCCGCGCCTTCGATCCCCATCCCGACAGTATTCTCAAGTTGCTCGCGCGCCGGGACGTGCGGGCGGCAACCGATCAGCTGAAGATCATGGTGGACTCGTATCACGACCGGCGCTCGGGTTTCGAGTTCGCCGTGAACCCGGCCGGCGTGAAGCGTGATTACGCGATGTACAACGACAGCCAGGAGGACGACGCCTGGGACGCGGTATGGGACGTCGGCACGCAGGTCGACTCGCTCGGGTGGACTGCCGAGTTCGCGATCCCGCTCTCGCAGCTGCGCTACGTCCCCGGGGCCACGAACACGTTTGGGTTCGCGGTGTGGCGTGACATCCAGCGTTACTCCGAGCGGGTCAGCTGGCCGGTGTTCCGGGGCTCCCAGGCGGGAGTCTCGTCCCAACTGGGCGAGCTGGCAGGCCTCGAGGGCCTGCCCTCACCGCGCCGGCCCGAGATCGCGCCCTACGTGGTGACTCGCAGAAGGTGACGGGTGGCGCCGACCTGAAGTACGGGATCACGCCGAGCCTCACGCTCGATGCGACCATCAACCCCGATTTTGGACAGGTCGAAGCGGATCCGGCGGTGCTGAACCTCAGCGTCTTCGAGACATTCTTCCAGGAACGGCGGCCATTCTTCGTTCAGGGCGCGGGGATCTTTCGGTTCGACGTGAATTGCAGCGCCGTGAACGACTGCAACACGGGCGAGGGTTTGTTCTACTCGCGGCGCATCGGTCGGTCGCCCCAGCTGGCGGATTACGGCGGCGCCGGCTCCTCCGCGGCGACGACGATCTACGGCGCTGCCAAGCTGACCGGTCGTCTTCCCGGCGGTCAAACCCTGGGTCTGCTGGACGCC
>WNFW01000068.1_pt1 | contig 52998 bp, 61 predicted proteins | sample 5400131 | NCBI WGS metagenome assembly WNFW01 (sample SAMN13153362, study PRJNA577476) | soil metagenome | isolation source: 20 cm soil or saprolite under grassland replicate 1 | place: USA:California | collected 2016-06-15
GGTTCCTTCCCTCACCACGTTCAGGGTCGAAAAGATTTTTGCTGATGATGATTTCAGTCCCCGCTAACGGAGGCTTTTTGTCTTCCAGTTTCTCTTCGCCCATCAGCGGCGAAACCTTAGCCTTTGCGCGAGTAGGCAGGTCCCAGGGGCCGTTTTTCCAGAACCAATAAATCTCGGTTCCAACAAATCCTATGGCGACTAGAAGTACGGCGCCAAACAATGAAGATCGCGTAAGAATCTTTTCATCCCTCCGCCGGGAGATCCGCCAAAAAAGAGTCTGGCTTAGCCGATTGACCCAGATCACCCATGTTACTGAACCCTAATTATGAACGCTTTGATTGAGCTCCGAAAACCCCAGGGATGATTGCCCAAACCACCCATATTTTTTGCGCGCGCTGAGCTAAACGCTCGCCGCCATCGCTGGTTCCTCTGCCAATCAGATTCGATTCTTGTTCAACAAAACGACTTCAAAAAACTTTATCGCGCCAAGACGCCAAGAGCGCCAAAGAAAAATATCTTCTTCGAACTTGGCGAGCTTTGCGTCTTCGCGCGAGTCATCGTTTTTCCCAATCCCTAACAAACTTCAACCGAAAATTTCAAATATTTTTGACTACTCTTCGGTCTGTCTTTGGCCGCTACTTCTCGCCTCGTCACTTGGATTTCCGCTCTTGGCGATTGGCGCCGGCTGAGTGCGGGCATAGCCGGCCACGGTGATGCTCACTCGAAGATTTTGCGCGGCCGTTTGGGGCACGCCCTGAGGTTGCGGAAAGCCGATGGGCCTGAAGAGCGATCGTACGTTGATCTCGTCGACGACGAGGAGTTTCGGAGAGGTTTCGATTCCTCGAACGAGACTCGCGATCTGCTCGATTTGCCCGCCGATCTCCATCTGAATAGCAATTTTCGAAAACGACCCCGCAGGTTCCGGATTCAATACCCGTGTCGTAATGACTTGAGTCCCCTCTCGGGTCGCTAATCCCTGAACGGTGTCTTGCAGATCCGATGCGCTTACAGAAAGGGTATCGCCCGTCAGCAGTTTCGGCTCACGGGCCTTGATCTCGTTTTGCGTCGATTCTAAGGCGGTTGCCAGCGCTTCCTTCTGGGCTAGATAGCGAAGGTTTTTTTCCAGCAGCTGTGGCTGGCTGTCAAGTTGACTCTTGATCCACTCTCGTCGTTCGAGGAACGGGGCAACCACGATGTATTGGCCCAAAATCAGAAAGAGAATAACCAGGGTCAAAACCACCAGTCCCCGCTCTCTGCGGGAGAGTCGCTGCCAAAAAAGCTTCATGGTTGTTTGGTTGGCGTCGCTTTGGGTTTTTCCAAATCGGCTTTCAGCGAGAAGGTTTCGCGATTGTCGCGGCCGCGATTGGACGGCGCATTGAAGTTGACGTTCTCGAACACGGGGGACCGCTCCAGGAGGGGAATCAAAGCAGAGGCGTTCTCGGCGTTTCCCTGAATCTCCAATACCCCTGCACGATAGCGCAGATTCGACAGATAGGCGTTCGTTGGGACGATTCTCGACAGTTCGTCAAGAACCCGAAGCACCTCGCCCCGGCGCCGACCGAGATCCGAAAGAAAGGTGGCTTCTTTTCGCGCTTTTTGCAGTTGCGTCTCTTCGCGGCGCAGGACCCCGACCGATGGCTCGAGTTTTTGATTTTCTTTTTGCAGCTGCCGCAATCGTAACTCGTCCTTGATCGGATAGCTCACCCCCCAACCGATCAATCCGACAAACAGCAATCCTACAAGCACGGCATTGACAATCGAGAGCGCCTTGCCGCGACTATGATCAGCCCCCTCATGCCGCAGGAAATTAGTCGTAAAGTAAGCCTCCCGCACGCCTCGGAGGGCCGCTCCGATGGCCGGCAAAACGTTCGCATCCAAGATCGGGTCGCTGCCCTTAAGCCGTTCGTTCCCAATTGCCAAGAGGTCTTGATATTCTAGGAATTTGCCGTTCACGGATCGAAACGACTCTCCCAATTCTCCCCAGTTATAATGGGTCGACGGCTGGCTGAGGCGTTCATAGAGCAATTCTCTGCCAGTGCCTTGAGCCCAGTCGGACGCAGGGAACCAGTGGGAGTAAAGCAAGTTGTGGCTTGGATTCCATCCGTTGACGTTGGATTGAAGTCCAATCATCTCCCAGGTCTGATCATGGCTGCCAACGACGGTGGCGGTCTCCGAAACTTCTCCCTTACAGAACAGGAAATAATTGGCGAGCGCGGTAACGGTCGTCTCCACGCCGCTGGGCTTGATTCCGAAAGAACCCAGCAGATCGATCAAACCGGCGAGACTTTTCTTCGGAATGGCGAACAGATAGAGAGCTACCTTGTCGCCCTTCTTGCCGATGGGAAGGTAATCGTAATAGATATCTTCGCGCCGAAACGGCAGTTGGCGCTCGATCTCGTATTCAAGCACCTGCTGTAAATTGGCCTCGGCGGCCTGAGGGAAAAAGAGCTGCTGGACGACGGCCTGTTCTTGGGGCACGCATATGAATACCGGGTCCCTGCCGGCCCTGAAGTGGGGCAAGAGTGAAAGAATCGCTTGGCGTATGGCACGTTCATGGGAATCATTTTCGGCCTTCAAAGCGATTTCTCTCACGTCCTCGGCGATCCAGCCCGTCAGCTCCGAGATGGCCTGCTGATTCTCGCCCAACGGCAACTCCTCCGTTTGTTGCTCCAGCAACGAAACGTTGAGAACGTTTTTGCGCATACGCACGAAAACTAAGCGGTCGCGCGTCACGTAAAGACCGACGCTTCTCAGGAAATCGGCACGTGAGAAATCTTTTAACCATTTTGGAGCCATCATGGTCTTATGTCTTACGTTCGATTCTTGAGGGCGATAAATACCCTCTACAACGAATGCCGCATTGTAGCCTATGATTCATTATTGCGGTAGCCCCCATCACGGTCGATCCAGCGTAGGAGTTCAAAACCTTGCTGGCCGCCGCCCATCCGCACTATGCCCTTGATCCTGTGAGAAACTCGGGAGTCGGTGGGCCGTCCTTCAGCTTCTACCGCGACGACCGCGGGATTAGCAAAGATGAACATTTGCATGGCGGAATCCCCGGCACTGATTCCCAAAAGAGGCAGCAGATCCGCGAGGGTCTTTTCGGAAAGTTTTTTGCGCTCTTCGACGAACCCACGGCTCTTCTCGAGAGGAATCCCCATGAGCGCGTGGATGACCTCCGCCGAGGCGGTCCGAAGATTGACGCGGTCGATGGGGCTATTGACGGTAAATATTTTTTGCAATCCTATGGTCGAGGCATCGCTACCAGCCGCTTGATTGGCTTCTGCATAGCCATAGAAAAGATCGGAGGTCATCCCCCGCACCCAAAGCAGATCCTCAACGGTGTCGAAAAAGCCATTTTTAGCGGTGTAGGGCGGGTTCAACGAAAGATAATAGTCGTTCTCTGCGCCATTGACGCGATGGAGATCATCGGGGTCGCGCCAGTCCATAATGGAATCGACCAGGATCGACCGGCGCGGCTCCTCTATCCCCAGGTTTGTAAAGATGCGACGCAGTATGGCTTCGTCCACACGATTAATATTGATCTTCCCGCCCTCATCAATTAAGCGAACCCGGTAGACGCCGCCGCCCAGATTTTGCTCACGCCAGCTCCCATCAAAGAGATCGCTGCTCTTTTGGCCTTGCTGCAATTCTCGACCGGAGGACTGGCTGAGAAAATCGTACAGCCCTTGTTCGAAACCGGCGATCGCCAGGTAGTAGCCCTGGGTTTCATCGCCGTATCGACCGGCCGCCGCGGCTTCCTCCCGGACGGAAGCGCTAAAGCCAAATGCAACAACGAATAGGAAAATAAAGATCCATAGCACCACGATTAACGCGACGCCGCGCTCGCTAGCGAGTTTGGAAAAGTTCCGAATGCCGCGCCATTGAAACTTCATTGCGCTAGCACGCTCATCATGACGGGAAAGACCCAACGGACTTCTTTGCCCGCGCCGTTCCGATAGCTAACCCGCACGGCACGGGGCAACGCTTTTTGCTCACTGCCGTTCCAACGCTCCTCCCACTTTTCTTCCTCCACCTGCGGATTGAGATACGCCAAACGAAATTCCCGCGCACCTTCCTGCAGCACAACGCCATTGTGCTGGCCACTTTCCCCGTTTTCGTCACCGAGCCGCACGGGGACGTTCTCCTCCAGCCTTACGGTTTGCGCGCCGTTCTCTTTGTTCTCCAGTGAAATATGAACTTTGGCCATGCCTCTTCCCCCCATTGCCAGTGAGTGCGACGAGACAAAGGTCAAACCGTCTTCCTCTCCTTCAAAGAAGAACGTGGGATCTTGGGGCGAGGCGCGATAAGGATACGTCGACCGAATGTAGCTCCCCAATAGATCGCCGAAGGAGCGAAGCTTTTGATTACTTTCGAAGCTTCCCTGAGATTTTTCCACCGCCCTGTGACCGAGAAAGAAGGCTCCGTAAAGTATCGTTCCCATGAGGGCAAAGATCGTCAGAGCGAGCACGACTTCGATGAGAGTGAACCCGACCGTTGAAAAAACAGGCGAGCTTCCAGTCCTCATGGGTTTTTCTTCCTCACCAAGCGCAGCGTGTTAAACTCGACATGCCTCTCTCGACCGGCGTCGGTCATCACCACATCGAGCGCAACTTCTTTGAGTTCCCAGGCATTCGACAATGAAAGTTCCGTCGAGGCATTCTTCGTCCCCCGCACCTCCAATTTCCAGCGGCTTTTCGGGTCGAGGGTTCCCCGTTCCGTGCCCTCCTGCAAGGTCCCTCGTGCCAGGAATTCGTCCATGACTTGACGGCCGTCGGTAACCACCTCGGTTCGAACAGTGCTCCTGGCTCCCAGGCGAAGTCCCAAGGAAAATATCTGCAATAACGTCACGATACCGAGACCTACTATAGTCATCGCAACGACGACTTCCAGCAAGGTGAACCCCTTGGCTGAATTACCGAGAGTTGGCAAAGACTTCATGATCCGTCGCTGCGCGATACTGCGATTTTGCCGGTGAGGGGCTCCAGGCGAATGGAGTAGCGAAACAGATGTCGGCCATCCGACAGAGCGATTTCTCCACCGTGACTGCTGCCGTTGGGGAAAAATAGGAACTGCCGGGCGCCGCCCTCAAGCATCTCTCCACCCTCTATCTCGACAAATTTTACACCGGGCGGAAACTGCACTTCTCTATCGCGCTCGACCCGGTAACTGTTCTGCGGAACATTTAGCACAAGTTGCCGGGGAATCCCATCATAAAGTGCCCGACTGCGGAGGTCGCGGGCAACCGCGGCCAGAGCCAAAGCGGATCCTTTGACTTCTCGATTCTGAATCCCCTTTTCGATATTGGGGATGACAATGAGGCTACAGACTCCCAGAAGCAGCAGAACCAATACGAGTTCCAGAAGGGTGAAGCCGTGGCTATCGTTCCCAACTGGTGATATCACGGTTATCCCCTTCGCCTCCTGGGACGCCGTCGGCAGCATAGGAAATAATATCATAGGGCCCATGATCGCCCGGGCTCTTGTACACGTAAGGCTTACCCCAGGGATCCTCGGGCAGCTCTTTCTTTATGTAGGGCCCGTCCCAGCGATCGAGAGTGGCCGGCTTTTGTCTCAGCGCCTGGAGACCTTCTTCCGTCGTTGGATACCGCCCAATATCGAGACGAAAGGTGTCCAGCGCGGTACCGAGAAGCTCGATCTGGGCCCGAGTCGCCTTGAGTTTTGCTTTCTCCTCTTGCCGAATAAATTGCGGCAGCACCAGCCCCGCGAGCAATCCAATAATAACCACGACAACGATCAGCTCGATGAGCGTGAAGCCGCTATCGCTATCCAGAATTTTTTTAGAACGGTAAGTCATTGATACTAAATATGGCCAGCAACATGGAGATGACGACGACACCGATCACTAACCCCATCCCCAAGATTAGTAATGGTTCAAGCAACGAAGTCAATCTCTTTGTGGTCCGCTTCACCTCTTGATCGTAAAATCCGGCCACCTCGGCCAGCATGCCCTCTAATTTGCCGGTCTCCTCTCCCACCGCAATCATATTCAGCGCAAGCGGTGGAAAGAGTCCGCTCTCGCCCAGCGGCCGCGCCATTCCTTTGCCTTCTCGCACTCGAACCTGGACCTGAGAGATGGCGCGCGCAAGCAACCGGTTCCCTACCACTCCTTGGACGGTGCCCAGAGCTTCGAGCAATGGCACCCCGCCTTTGAGTAAGGCCGAGAGGGTGCGCGCAAACCGAGCGGTCTCGAACTTGCGTAACAGGTCTCCCACCAGCCAAAGGCGAAGGCTTACGCGGTCCCATTCATTCCTTCCCTCAGGAGTACGTATGTAGAACACTGCACCCGTCACGCCGACGATGAACAGTAGTAAAACGATCCAGCCATATTCGGCGAGCGCCTGGCTAAGACCAATAACAACTTTAGTGATCCAAGGCAGGGCCTTGTTTACGTCCTTGAATATCGCGGAAAAGCGAGGAATCACGTAAACGAAAAGCACAATCAAGGAAACCCCGGCGGCGGTGGCCAAGATCATCGGATAAATCAACGCGGATTTGACGTCTTCTTTGAGAGCCAGCGTGCCCTGTAGATAATCCGTGAGATATCGCAGCACGCCTTCCAAGATACCGCCGGCCTCTCCGGCGCGTATCATGTTGACGTAAAGCTTGGGAAACACCTCGGGGTGTTCGCCCATAGAAGCCGCCAGCGATTTGCCGGCGCGCACGGCTTCCAGCAAAATTCCCAACACTTTGCCGAATTCTCCGCCTTCGATGAGATTGCCGAGAATCGAAAGGCTGCGGTCGATGGGCAGCCCTGCCCCCAATAGCGTGCTGAGCTCCTGCGTGAACTGAAGCAGCTGTTGTTGGCTGACCTTGCGCTTAGAAAAACCCGCCAACCCCTGTGTCGAACCGGCGACCGTTCGATCGCCCGGCACGGCGATTCGAATGGGGATGCACCCCATCTCATGAAGCCGCGAGATGACGCTCTGTTCAGCCTCGGCTTCCATCACTCCCTCGACGATTTTACCGGCGTGATCGGCGGCCCGATATTGAAAAAATGCCATCTGCTTTTCGATTTGAGATTTTCGATCTGGGATTTTAGATCGGACCGAATCGAAAATCGGCAATCCAAAATCTAGCCAATCGCCTATCCTTCTTCTCTGGTCACGCGCAAGACCTCAGCCAGCGTCGTTACGCCGCCACGGACTTTGTCCCAGCCATCCTCCCTGAGCAACTTCATTCCGTGCTGCACCGCTAAGTTTCGAATTGTACCCGCGTCCGCGCGCTGGACGATGATCTTGCAAATCTCCGAAGTCGCCGGGAGAAGCTCGAAAATGCCGACACGTCCCCGATATCCCGTACCGCTGCACGCCTCGCAGCCCGCCGCCTCCCATACGGTCTGGGGAACATCTCCGTTCCGTGGTTTCAGCTCGGGTTCGTCGGCCTCAAAAGCCGTGAACGGTACTTCCTTCCGGCAGCTCGTGCAAAGCCGACGAACGAGTCTTTGCGCCAATACGCCCAGGAGCGATGACGAAAGAAGATAATCTTGCACGCCCATTTCCAGCAGACGGGAAATAGCCCCCGCCGCATCGTTGGTATGCAACGTGGAAAACACCAAATGGCCGGTGAGCGCCGCCTGCACGGCGATCTCCGCGGTTTCCGCGTCACGGATTTCACCAACCATGATCACGTCCGGGTCCTGCCGCACGATGGAGCGCAAGCCGTTGGCGAACGTGAGCCCGATCTGCGGCTTGACCTGAATCTGGTTGACGCCGCCCAATTGGTATTCCACCGGGTCTTCAATCGTGATGATTTTCTTTCCCGGATCGTTGATTTTCTGAAGCACGCCGTAGAGGGTGGTCGTCTTGCCGCTGCCGGTGGGGCCGGTTACGAGGATCATGCCATGAGGCTTCAAAATCATCTCGCTAAAGTATTCCAAAATACCGGAAGGAAAGCCGAGAGTATCGAGCTGCGTGAAAATTTGCCCCCGTTCCAAAAGGCGAATGACAACGCTTTCGCCGTAAAGCGTGGGGACGGTCGCAATCCGCAGATCGATATCCTTGCCCGCGAGCCTGACCTTGATTCTCCCATCCTGGGGAAGCCGTCGTTCGGCGATATTCAGCTGCGCGAGAATTTTTAGCCGCGAGATCACCGCTGCCTTCAGTTGACGGGGCGGCGCCTCCATCTCGTGCAAAATTCCATCTATGCGATACCGGATCTTGAGTTGGTTCTCGAAAGGCTCGATATGAACGTCCGACGCCCGGCTCTCCAGCGCACGCACGAGCATCTGGTTTACCAGCCGAATGACTGGAACCTCCGACGCCATATCGCGCAGGTGAGCGACATCTTCCTCATCCACGGCTCCTTCGATTTCCCGCGCCACACCACCCTGGGGCGAGTCGCTCGAATAACCATTACCGAAGAGCGCCTCGATTCTAGCGGTAATTTCTTTTTCTTTCGCCAGTACCGGCTTGACCCGGAGTCCTGCCGCCAGTTCCACCGCGTGCAGGCGCGAGAGATCCAACGGATCGGTCGTGGCCACCATCAGCTCCCGGCCTTCAATTTTGATCGGCACTATGCGAGCCAGTTTGAAAAAATCCGCGACGCCCGGGAAGAATTCAATGGGAAGCGGGGTTGTAGGAAAGTCTTTGAGAGAGACGAATGGAATGTTGAAATGATCCCGCAACACCGGCAAGAGATCGTCTTCCGAGAGAAACCCCAACTCGACGAGCAACCGAGTAAACGGAGCCTGCTGTTCCTGCTGCAACTTCATGACCCGCTCCATCTCCTCCGGTGAAAGGAGACGTCGCTCGACCAGTTGCCCTGCCAAATTTTCTGATGTGTCCATGAGCTCCCTTTGGTACCTGCGCCCTAACTTTTAGGGTCTATCCGTCCGTAACGATCCTCCAGCCGCACCACGTCGTCAAGCTCCGGCGTGGAGACTTCAAGCACGTCGCAATCTTCGACGGCGATCATACGATGCTTCATGCCCGGAACGATGTGGAGGGAATCCCCTGGTTTTAAATTGATTCGTGTTTTCACCCCGTCGGTCTCCAGATCCATCTCCATGGCGCCACTGAGCAGGCGAATCGTTTCATCCTTCACGCGATGGTACTGATAGCTCAGAGACTCTCCCTGTTTGATGTGGAGAACTTTACCTACGTAGCGGTCGGTGTGCGCCCAAATCAACTCATAGCCCCATGGCTTATCGACAATTCTTCCTTTGTGAGTTTGATCAGCCATCTTGACGCCCGGTGATGATAACAGATTCTCTGAATTTGGAAAAGCCAAAGATGGTCGGGTCGAGATGGAGCCAAATAAAACCGTAGGACACCCGATAGGGGTCCCGCGAAAGTTATGGGCGGATCATTTGACCGTACTCTTTTGCGCACCCAACCCCAAAAGGTTGAAATCGAAATTGAAGCTTGTCTTGGACGGATTGATGCCGTGGCGCACGCCGAACGTCATCGCCCAGCACTCGCAAGTCGACAAAATCTTGGTGGCGGCGCGAACGCCGATCCAACGGGTGTCCCGCACACTGTAGGTCGAATTGAAAAAAAGCAGGATATGGTCAGTGGCGTGGTAGAACAAGTTGCCGCCTAAGTTGCCGACAACACTCTTGTTAAATTGGGCACACCGAGGATCGGGGGGGATGGATGAGCTGGGGCAAACGGGTTGAGTATCGACATTAAAGTTGGCATTGTCGGCCAAAAATCCATTAGGCCCTTGCCCCAGGAAGTAGTAGTTGAGGCTGAGGTAGTTGGGCCGATTAAAATCAGGGTCCAATACACGTCGGGCCATCGGTCGCGGATCGGAAATCGCGAAAGTGGTTCGTCCCTGCGTTATCTGCCAAGGCCCAGGGTTGAATCCCCCGTCTAATCCTAGAGAAAGGTAAGTGGTTGGCGTCAGCCGTAGATTCACGTCGAGATCGGACAAGCTATCCCCACCGCGTCTCTCCTGATCGATATCATAGCTCAATGCCAGCTTTAACGATGCCAACTGCTGGACATCGGCAATAGCAGGATTCAACAACTCAACGTCTTCGTCTGCGCCAGAGCTTACGAGCGGGTTGGCAAACTTGCCCCAGAACCGGTTGGCAACGGCGAAGGTAAGAACGTTACGGCGGTTGAGCCGATCGATGCCGTCCATGATTGGAATTCGGCTTTGATTGGTGCCGGGCACGAACAGATAGCTTAGCTCCGGTTCGATGACGTGTTTCAATCCACTGAAGCCCAGACTGTTGAACGCAAAGATTCGACTAAAGGACGTTCTCACGTTGCCGCGGATTTCCACCAACTCCCTGGAGACATTATGATCCGAAGGCGTCACAGAGGAATACAGGTGATAAACCGTCTCCCGCGGCGCGACACTCAGGGAGCCAAAAAGGTACGAGGCGATCCTAAAGGGCAGCGCAACCTCCGGTCGCAAATCCAGCCGAAGCCCGTCGCCCCCATCGCGCCGGAGATAGTTCACACCCTCCGCGCGCCAGCGAAACTCCAGTGGAAAATTAGATAGAAGCCGCCGCCCCCAAAAAGCAATCTGCGGAGTCCGCTGCAGAGTCGTCCTGTCGAATTGAATGAAGTCCTGGTAGAAATTCCATTCCCCCTTGAAAAAAGTGTCGTCCCAATTTTTGAACAGACCAAAACGCGACTCACCAAATCGGCTCCTACGGATGTCGAATTCTTTGGTTCCAGGCAGATCGAACCGTTCGATTAGCTGACGCGCGAACAAGTCGTCACTATACGCCGCTATGTCGCTATAGGTGAGCCAATCGGAGACGCTCGTGTAGCGATGCGTCCCTATGATATTCCAACGGTTAATCGGGACATTTGGATCAGCAATCGTTTGGTCGATATCTTGTTCATCAATTCTTTGGCCTCCTAAACTCTCATTAAAATATGAAGCTCGTAATTGGAAATCGGAATTCCGATCGAACATTGTGCGAAATTCGCCTAAGAAACCGACGCGAGCCCGACTTTCAACGTTGAAAGTGACGGTTGCATCGGCGCTCTTGGAGATCGCCCAGAAAAAAGGTTGCTGAAATCTGAATCCCTCTTTGGACGATGAACCGATGCTGGGAAAGAGAAGCCCGGTCTGCCGGTCGGTATTCAAGGGGAAAAGACCGTATGGTAAATAGAAGACGGGAATATCGAGGATATAGAAATAGCCTTTTTGGATGATTCCCATGCCATCCCGGTTGAGATCCAGCTTATCCGCCGAGATTGTCCAGGAGGGCTTGCCGGAGTCGCATAGACAGGTAGTGAAAAAAGCCTCGTCGACATGGTAGGTTTGCCCGGCGAACTTCTCAATTCGACCGCCGGTCATACTGAGGTGACCCTGCTCGATGAACAGATCGCCGTTTTGGATCTCGCCGGTCTCTTTCTCCATGTTAAACTTTAGAGCGTCCGCCGACTTTACCTTGTACTGCGGGTCGTCCACTGAGACGTTTCCCTTGGCGTCAATATCTTGCGTCTCGCGGTTGACGCGAACGTCGTCCGCTTTGAGTGTAGTTTGCTGGCGCTTAACCTCCACGCTTCCTGTGGCTTCGATCTGACTTCCGCCGTCTCCGCTCGACAGCTTATCAGCAGTCACATTGATCTCTGGATTCTCGGTTGGACTGCCAGGCTGAGCAGTTTGGGCCCACGAAGGAGCGCCGCCGAAAAAGAGAGTCACTCCGACTAAAAGCTGGACGTAGAAGTTAGTTCTGAGTCTCATCGATGTCGCTTACAGTGCGGAACTGGTTTTTTAGGCTGGGCGATTTTGGCTGGCAATTTCCTCAACGACAGGTCGAATCTCCCCGAGCAGATAAAGGGAGCCGGCCACCAGTACGATCTCGTCCGGTCGGACGCCGTCAAGCAATGAACGGAGAGCAAAATGTGAATCTTCAATCACCCGATGGGGAACAGCCCTATCCGTGAGATAACTTGCCAGCTGCCGTGGATCTGCGCTTCGTTCCATCTCCACCCGCGTCAAAACCGCCTCATTTGCCACTCCTGCCAACAGGCCCAGCATGAGGCGCCAGTCCTTATCTTCCATTGATGCGAATAGGAGCTTGACTTTTCTTGTCCCGTAATACTCCTGGACCGCTTCCACGAGCGCTTTAACGCCTTCGCCGTTATGTGCACCATCCAAAATGACGGTCGGAGACTCAAGCATGATTTCGAAGCGTCCCGGCCACTTAACCGTCCTCAGCCCCTCCCTGAGAACCTCCTCGCCTACGGGAAATGTCTCGCGAGCCGTCTCCAGGGAAGCCAGCGCCACCGCAGCGTTACTTCTTTGATGCCGGCCCCGAAGCGCCACAGAAAGCATCTCAAAATTTTCTTTTACACTTGTATAGTCGAAAAGACCCGCGTTTTTCAAGAAAATTCTATAGTCTTGCCCCAGAAAATAGGCTGGCGCCCTCCGCTCTCGGGCCAGGTCATTAAATAGGTTGACTGCTTCTTTTGGCAAGGCACCGGCAACAAGCGGAACGCCCGGCTTGATAATTCCACCCTTTTCACGCGCGATAGACAGCAAGTCGGAGCCGAGATAAGCTTCGTGGTCTTTGGAGATGGTCGTAATCACAGATACCAGCGGTTTGACGAGATTCGTGGCGTCGAGCCTTCCTCCTAAGCCTACCTCCACCACGGCGACATCGACTTTCTGGCGCGCGAAATGGACGAACCCCATGACTGTGACAAACTCGAAAAACGTGAGTGCAACGGCGGCCGCTGCAGTGCGGTCCCTGACCTCTTCGGCCAACTCGACGACTTCCTCGGGAGAAATTTCCACATCGTCAACACGGATGCGCTCGGTAAAGCATACTAGATGCGGGGATGTATAAAGCGCCGTCCGATAGCCCGCGAGTGAAAGAATGCGGTGTATCATCGCCGCAGTGGAGCCTTTACCATTGGTTCCTGCAATATGAAACGACGGAAACTGCTTCTCAGGATGGCCAAACAACGCCAGCGCCTGATCCATCCGGTCCAAACGCAGATCGATGACTCCACCCCGTAAGTTGTAGATTCTATAGAGGGTTTCGGAATAGGCGTCCATGAGGATCAGCTACGAACGGGCAGCCAGCGGCGAGCCGAGGAAACTAGACAGTCACGCCAGTCTTAATTTGGGACTCTGCGAATCTGTCTCATCGCTCGCTTGAGTTGGGCAACAAAGCGGCCGGCCCCTTGTGCTTTTTCCGTGCTTCCCCTAGCTTTCTCGATTTTTTCCACAAGGGCACTGCCCACCACTGCGGCGTCGGCCAATCCAGCAATCCAGCTCGCTTGTTGCGGTGTCGATATGCCGAAGCCTACGCCAATCGGCAGTGACGTGGCCCTCCGCACGCGAGCCAATTGGGAACGCAGCTGACCGTCAAAGGAGCCGCGCGCGCCGGTTACCCCGGTCACGGAAACATAGTAAATGAAGCCACGGCCTTTGCGCGCTACTTGTTGGATACGATCGCTGCCGCTCGTGGGAGAGAGGAGAAAAATGAGATCCAATCCTTCGTCGTCCGTCCAGCGCTTCAGCTCGCCGCTCTCTTCCGGGGGGAGATCAACACATAGCATGCCGTCGACGCCCGCTTCGGCCGCTTGCCGGCAAAACTCCCGCAAGCCATAGTGAAAAATGGGATTGAAGTAACCGAACAAAATCACCGGCAGCTCGGAGTTTCGCCGAAACTCTCGAACCAACCGAAAAATTCGCGGTAAAGAAAGCCCGTTTTTCAAAGCGCGCTCGGACGATCGCTGGATTGTCGGCCCATCCGCTGTCGGGTCCGAGAAAGGAATCCCCAGCTCGATGCAATCCGCGCCACCCTTTTCGAGGGCACGCAGGATCTTGAGCGTGGTTTCGAGATCCGGATCGCCAGCGGTAACGAACGGAATCAACGCCGCTTCACCTCGCTTCTTGAGCTCAGCAAATTTCGCTTGAATACGACTCATGATCGAAAAGTTTCCACGGGCTCACAGGCTTCAGGTGCCGGTTTCGAGGTGAATTCTTGGACGCTTTGAGCTCTTTAACCTGATTCAGAGTCTCACTCCCAGATAGTCTGCCACCGTCATCATGTCCTTATCCCCCCGGCCGGAGAGATTGATGATGATCGTTCCATTTTTGGCCCAACGCGGCGCAAGCCGCATCACCGCCGCGATGGCATGAGCGCTCTCCAAGGCCGGGATGATCCCTTCGATTTCCGCCAGGAATTTTATCGCCTCAACCGCCTGCTTATCGGTCGCCGAGACAAACTGGACTCTGCCACGATCGCGCAGATAGCTCAGCTCCGGCCCGACGCCGGGATAGTCCAACCCCGCAGCGATGGAATGGGTTTCCCGGATTTGCCCTCCGTCGTCTTGAAGCACATAGCTCTTACTTCCATGGAGTACACCGACATCGCCGCCCAGGATGGAAGCCGCATGCTTGCCGGTCCGAAGTCCGCCTCCGGCTGCCTCAACGCCGAGCATTCTTACTTTTGGATCTCGAACGAAGGGATAAAACAACCCCATGGAGTTGCTTCCGCCGCCGACGCAAGCGACGAGATAATCCGGCAACCGTCCCTCTTGCTTGAGAATTTGCCGACGCGCTTCTTGTCCGATCACCGATTGAAAGTCACGCACCATCATCGGATAGGGATGCGGGCCGGCTACGGAACCGATCAGATAGTAAGTATCGCGAACGTTGGCCACCCAATCCCTCAGCGCCTCGTTCATGGCATCTTTCAAGGTCTGACTGCCGGAATCCACCACCCTCACCTTGGCGCCGAGAAGCTTCATGCGAAAGACGTTGAGCGATTGCCTTGCGACGTCCTCTTTGCCCATAAAAATTTCGCAGTCCAAGCCGAAGCGCGCCGCCACGGTAGCGGTGGCGACGCCATGCTGACCGGCGCCGGTTTCCGCGATGATTCGCCTTCTGCCCATGCGGCGCGCCAAGAGGATTTGCCCGATCGTATTATTGATCTTGTGCGCTCCGGTGTGGCAGAGATCCTCGCGCTTGAGATAAATTTTTGCGCCGCCGAGTTTCTGCGTCAGGCGCTCGGCAAAATAGAGGGGGGTTTCCCTCCCCGCATACTGATGGAGATAGTGTTGGAATTCTTTTCGGAACGTCCCCTCACGACGCACTTGCGCGTATGCCCGCTCTAACTCGGTGAGCGCTGGCATGAGCGTTTCCGCAACATACCGGCCGCCGTACGGCCCGAAATGACCGCGCCGGTCAGGCACCTTTGGCAGCGACAATAAATTCTTTGAGCTTCGCATGATCTTTAAGACCCGGACGCGCCTCAACGCCGCTACAGACGTCGACGGCATAGGGATGAATCCGGCGCACCGCCTCGGCGACGTTTTCGATGCTCAAACCGCCCGACAAAATGAGTTTCCCGGGGTTGATCCCTTCGAGCCAATCCCAGGGAAACGCCGTGCCTGAGCCGCCGTATCCCGGCGACCACGAATCCAATAAATAGAAGTCCGCGGGAAATGCCTCCATACCCTCCAATGATTTTTTTCCTTTGAGCCTAAACGCTCTAATCACCTTCATGGGCCAACCACGGCAATAGTCGGCGCTCTCCTCGCCGTGGAACTGCAGACCGCTGAAAGCCTGCCGGCCCCCGGCAAACTCTCCATACGCCACAATCTCGCGAACCTTTTCCTTTGATTCGTTGACGAAGAGCGCGACATTGCAACATCGCTCGGGCAGCTCCTCGAGAATTTTCCGCGCCTTCTCGGGTGTGATGCAGCGAGCGCTCGGCGGATAAAAGTTGAAGCCCAGAGCATCCGCGCCGAACTCGAGCGCTTTCTCGGCATCCGTAAGATTGGTGATACCGCAAACCTTGATTTTAATCATCGCCGTGAAATTTCAACTCATATCCGGGTTCACACCGACCGCTCCAACAACTCGCCGAGCTTCTTTCCAGGCTGCGGTGCGCGCATGAGTGACTCGCCGATCAAAAACGCGTGGATACCTAATTTCTCAACCCGCCGAATCTGCTCCAGGTTATCGATGCCACTTTCGCAAACCGCCGGCGTGCCCGCGGGAACTAATGGCGCCAATCTCTCGGTTGTGGCCAAACTCACTTCAAAGGTCCTCAAGTCACGATTATTGATCCCCAGCACCAGCGCTTCGGCCTTCACCGCGGCATTTAATTCCGCTTCTGTATGGACCTCAATCAGGGAATCCAACGACAACGCCGTGGCCTGCTCGCACAGCTCGCATAAGAGATTCCGATCCAGCATGGCCGCGATCAACAAGACTGCATCCGCCCCGTAACTTTTCGCTTCCACCAGCTGGTAGGAATCGAGAATGAAATCCTTCTGCAGCAGCGGCACGTTAACCGCGTCTCTAACCTGCTCCAGGTAGAGCAGACTGCCTTGGAAGAAGCGCTCCTCCGTGAGCACCGAAATCGCGCTCGCGCCGTGACTGGCATAGTCGCGCGCAATGGCCACGGCATCGAAGTCTGCTCGAATGAGCCCTCTAGACGGAGACGCGCGCTTGATCTCGGCGATGATGCGTCGAGAGTTTCCCGTTAAAGCCGCGGCGAAGCCTCGGGCAGGCGCGTGAAAGAACCGCCGATCGCGCAACGCCGACAACGGCGTCTCCCGCCGCCTCCGCTCCACCGCGTCGCGAACATGCCGGGCAAGGGTGGCCAGAAATTCAGCCATGGATACCTAAGCGGCGTTCGTCATTTGAATCAACTGCTCGAGCTTCTGCCGCGCTTTGCCGGAATCGATGGATTCCGCGGCGAGGCGCAAGCCCTCGGCGATGGTTGCCGCGGTGCCACTCACATAGAGAGCAGCGCCGCTGTTGAGCAACACCACATCTCGCGCCGGCCCTTTATCGCCTTGCAACACGCCCCTGACGATGGCCGCGCTCGCTTCCGCGTTGCCACCGCGTAGATCCTCAAGGCGGCACTTCTTGAGCCCCAGTGGCTCGGGCTCGATGGTGTACTCTTTGACCTGACCATCGCGTAGCTCCGCAACTTTCGTCGGACCACACAGCGAAATCTCATCCAAGCCTTCCAACCCATGAACCGCCATGGCGCGGACGCTGCCAAGGTTTTTGAGCACATGCGCAACCACGCCCACGAGTTCGCCGCTGTAAAGTCCCAGCAACTGGTGGCTCGCCATCGCCGGATTGGTAAGCGGACCCAACAGGTTAAAGACGGTGCGTATGCCGATATCGCGGCGCGGCTGCACGGCGTATTTCATCGCCTCATGGAGCAGGGGCGCAAACAAGAAACCGATGCCGACCTTATCGATGCAAGCCTCCACTCGTTCCTTGGGCGCATCTATCTTGACTCCCAGGGCCCCCAGCACATCGGCGCTCCCCGACTGACTCGACACCGAGCGGTTGCCATGCTTGGCAACGTTCACGCCCGCTCCTGCGACGACGAAAGCAGACGCGGTGGAGATATTGAAAGTCCCTTTTTGGTCACCTCCGGTACCGCAGGTATCCAAGACGGTTTTGGATCCGACGTTGACTCGATGGGCCTTCTCGCGCATGACGCGCGCCGCGCCGGTGATTTCTTCAACCGTTTCCCCTTTCACTCGTAAAGCCGTGAGAAAGGAGGCCACCTGCAAAGGCGTTGCTTCTCCGGTCATGATTTGGTTCATGACATCGATCGTTTCAGCTTCGGAAAGATTGACGCGATTGACCAGCTTTTCAATAGCTTCGCGGATATTCATGGTCGCCCGTTCCTTTGTCTCACCGATTGGTGGCAAACGCCTTGGTAAGATTCTCCTTGTTCTTCAAAGTCTCCAACATCTTGTCCGCCTCGTCACGAGTGCCGTACTTCCCCACGCGGACGCGGTACCAAAGCTTGTCTTGGTTGCGCACCTCCGTCACGTAGGCCCGGTAGCCTTTATTCTGGAGCCTATCAACCCAGATCTTGGCTGACCTTTCGTCCGGAAGGGCATTGACCTGGACGGTCCAACCCTTGTCATTCTCTTTTTGTTCAGCCGTCTCGGCTGCCTGTGCTTTCTGCGGCACTTCCGCGGGAGGCAGGGCCTTTTCGACCTTTTCTTGAACGGCTTTCGACGACCGTGGCGTTTCTTCCTTAGCTTGCGCTTTACTGTTCTTGACGTCTACCTTAGCAACCTTCTCTGGCTGCTTGATCTCCGTCGGTTTCGCTTCCACAACCGGCTGTGCCGCGGGCGACTTCGTCAAGGTATCGTAGAAAGTGAGCTCTTCCTTAGATTGCGCTCCGGTCGCACCGTTGGACCCCTGAGTCGACGGCTTGACGGGAATCTTGATAGAAGGCTCTTCGTTTTTCACCATCCTTCTTTCCTCGATTCCCTTGCCGACGACAACCCCAAGGAAGAAGATGACGATCGATGCGACGGTGAAAGTGCCGCCGAGCAGCACCAACTGGCCGCGGCTAAAGTAAAAGCGTTTGTCTTTTCCCCTGCGGTTCTCTGCCATACAAAATATCCCCTATTTGCCATGCCGATCATGGCTCCGTGGAATCGACCTCCGATCGCGAGGCCATTTTCATTGGCGCGTCGACTCCCAGAATCTCCAATCCTCGACGAATTGTCTTTTGAACATTTTGCACCAGTAACAATCGCGCGCGACTCAATCCCGCGTCGTCCGAGATGACCCGGTGGCGATTATAATAGCGGTGAAACTCCCCGGCCAAATCCAACAAGTAAAAAACCATTCGATGGGGCTCCAGCTCCGTCACGCTTTCTTCCAACACGTCGTCGAACTGAATCACCTTGCGTATGAGCTCCATCTCCTGCGCCAGCTCCAGCCGTTCCACCGGAATATTACGCACCTCCGAAGGATTCCAGGTAACTCCGCTTCTCCGCGCCTGTTCGAAGATGCTCGCCACGCGCGCGTGAGCGTACTGAACGTAGAATACGGGATTTTCACTCGACTGTTGCTTGGCCAACTCCAGGTCGAAATCGAGGTGGCTGTCCGACTTTCGCATCAGGAAAAAGAAGCGCGCCGCGTCGCGACCAACTTCTGCCAAAATTTCCTCCAATGAGACGAACTCGCCCGTCCGCTTTCCCATGCGCACCGGCTCACTCCCACGGGTGAGTTGAACCATTTGGACCAGCACGACTTGCAGAACGTTAGGATCGTAGCCAAGTCCCTGCATGGCTGCCTTCAAACGCGGCACATAGCCGTGGTGATCCGCGCCCCAGACGTTAATCAGCTTGCCAAACCTGCGCTCGAACTTGTTTCGATGATAAGCGATGTCGCTGGCGAAGTAGGTCAGCTCACCGTCGCTTTTGATCACCGTCCGATCTTTGTCATCGCCAAACTGGGTCGATTTGAACCACTCCGCACCGTCCTGGGAATAGATCAAGCCGCGCGACCGTAAGAGCTCCATGGTTTGCACGACTTCATTTCGTTCGCGGAGCCCTTTCTCACTGAAAAACGAATCGAACCGAATCCCAAAATCGCCGAGTTGACTCCGAATGGTGTTCAGGAGCGAGTCGCCGCCATATTGGCGAAAGAAGTCGATGGCCGTCTCTTTTGACTCGGTAAGAAACTTATCGCCTTTTTGCTCCTTGACCTCGGCTGCGATGTCTTTCACGTAATCGCCTGGATAGCCGTCCTCCGGAAAATCGATCTTCTCCCCGAACAGCTCACGGTAGCGGGCATACAATGACCGTCCCAGGTTTTCCATCTGTTTGCCGGTGTCATTGACGTAGTACTCACGCTGCACGTCGAATCCGGCCGCCTCGTGCAACCGCGCTAAAACATCTCCGATCACGGCCACCCGTCCATGGCCGGCATGGAGCGGCCCGGTTGGATTGACGCTGGCAAATTCGACTTGCACTTTTTCGCCGTGGCCGAGATCAACCTTGACCTCTTTTCCTTCCGCGAGCTCTCGTAGACACCGGAAATAAAACTTGGGCGAGAATGCGAAATTCAGAAAGCCTGGTCCAGCGATCTCCTTGCGCGCGAGTATTCCTTCCGGGTCTTCGAGGTTTTTCAGTATCGCCTCCGCGATCACACGCGGCGGCTTCTTGGCATTTTTGGCCCAGAGCATCGCCACGTTGGTCGCCAGATCGCCGAACTCCCTCTGTTTCGGCGGCTCAAGAAACAAAGGGGGGAGTTCTGTCGAATCCAGCTCTCCCCCCTTCGCCGTTTTCTCGATGGCTTGAGTCAAAAGCTCCTTAAGGTGACTGCGCATCGTGTCCTTTTTTCATCCTTTTCTGCTCCACGCGCAGGTTCCGCCACCAGACAAGAAGTCTTGCCGTCCAATGTAAGGGAAATCGCTCGCACGAAGACACTCTAACGTAAGCATTTATAATGATTTTCCGCGTGCAAAGCAACAAGCAGAACGCCCACCGATGAGGGCGATTGACAAGAACGCTCGCAGCCAATGAACGGCTAGCCCGTTCGCGGACAGATTGAACCCTGTGTTACGTGACGCACTCACCCGCGCGCAATTTTCCAGGACGTTCTCGCGACAGCGACTATCCGGCAACACACGGCTACCGCAGTGACAGAAATTCAGGCGGAACGTTTTCGACAAGAAACAGGGGTCCGGACCGGTAAAAACGAACGCCTCCCGCGTGCGCGGCACGGCAATCGACGACCACGATGACCGCAGACGGATCGTGCCTTTGTCCCACCGCCCGAGCTTCCTGGAGGGAGGTGCTGAGGTGAACGTATCGCCGATCGCGCGGTTTGAGGCCGCCGCGCAAAATCGACTGAGCGAGATCGCGGGCGGTCCCGTGGTAAAGCTCCGACGGCGGCTCCACCGCTTCCAACCCGAGATCTACGGGAAAGGAATGGCCGTAGGTAGCGCGGACCTTTCCCTCTTTTAACTCGAAGCGTTGCTTATCCGAGCCCTCGATCACCCCGCGAATTTCTTTCTCGGTAATATCTGGAAAACGTTCTTGGACCACATCGACGATATCGTGCCACGAGACAAATCCCTGCCGGTCGAAGGACAACGGATACTCCTTGGGACAATGCCGCAGGAGATAGCTCAGAAAACGGGAGATACGTTCCGCTGGAATCAATCGTGCCGCCTATAAGCCCTTTTTTTGTCCGGTGATCAAGTCGAAAACATTGCAGGCAATGCCGGTCGCTTCGTAGCCGTCCATGCCGGTGGCCTGAGCAATGGAAAACATCTGGTAAGCCAGCGCCGTGAAGGGCACCGGCACTTCCATCTCGCGCGCCATATCCAATCCGAAACCCACGTCTTTGGGCATCCAGGATTTACGCGGTTTGTACTTCCGACTCACGACGATCTCGCAGATGCGCTCGATGGCTTCTGAGTTCTGCTGGGAATTCTTCAAAACGGTGCGAAAGGTGTCTTCAGTCACACCGCCTTTTTTAAGCCAGGAAAAAATCTCCGCTAGCCCCAGGTGTTGAATCGCCGCGAACATCGCCATAGCGTTCTTCACCAGCTTGGCGTTACCCAACTCTCCGACGTGAACGATTTTTTTACCCATGGCCTGAAACACAGGTTGATGTTGGTCAAATAGCTCCTTGGAGCCCGAGAGCCACAGCGCCAGGGTGCCCGCCGCCGCCGCCTCTTCCACGCCCCCGGCCGAGCCGTCAAGTACCTTCCAGCCGTTTTTCGCCAATTCCGCGTTGACACCCACGATAGTCTTTTTGTCAATGCTGCTGAAATCCACCCACAGTTTCGCGCCGCTGGACGCTTCGTGTAATCCGCTCTGGCCTAAACCAACGGTCCTGACCGCATCATTGTAGGGCAGCATTGAGAGCACCATCTCACAAGATTCTGCAACCGCCTTGGGAGATGCTTTAAACACTGCGCCCTGGCCTTCCAGGCCCTGCGCCTGCTCCCGCCGCAAATCATTGACGACCAAACTATAACCGGCTTTGATGAGATTCGCCGCCATAGCGCTGCCCATGCCGCCCGTGCCGATAAAACCTAAGGTCTTCATGTCACCCTCCGTTTGTTTCGCTGATCAACCTGCGTCAATCGACGATGCGCACGCCTTCCGGCCACAGCACCAGAACCAGCGTGTCGCCGATGGCCCGCGGTGTGTGAATCGACTTTGGATCCAAGAAGACGATGTCCCCTTCTTCATACTCGCCGGTTTCGTCGATAATCTTGCCTCTGAGCATCAAGTAAAATTCACCGCCGATATGTTCGTGTTTCAAAAAAGCATCTGCTGCCGCGTCGGCCCGGACGCGGTAGAAAACCAACTCCCGGCTGCCTTGCCGCGCCAGCCGGGCCATAGACAGCCCGTTGCCAAAATCCTTCCATTGAAGACGCTCCAGGGCGTCCATATCTAAGTCAACCCGCATTAGATTCTTAATCGAGTACCGTAAGACGCTCATGGCACGTTCTGGAGCGTAAATATCACGGCGTTAGAGTTAACAAAAGGGGGCCGGACGGTTGAGAAAATAACGATCCGATTTCTTGAGATCGGATGGTTGAAGCGATTTTCGATTTAGCTGGAAATGGCGCTGAAGTCTTCTTGGTGAAATAAAAAGCCGGAATCAGGTGGATCACCTCCACACGAGTCCGGCTTTTGGAGGTAGTCCTAAAACCAGTGCTCTGGCAGCTAAGAAATACTAAGCGCTCGCCTTTTCCTCGGCTTTTTTCCGCCGGCTCCTTCTCCCTTTCTTCTCGCCGCTGGACGGTGCCTGACCGGCATGAGCGTCGCTTCCCGCTACGAGCTCGATCAAAGAGAGAGGTGCCGCGTCTCCACGCCGCCGACCGATTTTTATGATTCGTGTGTAGCCGCCGGGGCGGTCTTTGAATCGGGGTCCGATGGTATCAAACAGTTTGCGCACCACCGCCTTATCCTGAACCATACCGAGGGCCCGGCGACGGGCATGCAAGCTCCCTTGCTTGCCCAGCGTGATTACGCGATCGGCCCACCGTCTAAGCTCCTTTGCCTTCGGATCGGTGGTTCGAATCTTCTCGTCGCGCAGCAAAGCGGTAACGAGGTTACGCATCAAAGCCCAGCGATGACTGGAGGTACGGTTGAGTTTTCTGCCAGATTTGAGGTGGCGCATGGTCTACGCAGACTCCTTGTCGGTGGCGCGCTTGCGGGCCTCGATTTCCTCACGCGAAGGGAAGCGCTCGATCTTCATGCCCAGCTCGAGTCCCATTTCTCGGAGAATCTCTTTGATCTCGTTCAGCGATTTGTGGCCGAAGTTTTTGGTCTTCAGCATCTCCTGCTCGCTCTTCTGCACCAGCTCACCGATATACTTGATATCCGCGTTCTGCAGACAGTTTTGCGAGCGCACCGAAAACTCCAACTCGTCCACGCTGCGGAAGAGATTATCGTTCAACGGAACCGTCGGTCCGTCGTCGTTCTTTTCCGGCCGGGGTTCTTCCTGGAAATTCACAAAGATGCTGACTTGGTCCTGAAGGATCTTCGCGGCATAGGCCATGGCATCGTCAGGTTTAATGCTCCCGTCCGTATGAACCTCGAAAACCAAGCGATCGTAGTCCGTTCGGTGACCCACGCGAGCATTAGTGACCGCGAAATTGACCTTCTGGACCGGCGCGAAAATCGCATCGATAAAAATCGTATCCACGGGCGCTCCTTCGTCCTTGTTTCTCTCCGCCGGCACGTAGCCGCGCCCTAGTTTGGCAATCATCTCCATCTCAAGCTTTGCGTCGCGGGCAAGCGTGGCGATTTTGTGTTCCGGATTTAAGATGTCTACCGCTGGAGGGGCGATGATGTCTTTGGCCTGAATCGTTCCGGGCCCTTTCCCTTCGATCTTGAGCGTTTGTTGCTCGCTGTCATTGAGTCGGAGGCGGACTTCCTTGAGATTCAAGATGATATCGGCGACATCTTCGGTCACCCCCGTGATGGTTGAGAACTCATGCAAGATCCCTTTGATGCGAATGGCAACAATCGACGCTCCCATGAGAGAAGAAAGTAGGATTCTCCGCAAGCAATTGCCGATCGTTTGCCCAAAGCCTCGCTCAAACGGTTCGGCATAAAACTTCCCATACGTAGAGGTCAGCGTTTTTTCCTCCACCTCCAATTGCTTGGGTTTGGTCAAATCGGTCCAATGTCTGTACGTTGTAGACATAGCGTCTCCCAGGATTCGAAAATTACTTCGAATACAACTCTACGATTAGTTTTTCGTTAATCGGCATCGTGATGTCACTGCGGGTAGGCAAAAGTTTGATTCTGCCACTGAAGGTGTCTCGGTCCACCTCCGCCCACTCCGGCACGCCCCGCCGTTGCGACCCTTCCATCGCCGACAGCACGCGCGTCATTTGACGGCTCTGCTCCTTCACCGACACCACGTCGCCCACGCGCACGAAATAGGAAGGGATGTTCACTCTCTTACCATTTACCAAAATGTGACCATGCCGAACGAGTGATCTTGCTTCAGCCCGCGAACTGGCGAATCCAAGCCGATACGTCGTGCTATCGAGCCGCCGCTCTAATAGGATCAGCAGCGTCTCGCCGGTAATGCCTTTGGTTCGGGCCGCTTCCGCGAAAGTGCGGCGGAATTGATTTTCCAAAAGCCCGTAGATGCGCTTCACCTTTTGTTTCTCGCGCAGCTGGATACTATAGGCAGAAAATTTGGGCCTCGCTTGGCCGTGCTGCCCCGGCGGATAATTGCGTCTCTCAATGGCGCACTTGTCGGTATAACAGCGCTCGCCCTTGAGAAATAGCTTCAGGTTCTCTCGCCTGCACAGCCGGCAGACGGACTCTGTGTGTCTAGCCAATCCTTCCTCCGTGTTAGACGCGTCTTCGTTTTGGCGGGCGACAGCCGTTATGCGGAATAGGGGTCACGTCCTTAATCAGACTGATGTTGATTCCCGCCGATTGCAGGGCGCGAAGCGCCGATTCTCTTCCCGCCCCCGGACCCCGGACAAAAATCTGCACGCTGCGGAGTCCGTGATCCATCGCCTTCTTGGCCGCGCTATCCGCCGCCTGTTGCGCTGCGAAGGGAGTGCCTTTGCGCGAGCCCTTAAAGCCCATCGCTCCCGCACTGGACCAGGAGATCACGTTTCCTTGATAGTCCGTAATCGTGACAATCGTGTTGTTGAAAGTCGAATGGATGTGAACCACGCCTTCGGCGATATTCTTTCGCCCTCGTTTTTTGCGCGCCGCGGCCTTGTCGCTGGGCTTTTGCTCCGGCGGGCCTTCGGCCTTCTGTTTTTCTTCTGTGGCTTCGTCGGCTTTCGCCATAATGTTCTCCTCGAAACGACTAACCTTTGGATGGGGCCGCCTTCTTCCCGGCGACGGTCTTTCGCGGCCCCTTGCGGGTGCGCGCGTTGGTGTGGGTCCGCTGTCCGCGCACCGGCAAGTTCTTGCGATGACGCTGGCCGCGGTAGGACCCCATGTCGAGATGGCGCTTGATACTCATCGCCATTTCGCGGCGCAGATCCCCTTCGACTTTGTATCCCTGATCGATGATCTGGCGGATCTTGACTACATCATCATCACTGAGATCATCGCTCTTAAGATCCAGCGAAACCCCCGCCTGCTCGAGAATTTTCCTCGAAGCGCTGCGCCCAATCCCGTAAATATAGGTGAGAGCGACTTCCATTCTTTTGCTTCTCGGAAGATCTACACCTGCGATACGTGCCATAGCCTCACTCCTTGCCTCTTAACCCTTCAACCCGTGAACCTTCTCTAGCCCTGCCGTTGCTTGTGCTTGGTATTGACGCACAACACTCGCACCACTCCCTTGCGCCGAATGATTTTGCATTTGTTACAGATTTTTTTGACCGAGGCCCTAACCTTCACGACGCTCTCCCGTTCTTACCGCTCCCGGAAAATGATTCGTCCCCGTGCCAAATCATAGGGAGACAGTTCAATTTTGACCTTGTCCCCGGGAAGTATCTTGATGTAGTGCATGCGCATCTTTCCGGAGATGTGAGCGAGTACTTTGTGTCCATTTTCCAACTGCACGCGAAACATCGCGTTAGGCAGCGTCTCCAATACGGTACCGGTGACTTCAATGGCATCTTCTTTTGGCATGTGACCCTTAGGCTCGCCGAATTCGGTATTTCTCAAACTATAGTTGACTCAAGATGTACGGCCCGTTTTTCGTAATAGCGACCGAGTGCTCGAAATGGGCTGCCAAGCTGCCATCTTTGGTTACCGCCGTCCATCCGTCTTCTTTAATTTCGACTTCGTAATTTCCGGCGTTGACCATGGGTTCAATCGCTAAGACCATGCCTTCTTTCAAGCGCAGCCCGCGGTCAGGCTCGCCGTAATTTGGCACCGGCGGTTCTTCGTGCAGCTTCTTGCCGATGCCGTGGCCGACAAATGCCCTCACCACCGAGTATCCGGCGCTTTCCGCTACTCCCTGCACAGCCGCACCTAAATCGCCTAATCGCTTTCCCACCTGCAGCTGCTCAATACCTTTGTGTAACGACAGTTCCGTCACAGCCATCAACCGTCGCGCTTGTTCACTCACGTTTCCGACGCCCACGGTGACCGCCGAATCCCCATAAAATCCCTCATAGACCACTCCGAAATCCAACCCCACGATGTCACCTTCCCGTAGCGCCCGGGCGGAGGGGATTCCGTGCACGATCTCTTCGTTAATCGAAACACAGAGGCAGCACGGAAAAATTCGGCCCCCGACGGCATATCCCTTGAAAGCAGGTATGGCCTTTTTTTTTAGCGTGAGATCTTCGGCGACGGCGTCCAGCTCCAGCGTTGTAATGCCGGGAGCAACCCGCTGCTTCAGTTCTTGAAGAATCTCGGCAACGATGATATTCGCCCGCCTCATGACCTCGATTTCTCGAGCCGATTTGAGCGAAATCATGTTCCCCGATCTCCCAGAGCCTGGAGGACTCGGCTGCGAATCTCATCCACCTTGCCGACGCCATCAATCTCCCTTAGCATGCCCCGTTCTCGATAATAGTTGACCAGGGGTGCCGTTTGAGCCTCGTAGACTTTGAGACGAGCGGTAATCGTCTCTTCCCGATCATCGTCCCTTTGGTAAAGCTCGCCGCCACACCGATCACAAACTCCCTCCTTGCTCGGAGGGTCAAGAGTCAAATGATAAAGGGCGCCACAACCTTTGCACGTGCGCCTTCCCGCCAACCTTTCGACGATCACGCGGTGGGGCACCTGGACAGACAAAACACAATCCAGCGCCAATCCCATCTTCTTCAGGATCTCTTCGAGGCTCTCGGCCTGAGAAATCGTCCTCGGAAAACCATCCAGAACAAAACCCTTGTCGCAATCTTTTTCCTTTAGCCGCTCAGCGACCAAGTCTACAATCAAGCTGTCAGGAACCAACGCCCCTCGGTTAATATAGGCCGCCGCTTGTTTACCCAACGGGGTCTGTTCGGCTACCGCTTTTCTCAGGATGTCGCCCGTCGATACCTGACAGGCTTCGAACCGTTCCTGGAGCCATTTCGCCTGAGTTCCTTTCCCTGCTCCGGGAGGGCCCAGTAAAACAACGCGTACGCTGCCCGCCAATCGTCAGCCCCTTCTTCCCCGCAACCGGCCCCGCTTCATGAATCCCTCATAGTTGCGGGTAATCAAATGAGTCTCCATCTGTGCTACGGTATCCAAAGCGACTCCCACCACGATCAAAAGCGCGGTTCCACCGAAATAAAAGGGCACATTTAGCTGCCTAACGAGAATCGTGGGCAAGAGGCAGACGATCGACAGGTAAATAGCCCCACTCAAAGTGACGCGCGAAAGCACTCGCTCAATAAACTCAGCGGTTTTCTGTCCGGGTCGAATGCCGGGAATGTAACCGCCGAATTTTTTCATATTTTCAGCCACATCCACTGGGTTAAACACCACCGCGGTGTAGAAGAATGCGAAAAAGATGATCAACGCTACATACACGACATCATGCAGCCACTGGCCCGGAGTGAGCATACTCGCCGCGGTCTGTAACCAAGGATGATTCGCGAATTGTGCCAAGGTCGCAGGGAAAATAAGAATGGAAGAAGCAAAAATTGGCGGTATGACATTGGCCGTGTTGAGCTTGAGCGGCAGGTGCGAGCTTTGCCCGCCGTACATCTTTCGTCCGACGACCCGCTTGGCGTACTGAACCGGTATCCGGCGCTGACCTTGTTCAACAAAAATGATCGCTCCCACAACGACCACGCTCAGGACGAGAATGACCAAGGCGACCAATGGCGCCAGTTCTCCTTCCCGAATGAATTGCATGGTCGTGGATACGGCCGAGGGTAGTCGCGCAACGATGCCCGCAAAGATAATTAGAGAAATACCATTGCCAATGCCGCGCTCGGTAATTTGTTCGCCCAGCCACATAATAAACGCCGTACCGGAGGTCAATGTGATAACGGTCATCAAGCGAAAGCTCCACCCCGGATTCAACACCAGGCTATAGCCGCCCGGCCCGTGCGTCCCTTCCAAACCCATGCTGATCATCATCCCTTGAACAATGGACAGCACGACGGTTCCATAACGGGTGTACTGGGTGATTTTGCGTCGGCCCACCTCGCCCTCTTTTGAAAGCCGTTCCAAATAAGGAAAGACGACCGTAAGAAGCTGCAAAATAATAGAAGCGCTGATATAGGGCATGATGCCCAGCGAAAAAACCGAGAACTGCTCCAGGGCGCCACCGGAAAAAAGGTTAAGAAACCCGAAAAGAGTTCCTTTCTGTTGCTCAAAAAAGGCTGCCATGGCGTGGCGGTCGATACCCGGTGTGGGAACGTGGACACCGAGACGATAGACGGCTAGCATCGCCAGCGTGAAAAGCACACGGCGCCTAAGCTCGGGAATTTTTGATGCGTTCTGAAAACCGCTAAGCATGGACCCCTATCAATTCCGCCTTTCCCCCCAGGGCTTCGATCTTCTCTTTCGCTTTGGCGGAAAAGCCGTGTGCTTTGACAATCAAGGATTTGGATAACGAACCATCCCCCAAAATCTTGATCCGCTTGTCCTTCCCCCGAACCAGACCCTGCTGAACTAGTCGCTCAGGGGTCACTTCACTGCCCGAAGGAAAAACTTCCAGCCGCTCCAGATTGACCACTGACATCTCAATTCGTGATGGATTATGGAAGCCGCGCTTTGGCAGGCGTCGTTGGAGCGGCATCTGACCACCTTCGAATCCGGGTTTGGTACCCCCCCCGGACCGGGCCCCTTGCCCCTTGTGGCCTCGACAAGAAGTTTTACCGTGACCTGAACCATCGCCACGACCGACGCGTTTGCGATTTTTATTCGAACCGGCGGCCGGTTTTAGATCATCCAGTTTCATAATCAGCGAATCTCCGCCAACGCCTTTCCTCGCCGGTCGGCAATTTCCTCCGGAGCGCGAAGCTCCCGGAGCGCCTCAAACGTTGCCTTGACCATGTTGTGCGGATTGTTGGAGCCAATACACTTGGTCAAAACGTTTTGAATCCCGGAGGCCTCCACCACCGCGCGGACGCCGCCGCCCGCGATAACTCCAGTTCCATCGGAGGCGGGTTTGAGAATCACATAACCCGCTCCGAATCGTCCGCTTACTTCGAAGGGAATCGTTCCTGCTATGACGGGAACCCGAATCAAACTCTTCTTCGCCTGCTCCAGCCCTTTGCGGATCGCTTCCGGCACTTCATTGGCCTTTCCCATTCCATAGCCGACGACTGAACGACTGTCCCCAACAACCACCAGTGCGCTAAAGCTAAAACGGCGGCCGCCCTTGACAACTTTGGCCACACGGCTGATGTGAACCACCTTCTCTTTCAGTTCTAAACCCTGCGGATCGATGCGTTCCAAAGCGACCTCATGTTCTTATCCTATTAAAATTCTAATCCGCCTTCACGGACCCCATCTGCCACGGCCTTCACTTGCCCGTGGAACAAAAATCCGTTTCGATCAAAAATCACCCGAGTAATATTCTTTTCTTTGCAAATTTTGGCCAATACTAAGCCGACCTGCTTGGCCGCCTCAACGCCTTTGCTTTTTTTCACCGCCTCGGCAAGATCCCCCCCGAGGGTCGATACCGAGGCCAGAGTCATTCCTCGATCGTCGGAAATCACCTGAGCATAAATATGCTTGTTGCTCCGATATACGCAGATCCTCGGACGTGCGTCCGTCCCCAGCACCTTCTTGCGAACTCGCTCCTGGCGTCGTGCCCGTGCGATACTTTTCTGATTCCGCGCCATTTTCTATCCCCGACGGCCTACGCGCCTGCCGCAGAGCCAACGGCTTTTCCGGCTTTGCGCCGAATGACCTCTTCACGATACTTGATCCCTTTGCCTTTGTAAGGTTCAGGCGATCTGAGACTCCGAAGTTTGGCCGCCATCTCACCCAGCAACTGCCGATCGGCGCTGGTAAGAGTAATAACGACCTGCCTTTCCACCGAGGCCGTTACTCCCTGCGGCAAGAAGAAGACCACCGGATGGGAGTACCCCAACGTCATATGGATCTCTTGGCCTCTGACCTCGGCGCGATAACCTACACCGTTGATTTCCAACACCCGGCTAAAGCCTTGGCTCACTCCCTGGGCCATATTGGCAATGAGCTTCCGCGTCAATCCATGCAGCGCCCGCAACTTACGCTCGTCGGCTTCGCGTTCGACCCGCACCGCGTTTCCGTCCACTTGAACCTTGATTCCCGCGGGAACCGAAGTTTGGAGTTTTCCCTTTGGCCCCTCAAGACGAACGGCGGCGCCATCGACAGCTACTTTGACACCCGCGGGGATCGTGATGGGCAACTTTCCGATACGCGACACTTTACACCTCGAATGAGCTACCAGACCGAGCAGATCAGCTCGCCTCCGACCTTCGCCCTTTGCGCCTCTCGATCCACTAGAAACCCCTTCGGAGTGGACAGAATGTGGATCCCCAATCCCTTGCGGATCGGCGGCACTTCATTGGCGCCGACGTAAACTCTTCGACCCGGGCTACTGACGCGCGTCATACCAGAAATGATAGGCCGATTCTCCCGGTCGAACCGTAGTTGGATCAGCAGATCGTCGCCCCCCCCTTGGGCCGCTTTGACCTTTCTTGCTTCCTTCACGTAACCTTCATCAATTAGAATCTTTACAATATTTTCTTTTACCCGCGACCAAGGGACTGTGACTTTTTGATGCCGCGCCCGCGACGCGTTCCGAATTCGAGTCAGCATGTCCGCGATTGGATCCGTCATTCCCATCGTACTCTCTCCACAGCTTACCAACTGGCCTTGATCAGCCCGGGAATATGTCCCTTGCGCGCATGATCCCGCAAACAGAGCCGGCACATGCGAAAGCGCCGGTAAAATGCCCGCGAGCGCCCGCATAGAGGACAGCGATTGTATTCTCGCACTTTGAATTTGTTGGGCCTTTCAGCCTTTATCCGGAGACATTTTTTGGCCAATGGAACTCCTCCTCGTTGATTAACCGACAAACGGCATCCCTAACAGTTTAAGCAAGACTCTGCCCTCCTGATCCGTCTTGGCGGTGGTAATAAACGAGACGGTCATGCCCCTGGTCTTTTCTACCTTATCGGCGTGAATCTCGGGAAAAATGATTTGCTCCCGCAGCCCCAGAGAATAATTGCCCCGCCCGTCGAAGGAACGATCCGAAATCCCCTTGAAATCGCGCACCCTGGGAAGCGCCACATGGATCAGCCGATCGAGAAATTCGTACATCCGATCCCGTCGCAGAGTTACCATGCACCCGATGGGAATGCCTTCGCGCAATTTGAAGTTTGCGATGGCTCTCTTGGCGCGCGTCACCACCGGTTTTTGCCCCGCGACGGCGGTAATTTCGGCAACCGTCGTGTCGATAGCCTTGATATTCTGCGTCGCTTCGCCTACGCCAACGTTTATCGTGATCTTCTCCAACCGCGGTACCTGCATGGAGTTCTTGTAATCGAACTCCTTCATCATAGCCGGGACTACCTCATCCCGATATTTGCTTTTCAGTCGTGCCATGCTGGTTCCACTACTCCAACGCCTCGCCGCAGCGTCGGCAGATCCTAATTTTCTTTCCACCGAGAATCTTTCGTCCGATCCGCACGGGGGCGTTGCACTTGTCACACATAATCATGACATTAGAAAGATGAATCGACGCTTCTTTTTCCAAGATGCCGCCGGGTTGCTGCGGCCCTTTCGGGCGCGTATGTCGCTTAACTAAATTGACCCTTTCGATAATGACAGCCTCTTTATCAGGAACGACGCGCAGAACCTTCCCCGTCTTGCCCCGCTCCTTACCTGCGATCACCATGACGCTGTCGTTTCTTCGAATCTGCACCGGGGTCTTCTCCTCGACCGTCGACTAGAGTACTTCAGGCGCGAGAGAAATAATTTTCATAAACTTCTTCGCCCGTAGTTCGCGCGCTACCGGACCGAAGATTCGGGTGCCGATGGGTTCTTTTTGATTGTCGATCAAAACAGCAGAGTTGTTGTCAAAGCGGATATAGGTTCCATCCGAACGTCCGATCTCCTTTGCCGTTCGAACCACGACGGCCTTCATCACTTCACCCTTTTTGACCTTGGCGTTTGGGATCGCCTCCTTAACGGAAACGACGATGATGTCGCCGATGGAGGCGTACTTCCGTTTGCTGCCCCCGAGGACCTTGATACATTGGACCTTGCGGGCTCCCGAGTTATCCGCCACGTCCAACACGGTTCTCATCTGGATCATGAATCAACCTTAACCAAACTCTTCTCGTCACCGCCTGCTACGCGCTGGCCGCCTCGAATCCCTCTGCTTCCGTCGCTTTGGCACGCTCCAAGATTTTGCTCACGCGCCAACGCTTGTCTCGACTGAGCGGACGGCACTCGACGATTATCACGCGATCCCCCACGTGGCACTGGCCGCTTTCATCGTGAGCCTTCACTCTCGTTCGGCGCCGCAAGTATTTTTTATACCTGGGATGCATCACGGTTCGCTCCACGGAGACCACGACCGTCTTTTGCATGCGATCACTCACGACCACTCCGCTGCGCTCTTTTCTCAAACCTCTCGTGTTCATGCCGCGCCTTCCTGACCTTGGAGCGCTTTTTCTCTGAGTATCGTTTCCACCCGCGCCAAGTCCCGCTTCGTCTGACGCAACTTCATGGGGTTTTCCAACCGGCTCGTGGCTCGCTTCAGCTTCAAGTGACCGATCTCCTCACGAAGCTCCGAGCGCTTCTGGGTGAGATCACCGATGCTCATATCGCGCAGCTCTTTAGCTTCCATGGGCGAGTCCTCGCCGCTCGACAAACATCGTCGGGATGGATAGTTTGTGCCCCGCTAAGCGAAATGCTTCTCGCGCCAGCGGTCCCTCAACCCCCTCCATTTCGAAGAGAATTCGCCCCGGCTGAATCACCGCAACCCACATTTCAGGGGATCCTTTACCTTTTCCCATTCGCGTCTCTGCCGGTTTCTTGGTTAAGGGCTTATCCGGAAAGATGCGAATCCAGACCTTGCCGCCTCGCTTGAGATAGCGAGTCAACGCGACACGAGCTGCTTCGATTTCACGCGCGCTCATCCAACCCCGGTCCAGAGCTTTGAGGCCATATTCGCCAAAAGCCAGCGAAGAACCCCGGTGCGCCGTTCCGCGACGACGCCCCTTTTGTAGTTTGCGGTATTTTACTTTTTTTGGTTCAAGCATTTTTATTAGTGCTTAATTCGATGACTGTGCTGAGAGGAACTTTTGCCATTCTCAGCCACCCAACATTGCCTTTTGCTGCTCCTCCTCTGCGGTTAGGACCTCGCCCCTGAAGATCCATACTTTAACGCCGATCATGCCGTAGGTCGTGCGCGCTTCGGCGAATCCATAGTTGATATCGGCCCGTAGAGTGTGAAGCGGCACACGCCCTTCACGATACCACTCGGTTCGAGCGATTTCGGAACCGCCTAATCGGCCGGCACACTGGATTCTCACCCCCTGAGCGCCCATGCGCATCGCCCGTGAAACGCTTTCCTTCATCGCCCGTCGAAAAGCCACACGCCGCTCCAATTGAAGCGCAACATTCTCCGAGACCAACTGAGCATCAAGATCCGGCCGGCGCACTTCATGAATGTTGATGTAGGTCTCCCGATGGGTCAACTTCGTAATCTCTTCCTTGAGCTTTTCAATCTCAGCGCCCTTTTTCCCGATGACAATTCCGGGACGGGCGGTGTAAATGTTGATCTTGGCCTTGTTGGCCGCTCTTTCGATTTCGATCTTCGAAATACCAGCATGGTACAGACGACTCTTCAAAAATTTTTTAACCCGGAAGTCCTCATGAAGTAACTTCGGGTAATCGTGGCGTGCGAACCATTTTGAATCCCAAGACTCGATCACCCCGAGACGAAAAATTTTGGGATGCGTTTTCTGACCCATCAGGCCTTAGCTCCTCTCATCGGCTTCATCCAGGATGACGGTAATGTGACTGAGTCGCTTGCGGACCCGAGTGGCTCGGCCCTGCGCTCGAGGCATAAAGCGTTTCCACATACCGCCTTCATCCACCTTTACTTTTTTGACGAAGAGACGATCGACATCGACGCTCTGAGTGTTTTCCGCATTGGCCAGCGCTGCGCGTAAAGTCTTAGCCACGATCCCGGCCGATCGCTTGGGAACGAATTTGAGGATATTGAGGGCTTCCTCAACTCCCTTGCCACGAATTTGATCGACCACCAACCGCACCTTCCGCGGCGAGACGCGGACAAATTTTGTGATCGCGCATGCTTCCATAATTTTGACGGTTTGCTCTTTACGTTCTCTTTTCCCGAGATTCCCTTAAACCATTTCGCGTCACCGGAATCGCTACCCTTTCGCTGCCGGCGCTGCTGGCGCTGCCGGGGCCGCTGGTCGCGGAGCTCCGGGTGCGGAAGCGCCCGCTGGTGCGGGTGCTCCGACGGTTTCCTTGGCTTCCGCTTTACGGTCTCCCGAATGGGCAAAGAAAGTTCTGGTCGGAGCAAACTCACCGAGTTTATGACCGACCATGTTTTCGCTAACAAAAACGGGAATGAATTTTCGCCCGTTGTGCACGCCAATGGTATAACCCACCATCTCGGGCGTAATGGTTGAGCGCCGGGACCAGGTACGAATCACTTGTTTCTGACGTGACTCATTCATGGCCGCGATTTTTTTCGCCAAATGCTCATCGATAAAGGGCCCTTTTTTGACCGAACGCGCCATCGTTACTTAGCCTTTCTGCCTTGTACGATATATTTGTCGGAGGCATGGTTCTTTCTAGTCTTGTAGCCCTTGGTCGGTTTGCCCCAAGGCGTCATCGGGTGATTGCCCTTGGAGCGCCCTTCACCGCCACCATGCGGGTGGTCCACTGGATTTTTTGCGATACCTCGCGTTGTCGAGCGCCTACCCAACCAGCGCATTCGGCCGGCCTTCCCCCATGAAATATTTTCCTGATCCAAATTTCCTATCTGGCCGACAGTTGCGCGGCAATCCGCCAACACATTTCTTAGCTCACCCGAGGGAAGCTTCAAAAGCGCATAAGTTCCTTCTTTAGCCATGAGCTGCGCCCCGGCGCCGGCACTCCGTACCAGCTGCCCGCCCTTGCCGATTTTTAGCTCGACGTTATGAACCACCGTGCCCACGGGAATGAATTTTAACGGCAATGAATTACCGGGTTGAATATCGATATTCTCATCCCCCGCAATCACCGAGTGCCCCACTTGTAACCGATCGGGCGCGAGAATATAGCGCCGCTCACCGTCTGCATAGCAGAGCAGTGCGATACGAGCAGAGCGATTAGGATCATATTCGAGCGCTTCAACTTTGGCTGGCACGTTCTTCTTGTCGCGCTTGAAATCAATCAGACGATAAAGGCGCTTATGCCCCCCGCCTCGATGATCGGCCGTAACCCGACCCATGTTGTTACGTCCACCACTGTGTTTGAGCGACTCGCGTAAGTCTTTCTCGGGCCTTTTCTTCACGATCTCGTCAAACATGAGACCCGTACGAAAGCGCATGCCCGCCGAGGTCGGCCGATAGGTTTTGATCGCCATTGTTTCTCTCTATGCTCCGCCAAAAAAATCGATCTTGTCACCTTCTCTGAGCGTTACGTACGCCTTCTTCCACTGGGGCCGGCGCCCCATACTTCTGCCGATGCGCCGGATCTTGCCTAGATAGCGAGCCATCCGGACTTTCACGACCTTAACTTTAAAGAGCACTTCAATCGCTTTCTTCACCTCTATCTTGTTGGCGTCGGGCCGAACTTTGAACAATACCTGTTGGGTACTCTCGGCCAAGAGCGAACCCTTTTCCGAAATCAAAGGTGCTTGGATGATATCGTGCGGCCCTCTCATGCAGCCAACCTCTCTTCGAGGAGTTTGAGCGCGCCTTCCGTTAGAATCAGATGCTCATGACGCATCAAATCATAAACGTTCAACCCTTCCACGCGCAGCACTTTGACCTTCGGCAGATTCCGCGCCGAGCGCTCGATCTTCTCGTCCGCCTGCGCAATGGCAATGAGCGCGCTGCTCACATTGAGTTCGGCCAAGGCCTTACACATGATTTTAGTCTTCGCTTCCTCAAGCTCGAACTTGTCCACGATAATTAATTTGCCGTCGCGGTTTTTGAGACTCAGAGCCGACAGAAGCGCCTCTCGGCGCGCTTTCCGAGGCATGCGGTAGGAGTAATCGCGCGGTTGAGGTCCGAAAGTGGTGCCTCCTCCGACCCAGATCGGGGACCGAATACTTCCCGCGCGGGCTCGACCGGTGCCCTTCTGGCGCCACGGTTTTTTTCCACCGCCCCTGACGAACCCTTTGGATTTGGTTGCCGCGGTACCGGCTCGACGATTGGCGAGCTGCATGACGACGGCTTGATGCAACAGATGAGAACGAGTTCTTACACCGAATATTGCTTCTTTGAGAATGGGTTGAATAACGTGGACTTCCATAATTGGCTACCCCTTCGCCGCACGGCGCACAATAATCACTCCGTGCTTCGCGCCGGGAACCGCGCCCTTGACCAGCATCAGGTTCTCGTCGGGTCTGATCTCCACGACCTCAAGATTTTGAATCGAAACACGCTCATGACCCCACTGCCCCGCCATTTTTTTTCCTTTACGAACTCGCCCTGGAAACGAACGATTGCCGATGGAACCGCCGTGTCGGAAGTATTCATGGGTGCCGTGCGATCCGGGAAATCCGCCGAAGGACCAACGCTTGATGACGCCCGTGAAGCCATGGCCTTTGGAAATTCCGGAGACATCAATTCTGTCGCCGACCTTAAACAGATCGGCAGCTTTAATCTCCTGTCCAACTTCGTATTGCGAGACGTCATCGAGACGGAACTCTTTTAGCACTTCGAAAGCCCCTTTGCCGGCTTTCGCCATGTGGCCCTGCATCGGCTTATTGACCCGCTGGTTTTTTCTGCTACCAAAGCCAACCTGGAGCGCGCGGTAGCCGTCTTTGTCTGTCTCTTTCTTTTGGACGACCACACACGGACCCGTCCGCACCACGGTCACCGGAATGACATTCCCTTCGGCATTGTAGAACTGGGTCATGCCAACCTTTTTTCCAATAAGGCCCGTCATAAAAGTATTCCAAGCCGCAAAATCTTAACGCCTCTACCCTCTCAGTTATTGGAGCTTGATCTCAACATCCACTCCGGCGGCAATGTCGAGCTTTCCCAACGCATCAATTGTCTGTTGCGTCGGCTCCAAGATATCGAGAAGGCGCTTGTGGGTGCGAATCTCGAACTGATCCCGGGATTTCTTATCCACATGTGGTGAGCGATTCACGGTGAAACGCTCGATACGAGTCGGAAGAGGAATGGGTCCCGCAACTCTTCCGCCGGTGCGTCTCACAGTTTCGACGATTTCCCCCACCGACTGATCCAGGACGCGGTGGTCATAGGCCTTCAGTCTGATCCTAATCTTCTCGTTCATACCGCACTGTCCGATTTGCCATCCAATTTGGCGATAATTCCCTCCGCAACCGCCGCCGGTACGGGTTCGTAGTGTGAAAACTGCATCGTATACGTGGCCCTTCCCTGAGTCATCGAGCGAACGTCCGTTGCATAACCGAACATCTCCGCCAAAGGCACCCGCGCATCAATCGCTTGCGCTGCGGGTCGCGTATCCATCCCCAATACTTTGCCGCGCCGCGACCTGATGTCGCCGATGACATCGCCCATAAACTCCTCCGGCACCACAACCTCCACCGACATAATCGGCTCGAGCAGAACCGGATGAGCCTTGCGGGCTGCTTCTTTGAACGCCATCGAGCCGGCGATTTTAAAAGCGATCTCGGAGGAGTCAACGTCGTGATAACTGCCGTCGAACAGCGTCACCTTGACATCCACCATGGGATATCCCGCTAAGACGCCGTTTTCAGTCGCCTCCCGTACACCTTTTTCCACGGCCGGTATGTATTCGCGCGGAATCGAGCCGCCTTTGACGCCATCGACAAACTCGAATCCAGTGCCGGGCGCCTGCGGTTCGAGCTTGATCCAGACATCGCCATACTGGCCGCGGCCGCCGGTCTGACGAATAAATCTTCCCTGTTGCTCGACCGCCTTGCGAACGGTTTCTTTGTAAGCCACCTGAGGCTTACCGACGTTCGCGCCAACATTGAATTCGCGGAGCAGTCGATCGACGATGATTTCCAAGTGAAGCTCGCCCATGCCGGAAATAATGGTTTGCCCGGTTTCTTCGTCGGTGCGAACCTTAAACGAGGGATCTTCTGCGGCCAACTTCTGCAAGGATAGCCCTAGCTTCTCCTGATCCGCCTTGCTTTTGGGCTCGATGGCAATCGAGATCACGGGATCCGGAAAATCGATCGACTCCAACACAATCGGATGGTTTTCGTCGCACAATGTGTCTCCGGTGGTGGCGGTCTTGAGTCCCACTGCGGCGGTGATATCACCCGCGTAAACTTCTTTGATCTCCTCTCGCTTGTTGGCGTGCATCTTGAGAAGCCGGCCGATTCGCTCTCTTTTCCCCTTGGTCGAATTGTAAACGCTCGCCCCGGAGGTCAGCGACCCGGAATAGACTCTGAAGAAGCTCAACGTTCCGACAAAAGGATCGGTCATAATTTTAAAAGCAAGAGCCGAAAATGGCGCCTCATCCTTCGCCGGCCGTTCGCTCACGGTGTCCGAATTGGGCTCGAGCCCCTTGACGGGTGGAATATCCAGAGGCGAGGGTAGATAGTCAACGACAGCATCCAGCATCGGCTGCACGCCCTTATTACGGAATGCCGAGCCGCACAAAGTTGGAACAATCTTTAACACAAGCGTGCCGTGGCGAATCGCCTTACGAAGCTCCGCCTCGCCGATCTCTTTTCCCTCAAGATACTTCTCCATGATCGCTTCATCACAGTCAGCCAACGTTTCCAAGAGCTTTTCGCGATATTCTTCCGCTTGGGTTTTCATATCAGCCGGAACAGGCTCCTCGTGGAACTTGGCCCCGAGGCTTTCCTCTTCCCAAACCACAGCTTTCATGGAAATCAAATCGACGATTCCAACAAACTTCTCCTCGGCGCCGATGGGAAGTTGGACAACCGCGGGACGGGCGCCCAAACGTTCCTGAATCATCCTAACCACACGGAAGAAATCAGCCCCCAGCCGGTCCATCTTATTGACGAAGGCCAGGCGCGGAACGCCGTACTTGTCCGCCTGACGCCAAACCGTCTCCGTTTGGGGCTCCACACCACCCACTGAACAAAAGACCGCGACGGCGCCATCGAGCACTCTCAAGGAACGTTCGACCTCGATGGTAAAGTCGACGTGGCCCGGGGTATCAATGATATTGACCCGGTGGTCTCGCCACAAACAAGTGGTGGCAGCGGAAGTAATCGTAATGCCTCGTTCCTGCTCCTGGACCATCCAGTCCATGGTCGCCGTCCCCTCGTGCACCTCGCCAATTTTATAGTTGATCCCAGTGTAGTACAGGATCCGCTCGGTGGTGGTGGTTTTACCGGCATCAATATGAGCCATGATGCCGATATTACGAGTTCTTTCTAGTGAAACGGTTCTAGCCATCTCGCTCTTTTTCGCTGGAAAAAAAGGAGGCGGTCACACCGCCTCCTTTTCAGCCAAACTTATCATCCTAACTTACCACCGATAATGAGCGAAGGCGCGATTGGCCTCGGCCATTCGATGGGTATCTTCCTTTTTCTTTATCGCCGTGCCTCGATTATTCGCCGCGTCGATAAATTCAGCCGCCAGCTTCTCTTCCATGGACTTTTCGCCGCGCTCCCGAGATGCTTGAATCAGCCAGCGCATGCTGAGCGAAAGACGTCTTTGCGGCCTCACTTCGATCGGCACTTGATAGGTCGCGCCACCGACCCGGCGGGAGCGAACTTCGACAGTGGGGCGGGTATTTTCGATCGCTCTTTTGAATACTCCTAAAGAATCTTCCTTGGTTCTTGCCTCCACGATGTTCAAAGAGCGATAAAAAATACTTTCCGCCACACTCTTTTTACCTCGGCTCATAATCGTGTTAACGAACTTGGCGACCAGCTTGTCCCCATATTTTGGGTCTGGTAAAACTTCTCTTTTTCTTACTTCACCTTTGCGTGGCATAGGAGTCTACTTAGGTTTTTTCGCGCCATATTTGGAACGACCCTGTCGCCTTTCCTGAACTCCAATGGAATCCAGGGTCCCGCGAATGATGTGATAGCGGACGCCAGGAAGATCCTTGACGCGGCCCCCGCGAATCAGGACCACCGAATGCTCCTGTAAGTTGTGGCCGACACCCGGAATATAAGAAGTCACCTCAATCCCGTTCGTCAGTCGCACGCGGGCAACCTTACGCAGCGCGGAGTTTGGTTTTTTCGGCGTGGACGTATAGACGCGCGTGCAAACACCCCGTTTCTGCGGGCAACCCTGCAGCGCCGGCGCCGTATTCTTGGGTCGCTGTTGTTCCCTGCTTTCCCGAATGAGCTGAGTAATCGTTGGCATAACAAAAAGTTTATCACCTGGGCAAAAGCGTTATTAATAACAAATAAATTAACCCTTGTCAAAAATTATGCTTCCACCGCTTCAGAAAATTCTCCGTCGCCTCCTTCAGGTTCTTCAATTTCAATCTCAGGCTTGGCGTATTTGGCCAATCCGGTTCCCGCAGGAATCAATCGCCCCATGATCACATTCTCTTTGAGACCGCGGAGGAGATCGACTTTCCCTTGGATCGCCGCTTCAGTGAGAACTTTGGTGGTTTCCTGGAAGGAAGCGGCGGAAATGAAGCTCTCCGTCGAAAGCGACGCCTTCGTGATCCCCAGGAGCATAGGTTCTGCAATTGCGGGCTTACCACTCTCTCCAATCGCTCGCTGATTCTCTTCGTCAAAACGCCATTTCTCAACCTGATCTCCGACCAAGAAATCGGTATCGCCGACCTCTTTGATCCTCACCCGGCGCAGCATTTGTCGTACGATAACTTCAATATGCTTATCGTTGATGCGCACGCCCTGCAGGCGGTAGATTTCTTGCACTTCGTCGACCAGATATTTGGCAAGCGCCTTCTCACCCAAGATATTTAAAATGTCATGCGGATTTGACGAGCCATCCATCAATGCTTCGCCGGCTCGAATGCGGTCGCCCTCATGGACGCTGATGTGTTTGCCCTTGGGGATGAGATACTCTCGCGGCTCTCCCACTTCAGGAGTTACGATGACCTTGCGTTTGCCCTTAGTATCCTTGCCGAAAGAAACAATGCCATCGATTTCGCTGATGACGGCGAACTCCTTGGGCTTGCGTGCTTCGAAGAGCTCTGCAACCCGCGGAAGTCCTCCCGTAATGTCTTTGGTCTTGGTCGTCTCTCGGGGGATCTTGGCCAATACGTCGCCCGCGTAAACCGTTTGCCCGTCTTGCACATTGATATGAGCCCCCACCGGCAAGAGATAACGAGCTTCTGACATTGCGGAAAGACGCGCGGTTTGTCCCCCGACATCTTTGATCGAGATACGCGGTCGCTTTTCGAGGTCTTTGGAGTCGATGATGACTTTCGTGGACAGACCCGTTCGCTCATCGACCTTTTCTTCCATCGTTACGGCTTCAGTGACGTCGCCGAACTTGATCTCACCCCCCACTTCCGTGAGAATCGGAATCGTGTAGGGGTCCCATTCAGCCAGAAGCTCACCTGCTTTGATTTTTGTTCCGTCTTTCTTTTTGAACTTCGCGCCATACACGACCGGGTAGCGCTCCCTTTCTCTCTCTCTGCCCTTCTCACCCTCAGGATAATCGACAATGGCGATTTCACCGTTTCGATTCATCACCACCAAGTCGCCTTCTTTATTGGCGACCGTGCTCACGTTGATAAATTTTAGAAAGCCGTCGTTGCGGGACTCTAAAGTCGTCTGCTCGGCCCGTCGACTGGCGGTACCACCGATATGGAAGGTCCGCATCGTCAGCTGCGTTCCAGGTTCGCCGATCGACTGTGCAGCGATGACGCCAACGGCTTCGCCGAGATTGACCATATGCCCTCGCCCCAGATCGCGACCATAGCACATGACGCAAACGCCCCGCCTCGATGCACAGGTCAACACCGAGCGGATCTTGATGCGCTCCAGCCCCGCATCTTCGATGCGCTGAACCAATTCCTCGTCGATTTCCTCATTGGCCTTGATGATCACTTGGCCCGTAAAAGGATCTTTGACGTCATCCAGGGCCGCGCGGCCGAGAACGCGATCTCCCAACGGCTCAATGATCTCGCCGCCTTCCATGAGCGGAGTCATTTCGATTCCATCCATGGTACCGCAATCGTCTTCGGAAATGACGGAGTCTTGCGCCACATCTACGAGCCTACGAGTCAGGTAACCGGAGTTCGCCGTCTTGAGCGCCGTGTCGGCGAGACCCTTACGCGCTCCGTGCGTCGAGATGAAGTACTGCAAAACGGTGAGGCCTTCCCGGAAATTGGCAGTGATCGGTGTCTCAATGATTTCGCCGGACGGTTTCGCCATCAATCCGCGCATGCCCGCAAGCTGACGAATCTGTTGCGCGCTACCGCGGGCGCCGGAATCCGCCATCATGAAAATCGGATTGAAGCTCGGCACCGAGATCTCCCGACCCGAATCATCGGTCACTTTTTCCGAACCCAGGTCGCGCAGCATCTCATCGGCGATGCGATCCGTCACCTCAGCCCAGATGTCGACCACTTTGTTGTAACGTTCCCCGTCGGTGATCAGGCCATTCTTGTATTGCTCCTCAATCTCGCGAACGTCATCATGGGCTTGCTTGAGCAGTTGCTCCTTGCTCGGCGGAATCACCATATCTTTGATGGAAATGGAAATTCCCGCCTTCGTGGCATGCCGAAAGCCCATATCTTTTAGGCGATCTGCGAGAATAACGGTATCCTTGTTGCCGGCGAGCCGAAAGCTAATATCAATCAGGTTGGCGAGTTCTTTTTTCTTCATTACCCGGTTGATCTCTTTGAACGGAATCATAGAAGGAACAATTTCGTATAGAAGCACGCGCCCGACCGTCGTCTCGACGCGCTCGGCGTCGATTCTGACGGTGATGGGCGCCTGCAGGTCCACTTCACCCTGATCGTAGGCCACTCTCACCTCGGCGGGGCTGCTAAAGAGACGACCGCTGCCTTTGGCGTGCGGGCGATCCCGGGTCATGTAATAGAGGCCCAAAACTATGTCTTGCGTCGGCACAATGATCGGTTTGCCGTTGGCAGGCGACAAGATGTTGTTGGTGGACATCATCAGTGCCCGTGCTTCAACTTGCGCTTCCACTGAGAGCGGCACGTGAACTGCCATCTGGTCGCCGTCGAAGTCGGCGTTATAGGCGGCGCAGACTAATGGATGAAGCTGAATCGCTTTGCCCTCGATCAGAATAGGCTCGAAGGCCTGGATGCCAAGCCGGTGCAACGTGGGTGCGCGGTTGAGCAAGATCGGATGTTCACGGATCACTTCGTCGAGGATATCCCAAACCTCGGGCAGCTCCTTTTCGACCATCTTTTTTGCGCTTTTGATCGTTGTGACGTGGCCGCGCTCTTCGAGCTTGTTATAGATAAACGGCTTAAAAAGCTCGAGCGCCATCTTTTTTGGCAAGCCACATTGATGCAGACGAAGTTCCGGACCCACGACGATGACCGAGCGGCCAGAGTAATCGACTCTCTTTCCGAGTAGATTCTGCCGGAAGCGTCCGGTTTTTCCCTTGAGCATATCGCTCAACGATTTGAGCGGTCGGCGATTTTGGCCCGTGATCGCCCGGCCGCGCCGGCCGTTGTCGAACAGCGCGTCTACGGCTTCTTGGAGCATCCGCTTCTCATTGCGGATGATCATGTCCGGAGCGCTGAGTTCCATCAACCGTTTGAGCCGATTGTTCCGGTTAATGACGCGGCGGTAAAGATCGTTAAGATCCGAGGTCGCGAAGCGACCGCCGTCCAGCGGTACCAGCGGACGGAGATCCGGAGGGATGACGGGAATGACTTCCAAAACCATCCACTCCGGGCGGTTACCCGAGGTTTTGAAGGCGTTAATCACCTTCAGCCGCTTGGCCATTTTCTTGCGGCGCACTTCAGAGTTGGCGTCGCGCATCTCTTGCCGAAGATCCTCGGAAAGCCTGGCCACATCGACAGCCTTGAGCAGTTTGCGGATCGCTTCCGCGCCCATTTCCGCGACAAATTTTGCACCATGTTCCTCCACCGCCTTGCGGTAGCGGGCTTCGGTCAAGAGTTCTTTGTATTGAAGAGGTGTCTCACCCGGATCGACGACGATGTAGGACTCGAAATAAAGCACCTTCTCGATGTCCTTGAGCGACATGTCGAGTAGTGCTCCAATGCGACTTGGCAGGCTCTTGAGGAACCAAATATGGACGACGGGCGTCGCCAACTCGATATGCCCCATTCGTTCCCGGCGCACCTTGGACTGAATGACTTCAACGCCGCATTTCTCACAGACCACGCCGCGATGACGCATGCGTTTGTACTTACCGCAATTACACTCGTAATCCTTGGTCGGCCCGAAAATTTTGGCGCAGAATAAACCGTCACGCTCCGGCTTAAAGGTTCGGTAGTTGATCGTCTCCGGCTTTTTGACTTCGCCGTGAGACCACGAGCGGATTTTTTCCGGAGAGGCAACGGAAACTTTGATAGCGTTGAAGCTTAGCGGGTTCTTGGGTTTTTCAAATAAATTAAAAAGATCTTCCATAAAAGGATTACCTCCGGTTATAGCGATGCGGCCTCACTGGGGTTACCTACTTCTTTTCTTCAACCAAATCGACATCCAGTCCCAGGCTCTGGAGTTCCTTGACCATAACGTTGAAGGATTCCGGCAGCCCAGGCTCGAGCAGATTGTCGCCTTTTACAATGGCCTCGTACATGCGGGTTCTACCGACAACATCGTCGGACTTAACGGTCAGCATCTCCTGCAGAGTGTACGCCGCACCATACGCTTCCAGTGCCCAGACTTCCATCTCGCCGAGGCGTTGACCGCCAAATTGCGCCTTTCCGCCGAGTGGCTGCTGCGTAACCAGCGAGTAAGGTCCGGTGGAACGCGCGTGAATTTTGTCGTCGACAAGGTGATGAAGTTTCATGATGTACATAACGCCTACTGTCACTTTGCCGTCGAACGGTTCACCCGTTTGACCATCGTAAAGCGTGACCTGCCCGCTGGCCGGTAGGCCGGCCTTTCTAAGTAAATTGAAAATTTCCTCTTCAGCGGCTCCGTCGAACACGGGCGACGCGATGCGCACGCCGTCACGATACTTCTCCGCGAGCTTCAATACATCCGCCTCTTTAACTCCGTCGATCAACTCGCTCGCCTCTTTTGTGTTCAAATATTCTTTCAGCCGGCGACGCAGCCCATCCCCGTCTTGCTGGTGCAGCCGAAGGAGCTCGTCGATCTGCTGTCCCAAGCTCCGCGCGGCCCAGCCGAGGTGAGCTTCAAGGATCTGTCCCACGTTCATCCGCGAGGGCACGCCCAACGGATTCAACACAACGTCCACCGGTGTGCCGTCCTCGAGATAGGGCATATCCTCTTCCGGCAGGATGCGAGAAATAACACCCTTGTTGCCATGCCGTCCGGCCATTTTGTCGCCCACTTGGAGTTTCCGCTTGATGGCGACAAAGACCTTCACCATTTTGATGACGCCCGGCGGAAGCTCATCTCCTCCCTTGAGCTTGTCGATCCTGTCTTCGAATGAGCCTTTAATCAGATTCACCTGCCCGGTGGTACTCTCGACGATACGGTGCAGCTCCGCTTCGACTGACTCATTATCGACCCGGATCTCACCCCAATAAGTCATCGGCAGCTGATCCAGATCTTCCTCGGTTATCTCTTGGCCCTTGTTGAGAAGCACCTTGCGGCTGTCGTCGCTCAAGCGCGCGGCGAGGCGCCGTCCAACGAGCAACTTCTTAAGCCGCCGAAGCGCTCCTTCTTGAAGGATGCGAACCTCATCGTGCTGGTCTTTCTTCAGCCGGGTGATCTCTTCATCCTCGATCGCCTTGCTACGCTCATCTTTACCCAACCCCTTGCGCGAGAAGATCCGGACGTTGATCACGGTACCCTCGACGCCAGGCGGAACCCGCAGCGACGTATCCCGCACTTCACCCGCCTTCTCGCCGAAAATGGCCCGCAAGAGCTTTTCTTCCGGCGAGAGTTGGGTTTCACCCTTCGGGGTAATCTTCCCGACAAGAATGTTACCCGGTTTGACCTCGGCGCCGATGCGGATAATCCCGCTCTCATCGAGATCCATGAGAGCCTCGTCACCCACATTGGGAATGTCCCGGGTGATCTCTTCCGGGCCCAGTTTGGTGTCGCGAGAGACACACTCGAACTCTTCGATATGAATCGAAGTATAAATATCCTCTTTCACGACGCGCTCACTGATGAGAATCGAATCTTCGAAGTTGTACCCGCCCCAAGGCATGAGCGCCACGAGCACATTGCGGCCGAGCGCAAGCTCTCCCATCTCCGTGGAGGGGCCATCAGCGATAACATCGCCGGCCTTGACTTGGTCGCCGACGACTATGATCGGCCTCTGGTTAATGCAGGTATTTTGATTAGAGCGTTGATACTTAACGAGATTGTAGATATCGACGCCCGTATCCCGCGCACCCGAAGGCTTGTCGGCCTTGACGACAATGCGGGTGGAGTCGACGCTTTCCACGATCCCGTCCCGCCGCGCCACAACGGTCACGCCCGAGTCCCGCGCCACCGTCTTTTCCATGCCGGTTCCGACGAAAGGAGCCTCGGTGCGGAGCAGAGGCACCGCTTGCCGCTGCATGTTCGAGCCCATCAGCGCTCGGTTAGCGTCGTCGTTTTCCAAGAAAGGAATCAGCGATGCGGCTACGCTCACGAGCTGGTTGGGTGACACGTCCATGAAGTTGACCTCTTCCGATCGAGCCATGACGAACTCGCCGCCTTTGCGGGCGGAAATGAGATCGGCGGTGAAAACTCCTCGACCATCGATGGGCGCATTGGCCTGGGCGATCACGTGATCTTCCTCTTCGAGAGCGGAAAGATAACGAATGCGATCGGTCACCCGGCCATTCTCGACCTCACGATAGGGCGTCTCGATGAATCCGAACTCATTGACCCGCGCATAGGTCGTGAGTGACGCGATCAGGCCGATATTCGGACCTTCGGGAGTTTCAATCGGACAGACACGGCCATAGTGCGTCGGGTGCACGTCACGAACTTCGAAACCCGCTCTTTCCCGCGTCAAACCTCCCGGCCCCAGGGCGGAAAGGCGCCGCTTATGCGTGATTTCAGAAAGCGGATTGGTTTGATCCATGAACTGAGAGAGCTGACTGGAGCCGAAAAATTCCTTGAGTGCGGCGGAAACCGGTTTGTAGTTGATCAGCTCTTGCGGCATCAAGGTCTCGATATCCTGCAGACTCATCTTCTCCTTGATGGCCCGCTCCATCCGCACCAAGCCGACGCGGAAATGGTTCTCTACGAGCTCGCCGACCGCCCGCACCCGGCGATTACCGAGATGATCGATGTCATCGACGGAGCCGTTGCCGTTCTTGAGCTCCATGAGATAACGAACCACTTCGAGGATATCCTCTTTTCTAAGCGTGCCCTGCTCCAAAGGCACGTTGAGCTTGAGCCGGTGGTTCAATTTAAGCCGGCCGACCTTCGAGAGATCGTAGCGGTCTGGATTGAAAAATAGGTTGTTAAAGAAGTTCGTGGCCGATTCCACGGTCGGCGGATCTCCAGGCCGTAAGCGCCGGTAGATTTCCAAGACCGCATCCTGGGGAGAACGAATCCGGTCTTGCAGTAACGTATTGCGCAGATATGGACCGACGCTGGACTCATCAATGAAGAGAACGTCGATTTGAGGAATTCCCTTTTCCCGAATCAGATCGAGCTTCTCCTGGGTAATCTCATGGTTGCATTCCACGAGCACTTCTTTGGTCTGAGGCTCGACGATATCGTGAGATGCAATGCGCCCAAGAATATCTTCCCAGCCGATGGGAATCTGCTTAACTCTCGCTGCCTCCATCTGGCGCAGCACGGGTCGAGTGAATTTTTTACCCTCTTTGACGATGAGCTCGTTACTTTTAGGATCGCGCACATCCGCGCTCACTTTGCCGCCTAAGAGGTGGTTCGCGTTGAATACCAAAGCCGGTTTGCGGCCGTCGAAGACGACAGCGTCGCTCTTGTAGTAATAATTGAGCAGGTCCTCGGTGGTCATTCCCAACGCTCTTAGCAACACCGTGGCGTGGAACTTCCGGCGCCGGTCGATGCGGACGTAGAGAATATCCCGGGGATCGAATTCCAGATCGACCCATGAGCCGCGGTAGGGAATCACGCGCGCCGAATAGAGCAATTTTCCGCTCGCGTGGGTCTTTCCCTTGTCATGTTCGAAGAAAACACCCGGAGAACGGTGCAGCTGACTGACGATGACACGTTCGGTCCCGTTAACCATAAACGTCCCATTCGTAGTCATGAGCGGGATTTCGCCAAAGTAAACTTCCTGCTCCTTGACGTTTTTGATGCTGCGCGAGCCCGTCTGATTGTCCACGTCCCACAAGACCAGTTGCACCGTTACTTTTAACGGCGCCGCGTAAGTCATCCCGCGCTGATGACATTCCTCTACGTCGTATTTCGGCTCGCCCAAGGCGTAGCTCACAAATTCCAGGGAGGCCGTTTCGTTGAAGTCCTTGATGGGGAATACCGACTTGAACACCTCCTGGAGGCCGAGATTTTGGCGCTGCGTTGGAGGAATATCCCTTTGCAGGAAAAGATCGTAGGAGTTTTTCTGGATTTCAATCAAGTAGGGAAGATCGATAATCTTTCTGATTCTCCCGAAACTGCGACGAAATCTTAAATTATTGGCGACCTGAAATGCCATGCTTGCTCCTCTATCGAACTAACGGTAAATGCTCCATCATTGAAAAACCTAACAGATACCCGCTATCGGCGATCTACTTGATCTCGACTTTCGCACCCTGTTCCTCGAGTTTCTTTTTGATCGTCTCGGCTTCAGCCTTGGCAACACCCTCTTTCACGGCTTTGGGCGCGCCATCGACGAGATCCTTGGCCTCCTTTAAACCCAGGCCGGTCAGCTCGCGCACAACTTTGATGACTTGGATCTTTTTTTCTCCAGCATTCGCAAGAATGACGTTGAACTCCGTCTGCTCCTCTACCGCCGCCGCAGGTCCCGCCGCTGCCGCAGCCATCGTCACAGGAGCTGCCGCACTCACACCCAACTCTTCTTCGAGCTCCTTCACTAGAGCCGCTGCATCCATCAGAGTCATATTCTTAATGAAGTCCTTGACCTGTTCTCTCGATACCTCAGGCATATAATGTTCCCCTTCTAATTATGTTCTGCTCAAAATGTTAAGCTTGCTCAGATTTACCCTTGCGTAATGTTTCCAGCAACCTGACCACTCGCGCGCCCGGTTCCTGCATGAGCCGGACCAACTGGGTCGCCGGGGCTTGGATCATCGCAAGCAATTTCGCTTGCAGTTCCGGCTTGCTCGGCATTCGCGCCAAAAACTTTACTTTGGCCGGATCCATGAATTCCCCTTCAAAGACCCCGCCTTTGATCGTCAGTTTTTCGTTGTTGTCTTCGACAAACTTGACGAGCATTTTTGCGAGCATGACCGGATCATCGTACGCAAACACCCAACCGTTCGGTCCTTCGAGCAGACGCTCCAAGTCCCCATATGCGGTGCCTTTAAGCGCCCGGCGCACCAAAGTATTTTTGATGACCTGATATTCACCTGAGGCGTGGCGGATCTCGCGCCGCAAACGAGTCATTTGACCGACCGTGAGCCCTCGGTATTCCGTGACGATCGCCATTTTCGCAGCCTTTAACCTCTCATGCACGGCCACGACCGTCTCGGCCTTTTCTGCGTGACTGGCACGCGCAGTTTCCAACTCCATTCTCGTCTCCCAGTTCGGACTACTACTCTCCGCACCGCTACAATTCTTGCAGAAACCTACGCAGCCATCGTCCTAACTTGTGACAGATCGACTTTGATCCCTGGGCCCATAGTCGTAGAGATCGTTACGCCCCGAACATAATTACCTTTTGCCGAGGCCGGCTTGGCCCTGAGAAGCGACATCAAAACCGCTTTGGCGTTGTCGATCAACTGTTCGGCGCCAAAGGAAGCCTTGCCGACAGGCACGTGGACGATACCGGCTTTATCGACCCGGAATTCCAATTTTCCCGCTTTGATTTCTTTGATTGCTTTGCCGATATCCGGCGTCACCGTACCGGTTTTTGGATTAGGCATCAGCCCTCTGGGACCCAAAACCTTGCCGATCCGCCCGACAGTCGCCATCATGTCCGGCGTCGCGACGGTCTTGTCGAAGTCGAACCAGCCTTCACTTATTCTTTTTATTAGCTCATCGCTCCCGACGAAATCCGCGCCCGCCTCTTGCGCCTCTTTTTCTTTTTCCCCCTTCGCGAAAGCCAGGACCCGGACCGTCTTTCCCATGCCGTGAGGCAACGTGACTGTCCCGCGAACATTCTGGTCCGCCTGCCTCGGATCAACGCCGAGTCGCACCGCCATCTCGACGGTTTCGTCAAACTTGGCTCGAGCTGTTTCCTTTACCAATCGAAGGGTGTCCTCGAGCAGATAACGTTGATTACGATCCACTTTCGCCAGCGCCGCCCGATAAGATTTGCCATTCCCGCTCATATCTTCCCCCAAATTGCTGCCAAATAATATCTCCCTGACTATCGCAGAATCGATAGCTCTAACGGGTTAGCCTTCAACCTCCAACCCAAGGCTGTGAGCTGTACCCTCCACGGACTTCTCGGCCGCCGCAAGATCTTTGGCGGTGAGATCTTTCAGCTTGAGCTCGGCGATTTGCCTAACCTGAGCTCGTGTCACCTTGCCAACCGTGGTCTTTCCGGGTTCAGAAGAGCCTTTCTCAATACCGGCGGCCTTTTTGAGCAATATCGAAGCCGGCGGAGTTTTAGTCAGGAATGTAAAGGACCGGTCCGCATAAACCGTAATGATCACAGGAATGATCATCCCTTGCTGAGACTGAGTTGCGGCATTGAACGACTTACAGAACTCCATGATATTGACGCCGCGCTGCCCGAGAGCCGGCCCCACAGGTGGGCTTGGGTTCGCCTGGCCCGCTGGAATTTGTAGCTTGATCTCTCCTATGACCTTCTTCGCCATTTTTTCGATCCTTCTCTTTAGTTCCGTTCCACCTGGACGAATTCGAGCTCAACCGGCGTGGCCCGACCGAAAATGCTGATTAGCACTCTGAGTTTCCCCTTATCCGGACGAACCTCTTCTACAACCCCGTTGAAATCAGCGAACGGACCATCGACGACTTTCACATTCTCGCCCACCGAGAAAAGCACCCGAGGCTTTGGCTTGATGGCCCCTTCTTCCATTTGCTGGGTGATGGTTCTGACCTCCTCATCACTCACCGGAGGCGGATTCGTGCTACCACCGACAAATCCCGTCACCTTTGGTGTTTCCTTGACGACATGCCATGTATCGTTATTCAGCTCCATCTGAACCAAAATATAACCCGGAAAAAACTTCCTAGAAGACGTTCGCTTCTTCCCTTTGACCAGCTCGACCACCTTTTCGACCGGTACTAGAATCTCTCCAAAGTAATCCTGCTTGCCTAACGCCTTGATTCTCTCCTCGAGCGCCGCCTTGGCTTTTTGTTCATAACCCGAAAAGGTGTGAACGATATACCATTGTTTCGCCATAGGAGAGAACCAGGGAAACTAGTCGATGATGGCCTGAATGGCTTTGGTTAGCCCTAAATCGACCAACGCAAGATAGATGGAAACCAAAACCACCACAATTAGAACGACCAAGGTCGCCGCGTAAGTCTCTTTACGTGACGGCCAATGCACTTTCTTGAGCTCTTGCCAGGATTCCTCAAAAAACTCAGTTGCGTGCCGAACACCATCCTGGACTTTTTGGATCCAATCCCCCATGAGCTTAACCAAACGCAATGAGATGGCGGGTCAGGCAGGACTCGAACCTGCAACAACCGGATTTGGAGTCCGGCGCTCTAGCCAATTGGAGCTACTGACCCCTGTATCTCCGTCAGATCTTTACCTCACGATGCAAGGTATGGGTCCGGCAAGAAGAACAGAATTTCTTTAGAGCCAGTTTCTCCGTGGTCTTCTTTCTGTTTTTCGTCGTTGTATAGTTCTTTCGCTTACATTGGTCGCAAGCAAATCCTACGAGTTCCCGCATGGCTGCAGCCTCCCTCGCCCAGCGTTACTGGATAATCTTCGTGACCACTCCCGCGCCGACCGTCCTGCCGCCTTCGCGGATTGCAAACCTCAACCCGTCATCCATGGCCACCGGTGTAATGAGCTCGATCTCCACGTTAATATTATCTCCGGGCATGACCATTTCGGTGCCCTCAGGGAGCTTCACAACACCCGTAACGTCGGTCGTTCGGAAATAGAATTGTGGGCGGTAACCATTAAAGAAAGGGGTATGTCTTCCGCCTTCTTCCTTGGTCAGGACATAGGCTTCGGCATTAAATTTCGTGTGCGGAGTGATGCTTCCTGGTTTTGCCAAAACCTGTCCCCGTTCCACTTCCTCCCGCTTGGTTCCACGGAGTAGCACTCCGATATTGTCACCGGCCTGCCCTTCATCCAAAAGTTTGCGGAACATCTCAACACCCGTAGCCACGGTCTTCTGAGTATCCCTGAAGCCAACGATTTCGATTTCTTCGCCGACTTTGACGACTCCACGCTCAACTCGGCCAGTAACGACGGTGCCGCGCCCGCTGATGGTGAAGACGTCTTCGACCGGCATGAGAAACGGCTTGTCGATAGCCCGAACCGGTTCTTGAATAAACGAGTCTACGGCCTCCATGAGCTTTAGAATTGCCCCTTCACCCATTGCCGAAACGTCGCCTTCCAATGCTTTTAGAGCACTGCCAATGACGATTGGGGTATCGTCGCCCGGGAATT
>WNFW01000087.1_pt1 | contig 52875 bp, 58 predicted proteins | sample 5400131 | NCBI WGS metagenome assembly WNFW01 (sample SAMN13153362, study PRJNA577476) | soil metagenome | isolation source: 20 cm soil or saprolite under grassland replicate 1 | place: USA:California | collected 2016-06-15
CTAACAATGATACTCAGTCCTTAACTTGCACTGACTAAAAGCGTCATTGAGCTTCGTGAAGACCTGGGCCCTCCGGGCGGCTTGATATCGAGTTCTACGGTTCCATTTGCACAACATTCTGCGTCAGTGGAGATGATGAAGCAAACTTCACTGCCTCGCTCCAAGGCTTCTTCGAGAACGCCGGCTGCAGGCGAGCCGGGTCCCGCACCATAAGAATCCAAACTCCACTTCGTTAGGCGAGCCGCCCTCGAGAGGATTTGGTGGGGTCGCTACAAGCATGAATGGATGGGCTGCTGGCGGTTTAATGGACACGTCGTTAAGCTAATCCCACCTAGCGTTCGAACTCAACAGGGCTGAGATATCCGATCGTCGAGTGGCGCCGGGTGGCGTTGTAGAACCGCTCGATATAGTCGAACACATCTGCCCTGGCCTCGTTCCTTGTTTGATATGCCGTGCGCGCGGTGCGCTCGGTCTTCAGCGACGAGAAGAAGCTCTCCATGGCCGCGTTGTCCCAGACGTTGCCGGAGCGGCTCATGCTGCAGACGATTCCGCTCTCGGCCATCAGCCGCTGGAACTGCTCGCTGCTGTACTGGCTGAGAATGATGCGATATCGTTTCGCCGCTGGTCAGGGAGGCACGTGAGCATGAAAAGCTCGTTCACAGCAGCGACGGCACTGGTGGCCGGCATCGGGATCGGCGCCGTCGGCATTCATGAAATTCACGCGCAGGCGAAACGTCCGGTCTTCATGATCGAAGATAACACCGTGAGAGACCCTGAAGGATTTGCGAATGAGTTCGCCCCGCTGGCGCGTGAGAGCGTCAAGGCCTACGGCGGACACTACCTCGCTGGAGGCAAAGGGACTTCGATTGACGGCGACCCGCCGAAGGGTCGCGTCGTCCTGGTCCAGTGGGATACTCTCGATCAACTCATGAAATGGCGTCATTCCCCTGAATATATGCAGGCCCGCGCTGTCGGTGAGAAGTACGGGAGTTTCCGCATTATCGCGGTCGATGGCGTGCCGCAGTAGCTAGAAGGCGAAGCTCGAAAAGGAGCGGCTCTTTGCGAGCCGCTCCTTCCGGCGTCCTCAGCTGCGCGTGGCCGCGCACGGGTCCCGGCTCTGCGCCGCACCGCCAGCAGGCGCTGCGTTGCGCCCGCGACACGCGTTATTCCGCCGCCTCGCGCACGTAGCGCGCGGTCGGCGTGCGCATCGTCACGAGTTCTTCGGCGGCGGTGGGATGCAACGCAACGGTTGCGTCGAAATCGGCCTTGGTCGCTTTCAATTTGACGGCGATAGCGACCATCTGCACCATTTCGGCGGCGCCGTCGCCGACGATATGGCACCCGACCACGCGATCGGTGGTGCCATCGACGACCAGTTTCATCAGAACGCGCGCATCGCGGCCCGACATCGTCGCCTTGATCGGCTTGAAGTTGGCCTTGTAGATATCGACGTGACTGAATTGCGCCCTCGCCTGCGCTTCGGTCAGGCCCACGGTGCCGACCTCCGGCTGGGAAAACACGGCGGTCGGAATATCCAGGTGATCGACCTGAACCTGGCGCTTGCCGAACACCGTATCGGCGAACGCGTGGCCTTCGCGGATCGCGACCGGCGTCAGGTTGAGGCGATGGGTAACATCCCCGATCGCGTAAATGTTCGGCACCGAGGTCTGCGAGAAACCATCGACCGCGATCCCGCCATTGCGCGGATTGATGGCGACGCCGGCTTTCTCCAGGCCGAGATTGGCGACGTTGGGGTGCCGTCCAATCGCAAACATCACCTGCTCGGAGGCGATGCTCGACCCGTTCGACAAATGCGACGTGAATTCCTTGCCGTGCCTGTCGACCTTGGCGACGGTGCAGCCGGTGATAATGGTGATACCTTCTTTCTCCATCTCGCCGCGCACATGAGTGCGAACGTCCTCATCGAAACCGCGCAGGATATTGTCGCCGCGATAGATCAGGGTCACGTCGGAGCCTAGCCCTGCGAAGATGCAGGCAAATTCCAGCGCGATATAACCGCCGCCCTGAATCACGATGCGTCGGGGCAACTCGGCCAAATGAAACGCTTCGTTGGATGAGATCACATGTTCGATGCCGGGAATCGCAAGCCCGTGATTTGGGACGCCGCCGGTCGCGATCAGCACATATTTTGCCTTCACGGTTTCGCCATTGCCGAGGCGAAGCGCGTGGACATCTTCGAGCACCGCGCGCGTCTTGACGATACGCGCGCCGGATTTCTCCACGTTGGCGGTGTAAGCGGCCTCCAGTCGCGCGATCTCCTTGTCCTTGTTGGCAATCAGCGTCGGCCAGTCGAAGGTCGCGGAAGGGATCGACCAGCCGAAGCCCGCCGCATCCTCGATTTCCTGATGGATGTGCGAGGCATAGACCAGAAGCTTTTTCGGTACGCAGCCGCGGATCACGCAGGTGCCGCCCATCCGGTATTCTTCGGCGACCATCACCCGCGCGCCGTGACCGGCCGCGATCCGGGCGGCGCGAACCCCGCCCGAACCCCCTCCGATGACAAACAGATCGACGTCGAATTCAGCCATGGTCACCCCGACCGAAGTTGGGTTGCCGGATCGGATTTACACGTCAGATTTACACTTAGATTTCCTTGCCGCGTTTGCGCATCTCGGCGCGGAATTGAGCATTGACCGTTTCGGCGAAGATCTGTGCCCACTGGTTCATATAGGACATGCTTAACTGGATTGCCCGCGGCTCGGATGCGAGCAGCTTCTGGCCGAGCGGCGATTTGTAAAAGGTGACGAGGTCCTTCAATTCCTGCTCGGTAAACTCGTTGGCATAGACTTGCGCCATCCCGTCGCCGATTTCCTTCTCGCGTCCGGCGAGGCTCTTGGCGACAATCACAGCAACTTCGTTGAGGTCCTTTTGATAGTTGAGGTTGTTCTGCAGCAGCACATCCTTGGTCCGCTGAACGATGCCGGGAACGGCATTGGCATACATGGCGCCCGCATTCTTCAGGGTCAGAATTTCCTTCGCCGCAGCCATGGCTGCCGCTGAAGCCGGCTTGAGCGGCGGCGGAGCCGGCTGCTGCGCCCCGGCGGGGACGCCGGCCAGAGCCAGTCCCAGCGCAAGGCCCGCCGCCGCCAACATTCTTGAAAGGCTCTTCATTCCGGATCTCCTCGATTGCGGCGCTACCGCCGTTCAACAACACGAATTCCTTCCGAACCCGCCAGCATCGCCGTGCTGGCAAGACCAATGAACAGGCCATGCTCGACAACGCCCGGTATCGCGTTCAGCAATCTCGCCAGCCGCGGAGCATCGCTTATTCGCTCGAGATGGGCATCGACAATCCAGTGGCCGCCATCGGTGACAAAAACGTGGCCGTCTTTGCCCTTTCGGAGCACCATTTGCCCGGAAACCCCGGTTTCCGCAAATGCGCCCTGCATGGCGCGCCGGGTCGCCGCGAGGCCAAATGGAATGACCTCTATCGGCAGCGGAAAGCGGCCGAGAACGTCGACCCATTTGGAATCGTCGGCGATCACGATCATGCGATCGGACGCCGCGGCAACGATCTTTTCGCGCAGCAACGCACCGCCGCCGCCCTTGATGACATTGAGCGCAGGATCGATCTCGTCCGCGCCATCGACGGTCAGATCGAGCCGATCGATGTCGTCGAGCGTGGTCAATGGAATGCCGCACCGCGCCGCGTCGGCACGGGTCGCTTCCGATGTCGGCACGCCGATGATGTCAAGCCCGGCGCTGACCCGCTCGCCAAGCAGCTCGACAAAATGCTTCGCGGTCGAGCCGGTGCCGAGACCGAGCTTCATGCCGTCGCGCACCTGTTCGAGCGCACGGGCCGCCGCCTGCCGTTTCAATCTGTCCATATTCACGTGCAATGATGCCTTAAGAATCCGATGCCGATCATGCAACCGGCTGTGTCCGGCGGTTGGCATATCTAGCGTCGTTTTACGGTGAGGAACAGCGTCATGCGTTGACTTGACAGGTTGACTTGACGCGTCGGGTTGGCCTCGATTGACGATTACCGCCAAACGCCGCTAATGTGGCATTGGACGCCAACCCGCTGTCCGCGCTTTCTGTAGGCATGACAGCCACCTACCGTCCCTACTTGCAAGATTGCACGAGGACCGATAGCGCTTCTTCGATGATCTCTCCCCGCACTGTTGTATTCGATCTCGACGGCACGCTTGTGGATACGGCGCCCGACCTGATCAACGCGCTCAACCACGTTCTGGACCGCGAGGGCCTGCCGCCGGTGCCGCTGCATTCCGCGCGCAACATGATCGGCGCGGGCGCCCGCCGCTTGATCGAACGCGGCCTGGAGCTGGAGGGTCGCGCCGTCGACCTCGAAGGCATCACCCGCCTCACCCGCGACTTCATCGATTACTATGCGGCTCACATCGCCGACGCCTCGCGCCCGTTCGATGGCGCCGAAAGCGCGCTCGATGATCTCACCGCCCGCGGATATCGCTTTGCGGTTTGCACCAACAAGCTCGAATGGTTGTCGAAGCTCCTGCTCGATCGGCTCGGATTGAGCTCGCGATTTTCCGCGATCTGCGGCGCCGACACCTTCGGCATTTCGAAGCCTGACCCGGCGATATTGCAGCAGACGATCGCGCGGGCCGGCGGACAGCTGTCCTCGGCGATCATGGTAGGCGATGCAGGTCCCGACATCGGCGTGGCCCGGCGCGCCGGTGTTCCCGTGATCGGCGTTGGATTTGGCTACACCGACATTCCGATCGCCGACCTCAAGCCGGATCGGCTGATCCATCACATGAGCGATCTGCCGGCGGCGGTGGAAAGCCTGATGTCTCTACAAGACTCGATGTAAGATATTGATTTTGATTGTGTATTTTAATCGTTTGATTCGCGAATTAACCATTATTTAACCATTCTGCCTGGCGCGGTTGCACCGTTGTAGTGACGCTCCTATGCTCGTTACGGGGGCTGTGGCAGCTGGCCGCACTGAAGTGGCGGATCGAACATGCGTCGTGTCATCGCGATTGCACTTGTGGGGCTTGGCCTTGCCGGCTGCTCCTCGTTTTCGCTGGACGCCTTCAAGCTGACGCCGCCAACCGTGCAGGTCCAGCTCGAATCAACGCCGCCGGGCGCCGATGCCAAGACCTCGCTGGGACCAGGCTGCAAGACACCGTGCTCGGTCGCGGTGACCGCTCCTGACAGCGGTTTCTCGGTCGCCTACACGCTGAACAAGTTCCAGCCGGTGACTATCCCGGTGCAGGTCATCAACAATCCCGGAGACGCCTCCGCTCCGGCGTCAACCTTGATCGATCCCAATCCGGTGGTCGCGGAACTGCAGCCGGCCGGCCCGCCGCCGAAGGCCGCCGCGAGGAAAAAAGTGCTGGCGCCGAAGAAGCCGAAACCACCCAAGGCTGCGGCGTCCGCGCCTGCGGAGGCCAAGCAAGCGCCAAGCCGCTGATGGCTTGCACCGCAGCAGGGCGCAGGTCGCGGATTGTACGCGGGCCGCAACGTGCCTAGATTGGTAGGTCGCCGGGCGCCGTTTCCACCGCCATGGCTGCCGCACGGAAAAGGCATTTGAATGAACGCACCGTCTGTTAGTTCCCATGCATCGCTTGGGCGTCCGATGACCGATCCGTTCGGCCGGAGGATCAGCTATTTGCGGGTATCGGTCACCGATCGCTGCGATCTGCGCTGCTTTTATTGCATGTCGGAAGACATGACATTTCTGCCGAAAGCCGATCTGCTGACGCTCGAGGAACTCGATCGGCTGTGTTCGGCGTTCATCGCCAAGGGGGTGCGAAAGTTGCGGTTGACCGGCGGCGAGCCGCTGGTCCGCCGCAACGTGATGTCGCTGGTGCGCTCGCTGTCGCGCCACCTCGATACCGGTGCCCTCAAGGAACTGACGCTGACGACCAATGGTTCGCAGTTGGCGCGTTTTGCCGGCGAATTGCGCGATTGCGGGGTACGCCGCATCAACGTATCGCTGGATACGCTCGACGCCGCGAAATTCCGGGCCATCACCCGCTGGGGCGATATCGACAAGGTTCTGGCCGGCATCGAGGCCGCGCGATCGGCGGGGCTCGCCGTCAAGATCAACGCCGTCGCACTGAAGAATCTGAACGAGGATGAGATCCCCGCGCTGATGCAATGGGCGCACGGCAAGGGCATGGCGCTGACATTGATCGAGGTCATGCCGATGGGGGACATCGGCGAAGGACGCATCGACCAATATGTGCCGCTATCCCTGCTCCGCGCCCGTCTCGCCAAGCAATACACCCTGACCGACCTCGACGATGATACCGGCGGCCCTGCCCGCTACGTTCGCGTCAGCGAGACCGGCGGCAAGCTCGGCTTTATCACGCCGATGACCCATAATTTCTGCGAGTCCTGCAACCGGGTGAGGATCACCTGTACCGGCACGCTGCATACCTGCCTCGGCCACGAAGACGCCTCCGATCTGCGCAAGCCGCTGCGGGCCTCCGCCGACAATGACCTGCTTGCTGCGACGATCGACCGCGCCATCGGCCTCAAACCGAAGGGGCACGACTTCATCATCGATCGCCGGCACAACCGCCCAAGCGTCAGCCGCCACATGAGCGTCACCGGCGGCTGAACCCGCAAGCCGCGCGCTCCCCCGGCCGGCGGGATTAAATCCCCCTTCATTATCAACAAACTTCCGATTGACGGCGGCTTCGCGCGCTGGAAAGGTGCCGCGGCTTCATGCTAGCCCGGCTGGACAAGCCGCCGCGCCCACCCGGCGTGGTCAAGACGGCAGAGGCGCAACGGGGAGGACCATTGGTGCAATCGCTCCTGAAAATGAGCCGTGGCATAGACGCGTTCACGAAGTGGGCGGGCAAACGCCTGGCGTGGCTGATCCTGGTCGCCGTCGTCGTATCCGCGCTCAACGCGATCGTGCGCAAGACCTTCGACACCTCGTCCAATTCCTGGCTCGAGCTGCAATGGTTGCTGTTCAGCATGGTGTTCCTGATGTGCTCGTCGTGGACGCTGCTCGACAACGAACACATCCGCATCGATATCGTGAACAACATGCTGCCGAAGAAGGTACGCGACAGCATCGACGTCATCGGTCACGCTTTTTTTCTGCTGCCGCTGTGCATCGTCATGCTGATCACCGGTATTCCGTTCTTTCGGCGCTCGTTTGAGATCAACGAACAATCGGGCAACGCCGGCGGCTTGCCGCAATGGCCCGCCAAATCGCTGATCATGATCGGATTCGCCATGCTGCTGGTGCAAGGCATATCCGAATTGATCAAGCGCATTGCCGTCATGCGCAACCTTATTCCGGATCCGCACGCATCGCAGGTGCACGCGCTCGAGGCGGAGGTCGAGCACCTCGTCGAGGCGATCGAAAAGAAATGATCGCCGGACACGGTTGCAGGGGAAACTAGATGGCTGCTTTTCTTATCGCCAACATGGCGCCGATTATGTTCGCGTCGTTGGTCGTCGTGCTGCTCCTTGGTTATCCGGCGGCGTTTTCGCTGGGCGCGGTCGGACTGATCTATGCCTTTGTCGGCATCCAGCTCGGGGAATTCCGGCCGGACTTCCTGCAGGCGCTGCCTGAACGCGTCTACGGCGTAATGAACAACGACACGCTGCTGGCGATTCCATTCTTCACGTTCATGGGACTGGTGCTCGAACGATCGGGGATGGCGGAGGACCTGCTCGACACCATCGGGCAGCTGTTCGGCACCATCCGCGGCGGCCTCGCCTACGCCGTGGTGTTCGTCGGCGCGTTGCTCGCAGCTACCACAGGCGTGGTCGCAGCCTCCGTGATCTCGATGGGCCTGATCTCGCTGCCGATCATGCTGCGTTACGGCTACGACCGACGCATGGCTTCCGGCATCATCGCAGCCTCCGGCACGCTGGCGCAAATCATCCCGCCGTCGCTGGTGCTGATCGTGATGGCCGACCAGCTCGGCAAGTCGGTCGGCGACATGTACGAGGGCGCCTTCGTTCCGGGATTGGTGCTGGCGGGTCTTTATGCCCTGTATGCGTTTTTCGTCACCTTGATATTTCCCAAGGCGGCTCCCGGGCTGCCGCCGGAGGCGGTCGGCTTTCGGGAGAAAGACGGCAGCCGCGGTTTGATTTCGCTCGGCATGCTGTTCGTTGCCAGTGGCGTGTTCGGCTGGTTTATGATGCGGAATTCCAACACGCATGGTGCGGATTTCGTCGTGCTCAGCATGTTCTTCGGCATCCTGTTCGCGTTCTTCGTGGCGGTGCTGAACTGGTTGCTCGACAAATTCACGGGATTCCGTTTCCTGTCCGCGATGGCGCAACAGACCACTTTCGTGATGGTGCCGCCGCTGTTCCTGATCTTCCTCGTGCTCGGCACGATCTTCATCGGCATCGCGACACCGACCGAGGGCGGAGCGATGGGCGCCACCGGCGCGATCATCCTCGGCACCGCCAAGCGCCGGCTGAGCTGGGATCTGATCCGGCAGGCCACGGAATCGACCGCGAAACTATCCGCCTTCGTGGTTTTCATCCTGGTGGGAGCCCGCGTGTTCTCGCTGACGTTCTACGGCGTCAACGGCCATGTCTGGGTCGAGCATTTGCTGACTTCGCTACCCGGCGGCCAGGTCGGCTTTCTGATTTTCGTCAACGCCTTCGTCTTCGTGCTCGCCTTCTTCCTCGATTTCTTCGAACTCGCCTTCATCGTCATCCCGCTGCTCGGACCGGCCGCCGAACACCTCGGTATCGATCTGATCTGGTTCGGGGTGATCCTCGGCGTCAACATGCAGACTTCGTTCATGCATCCGCCGTTCGGGTTCGCGTTGTTCTATCTGCGTTCGGTGGCGCCGAAAGAGTCCTACATCGACCGCGTCACCGGCAAGCGCATGGACGGCGTCACGACCGGCCAGATCTATTGGGGTGCGGTGCCGTTCGTCGTGATTCAGGTCATCATGGTGCTGTTGGTGATCATGTTCCCGGCGATGGTCATGCATTACAAGGGCGCGCTGTCGACGATCGATCCCAACACCATCAAGATCGAGATTCCGCAGATCGAGTTGCCGCCGCTCGATTTCGGTCAGCCGAAGCAATAGCGACGCCGGTTTGCACAAACAAAACCCCGGAGCTTTCGCTCCGGGGTTTTTCGTTCGGCTGAATTGTCGGTGGCGGCGATCAGCTCTGCGCGTGACGCGCCATGAAGTAGTCGTAACCGACTTCCGCGACCTGGAACCACTGATATCCATTGTTCGAGAACGCGGTCAGCGATTCATAGACTTTCTTGAAATCCGCATTGGTCGCGGAGACTTCGCCGTGCAGCTCCTTTGCCGCCTTCAGCGAGGCTTCCATGATCGGCGGCGAGAAGGCATGCAGTTTGGCGCCGTTGGCGAGCAGCCGCCGCAGCGCCTGCGGATTGGCCTGATCGTACTTCGCCATCATCCAGTTATTGGCATAGTGACCGGCCTGCTCGAGAACGCTCTGATAGTATTTCGGCAGCGCGTTCCATTTATCGAGATTGACGAAAGACAGCAGCATCGGGCCGCCTTCCCACCATCCGGGATAATAGTAGTGCGGCGCGACCTTGTAGAAGCCGAGCTTCTCGTCATCATAGGGACCGACCCATTCGGCGCCGTCGATGGTGCCTTTTTCCAGCGCCGGATAAATGTCGCCGCCGGCAATCTGCTGCGGCACCGCGCCCATCTTCTGCAGCACCTTGCCGGCAAAGCCGCCGATACGGAATTTGAGGCCCTTGAGATCGTCTGGGGTGTTGATCTCCTTGCGGAACCAGCCGCCCATCTGACAGCCGGTGTTGCCGGCGAGCAGCGAGGTAACGTTGTATTTCTTGTAGAATTCGTTGAGGATATCCTTGCCGCCGCCGAGCATGTACCAGGCTTGGTTGATGCGCATGTTGGGTCCAAACGGCACCGACGAGCCGAAGGTGAAGGTCGGGTCCTTGCCGAAATAATAATATGACGCGGTATGGCCGATTTCGACGGTGCCGTTCTGCACCGCGTCAAGGACCTGCAACCCGGGAACGATCTCGCCCCCGGCAAAGGTTTGAATTTGAAACTTGTTGTCGGTGGCTTCGGCTACGACCTTGGCCATCATCTCGGCGCCGCCGTACAACGTGTCGAGCGATTTCGGCCAGCTTGTCGGCATGCGCCATTTGATTTCGGGCATCGATTGCGCGATCGCGGGCGCCGCTATGGTTGCGGCACCTGCCACGCCCATTCCGGTGACCTTGATAAAGTCTCGTCGCTTCATGTGAGTTCTTCCTCCTGTGGGGTGTCGGCCGGCCTTCGTGTCGAGGCTTATGGCCAGCATGAAACATCCGGCCGGCAAACTCCATGGTAAACTGCGGATATCACAACGAAAAAAGCCTAGCCCTTTTGCAAAGGCCGGGCTCGCTTCTACGACTTAAGGCGTAGCCTCGGTTCTCATCCGCCGCGGCTACGTTTTTTGTTTCGACGCGTTTTCTTGACTCGAACCGGCACCCACCCCGCATCAAGTGCGGAGCAGGCTTTCGCTTGAAAACGCTATGTGTCAGCCGCGGGTGCGCGAGCGGATCATGAAGCTGTCGAAGGTGTATTCGGCAACCTGCCACCACAGATACTGATCGGAGCGATAGGCCTGCATCGCGTCGATCGATTTCTTGAAGTCGGGGTTTTTCGAGGAGATCTCCACCCACAACTCGTTGGTTGCCTTCAGGCAGGCTTCCAGCACTTCATTGGTGAACGGACGCAGCTGCGTGCCGCCGGCAACCAGACGCTTCAAGGCCGACGGGTTCTGCATGTCATAGCGCGCCGCCATCCAGCTATTGGCGTTCGCCGCCGCGTTGGCAACGATGGTCTGATAGCTCTTCGGCAACTCATTCCATTTGTCGAGATTGGCAAAGGCGTGAACCGTCGGGCCGCCCTCCCAGAAACCGGGATAATAATAATACTTGGCGACCTTCTGGAATCCGAGCTTCTCATCGTCATACGGCCCGACCCACTCGGCCGCATCGATGGTGCCTTTTTCCAGCGCCGGATAGATCTCGCCACCGGCAATCTGCTGCGGCACCACGCCGACCTTCTGCAGCACCTGCCCGGCAATGCCGCCGATACGAAACTTCAGTCCGGAGAGATCGGCGACCGTCTTGATCTCCTTGCGGAACCAGCCGCCCATCTGGGTGCCGGTATTGCCGCAGGGAAACCCGACCACGCCGGATTTCTTGAAAAATTCGTTGCCGATCTCCATGCCGCCGCCCTGATACCACCAGGAGTTCTGCTGGCGCGCATTGAGGCCGAACGGCACCGACGAATAGATCGCGAAGGTGGGATCCTTGCCGACGTAATAATACGAGACAGTGTGGCACATCTCGACCGTGTTCTTGGCCGTCGCGTCAAGCGCCTGCAATCCCGGTACGAGTTCGCCCGCCTGGAACACCTGAATCTGAAACTTGTTGTCGGTCATTTCCGCAACCTGTTTCGCAAAGTATTCAGCGCCGCCATAAATCGTATCGAGCGACTTCGGAAAACTCGACGTCATGCGCCACTTGATCTCGGGCGAGGATTGCGCGATCGCCGGCGAGGCCACGGCGGCCACTGCCGCACCGGTTGCCGACACTTTCAAAAATTCACGACGCTTCATTCCGGCATCTCCTTGATTAGGGCGTTTCCCAGATTTCCTGGAGCATTTCCTTCGGTGGCGCTGATCCAACGTCATCCGGGCCGCTCTGGCGGGGGCGCTTTAACACGGAAGGCCGGCGGCGAAAACGCGACAAAGGCATGACTGCACTGATTAAACGAAAGTCGCATGCGGCCCTGGAAATCAGCTCACGCCGCGGCGATAGCGCCCTGCAGCTGATCGCGGACCTTGGCGCCGATCGCCCGGTAGATCTCCGCGTGCGGGCCATCGGGCTCGCTCTCGACCACCGGGTTTCCCGAATCAGAGGTGGTGCGGATCGACATGTGCAGCGGGATTTCGCCCAGAAACGGCACTGCAAGCCGCTCCGCCTCATGCCGCGCTCCGCCGTGACCGAAGATGTCCGATCGCGTGCCGCAATGCGGGCACTGGAAATAGCTCATGTTCTCGACGATGCCGAGAACCGGCACATTGACCTTCTTGAACATTGCGAGCCCGCGGCGCGCATCGATCAGCGAAAGATCCTGCGGCGTCGAGATGATGATCGCGCCTTTCAGTGGCACGTTCTGCGCCAGCGTCAGTTGTGCGTCACCGGTACCGGGCGGCATATCGACCACTAGAATATCGAGTGTGCCCCACGCAACGTCCCGCAGCATCTGGGTGATGGCCGACATCACCATCGGCCCGCGCCAGATCATCGCGGTTTCCTCCTCGACCAGAAAACCGATCGACATGATCGCAAGGCCGAACCGCGCTATCGGTATCATCTTCTTGTCGTCGTTCAGCTTCGGCTTCTCGCGGATGCCGGCCAGTCTCGGCACCGACGGCCCATAAATATCGGCGTCGAGCAGGCCGACGCGCAAACCGAGATCGCGCAGACCCAATGCCAGATTGAGCGCCGTGGTCGATTTGCCGACGCCGCCCTTGCCGGACGCTACTGCGATGACGGCGGCGATTCCGGGAATTTCCGCCTGCTTCGACATCGGCGACACCGGACTTTGCGGCGGCCGATGCGACGAAACATGCGGCACACCGTGTGCCTGGCGGTGCGGCGGCGGCTCGGCCGCGGAGCCTGGCTTGCGCTCAGCGGTCAGCGCGATCATGGCGGTGGCGACACCGGGAATGGCGCGCACGGCAGCCTCCGCCTGCGCCCGCACGCTTTCCCATGCACGGGCCTCGGCGGCGTCGACATTGATCGAGAAGAACACCTTGCCGTCGTTGACCGTGATCGCCGACAACACGCCGGCATTAGTCAAGGCGACGCCGCGCGGCGACATCACCCTGGCCAGACCATCGAGAACCTGCTGCTGCGTCACGCTCAAGGCGCACCTCCTGACGATGTTCGGATGCGACCGATAGAGCGGTCTCGATCAAAAGGCTACTTCCTCCCGACGTCGTCCCGGCGCTCGGAAGGTGCGGATCCTCCGCCGTGCTCCTTGGCGGCCTCGTAGTTCAATTCGATCATGACGCCATTGGGGTCATTGACGAAGATCTGCCAGAGATCGCCGCCCGGCACCTGTCGCGAGTCGAATTGCATCCCCCTGGATTGCAACCGCTGCTTCATCCCGGCAAAGTCGCGGCTTGCGAAAGCGACGTGATGGACGACGCCGGAATCCGGTTTCTGCTGCTCGTCGGTCTTGGAAATATCGACGAGATGAACTACCGGCTTCCCCTCGCTGTACATCCAAGCCCCGGGGAAGGCAAAGTTCGGCCGAGCGCCCTTCTCCAGGCCCAATATATCCTCATAGAACCGGACCGTGTCGCCGAGCTTCCGGGTCCGGATGTTGAAATGATCGAGCACGCCTACGCTCATGCGATGTCACTCCCATCGTGTTGAAATCCCTTGTAAGAACCATTCTAGCACGAAACCTGCCCGCTCCGCCAAACGGAGACGTTGCCCTCCATGCCACAGCGTTTATGGTGCGCCCTCCACCTCTTGAACCGGAACCTGTCCGAAGACGGAACCGGCCGCCCTCCTCCCGCATACGGTCCGGCTAATAACGCCGGCGAAACTCCAGGGTTGCAAACATGGCTAAAGTCGCTTTTCTCGGTCTCGGCGTGATGGGTTTCCCCATGGCAGGACATCTGGTCGCAAAAGGCGGCCACGAGGTAACGGTATTCAACCGGACGCCGGCCAAAGCGAAGACATGGGCCGAAAAATTCGGCGGACGCACGGCGCCGACGCCAAAGGCCGCGGCAGAAGGCCAGGATTTCGTGATGTGCTGCGTCGGCAATGACAACGACCTGCGAGCGGTCACCCTCGGCGCCGATGGCGCGTTCGCGGGCGTGAAAAAGGGCGCCACCTTCGTCGATCACACCACCGCGTCGGCCGAGATCGCGCGCGAACTCGACGCCGAGGCCACCAAACGCGGCTTTAAATTTGTCGATGCGCCGGTATCCGGCGGGCAAGCCGGCGCGGAAAACGGCGTCTTGACCGTGATGTGCGGCGGCAGCGAGGACGCCTATGCCGGTGCCGAACCGGTGATCGCGGCCTATGCGAGGATGTGCAGGCGGCTTGGGGCTGCCGGCTCAGGCCAGCTGACCAAGATGGTCAATCAGATCTGCATTGCCGGGCTGGTTGAAGGTCTCGCGGAAGGCATTCACTTCGCAAAGAAGTCGGGGCTTGACGTCCATGCGGTGATCGAGACCATCTCGAAAGGCGCTGCCCAGTCCTGGCAGATGGAAAACCGCTACAAGACCATGAATGAGGGCAAATTCGACTTCGGCTTTGCGGTGGAATGGATGCGCAAGGATCTCTCGATTTGCCTCGCCGAAGCGCGGCGCAACGGCGCGAGCCTCCCCGTTTCCGCTCTGGTCGATGCGTTCTATTCTGAAGTCGAGAAAATGGGTGGCAGGCGTTGGGACACTTCCAGCCTTCTCGCCCGGCTTGAGCGCTGAGTTCCAGGGGCCCTGCGGAGCAGGTTAATTCGTGAACGCACACGCTCTCGATTCGAGAGCGTGTGCTCTGAAACACTGATCCGGTTGACCCGGTATCCCGGTCATGAAGTCCATTTCACCGAGGACAGGGCCCGCAAGCTTGCGGGAGGGGCTGCCACGATACTAGGCGCCCCGTTCAGAGACCACTTCGTCGGGACTGCTGTCTTCCTTGAACAACCCTCGCAGCAACCGCCACAATTCGCGATGCCCCGCAGTTTGACCACCTTGGGTTAGATATCCTGCAATGTCCATTGTGTCGGTTCGGTACTCGACGGCTCCTGCGACATTTGCATCTAAATGCGCCACTTCACGCTCGACGTACAATTTCTTGACGTCCGTATCGAAAACGAGCGTGCAACGGTCCGCGTGGGTGATCTCGGGGCCTGTTACCTGACGATACAATTCGCGCTTTAGCAGAGCCATTTTATGCTCCTGTCAAAATGCTGATTTTGTTGCATAATTTAGCATTGTTCGAGACCACTGGTTCTGCGGTCCAACGGCACAAGCCTGGCGAACAGCATACTACCAAACGGTCCTGAGGCGGGCGCGGTTCCGGCTGGATGCAGCGGGCGCCATCTACGCGAGGGCACGCTGGGGGGGCCTCTGAGCGCCCGTTGCCGCGCAATCCTTGTTACCTATGCTCCAGAGACGGGCCGTGCGCCAACGCTGCTCCGCGGCGGTCGATCTCACATCGGAACCCGGAAACCGGGGCCTAGCCGCTCTTCCCTCGCTCTCCCGCCGCGGCAACGAGCGCCGCATCGCTCAGGGCGTTCAAGCACGCATTCCCATCGCAGGCCGAAACGGTGGATCGCCTTCGGGCAAAGGTACTGGTACTGGAGCGTAGTGATCGAATTGCATTGTGAACGTGGCACGTCCCTGCGACGCCCAACGCAATGTATCGACGTATCCGAACATGTTGGCGAGCGGCACCATAGCGTTGATGACATTGGCGTTGCCGCGCATGCCCCGGCCCTGGATCTGGCCGCGCCGAGAGTTGAGGTCGCCGATGATCGAGCTAGCACAGTCCTCAGGCGTCACCACCTCGACCTTCATGATCGGCTCAAGCAGAACCGTGCCCCCCTTCTGCAGCGCCTCGCGCAGCGCCGCGCGGGCGGCGATCTCGAAGGCGAGCGCCGACGAATCGACATCGTGATAGGCGCCGTCGAGCAGCGTCACTTTCAGGTCGACCACCGGGAAGCCGGCGAGCACGCCGGAGCCGAGCGCGCTCTCGAGCCCTTTTTTGACGCCCGGGACATATTCCTTCGGCACCGAGCCACGCTCCATCGCCCGGCTGGACGTCGAACAGCCCCCGAACAGGTTAATTTAACCTCCCGTTAAGGTGTTTCTTTAGCTCTTTAAGGCAGCTCTTAATGATTTAGCGCCAGAGATAGGCAATGCCAAAGCTCGCGCGACTCGCGGGCAGGATTTGTGTTGTTTGATGAGTAAACCCGCCGATAAGCCTGAAGTTATCCAGCTTCCGGCTGAGACGCCGATTGCAGCGCCGGCCAGTAGCCGCCGTGTCGCCGCGCAGCGGGTGCGCGAGGCTCGCGATCGGTTAACATCGACCAGCGGGACCCGCCCCGCTTTCGATCGCGAGCTGCTACGGCAATATGCCCAGACGCGCATCTCGGCCTCCTATGTCGTGATGCTGCTGGTGGTTGCGACGGGAATTCTGTTCGGCTTCTGGATGCAACCGGTATCGGCGGCGGCGTGGACCTGCGGCATGCTCTGCATCCATGCCGCCATCATCCGCCATTGCGCGAGGTTCCTGGGCGAACCGCCCTCGCTCACCGCGACCCGCAAGTGGCGAACGCGATTTGTGCTGCTCGATCTCGCCTACGGCCTGTGCTGGACGGCGCTGCTGATCCATCCCGCCAGCTTCGATTTGGTCTCGAACACGCTGATGATGTTCCTGATGCTGCTGGTGGTGGCGGTATCGAGCATGCTGGCGGCGAGCCTGCCGATCGCGGCGCTGGCGGCAACCGCTCCGGTCACGGCGGCGATTGCCGTGAACTTCGTGCTGGGCGGCGCCTTCGACGATTACGTGCTGGCCTTGCTGGCGCTCGCCGCTGAAGGCTATTTTGCGCTGCTCGCCCATCGTCTGCATTCGACCACGCTGGCGACGCTGGAGGCGCGCGCCGAGAAAGACGCGTTGATCGGCGAGCTCGAGCAGGCGAAATCGATATCGGACGAGGCACGTTATCGCGCGGAATCGGCCAACGTCGCGAAGTCGCGGTTTCTGGCGCAGATGAGCCACGAGTTGCGAACACCTCTCAATGCGATCCTCGGATTTTCCGAGGTGATGAAGAGCGAAATCTTCGGTTGCCACGCCGTACCCGTCTACAAGGAATATTCGGCCGACATTCACAATTCGGGCGTGCACCTCTTGAATCTCATCAACGAAATCCTCGACCTGTCCCGGATCGAGGCCGGAAGGTACGAACTCAACGAGGAAGCCGTGTCGCTGGTGCATGTCGTCGCCGATTGCCATCATTTGCTGAAACTGCGCGCCTCCAGCCGCGGCATCACCATTCATGAAGTGTTCGAGCAGGGCATGCCGCGCATTTGGGGCGATGAGCGCGCCACGCGCCAGATCGTGCTCAATCTGCTGTCGAACTCCATCAAGTTCACCCCTCAGGGTGGCGAGATCTGGCTGAAAGTCGGATGGACGGCGTCGGGCGGGCAATATCTGAGCGTCAAGGATACCGGTTCAGGAATCGCGGAGGATGAAATCCCCATCGTGCTCGCATCATTCGGCCAGGGCTCCAACTCGATCAAATCCGCCGAGCAAGGCGCGGGCCTCGGTCTGCCGATTGCAAAAAGCCTGATCGACATGCACGGCGGCACGTTCACGCTGAAATCGAAGCTGCGGATCGGCACCGAGGTCATCGTGACCTTTCCGCCGGAGCGTGTGATGTCCGCGCTGGCGCCGATGGCCGAGGACACTCCGCCGCTGCAGCCGGAAGCCGCCAGCGCCACTACCTTCGACGAAAAGCACCGCACCCGCCACAAGCCGATCATGAGCGCAGGCACCGGATTGTAACGGGAGCGCTTGCGCGAGCCACCGAAACCATTTCACTATCCCTCAATGAGCAAAGAAACGCCGTGCATCGCAGTCTGTATGATCGATCCCAAAACCAGCCTCTGTTTCGGCTGTGGCCGTACCCTACCCGAGATCGCGCGCTGGCACCGCATGGACAGCGCGGAGCGGCATGCGGTGATGGTGCAGCTCGCGGCGCGCATGGCCGACGCAGGCCTCGTGCAACCGGCGATCGCAGCTCCAAAGGTTGGTTGACGAACCGCCATCATTGCACGGGAGGCCCGCTGTGAGCCGCGTTCTGCTCGTCATTCTCATGCTTGCGGCGACCGCCGGCGCCGTGGTCGCCTATGGCGATTCGAAACAGCTTGCGCGTGCTGGCGACACCGTCTCGGAATTGATGCGCAGACGGGTCACCTCACCCGCGCGCTCGGTGCAGATCCCGCGCGGACAGACCGGCGAATTCGCGCTGCACGCCAGGATCAATGGCGTGAAAGCCCCGATGGTTATCGACACCGGCGCGACCTCGGTCGTGCTGACCTATGAGACGGCGAAGGCGGCCGGGTTGCCGCTGGAACTGCTCGAATTCGACGTCGATGTCGAGACCGCCGGCGGACACACCAGGGCAGCGCGGTTGACGCTCGATCGCCTGGCCATCGGCAAACTGGTCGAGCGCTCGATCCCGGCGCTGGTGGTGCCGCGCGGACAGATGAAGACCAATCTGCTCGGCATGAGCTTTCTGGATCGGCTGGAAAGGTGGGAAGTGCACGCCGACCGGCTGATGCTGCACGGCTATCCCTAAAGCAAGATTCAACAGAGTTGAATCATGCTCGTCGGTCATCCTCTGGTTTGAGCATGATCTCCGCGCAACGGCTTCGCGTTTGTCGCGAGGGAAAACCGGTCTCCACTTTTCCGGATCATGCGCTAGCTAATCTCGCCGGTTACGCGGCGACCTTGTCCACTTCACCGTCCTCGACCAGCGCGATCGCATCGCGCAAGACGTTGATGCCGGCGCCCGGCTTGACGCCGTTCTCGGCGAGATGGCGGCGGAACGCGCGCGCGCCCGGCACGCCATGAAACGCGCCGACGAAATGCCTTGTCATCGAATGCAGCCGCGTGCCCTGCGCGAGCTGGTCCTCGATATACGGCACCATGGCCTCGAACACGCGCTTCATCGTCGAATACGGCGCCGCCTCGCCGAACAATTCGGGATCGGCCGCCAGCAACCGCCACGGTTCCTGATAGGCGGCGCGCCCCAGCATGACGCCGTCGACACGTCTGAGGTGCGCTTTGGCCTCCTCGAGACTGGCGATGCCGCCATTGATGATGATGGGGACATCGGGCAACGCGGCCTTCAGCCGATACACCCTGTCATAGCAAAGCGGCGGGATGTCACGATTTTCCTTCGGCGATAATCCGTTGAGCCAGGCTTTGCGTGCGTGAACGATCACTGCATCGGCGCCGGCGGCGATGACGCCGCGCGCCAGCGCATCCAGCGCCATTTCCGGATCCTGATCGTCGATGCCGATCCGGCATTTGACCGTGACGGGAATCCGAACCGCGCGCTTCATCGCGGCAACACCTTCGGCGACAAGCACAGGCTCCGCCATCAGGCAGGCGCCAAAGCGGCCGTCCTTCACCCGGTCCGACGGGCATCCGACATTGAGATTGATTTCGTCGTAGCCGAAATCCTCGCCGATTTTCGCGGCTGCGGCGAGATCGCGCGGATCCGAACCGCCGAGTTGAAGCGCCACCGGACGTTCGCATCGGTCGAAACCGAGCAGGCGCAAGCGGTCGCCATGAATGATGGCGCCGGTCGTCAGCATCTCCGTGTAAAGCCTTGCACGCCGCGTCATCAGGCGGTGGAAGACGCGGCAATGCCGGTCGGTCCAATCCATCATCGGCGCCACGGAGAAGCGATAGTCTTGATATTTCAACAGTTTATCGTACTCTCTCAATGGGATGAACGGCGAACATACCCGTTTTGACCTCTCGGTGCACACATAGTGCACACGAAAGTCCGAGTGCACACATATGGCGACCTACACTCATTTGAAATCGGGAAACTGGCGCGTCCAGGTCCGCCGCAAGACCCGATATGTGGCCGAGACCTTTCGGCGGCGCAAGGACGGCAAGGAATGGGCGCTCGAAATGGAGCGCAATATCGATCGAAATGGATCGTCAAAGCCGCGTGCGCTCAGAAAGGTTCGTACGTTTGGCGATCTGATTGATTTACATGACCAAGATATGCGCGAGGTCGGCAAGCCTCCTCGCCGCTCGAAAGCTGCGACGACGATCACATATCCCGCGCTCGCCATGTCTCCGCAATCCTGGCCAGCTCCGACGAGGCGAGCGCTACCGCTAAACCCCGTCGCTCAAAGGGGTCAAAATTGGACGCCGATACGGGGTCAAATTTGAACGCCGATTGACAGATAGGCGAACCAGCGAAATCCAAGCTGTCGGGTAACACGTTCGGCAATCCGCTCGAAACTGACTTCATCGTCAGCAGTCTGTATTGCGTCAGCAAATTCCTGAAACGCATGCTCAATCAATTTCATGTAAGCGATCCGAACGCCAAGATTCTGCTCCCTCGTTGAGTGGCAACCGGATATCTTAAGGCGCTTGTGATGCGGCGTTTCCTCACTCGTCTCCACGGCATGGAGAACCTCCGTTGGTCATGATCATTCTCCCGCCCGCATGGCAGGAAGGAAGGTCTTGGCGCGACTGCACTCTGATGCCAATTGGCCCTCAGGTTGAGCCGGAGATCAACTTAGGCAGCTATTGGATCAATGCTGGCAACGGACGTGACGCTCGTCGTCGCTGATATTGCACGAGGAGCGGCAGATCGTTTTAACGCGTCATGGCTGCCGTCGAATTGGATATTGCTTCGACATTTACAATAGACGATCTCGTCGAACTCCCTCACCACCGGCCGTGCAACCTCTCCGGTAGAGAACATTTCGAAACATGCAAATCTCGCACGACGGTCGTGAGCAACGTCTCTGTAGAAAAACGAGATCGTACGCCCACATTCCCATTTCGTTGGAATGAGGAGAACAACATGACCCTACAATCTGATCTAAATGCAATTACCGCAAACGTGAAGCAGCAGGCACCAACTGAAGTGTTCGCGGCCATGGAGGCTGCGAACGTCAAATTGGCAGACTCAGGCCTCGCCAACAAAGCTGCCGCCAGAGGCCAGTCGATTCCGGAATTCGAGCTGCCGGATGCGAATGGCAACCTGGTGCGAAGCAAGGATCTGCTCAGAAAAGGGCCGGTCGTCATCAGCTTCTATCGCGGCGTATGGTGCCCCTACTGCAGCGTTGAACTAAAGGCGCTGCAAGATCGTCTTGCGGACATCACGCAGAGAGGCGCCACCCTCGTCGCCATTTCTCCGCAGACCCCGGACAGCTCGCTGACCACCAAGGAAAAACTGGAGCTTGCATTTCCGGTACTATCCGATGTCGGTAACGTCCTTGCGCGTAAATTTGGTCTGGTGTTCGCGCTCGACCCGACGTTGCGGCCGATCTATACCGCTTTCGGGATCGATCTACAGGCCAGCAACGGCGACGCGAGCTGGGAGTTGCCAGTTTCAGCTACATACGTCGTCGGCAGTGACGGCAAGATCGTCGACGTTTTCGTAGACGTCGACTATCGCAACCGCCTCGAGCCGGACGTCATCCTACAGTGGCTCGACAAGGCGCACTGACGTTTTTTGGCATGCACGAACTCACTGGGGCCCACCACTGCGGTGGGCCCTTCTCTTTGGAGGATCAGGACAGGCTGAGGAACGATTCGACAAATTCAGGATCATCGTCCAACCCCTTGGTTGATCTTGTCATTTGAATCCGCCCGGCCTGCACCACGTAAATTCTGTCTGATATGGAAGTTGCCAGCTTGGCATTTTGCTCCGATAGCAGAATGGTCAGGCCATCATCACGCAACGTACTGAGTGTGTTTGCGATGTCCTTGATTACCACTGGCGCCAGACCGATCGAAGGCTCGTCCAACACCAGAAGACGCGGCGCTCCCATAAGCCCAGACGCAATGGCAACCATCTGCTGCTGTCCGCCCGACATGGTATTCACCAGTTGCCGCCGTCGCTCTGCCAAAATGGGAAAAAGCCGGAAGACGCGGTCCATACGCCCGCGGATTTCAACCCTCTCCTTGCAGCTGTAGGCGCCGACGAGGAGATTTTCGTAGACGGACATCATCCCAAAAACGCCGCGAGTTTCGGGCACGAGCACGATTCCGTACGCTAACCGGTCCCTGGGATCGGAGTGATTGATAAGCTCGTCTTCATAAAAGACTCTGCCGCGAGTTGGGGCGACGATACCGGCAATCACCTGCAAAATGGATGTCTTCCCGGCGCCATTGGGGCCGATCAAACCGACAATCTCTCCCCGGTTGACCGTAAGGTCGACACCGTCGACCGCGAGAAAGGATCCATAGTTAACGGTCAGCTCACGGATCATCAGCATTTATGCACCGAGATAGGTTTCGATCACGGCGCGATCGCGTAACACGACCGATGGCTTGTCATCGATGAGCTTTCGTCCGTTGACAAAGACCATTACCCTGTCGGCCAGGCTTGTAATGACTTTCATCGTATGTTCGATGATAAATATCCCGCATTGGTCTCTGAGCGCCGTGATCAAGGCAATCATCGCTCTAATCTCTTCTGGATTAAGACCTCCAACGGGCTCATCCAGCATCAATAATTTTGGTCTTGCGACGAGCCGCATGGCGAATTCAAGACGGCGTTGATCAAAGAGCCCCAAGCGTCCGGCCTTCAACGTTGTATCGGACACTAACCCGACCCGATCGAGCGCCTCGCGAGCACGTTCGAGCGCTGCTGCCGGGCCGATTCCGTGGCCGAGCAATCCTGCGGTCACGTTTTCCATGATCGACAACTCGCGAAAAATTTTGATGGCCTGAAAGGTTCGTGAGAGTCCGGCGCGGGCCACCTCATGCTGTGGCATCCCGGAGATGACCTGTCCTTGCAACCACACCTCACCTCGGTCGGCTTTGAGCGTCCCGCTCATGATGTTCACGAAGGTGGATTTCCCGCTTCCGTTCGGGCCGATCAGTCCGAGCAATTCGTCAGGCCGCTGGGCTGCATCGACATCGACGAGGGCTTGAAGCCCGCCGAACCGCTTCGAGATCGCCGTTGCCTGGAAAAGCGGTTGCTGAGACGTCATGCACTTTTCCGGAAGGTTATGCTCTGCAAGCCACCCGGCAGGAAAATCACGACCGCGATAATTGCGGCACCGTAAATCACGTCCTTTAACCAGCTGTATTGCTGAAACACGTACGGAAGCGGCGTCAAGATGAGCGCACCCAGCAGCGGCCCCGTAACGGTTCCTCGGCCGCCGACGGCCACCATCAGCCAGAGATTAAGGCTTACGAGAACGTCAAAGCCGCGCGGAGAGATGAATCCGACAAAATGAGCATAGATGGCTCCGCCCAAACCGGCCATCAGTGATGCCAGAAAGAACGCCAAGCACCGGTTTGCTGTCACGGCAATCCCAAGCGCACGGCACAAATCCTCATCTTCGCGTATTGCGATGAGGGTGGAACCGATTCGCGAGCGCATCAACAATGCGACGCCGCCGGCGCCAATCGCCGCGGCCGCGCCGATGAGCAGTTCGAACCATGGCGACGCGACAGGCATCCCGGCGACCACTGGCTTGGGTATCGATGTGATGCCTGTGTCTCCGTTCGTATAGGCTGGAAAGTAGACGAACGCGATCGTAAGGGCGGATTGAATTACGAGGCCAGACAGTGCGAAATAAAAACCTCTCAAACGGATCGCAGGAAAACTCAGCAGGAGTCCGACGACCGCCGCCGCAATGCAACCAATCGGCAGGGCAAACCAAAACGCCCAACCCGCGCGTATGACCAGGTTTGCGCATATGTAGGCGCTGATACCCGCGATGCCCGCAAATGTGAAGGGAATGAGACCGCTGAAACCGTAGAGAAGGTTGAGGCCGCTCGCGAGCAGCATGTTAATAAACACGAGGCCAACGATGAACGTTACCAATCCGTGGTCACCGGCAAACAATCCAAGGACTGGAAAAGACAATATAAGTAGCGCATGCAGATCCTTCATCGCGTAAACAATCCATTAGGCCGTATGAACAGCATGATCAGCATTGCAAGAAGGTAGGCAAACGTCGCGATCGTCGGATCAGCAAAGACACTCACGATCGCCTGGGTGAATCCGAAGATCAGCCCGATGCACAAGGCACCGAGAACGCTACCCGGGCCACCGACGATCATGATCGCGAACGTAATCAATGTCATGGTCCATCCGACCGTAAGGTCGATCGTAAAAGCGAATGCATAGAGAATCCCACCAACGCTCGAGACGGCGGTGCCAAGTCCCAGCGCGAGACGATAAACCGATACAGTGTTGATACCTCTCAGGCGAGCGACCTCTCTGTTCTGAAAGACCGCGCGCAAGCTCCGCCCCACCCTATGAAACCTTAAAAACGCGATCAGAGCGCAGAGCACCGCTGCCGCTGCAGCAAAGGCGAGGAGTCTTGCGTTGGGCAGCGGCGTAGGTTCAAGAAAAGCAAGTCCCCTCACCGGTGGATCAACCGAGAAGGTATCACTGATCTTGCCAAACGTGCCGCTATAGAGACCGCTAAATATCTGGGCCAGCCCGAGTGTTAAAACGAGATAGGTGATGCTGCGGTCGGCGTTTTGATAAAAGCGGCTAAAAATGATGCTCTCCAATATGAAGATCAGAGCGATCGTGGCTAGCAAAACGGCTGGTATGGCCGTCCAAAGCGGCCACCCAAGTTGAGTTGTGAACAACCACAGCAACAAACCGCTTCCAAGAAAGATCTGCCCATTCGACGCCTGGGGCATGAGAATCGTGCCATGGATCAGGGAAAGCCCCGCTGCCACGACCGCATAGATCGTTCCGATCAACAATCCGGACGTAATGACCGAAGCAGTTAGGACGAGATAGTCTTGCATGCCCGTTACGGCGCCAGATCGTAGACGGGGAGCGTTTGTGCCGACCACTCGATGTAATCTGCTTTGGTCGCGCCGAAATCGGACTTACTGACGGACTTAAGCTGCATCACATAGATGTATTCCGATCGCGCACCGCTACTATCAAACTTGATCGGAACGCCGGTCGTAATCTCCTTATGATCTGCGTGACGTAGCGCCGTGCGCATCGCGTCGCGGCTTACAGACGCTTTGTCGGCGATCTCGTTCAGAAAATGAATTGTCGCGTAACAAAAGTTCTCTTGATAGCCCGGCGAGTATCCCTTCGCTTTTCGGAAGGCCTCAACGAAGCGATGTCCGTTTTCGGTGAGATTCGGAAGGTTGTGATCAAAGAAGGTGCCGTAATAGGATCCGACGGACGTCTCGCCCCATGCAAGAATTTGCTTTGGCGCGCCGAAGGGATGGTAGAGCTGCTCAGGCTTGAAGCCAAATTCAAGCAGTTGTTTCGTCAACGTGGCATCAAACGCGCTCGCGCCAGCGACATAGACAAAGTCCGGCCGCTTCGCCTTCATTTGTGCGATCTGAACCGTCGCATCTGTTGCCGTTTGCGGAAAAACGATTTCCTGAACGATCTTCAGGCCATCCTTCTCCGCCTGATATTTGAGGCCGGCCACAATAGCTCTGTTGACCGCAAAATCGCTCGACATGATGCCGATCGTTGCGTCGGCTTTCTTTGATTTGAAGAACTTCACGGCTGCATAACCCCAGCCGACGGCATCGGGCTCCATACGGAACGTCTCATGCGTGCCGGGCTTGGTTAGACGAGGAAACGCGGCGACAGGCACCAGAAAGGGAACCTGATTTTCTTCCGCAAATCCATAGATCGCAAGAGAAGTGTCCGAGTTCGTCGGCCCACTTATCAGCGTGACCTTCTCCTGCGCATCGAGCAGCCGCGCCGCCGCTGCGGCTTGAGCCGGGTTGGTCTGATTGTCCTGCAGGATGAGTTCGATCCGCTTATCCTGGCTGTTGACCTCAGTCAGTGCCAGTTGGGCCGCGTCGTAGCAGGCCGTTCCCGTGAATGTCCAAGCGCCGGACAACTCCGAATTCCAGCCAACACGCAGAGGCGTGGCGCTGGCCGTACCGCTCGCTGCCAATTCAAGGGCAAGCACAACACAGGCAAGTTGAGCAAATCCTAATTGCTTCATCAGACGTCCCCGCTCTTAAATTAGGAGCAGTTGCATCTGCGACCGCTCCCGTTTCCCCATGGCAACGAGAATGCGGCGGCGAACCAGCGGATGAAAAGCGATTTATCGCGATACGAAAATATCGTTTTTTTTGATGTATTGATTTTCTCGTCCGGAGCAAATTATCCACTCGCCGGCACCATCACGACCGCTCGGCCGTATCCCGAACAACCAGTTCTCACTTCGAGCGTCTTCCCGTTCCTGCGGTTCGCGCGGAGCGATGCACGTGCAGGTCCGAATGAATGGACATGCGGAAGTCACAACATCTGCGAATGCACGCCAGCATCGCTTGGTGGTCTTCCGGCATCTCACCCCGCGCCATCATCGCGACATAAGCAACCGGCGGCAACGCCGGTTTGCTTGCCACAATGCGAAGCCGTCCGGCTTGGATCAACGAATCCGCCACAGCGCGCGGCAAATAGCTTACGCCAAGGCCAGACACAGTAAGTCCCATCAGCGCGATGAGGCTGTTGCTCGAAAGGGTTCGGGATAGCGTAATGCCCTGCTCTTCGAACCATTTCGTATAAAACAACCCCGATCCTGAACGCTCGTCTTGCATCAGCATGGTCTGGTCGGCGAGTTCTTCCAGCCGAATGGTCCCTCTCGGCAATTTCATTAAAGGACTACACATCCAGGCATTTTCCGCTGAACCGACCTTGACGTAATTCAACCAGGGCTCGCGAAAGACATCAGGTACGACAATCATATCGATGCGGCCTTGTTGCAATCTTTGCACCAGCGTCTGGCTGGACTCCACTTCTGGTTCGAGTTCGATTGCGGGTAAGCTCGATCTCAGTTCACCAACCAAGCGCGGCAGCCACGTCAATGCCGTCAGCTCCGTGACGCCTAACCTGAAACGCCGCTTCGGTGGTTTATCGGTCTCGATGACCGCCGTCACCTCATCACGCAGCCGCAGGATTTGCTTACCCAACGTCAGCAGTTGCTCGCCGCGCGGGGTAAGCCGCGCGGACCGTTTCGTCCGATCAAAGAGCGGCGTCGGCGACTTCGCCTCGAGGTCCTGGACCCGTTTGGAGATGGCGGATTGCGTTGTATTCAATTTCGACGCCGCGCGCTCAAAACCGCCGAGCTGGGCGATCCAGTAGAGCGCTTCGATCTGCTTTAAGGTCGTCATCAGCACCTCCGAAGGAAGAAAAAAAGCGATGTATTCGGATGCTATCTTATCTCTTTTTTTCGGGAAGGTATCTCGCCAAATTGCATCATCGATAACGCGGTCCATTACCAGATCTGATTGGGGGTTCGTCATGAGCATATCTTCAAAATATCATACGAGCGGGACCAGGCGCTTCCAATTGCCGGGCCAGTTGCGAGACGACTTGATCCGGATGAGCACGGCAACGATCCACGAGGCGCAGGGTCAGACCGGTGCGATGCACCATCAGATCAAGCCGATTGGCCCGGGCATGCGATTTGCTGGTCCTGCGCTGACCGTCTTGGCTGCGCCCGGCGACAATCTGGTGGTGCACTTCGCCGTGGCTCACGCGTCCCAGGGCGACGTGCTTGTCATTGATGCCCAGGGTTATCTGGAAGGCGGTTTATGGGGCGATATTTTATCGGAGGCAGCTCTTCAGGCAAAAATTGCGGGAGTCGTCGTCAACGGAGCCGTCCGAGACTGTGATGCTATTCGAGAATGTGGATTGCCGGTGTTTGCGCTTGGATTATCGATCAAAGGAACAGCAAAAAGGCAGTCCGGCAGGCTTGGGGACGACATCGTCTGCGCCGGCGCCTTGGTACGAAACGGTGACGTCGTGGTCGGCGACAGCGACGGCGTGGTGGTGGTTCGTTCCGACAGAATAGATGACGTTTATGCAGCCGCGCGTAAACGCGTGGAATATGAGGAAGGTCTTCGCACCTTGCTTCGAGAAGGTCGCTCAACCATCGACTTGCTCAAACTTCACGACTCGCTCGCAGCAGTTGGCTTGATTTGACCTGAGCTGCACCATATGGCCAAACACAAACGGAGATTTCGGTGAAACTTGTAAGGTACGGTGAAGCAGGCCGCGAGCGGCCGGGACTGATCGACGCCGACGGCGAGATTCGAGACCTGTCGAGCTACGTTGACGATCTCGCGGGACCAGCACTGTCGGATGAAAGTCTTGAGCGCCTGGGGCGCATCGATCACGCGGGACTTCCGCTGATCCCCAATGCGTCGCGGCTTGGCCCGCCAGTAGCAGGCACACGCAATTTCGTCTGTATTGGCCTCAATTACAGTGATCATGCCGCGGAAACCGGAGCAGCGATTCCGCGTGAACCGATCGTCTTTCTCAAATCTCTGAGCGCATTATGCGGCCCAAACGATGGGATCATCCTTCCAAAGGACTCGAGCAAAACGGATTGGGAGGCGGAACTCGCGATTATTATCGGATCGAGAGCTCACGCGGTTAGCGAGGCCGCCGCTCTAAATCATGTCGCGGGGTACGCGGTCTGCAATGATGTCTCGGAACGCGAGTGGCAGAACGAGCGAGGTGGCGCCTGGGACAAGGGCAAAGGTTTCGACAGTTTCGGACCCGTTGGCCCGTGGCTGGTGACTCGCAACGATATAGCCGACCCACAAAATCTGGACATCTTCCTCGACATTGATCACAGGCGCATGCAAAGCGGCAACACGTCCAGGATGATCTTCAATGTCAGGCACATTGTCTCATATGTATCGACCTGCATCACCCTCTATCCCGGTGACATTATCAGCACGGGCACCCCGCCCGGCGTTGGAATCGGCCGTAAGCCGCCGGAATTCTTAAAGGAAGGCAGCATCGTTCGACTGGGAATCAATGGACTCGGTGAACAGGTTCACACGGTTCGTCGCGCGCCGTAACCGCCGGATGAATTGACTTGGACCGCAATTCGCTCATTCGACCCAGTGCGGCGGATATGTCCCAGCGTAAAACGGCAATCGCTCAATAGTCGACATCCATGAGGCGATGTTGAGCCGATGATCGAGGAACTGAACGGTTGCCGTTTGATCTGTTCTGGCAATCGCGCGACGCGTCCATGCCAGCGTCGGGTAAAGGATGCAGTCGGCTGCACTCAAATTGTTGGTCGCTGCGAACGTCCGGTTCGTGAAGTCGTTCTCGAGAGCGTCGAGTTCGGATTGAGCCGCATTGCTGGCTGCTTGAAACTCCTCGCAGCGCGACGATACTTCGCCACGAAAGAGGATTTGCGCAATCGTCGCCAGTGAGGGCCGAACGTTCATTTCGAAGTCCAAAACCGTTTGCCAGATCAGGGCGCTTTCGGCCGGCGAATGTCCGAATAACGGTTGCTCCGGCCAATAATGTTCGAGCATCGCAATGATCGCAACGGATTCCCGGATCGTGGTATTTCCGATCCGCAGAAGCGGAACCTGTCCACGCGGATTCAGGGCGAGATAAGCGGCCGATTTATGCTCACCCTTTGCACTGTCCAAACGGCGTGATGTAAAAGCGATGCCTTTGGCGGCAAGCGCCAACATCACGCGCCAAGACGGCGGGCTACCGCTGATCCAAAACAGCTCAGGGACCAGATGGCTCATGCACTCATGCGACTGCCTAGGCATACAGTTTGAACACGCCGGTCAGATGGTCATTGCCCAATCCATCTTGCATGGCGCGCTGAAACACGGCGCGAGTTGCTGCGGTGATCGGCATTGCCCGGGTCTCGGCCGCCTGCGCCGCATAACCAAAGTCCTTCTCGACCAGTTCGACCGGAAACATTGGTGCGAATGCACCTGCAAGCATCGAGGCCGCTGCACCTTTCGCTGCGGCGCTGAACACCGGGGTTTCGCCTAACGCCGCGAACACCGTATTTAGGTCAATTCCGCAGTTTCGAACCAGGCCGCCCAGTTCGGCCAAGGCAGCCACCTGAATTCCGAACAGCGCGTTCGCGGCGAGTTTCGCGGTTGTTCCCGCCCCGGCCGGACCGACGTGATGGATCGCTCCGCCGATGACCTGCAACACCGGCCGGCTCCGGTCGACAGCGCCTTTCTCGCCTCCAACGAGATGAATAAGAGTTTTTGCTTCGGCCTGCGGCCGAGAGCCAAGCACGGGAGCATCAAGAAACGCGATTTTCTTCTCAACACAGCAAGCCGCGAGCTCTTTCACCCATTTAATGCTCAACGTTGAACTTTCGATCGCCACGGCATCAGATTTAAGGCCCTCAATCGCCCCGATCGACTCGTCAAGCCAGACGTTTTGCGAGGCATCGTCGTCACGGACCATTGAGATCACATAATCTGCGTCCGCAACGGCACTACGTGGCGATCCGGCAATCTCAACGCCCTGAGACTTAAGATCGTGGGTTCGGTGAAGAGTCCGATTCCAAACGGTCACACGGTGGCCGGCCTTTAAAAGGCTGATGGCCACTCTTGAGCCCATCGCCCCCGCACCAAGAACGGCAACTGTCGACATCATCTTCTCCGTCCTTTCTTGATAAGTTTGTTAAGCTCGTAGCCGGTTGAGAAACCGCGAAAAAGATTGCGGGGATCAGCTCCGTCATGCAAAAGTCGCACGAATGGACACTGAAGCTCTCCGCCTGTTTATCGAAGTCGTTCAGCAAAGAAGCTTTGCGGCGGTGGCTCGAGACCGCGATCTTGATCCCTCGTCGGTCTCCCGCGCGATCGCCGCGCTCGAAAGCGAGCTCGATGTTCGTCTATTCCAGCGGACGACCAGAGCCATGACGTTGACCGAGGTGGGTGAGCACTTTTTCAACCGGCTTGAACCCCTGATCTCCGACATTGCCCGTATTCGCGAGGAGCTCGCATCGCTACGTGCCGATCCGATCGGGACGCTGCGTTTGTCGGCATCTGTGGCGTTTGGACAGATCGTGCTTGTGCCTCTGCTGTCGCAGTTCCAGGCTGTATTTCCCAAGCTTAAGCTTGAACTCATACTGACAGATACCAATCTTGATTTGGTCGCGGATCGCATTGATCTTGCGATCCGCCTTGCTCCGAGTTACCGCGCAGATGTTATCGGCTCCAAACTGTTCGTAACCCGGTATCGTGCGGTCGCGAGTGCGGCATATCTCGATCGCGAAGGAGCACCTGATCATCCCTCAGAACTCGCGGGGCGGTCATGCCTTCTGTTTGCACTGCCAGATTTCCGGTCCCGCTGGATTTTTCGCGATCAAACCACCCCTTTTGAAGTCCCGGTCCAGGGTAATATTGTCGCTTCGAGCGCTCTTGCTTTGCGACAAGCGGCTCTCGATGGTCTCGGGCCGGCACTTCTGGCCGACTGGCTCATCGAGGAAGATCTGGCGCGCGGCGAGCTGATCGATCTATTTCCGACCTTCGACGTCACGGCCACGAGTTTCGATACAGCAGCCTGGTTACTCTATCCCAGCCGGACGTTTATGCCGCTCAAGGTCAGAGGAACGATTGATTTCCTGAGAGCCCAGCTCAGTGCTCGCAAATGGCGTTCGGCAGACGCAGCCCCTGATCGCTGACCTGTCTCACGCTATTTTTATCTTATTTGAGAAGCCACACCGATCATTGCAAACTATCCAACGTCTCCTTGATCTCTGACCTGTGACGAGAGGGTGTGATGGAAACGATGCATATCGAGCTAGAGCCATTTATTGACGAAGCCGCGCGGCGGTTCATCGTAGAAGGTGTCGACTTCTACAATATCGCCGCGACGGGCTTGCCCAATTGGTTTCCGGTAAACTTCGTCCTGCGCGGAGAACGCGGCGACGTACTTGGTGGGTTGCTTGGTTATCTCTGGGGAAGTTGGCTGCATGTGGATCACCTGTGGGTCGCAGAAGCCGCACGCGGCGCAGGGCACGGCGCCAAGCTCATGAAGAACGCAGAGGACTACGCCCGCTCTCGGGGCGCCATTGCAGCGTCGCTGGAGACGTACAGCTTCCAGGCTCGTCCCTTCTACGAGCGGCTTGGCTACGAGGTGTGCGGAACGATCGAGGGGTATCCTCCCGGGCAAGCCAAGTTCATCTTGAAAAAGGTCATTACTTAGCTTCCGCGGAAATGGCCGGCCTGATATCTCCGTATCGCATCAAGGCCGGCGACTTTCGTCGATTTTGCGAATCTGTTCCGCGCAAATACGCCGTTGGCTCTGCTGCCGAGGGTTGCGCGGAACATATCGCAGCCGGAGTTTGCGCAACCAGTTCGGCTTCCGTTCACCGGCATGAGGCTTGCCGGTGTTCGAACGAAAATCTCGCCTGCCCTGGCGATTGGGTCGGATCTGATGGCTGATGAAGGAACTCCGATTAAGCTTTTCCATCGTTTGATCTCGATGGTCCTTTGCGGCGCAAAGGCGATTGCGAATCTTATTGCAGAGCGTGTCCGTCGCAGCTTGGAATTCGAATGTGCGAGATGGAGCTCTTACATGAGAAAATTCGATAATATCCGATGCGATCTTATCTCTTTTCAGTCGCGGCCGGCCTATTCAAGCTACGGAGGGGACGAGAACTGAAGGAGGCGATATGATCAACCGTTCGATTCCTAACCAGTTCTCGCGCCGATCGGTAATCGCCGGCCTGGGAGCTGCGATCGCAGCGCCGGTGATGGGTTCAGCCGAAACACCAGTTGCCTACCCGACCAAAAACGTCACGATTGTCGTGCCCTTTGCCGCCGGCGGCATGAGCGACATTGTCGCCCGATCCCTATCACAGTTTCTGCAGCAAACGCTTGGGCATCCCTTTATCGTCATGACAAGGCCAGGTGCGGGCGGAGGTCTTGGAATTCAGGCGGTTGCGAACGCCCCGAACGACGGGTACACGCTGTTGCTGACCCTATCGAGCATCTCGACGTTACCGGTGATCGCCAAAGTCGAGGGCAAGCCTCCTCTGTTCGAGCGCAGACAGTTTGTTCCGATCGCCCGGTTAGCTGCCGATCCGGCCCTGATCTACGTGCGACGTGAGGCTCCCTGGCAAACGATCGATGATCTAGTCGCTGACGCTCGCAAGAACCCCGGCAAGTTTTCCTACACGTCGTCTGGCCGGTTTGGACCGACACACATACCGATGGAAATGTTTCTTCAAGCAACCGGAACAGACATGCTGCATATTCCGACAACTGGCGGCGGGCCATCGATGGCGCTGCTTCTCGGCGGACACGCCGATATCTTCTTCACGATTCCAGGCCTGGGCATGGAGCAGGTCGAAGCCGGATCGTTGCGTGTGCTGGCGGTTTCCACGCGAGAGCGCTTAGCCCGCCTGCCGCATGTGCCGACGTTGATCGAGCGAGGGATCGATGTCGAGTACACGGTGTGGGCGGGGCTTTTTGTCCGCAGCGATGTACCCGGATCGATCACAAAGCAGCTTGCTCAAACCGTGGAAACGGTAGCAACCGATCTTAACTACGTCACTTCGATTAAGAAAACAGGTATCGAGCCAGCCTATCTTGAGCCAGTGGCTTTTCGACAGTGGTGGGACGAGGATGCAAGCCGTGTCGAAGCTGTGATCCGCAAAGCGGAAGCCGCCCACCGAGCTGAATCCGGTCGTCATTAACATCGTTTCAGCAGAGGTATTCCGTGATTACCCTTTATCATTATCCGAGCTCGCCATGCGCTGCGAAAGTTCGGGCTGTGTTGGTTGAGAAGGAGCTGGATTGGAATGGTCAGATCGTCAACATCCTTGAAAAGGAGAACTTGGATCCCAGTTACCTCCGGTTAAATCCGAAGGGTGTTGTGCCGACATTGGTTGATGCCGATCGTGTCATTACAGAGTCAACGATTATCATGGAGTACCTTGACACGGCATACAAACCACACTCGTTAAAACCTGACTCAGCCTATGCGCAGGCGACGATGCGCAAGTGGCTTAAATGGGTTGACGAGCATCTCCATGCCAACTGGGCTGGCCTTGGCTGGACCATCCTCATCCGGCCGACGTGGCTGGAGAAGAGTAGCGCCGAAGTTTCGGCGTTGCTGACCAAATTGATTGATCCGGCTCGCCGCGATCGCCAAGAGCGTTTGCTCAAGCTTGGCTATATGGCACCCGAGTTTAAGCAGTCATTGGGCCTACTTGAAAAGACAATGGCCGACATGGAGGTCAGCTTGCAACAACAGTCTTGGCTGGTTGGCGAGAAGCCAAGTCTCGCCGATATTGCAGTGTTGCCCTACATCATATCTGCGGAAAAATTCGGAATTGCAGAGATGATGTTAACCAATCGTCCTCGCCTTTCGGCATGGCTCAATGCCTGGCGAACACGGCCGGCTTACACCGCGACGATGCCCTGGCATCTAGATCAGGACCTTATCGCTGAAGTACGATCCAAGAGCCGAGAACCTTGGCTTTCAATTCGAACCGCTGCCTAAGCATTACATCAGTAACCTCAGCGACGCGCTCGACTGCGGCGTCGAGTTCAAGATGATCGCAGGCCCGGCGGCCAGAAAGCCGGATGGCCGCCATATGACGGACCACGAATTCAGCGGGGGACCTCATGGCCCCCGTTTCGATTGTAGATGTCGTCTACGAGAACAGTGGCGGGGCGTGCAGGCACGATCTGGTCAAGGACTCCCATCGCTTTGACCTGGATGTAGACGGATCCGCGGGGGGTAACCGGCACGGCGTCCGCGAGATAGTCATGAATAAGATAATCCCGTCGAAGCTTGGCATAAGACCCGAAGATGCGCGGTACCCCAGGGCCTCGCAGCCACGGGACCGCGTCCAACCGCCAGATGTGATGATGTGCATCGATATGCTCGCCATCGGCCTCATCGGCTCGAACCGGCGCGCGCGACCTGCCTTGCTGAATTCGGCCTGCAAAGGCTTTGTTCATTCCATTTACGCCCGACAATGTCGTACCCGGTTGACCGGAAGAGGCTCAGTCTGACTTCGGGAGTATTGTTCAATGACCTCGCATTTGAATGCCAGGCTTTGACATCCCACGGCCAAGAAGACCAACGCTGCCCGTGCCGATCAAAGTGGCAATCAATGGCGCGCAAAGATCAAGATATGCCTCGCTATCCAGGGAGGACTTTGAATGCCGCTCGAATTTCCATTTGACCCGCGCGATTAGTGCGCCTTTCACATGACCATCGTGAGCAACGATGGGTGTTTGCGTTTTCAGAAATTGCAACAATTCGATACAATTGAGGGATCGCACCGAAATCTTCTTCTCCTTACCAACTGGTATGATCGCGCATTCCGGTTGAGAAGCCGAGAGGATATCAAGACACGACCACTATCCTCGAAGCCGTATGACGTGCGGCCGATTGGAAATCCTGCTGTCGTGCAGCACATTTTTGGTCTGGGGGCTGATGCGCTTAAAAGAGAATGAAAGATCCCGCGTACACCTGAAGTATATCGCGCCGATATCCATGGCGCGATATACGGTAATGCACAAGTCACCGACTATAAGCCTGGGATGCGACACCATAGAAAGGCTTTGGCAAATCCTGCACGCCCAGCTCTATGAATGCCCGTGGCCAATCAAACTGGTCCCAATGCTCGTAGAGCTTGCCGTTCCGGACGCTCCAGATATCAATTCCATCGAATTCAATCCGCTGTCCTTTCGGAGCAACGCCCAAAAAGCCTTCACCCGTGAGCGTTCCGGTCCACGTCCATCGCGTCACCACGCGGTCTTTGGTGGCAAACACATCATGAACTATAAAGCGCGTGTCCGGAACGGCCTTGAATACATACGGCATAAAGGCGAGCAACCCCTTGCGGCCGGTTTCGACCAGCTTGTTATGCTGCAGGTAATCCTCGTCCACGATCTGCTCGGCAATTTGCTTTTGTTTTTCGGGAGAACTTTCATTGAAAAGGACACCGTTGAACATGCGACCGAGCCACACATTGTATTCTACGGTCCCGACCGGAGCTGGAGACTTTGTAAATACTATCTTCGCCGTGTCTGGAGGGAACTTGGTATACGCGATTGCTGTATCAGACTTCGGACTATCTTGCGCGCTCGCATCACCGTACGCCGCGAAGGCGGACGATGCGACCAAGACAGCTACGTATGTAAACCGCCGCACCATTGTTCACTCCTGTTTCAACCGTTGCAGTTGGCCGAATACAATTCGTTGAACGTCGGCCCGCGTGATTTTAATGACGTATAACTGCGAGCCGAGCCATGCTATCGAGCGCCAAGATGCTATGCAGAATGCGCACCGATCGGTGACCTCAAGCTGAGGGACGGAGCGCTCGCGCCGGGGATGGCCTCTCCGATAGTTTTGGAGCTTTTCAGGCTTGTTTGTGCCGGAAAGCGTTTCAGGAGCGAGATGCTAACCGCAATAACGTCACCATCTGTGCAATCTGCGAAGAAACCGCCGAAATGAACTTGACGGATCTGCGCCTGTTTGTTGAAGTAGCGCTTCGGGGAAGTTTTTCTTCTGTTGCCCGCGATCGCGATCTCGATCCTTCATCGGTATCGCGGACGATCGCCGATCTCGAGACAGATTTGGGGGCCAGGTTGTTTCAACGCTCATCACGCCATATGGCATTGACCGAGGCTGGGAAGCGATTTCTTGGCGACGTCGAACCATTGCTCGATGATTTTGAGAGAGCGCGAGAATCCGCGGTTAGCTCCCTGGAACATCCAAGCGGCACGCTGCGTATCACCGCTCCTGTGACTTACGGTCAAATGCGCATCCTGCCGATCTTGTGCGAGTTTCGAGCCGTCTATCCGGATGTAGGAATTGAAGCTCTATTCACCGATCAATATCTCGATCTCGTCACAAACCGTATTGATCTGGCAATTCGTCTGGCGCCTCGCATTGAGGGAGACCTTGTCGCGTCCAAGTTGATGGATACTGGTTATCGGGTGGTAGCAAGCCCGGGGTATCTTAGGGCGGCGCGCCCGCTGACCAGGCCGTCCGATATATCAGCGCATCGCTGTCTTCTTTTCCCCATGAAACAATTCCGGACTCGATGGATATTCCGCGACGCTGTGGGCAAGCTTGAGGAAGTGCCAGTGGCTGGGGATCTGGTCCTCTCTCCGGCAGGATCGCTCCTCAGCGCAGCCATTGCTGGACTAGGACCCTCACTTTTGCCGTGTTGGTTGGTCGACCCGGAGATCGTGGCGGGCCGGCTTGTCGATATTTTTCCCGATCATTCCGTGACCGCTACGACGTTTGATAGCGCGGCCTGGATCGTTTATCCCTCCAGATCACATTTGCCGTCAAAGGTCCGGGTCATGATCGATTTTCTTCGGCCCAGAATTGCGGACTAGCGACGGCGGTACGCTGCACGCGATCGAAGGCATTGCGGATCGCGAGGGAGAGGTTAACCCGAACAAGGGTCACAGCATCCTTGCGCCCATTGATATATTCCTGCTCGAGGTGTCTCATCTTCTCTTCCGACCTCGGATCAATCTGGAAATCGAGGCTGTCGACTTCCTCGTGAATCTGGACAATCTGCGCGGATGCGCCCCGGCCAACTATCCGATAATCGGGGTTCGCCGGCAGACCTTCGCGCGATGCCGGCGAGAACACCTTAATTTTCTCAAGTCCGAGGGTTTGGGTTAGCACAAAGGCATGATCGGCAATCTCGATGATGCAATCACCCCGGATTGCGATCCCACGCTTGTAAACCGTAGAACGATTGCGCAGCAGATAGTGCAGCCAATAATCCTGCTCGAAATCGATGGCGTGGTCTTTCGGCGTCTCACCCCTCAGCTTTACTCGCGGATCGACGAGGCCATATGCCATATCGGTCAGGACGTTCACGACGACGATGAGGAGGGTGTAGATCACCAGTATCCCTTGCAGCATCGGGTAGTCGCGCTGGCTAAGCGCGCCGACGATCAGCTTGCCGAGCCCGGGGCGATTGAAGACGATTTCGGTCAGGACCGAGTTGCCAATCAGGATGCCGAAGAACAGGCCAACTACAGTGATGATCGGAATCAGCGCATTGCGCAGCGCGTGGCGCCACACCACGGCCTGCCACGGCACGCCCTTCGCCCGCGCCGTCCTGACATAGTCCTCCATCAATACATCGAGCATAGCGGAACAGGTAACGCGCGTAATGTACGCCGCCATGATGAGGCCGAGATTGATCGCCGGCAGCGTTAGCGATTGAAACCAGGCTCCAAGACTACCGGTCCGGGCGCTGATTACCGGGAACCACGAGAGTTGGATCGAGAAGGCCAGCAGCAGGATAATCCCCGATGATGGTTCACGATCCACTTAAGCCATTAATTACTTTACATTTTTTTCTACCACAAGGTGCCAGCACCGTCTTATGTGCCGTCAGAAAACTCCGCTGTTGAAAGTGCATGGTTATTTTCATTTTGCACAACATCCACGTTTTCAAATCTATCGGCATCAATCAGTTCAAAGCGAGCAATCTCGCGGGGACCAACCAAGGTGCGCATCTACGCGCCCGCGCTCGCGCCGTCACTCCCACCTGTGCTGCTACGACGTCGACTACACCTATACGCGATAGGTCCGTTAATTCTTCCGTTGCACAACTGCGCCAACAAAGGCGGCCATCCGGCCCAATGCCTCCCGACCCGCCGGAGTATCGAGATTGAATTGATATTCATGCGGAAGCGGCGGGCTGTAGCCGGCCGGGAGGCCTGGTCGGGCTTTGGGGTCATTACGCAAATTAGCTAGTGACGGCTTCCGATATTTAGTCAGCCCGGGTCTCCCCGAGCAGGCTCATCATCCGCAATCGCACGCCAGCCCGCACCCTCAAGGTCATCATATTGGCCGTTCCTGAGCGACCAAAGAAAACCCACAAGGCCGAGAAGCCCGAGCAAGAGAGCTAGCGGCACTAGGAACACCAGGACTTCCATCAGGTCGCCTCCCGCTCTCCCTGACGCGCGCGAAGCGCGTTCAACATCACCAGCAGTGACGAGCCGGACATGGCCGCGGCGGCTACCAGTGGCGTTGCAAATCCGGCTATCGCCACAGGCACCGCGAGAATGTTGTAGCCTGCCGCTAGCCACAAATTCTGCCGCATCAACCGCAGGGCCTTCCGGGAGAAATCGATCGCTGCGAGGACGGGCGCCAATCGGTCGCCAAGGAAAACCAGATCCGCCGTGGCCTGGCTCAAATGCGTCGCGCTCACCGGCGACATCGAGACGTGCGCCGCGGCAAGCGCCGGCGCATCATTCATCCCGTCACCCACCATCATGACCTTGAAGCCCTGCCGTTCCAGCTCGTCAATGCGCGCAATTTTCTCCGCGGGGGTTACGCCCGCGCGCCATTCGTGAATACCGAGCGATTGCGCCGCGTACCGCACGGCAGGTTCGCGATCGCCGGAAAGGATCTCGACTGCAATTCCGCGCTGTCCGAGATCGGTGATGACGCCAGCTGCATCTGGGCGCAGGCGCTGTCGCACCGCAAAGACATGACGCATTTCGCCGTGACGAAAGGCAACAACCGACGCCTCAGGATCCTGCCACAGAATATCGTTTGCGAGTTGATCCGCCCCGCAGAACGATGGCCTGCCCAATCTCACCTCAAGACCATTGGCGAAGCCGCGCACGCCTTGTCCCGGCACCTCCTCGACCCCGGCCAGTGGCATTTTTGCCTTGGCAGCCCGGGCCACTGCGGCGGCGACCGGATGATGGCTGGCGAGAGCAAGCCGTCCGGCCAGATCGAACACGTCTGCAGGAATGCTTTCGGCATTCGCCACATCGAGTTCGGGCAAGGTCAGTGTTCCCGTCTTGTCGAAGACGACCCTGTCGACTTCGGCCAGCCGTTCCACGGCATCGCCAGAGTTAAGCAGTACGCCAGCCCGAAACATTGCGCCCGATACGACGGTTTGCACGGCAGGAATCGCCAGGCCGAGAGCGCATGGGCAAGTGATAATCAGAACGGAGATTGCCGTGACAATAGCGTCATGCCAGGACGCTCCGAAGGATACCCAGCCCAACATTGTCAAAAGGGCAGTTGCGTGCACGACCGGTGCGTAGAGCCGCGACGCCCGGTCCGCCAGTTGCAGGTAGCGGGAGCGCGCCTGCAGGGCATTCTCGAGCAGCCGCGTAATCTCCGCCAACAGCGTTCCTTCGGACGCCGCCACCACCCGCACGCGCAACGCCCCCGAGATATTGAGCGTTCCCGCATAAATGGCTGAACCCGGCTTCGCTGTCGCCGCCAGGGTCTCGCCGGTGATCAGGCTTTGATCGACCTTGGATTGACCCTCGATCACAGAGCCGTCGACGGCCGATCGTTCACCCGGACGCAGCAATACGACATCGCCAGCCTGTAGGGCAGCAATCGGAACCTCGCGCATTTCATCGGCGTTCATGTATTTGGTCGCCGTTTCCGCCTTCAGCGCGGCAAGATTTCCGGCGACGGCCCGGGTCCGCCTGCGCATGTTCTGATCGAGATAGCGGCCGACAAGCAGAAACGTAATCAGCATCAGCGCAGCGTCGAAATAGGCATGTTCGGCGTGATGAAAGGTTTCGGCGAGCGACATGGCGAGCGCAAGCACGATGCCGATGCTGATGGGAACATCCATGTTGGTGCTTCCAGCACGAAGCGCCCGGAATGCGGATCTAAAGAACGGCTGACCGGAATAGGCCGCTGCCGGCAGGGCAATCAGGGCGGACAGCCAGTGGAAAAAATCCCGTTGTTCCGGAATCATGTCAGTCACATTGCCGGACCATACCGGCACCGACAGCATCATGACGTTCATCGCGGCAAAGGCCGCGACCCCGAGGCAACGCAGAAGAAAGCGCGCCTGCTCCGTCTCCAGCGCCTCGGCGCGCACCGGCTCGAACGGATACGCCTTGTAACCAAGTTCGGCGAGCCGGTCGATAAAGCGAACAGGATCGAGCGCACCCTCCTTCCACTCCAGCGCCACACGGCGGTCGGTGAGATTGACTCGTGCAAGCGTTACATGGGGGATGGCCGCAAGGCCACGCTCTATCTTTGACATGCAGCCAGCGCAATTGACACCCTCGACCGCAAGATCGATGTGAGAAAGCCCCGAGCCGAGGTCCCTTACATAATGTGAAAAATCTCGCGTCGCCGCCCGCATGATGCGCGTTCCTAGTTAAGCAGGACGCGGTTCTTCGACAGGAACATCCGCTGTCCCGCCGCATCGCCTTCGAGCACCAGGTCCCATTGCCCCGGCGCGATCAGTGGCGCACTTCCGCGATAGATGCCGATACCGACTTCGGCCAAGGTAACCGGCAGATCGGCTCGCCGATCGGTCGGGCGTTCGAAGCGGCCCTGGAATTTCAAGCCGGACATGGGCTTGCCGTTGTTGTCCCGCGCCTCCACCAGTAGCGTCGCGCCGCCATCCGTGCCGCGCTGGATATGCGCGTCGACCTTCCAGTTTCGCGCATCCTGATCGCGGGCGGCTCCGATTTCCTTCTCATAGGCGAGGCTGGCGCTATAGGCGCTGTCGACCTCAGTGCCGGGCAAGGTCTGGATCGCAAGCTTCATCATGACCAAGTTAACCCCGATCACGACGCCAAAGAACGCGACCAGCATGAATAGGACCTTGCCTCCGGTCAGCGGCTTCGGCGAAACCAGCGCTCTGCTCACAGGACGATCCCCCTCAAATCTCATGGCGTCACAAAATGATCGATTGCAGACGCAACCTCACCTAACCCGATATCGGTGACGTGGAATGTCACTGGAACAGATTTCTCGGGATTGTTCTCGAAGGGTGCGGTCACGAGAAGCCTCAGCTCGGTGGTCTGATCTCGCCCCAGGACAATCATCGGCCGATCCGGCGTGACGGAATCGACGCCGACAACGTGAACCGTCGCGTTGTGCGGGCCCTCAACGTCGATCGCCACGACGCGGTCGAAGCCTCGCTTGTTCAGAAGGCGAACCGTGTAGGCGTTGCGGACCGATCCGTCACTCAGCTTCACCGCGACCGGGTTGCGGTCATGCAACACGTTGACGTCGAGCAGCGTGCGCGTCAGCAGCGCATGCAGCATGAGCGCGCCGACCGCGGCGATCATGACGCAGTAAACGACGGTACGCGGTCGCACGATGCGATAGATCGGCGGCTTGCCGACCTGACGCCGATGAATATTGACATCGTTGTCGTATCCGATCAGGCGGGTTTCCCTGCCGATCTTCTTCATCACGGTGTCACAGGCGTCGATACACAGGCCGCACTGGATGCAGTCGAGCTGTGCGCCATTGCGGATGTCGATTCCGGTTGGGCAGACGGCGACGCATTGATAACAGTCGATGCAGTCGCCGACAGATTCGCCGAGCGCCCGCAATTCGTTCGCCTTCTTCAGCGACGTGCGTTGTTCACCGCGATCGTATTTATAGGTGACGTTCAGCGCCCATTCGTCAGTCAGCGCCGCCTGGATGCGCGGCCACGGGCACATATAGACGCAGACCTGTTCGCGCATGAAGCCGGCGAGCACATAGGTCGTCGCCGTCAATATCGCGATCCAGATATAGGCCAGCATCGGCGCCTGGAACGTCGCGAGCTGTTTCACCAGCGTCGGCGCATCGTTGAAATAGAGCACCCAGGCGCCGCCGGTCCACCACGCGATCAACAGCCAGATCGAATGCTTGAGCATGGTTTCTGCGACACGCTGGAGCGTCAGCTTGCTACCCGCGGCATCTCTTCTCATGCGCTCGCGCCGGTCGCCCTCGACGAAACGCTCGACGGCGTAGAACAGATCGGTCCATACGGTTTGCGGGCAGAGGTATCCGCACCAGATACGGCCTCCCACCGAATTCATCAAAAAGAGGGTAATGGCGGCGAGGATCAATAGTCCGGTAAAATAATAGACCTCTTGCGGCCACAGCTCGATGAAGAAGAAGTAGAAGCGGCTATTGGGGAGATCGACCAGCACCGCCTGATCAGGCGCACCCAGGCCGCGATTCCACCGGATGAACGGCAGCAGGTAGTAGACGCCGAGGCAGAACGCCATCAGGCCCCATTTGATCCGGCGGAATGTTCCGGAGACGCTCTGGGGATAGACCTTCTTCCGGGCTGCATAGAGCGGTCCGTAGTCGTCAATCTCCAGATCGTTCGGCGCAGTCGACTTGTTCATGTTGAGGGCTCATCTCGCGGCCTCCGTCCAAGGTACGCTCAAATTCGCGCGCGCAATTGATCCACCTCAACCGCCCTCCCGAACCCCCATCGCTTTTCGAGGCTTTGATCCGTTACTGCCCGCCGCCCAGCGAATGAACATAAACCGCCAGCGCCTTGATCGTGGAGGGATCGAGGCGGCCCACCCAGGCGGGCATCACGCCGGCGCGGCCATTGGTGATCGTCTCGATGACGGCCTGCTCATCGGACCCATAGAGCCAGATCTTGTCGGTCAGGTTGGGGGCCCCGAGTTCCTGATTGCCCTTGCCTGCTTCGCCATGGCAGGTCACGCAGTTTTCGGCGAAAATCTTTTGGCCCTTGGACGGGTCATAACCCGGGCCTGTGGCCAGGCCGGACAACGACCTTACGTAATTGGCGACGGAAACAATCTCATCTTTCTTGAGTATGCCGTCCCTGCCGAACGCAAGCATGGCTCCCTCGTGCGCCTTGGCGTGACCCGACCGCGCCCCAAACTGGATGGTATGCATGATCTGGTCCAGCGAACCGCCCCACAACCATTCGTCGTCGTTGAGGTTGGGAAAGCCCTTCGCGCCAGCCCCCCCACTGCCGTGACACGGCGCGCAATTGTCGCCGAACACGGTCTTGCCGCGGGCGCGCGCGAGCGCAAGCAACGCCGGGTCCTTTTCGATATCCGCGAGTGAAGCGGCACCGAGCGCAACCATCTTCTCGCCGCGGATCTTTTCCAGATTGGCAAGCTCGGTCGCAACCTCCGCACGGGAGGAGTAGTTCAATATGCCGGTGGTGTGGCTCCACAGCATCGGCCACGCCGGATATACGACCCAATAGCCGATTGCCCACAGGATGGTTGCATAGAAGGTGATGACCCACCAGCGCGGCAGCGGCGTATTCAATTCCTTGATGCCGTCCCACTCGTGACCGGTGGTCGTTTTGCCGGAGACGTGATCGACGTCGTTGTGCTCGGTCATGATCTCATTCCTCCCGCAACGGCATCTTCGATGCCTCGTCGAAGCCGGCCTGGTTGCGAGGCCAAAGGGCGTAAGTCACGATGGCGATAAAAATCCCGACGAAGATCGGCGTCCAGAAAGTCGTGACGAAATCCGATGTAAAGTTCTGGACCGTTAGGATTGCTTTCATCGTATTGCCTTCTCAGAAGATTCGCCTTTTCAGCGAAGATTTGCCTTCTCAGCGAAGATTAGCTTTTTCGTTGTAGAGCTTGAAATCAACCAGCGTCCCAAGCATCTGCAAGTACGCGACCAGCGCGTCCATTTCGGTGGGAATGCCCGGCTTGCCGTCGAAGTTTCTCACCACCGCCTTCGGATAGCGCTTTGCAAACGCATCGGCTCCGGCGTTATCAGGATCAGCCTGCGCCTTCAGATCAGCCACGGCGTTGGCGATCTGATCGTCCGAATAGGGTACGCCGACGGCACGGCTGGTCCGCAGATGATCCGCGATGACGGTGGTATCGACTTCAGTTACTGAGAGAAACGAATATCCGGGCATCACCGACTGAGGCACGATCGCACGCGGATCTTTCAAATGCGTAACATGCCACTCATCAGAGTATTTGGCGCCGACGCGCGCAAGATCGGGACCAGTACGCTTGGATCCCCACTGGAACGGATGGTCGTACATACTTTCCGCTGCGAGCGAGTAATGACCATAGCGTTCGACCTCGTCACGCAACGGGCGGATCATCTGCGAATGGCAGAGGTAGCACCCCTCGCGGACGTAGATGTTGCGGCCGGTGAGCTCAAGCGGCGTGTACGGCCTGATGCCATCGACGACCTCGATAGTGCTCTTGAGATAAAATAGCGGGGTGATCTCGACGAGACCGCCGATCGCGATGACTGCCAGAATCCCAGCGATCAGGACGATCGAGTTCTTCTCGAAGATATGATGTCTGGTCCAGAATGACATGCTGTCGCTCCTCATTGTGCCGGCTGAAGAGCGACGGGCGACTGAACTTCCACCTCACCGACGCGCACCGTCATCCAGAGATTATAAACCATGATCAGCGCGCCGATCAGGAATAGCGCGCCGCCCGCGGCGCGGATCACGTAGAACGGATGCATCGCTTCCACGGTTTCGATAAACGAATATTCAAGGAAGCCGAGCGAAGTGTAAGCCCGCCACATCAGGCCCTGCAGGATGCCGGAGACCCACATCGCGGAGATATAGAGCACGATGCCAATCGTCGCGATCCAGAAGTGCCAGTTGACGAGCTTGAGGCTGTAAAGGCCTTTGCGATCCCACAGCCAGGGCACGAGGCAGTAAAGCGCGCCGAAGGAGACAAAGCCTACCCAGCCGAGCGCGCCTGAGTGCACGTGGCCGATGGTCCAGTCAGTGTAGTGGCTGAGCGAGTTCACCACCTTGATCGACATCAGCGGGCCTTCAAAAGTGGCCATGCCGTAAAAAGCTACCGAGACGACGAGCATCCGCAGAACGGGATCCGTGCGCAGCTTGTCCCAGGCGCCGGACAGCGTCATGAGCCCGTTGATCATGCCGCCCCACGACGGCATCCAGAGCATGATCGAAAACGTCATGCCGAGCGTTTGCGCCCAGTCAGGCAGCGCGGTGTAGTGCAGGTGATGCGGTCCGGCCCAGATGTAGAGAAAGATGATCGCCCAGAAATGGATGATCGACAGCCGATAGGAATAGACCGGCCGCTCGGCGCGCTTGGGGATGAAGTAATACATGATGGCCAGGAAGCCGGCGGTGAGGAAGAAGCCCACGGCGTTATGTCCGTACCACCACTGGAACATGGCGTCCTGAACGCCGCCCCAGGCGATGTACGACTTCGATCCAAATACCGATACCGGCAACGCGGGATTGTTACCCAGGTGAAGCACGGCGATGGTGACGATGAAGGCGAGATAGAACCAGTTCGCGACAAAGATGTGCGGTTCTTTTCGCTTGATGATGGTCGTGAGGAAGACCAGCAGGTACGTCACCCACACGATCGTCAGCCACAAGTCCGCATACCATTCCGGTTCGGCATATTCCTTGGATTGAGTAACTCCCAGCAGATAGCCGGTACCCGCGATCAGGATGAAGAAATTATAACCGATGACGACGAACCAGGGCGCGAGATCGCCCGCGAGGCGAGCACGACAGGTCTTTTGAACGACATAGAACGACGTTGCGATCAGCACATTGCCGCCGAACGCAAAGATCACCGCCGACGTATGCAGCGGCCGCAGCCGGCCAAAGCTGGTCCAAGGCAGGTCAAAATTGAGCGACGGCCAAGCGAGCTGGGATGCTATCAGCAATCCCACGGCAAATCCGGCGATGCCCCAGAACATCCCCATAACCGCCGAGAATTTGATCGGGCCCATGTTGTAGTTGGGCCGGCCGTTGATTTCCTGCGCCGGCAAGGACGAGGGGCGGTCGAAATACCGGTTAAAAATCGCAAAAGCCGCCCACAGGCTTGCCGCAGCCCCGAGCGAAGCGTGAAACGCGAATGCAGTGTCGACCGCTTTCGCCGCGCCGATCATGCAGAGGAAGGCGGTAACTCCAAATAGCGGCGCTAAAACGGCTTCGCCTAACGTCATCGATTTTACGGCGTGAGATTCGCTCATGGTTGGCTCTTTCCAGAAGGGCTACTCAGAATGACCACACCTTCGCATCGATTGATTTGATCGAAATCAAACTCGCGTTGTTTTGCAGGAGTCCCGGTAAACTACAGCCCAGGAAAATGCCGGAGCCTTCGATCGGGAGCCCACCCATTGTGGCGCACTCAACAACAGCAGGGGCCAACGGGCAGGGACGCCTGCACGCGATCTTGCAGATCTTCCTTCTGCAACGCCTGCAGGGTTTGCGTGTTCGGGCAGTAGTCGGATCGGTCTGCCGCCGGATTTGGTTGTTTGAACTCGCTGGCGCATCGGCTCGTCGAGGCGCAGCTTCCACAAACCCGCTGCAAATCGCGCAGCACCTCGGGATGACGGTTTCTCACTTGATCTTGCGAAAGCCCAAACGCCGCCAGACGTTTTTCCAGGAGATCGCCTGACGAATTGCCCTTCCTGGACAGTGCATCCAACTCAGCTGTCGAAAGGTTCAGATCCCGCGCGATCTGCTCGAACTCCTCGCGGTTAAGACGTTGCAGCCCGTTTGAGCCCGCGAATTTTGCAGTAATGCTTCTCAACCAGCCAATGAAGATGTTGGTTCGAGGCATTCTTCCCGTCTCTCCGGAAATGATCGTCATTGGGGACTCCTCACGTATCTGAGTCCCCATCAGAGCGCCTCCGCTGACTATTGCCTTGATTTGGGTCAAACACGACCCGTTTTGTCAGACGGCTTTGCTAAAGCGTGTAGCGCCGATCCGCGTGAACGGATCGAATACCGCCGCTATCACCCGCACGACCGAACGGCCTGCCTCCGTGGCCGTCACGACGCGACCACGGACGCGCACCAATCCGTCTTCGACCAGCGGCCGCAGCAGCAACAGTTCTTCGCTGAATTCCATATCCGGAGCGGTGACATCGAGATCGGCCTCAAATTCGCACATCAGGCTTTCGATGGTGCGGGCGCGCTGCTTTCCGGCAGAGTCCAGACGGCAGCCGCGCGACGCCGCCAGCCGCCCGCTCGAAATGGTGCGGACGTAGCTCGGGACATCCGAGATGTTCTGAACGTATCCATCCCTGAAACGGGAAATCGAAGACGCGCCAAAGCCAATGAGAGTTGGCCTTTCATCGTCGGTATACCCCTGGAAATTACGGTGCAGCCGCCCCGACATCGCAGCCTGAGCCAGAGAGTCGCGCTGCTTGGCAAAGTGATCGATGCCGACCCTTAAGAACCCGTGGCGCAGGAATTCCTCGGCGATTGCCGTGGCCTGATCGATACGGTCCTCCACGCCCGGGAGCGTTCTTTCATCGATACGCCGCTGGTTGGCCTTGAGATGCGGCATGTGCGCATAGCCATAGCACGCGATACGATCTGGCGAGAGCGCCGCTACCGCGGCGCAAGTCCTGCGAAGCGAGTCTATGGTCTGCAGCGGCAACCCGTAGATCAGATCGAAATTCAGATTGCGGATGCCATCTGCGCGCAGACGCGCGACGGCCGCTTCGACATCTTGAAGCGGCTGCAAACGTCCGATCGCGGCCTGCACAGTTGGATTGACGTCCTGCACGCCAAGACTGACCCGGTTGACGCCGAGTTCGCTTAAGCCGCTCGCCAGCGACGGAGTTACGTATCTCGGATCAAGCTCGATGGCGTGCTCGAAATCGGGTTCAAAAACAAAACGGCGGCGCAGGACTTCGACAACGGATGCGAGCCCCTCCCCGCCAAGGATGCTCGGCGTTCCACCGCCCCAGTGCAGCCGGGCAATCCTCACCGGTCCGGACACAACATCGCTGACGAGGGCGATCTCGCTCTCAAGGGCATCCCGATAGGCGACCAATACGTCTTCACGTCGCGCTTTCTTGGTGTTGCAGCCGCAATACAGGCAAAGTTCACGGCAATACGGCACATGCAAATAGACTGAAACGGCTTCAGCGCCGTCCAGATCCTGCAGCCAGCGTGTCTGGTCTTCAGACCCAATCTCAGCCGTGAACTCGGCGGCCGTCGGATAGGACGTATACCGCGGCACCTGCAGCTTGGCGTAACGGCGCACGATATCGTTCACGGCAGCGCTTTCTTGTACCGGGAAGCTGTCCTGGAGAGAGAGGGGTCAAAAGCTTCGGCGTTTCGCAGCGGACAGCCGAATCTGTTGCTTCGGGCGGGTCTGGAAATCGCCCCAGATCAGCACGCCGGCAAAAACCACAAACATCGAGATGACGGCTGCGGCAACGAGCATCGAATCGACTGGCATAACCGACCTCCTGTGATGAAGGATCTATGCCTCGCCAACCGCTATCGATCTTTGACATGAATCAAATTGTTGCTCGCCGCGCGCCCGTGCTCCCGGTCAGCCGGCATCGCCGCCAGCAACTTCTTCCGATGCAAGATTCTCCATCCTCGGTCGCATCCTCATCATTCTGCGCGCGTTCAAATTTGCGCGCTACTCTTCGGGCATGCGCTCGCTGATCTCGACGCCCTTGAACAGATCGCCGTACTGCACCCGCAGCCGCGGCACGGATTCCAGGATCGTCGCGCCGACGCTGATTACAATTGGTGCGCCAATAACCCGGTTGATTGATACGCCAAAACGTGAATTTTGCGAACGCCCTTCCAGGAGATCACACAGGAACGATCGGTGAGAACGTGAGAGATCGCCTGCAGTTTGGTCACGCCGCCGCCAACGCCTCCACTCGGCTCGAGTCCAAGACGTGGACGTCGCTCGGAACACTTCGGGATAGCTGCGTTTTAGCTTCCTGGAGATCAGCCGATTGATCTGGATCAACGCATCTTTTCGTTGAAGCGTCATTGCTTGGCGGCAGTTCTCGAAGTTCATGTCCTCTCGATGTTGAATCGGCAATGATGAGACGAATTCTGTGTCCCCTCGCGGTTAGTCTCGTCCTGTCGACGCAGGCGATGGCCGTGTCTCCATCCGAGCAACGTGGCAAGACCTTCGCGCTGACCAATTGCGCGCGGTGCCACTCCATCGACAAGGTCACCCAGAGTCCGCTGAAGATCGCGCCGCCATTCCGAACCCTGCACCAGCGCTACCCGATCGAAACCCTCGGGGAAGCCCTGGCGGAAGGCATCTCTACCGGCCATCCGACGATGCCGGAGTTCCAGCTCGATCCCGACCAGATTCATGACCTGCTGTCGTATTTGAAAACGCTCGAGTAGGGCTCGCAGCAGCGGCTCGCGACGGACCTCACGCAACTTCCCCGGTTACGGCGCCTGCACCGTCCAGGCGATCATATCCTTCGCAATCCGGCCGAATGCAGCGTTGAACGCGGCGACGGCCGCAGCCGGCTCGACCTTCTCGAACTTTTCGCTCTCCTCGAACAGGCGCGAGGCGATGACTTTGCCGCTCTTGTCGACAAGCCGTGCCGATAATTCGATCTCGACCGCCGGCGCGGACTCCACCGCGAGCTGAAAGCGCCTGACGTCGATCAGAAGCTGGAAATCGGCCTGTCCGACATCAGCGGCGCGCAACGGCGCATGCGCGATATCATAATTTTCGAAACTGTCGATCAATCGGGCCTGCAGCAGTTTTGGGATGCTGTCGGCCCAGAGAAAATCCGCAAATCCGGCATAGTCTTTTGCGGGCGAGAACAGCATTCGCTGGGTTTCCAGCATCGCAACCGCCGTCGGCTCGGGGATCGCCAATTGTCCCTTGACGGTTTTGCCCGCCGGTCCCGGATTTTGCGGGGCGCGCAAATCGTAGGTGATCTTTTGCGCCGGCGTACCGCCGCCCGTCATTTTTTCGAGGCCTGCGACGATGCCGTCAAGCTTGCCGGTGTTGCGCGCTAGCCCTTCCGAAAAAACCTTCAAATTGGCGATGGTGTCCTTCAGCGGCTCCGAATTTTCACTCAGCACGGAATCGACCTTGCGCAACGCATCGCGGGCGGCCTGGGTCATGCTCTGGCCCGCCCCGGGTTCGGCAATCAGTGTCGGCACCTCGCCGGAATTCATTATCAGCTTGCCGCCTTCCAGCGAGATCACGGGAACGCCGGTCAGGCCCTGGAATTCCAGCCCGACCCTGGTGTCGGCGCGCACCGGCGTCGTCGCGGCAACCGAGATCGTCGCATTGACGCGGCGCGGATTGTCAGGGGCGAGGCCGAGATCCGTTACCTCGCCGACGCGAATTCCGTTGAAGAGCACGCCGGCACCGACCAGTAACCCGGGCACCGAGCCGTCGAACTGCACGTGATAGGTGGCGCGCGGACCGAGCCCTCCTGTGTTGTGCAGCCAATACACGAAGCCGAACACGGCGGCGATGGCCGCCAACACGAAGGCGCCGACAACGACGAAGGGAGCCCGGGTTTCCATCTCTTAACTCGCTCTGGGTTGCAGCATCTGGGAGCGCTTGCCGTGAAAATAAGCCCGCACCCAGGGATGCTCGGATTGAAGTAGTTCGCGCATCGGCCCGATGGCGACGATCTTGCCATCCGCCAGCGCCGCGACGCGATCGCAGACGCTATTCAGGCTGGCGAGATCATGGGTCACCATGAACACCGTCAGCCCCAGTGTTTTCACACAATCGCAGGATCGAGCGCGAGCGCCCGCGCCAGCGCTACGCGTTTGGTCATGCCGCCGGACAATTCGGAAGGAAACTTGTCGCCGTCCTCCGGCGCCAACCCGACCATCTCGAGCTTGGCGGTGGCGATCTCGTCCATCAACGCGTCCGACAGCACCAGATTCTCGCGCAGCGGAAACTGGATATTCTGCCGCACCGTGAGAGATGAAAACAGCGCGCCCTGCTGAAACAGGATACCCCAGCTACCGGCGGCGCTTCGGCCAGTCCGATCCTGGCCGCCGCCGATCGCAGCGCCCATCACCTCGATCTGTCCGCTTGAGCGCGGGATCAAGCCGATGATGGTTCGCATCAGTACCGATTTGCCGCCGCCGGACGCACCGACCAGACCGAGAATCTCGCCCCGCTTCACGTCCAGCGCGAGATGATCGAGCACGACATGCCGGCCGAAGCCGACCACAAGGTCATGTACGCGAATCGCAAATGGTGCGGCTACTTCCTGCATCGCTACATTCCGATCGACGCAAAAAACACTGCGAAAAGCCCGTCGAGCACGATCACCAGAAAAATCGACTTCACCACCGAGGTCGTTGTCTGCTTGCCGAGCGACTCCGCACTTCCCTTCACCCGCAATCCTTCGCTGCAGGCGACGATGCCGATCACCAGCGCCATGAACGGCGCCTTGATCATGCCGACCTCGAAGCTCGTCACCGATACGGCGTCGTGCAACCGCGCAATGAAGATCGCCGGCCCCATGCCGCCATAGAACCATGCCACCAGGCCACCGCCATAGAGCGCGGCCATCGAGCCGATGAAGGTCAGGATCGGCAACGCACAAACCAGCGCGACGACCCGGGGCAACATCAGGACTTCGACGGGATCGAGTCCCATCGTGGACAGGGCATCGATTTCCTCGCGCATTTGCATCGAGCCAAGCTCGGCGGTGTAGGCGCTACCGGAGCGGCCAGCGACCATGATGGCGACGATCAATACGCCCAATTCGCGCATCACCAGAATGCCGACCATATCGACGACATAGGAATCGGCGCCAAATTTGCGGAAATGGAAAATGCCCTGCTGGGCGATGATGGCGCCGATCAGGAAGGTGATCAGCACGACAATCGGTATGGCCTGCCAGCCGACCCGGTAGAGTTGATAGGTAAGCGACGTCAGCCGCAGCGATCTCGGCCTTCGCAGCACGCCAAGGATGGCAACGCAAAGCGAGCCCAGCATCTGCAGGAATGCGGTCACGTCCTCGCTCGCACCGATGGTGGAGCGGCCGATGTCGGCAACCTTGGCGACGACAGGATTTCGCGCAACCGGCGGCGTGGGACTGTGGCGATTGACCTGACGGACCTCTTCGATCAGGCCCGCATAATTGTCGGCAACGCCGACGACATCCGTGCGACGGCCGGTTGATATTGCCCGCCGCGATATCTTCTCGATCAGCCACGCCCCGATCGTATCGAGCTCGCGGATCCCGGCCATGTCGACCTTGACGGTCTTCGACCGGTCAAGCTGCGCCATGACGGCGTCGGAGAGTGTTTCCAAGGTAGCACCATTGGCAGCAATCCAGGACCCGCTTGGACGCAATTCAAGCACATCGCCGGTCGGCGTGGCCGATAACTGAGGTGCGCTCGCCAAGATCTGTATTCCTCTCCGATAGAACGCCCCTCCCTAAGCCGCAGGCGCGGCACTCATGTTGACCTGCCTCAAACGGACATGCCCGGCGGGATGTGCTTGATGCAAATCAATGGCGATATCTCGGGCACGCATAAAGTTCGGCCTGATCATGCAACGAGAGTGAGTGCGATGCTCGACTTAAACTGAGCGGCAGTATCTGAATAACAAGGAGCTACACAACGTGCGCAATACCCAACGCAAACCGATCCTGAATGCATCCCTCCCAGTACAGTTTCGGCAGATTCGTATTGCGCTCGCACGCGAGCCAGATCATCCCGACGGGGACGCTGCGGTCGCCTATCTCATCGTCGCACCGTTCGACGCCAACGACCGGATCGATGCGAAGCTGTGGCGAGAACATCGCGAGGCGTGCCGGATCACACGGTTGCGCCCCGACCAGGAAGACCGCTTCGGCCGCCTTGTTCATCGGCCTGGCGGCGGCTGGGCGTTCCATTACGATGCGGCCGCCAATA